>Ga0157373_10000750_pt1 | contig 25167 bp, 21 predicted proteins | sample C65metaG_FD_113460 | JGI IMG/M metagenome (GOLD analysis project Ga0157373, IMG submission 113460) | Corn rhizosphere microbial communities from Kellogg Biological Station, Michigan, USA - C6-5 metaG | ecosystem: Host-associated > Plants > Roots > Rhizosphere > Soil | place: USA: Michigan... | reverse complement strand
GACCTGATGACCCAGGTCCCCAATATGACCTTCACCAAGACGAACTTCTCGTCTTACTCGATCCAGCTGCGCGGCATCGGCACGCAGGCGATTTCCGCTACGACTGACGCCGCCGTCGCGGTGGCGTTCAACAACACCCCCTTCATCCGTAACCGCTTCTTCGAGCAGGAGTTCTACGACCTGCAGCGCGTCGAGGTGCTGCGCGGTCCGCAGGGCACGCTGTATGGCCGAAACGCTACGGCCGGCGTCGTCAACCTGATCAGCCAGAAGCCGAAGTTCACCTACGAAGCCAAGCTTTCGGCCGACCTCAGCAACTACAGCTCCCATCGCCTCGAAGGCATGATCAACCTCCCGCTGGTCGAGGACAAGGTCGCGCTGCGGATCGCCGGCGCCTGGACCAAGCGCGACGGTTATGACACCAACCAGATCACCGGCAACCAGATCGATGGTCGCGACCTGTGGTCGACGCGCGTCTCACTCCGCGTAGAGCCCACCGACCACATCAAGGCCAACCTGATCTGGGAACACTTCCAGGAAAACGACGACCGCCTGCGCTCAGGCAAGCAGCTGTGCAATCAGGATAATCGGGCGACGCTCGGCCCCCTGAAAGTCCAAGCGCCGGGAGTGAATGGCTTTGACGGCACTTTAGGCACCACCTACAGCAACATGTTCAGCCAAGGCTGTCTGCCAGCCTCGCTTTATTCTCCAGATTCATTGCAGGCGCCGAACGGCTTTGCGCTGCCGTACTATCTGCCGCTATCCGCGCTCTACTTCCCGGCCAAGCCAGGCTTTAACCCGTACGCCAGCCTCGTCCAATCTCCCGACTTGCGCGTCATCGAGTCGACGGTGGATCCCGAATATCGCGCGAAGAGCGACGTCGTCGAGCTGCAATGGAGCGCGGACCTGGGCAAAGGCCTCACCCTGACGTCAGAAACGAGCTATCTCTACGACACCATCTTTTCGAAGCAGGACTACAACCGTTTCAACACGGCGCGAGGCGCCTTTAACCCGACGGTTACAGGCGGCGCAACTCGGTTTGATATTCTCACGCCAGGGGCGTTCGGCGGCATTTTCTGTGACCCGCAGGTGGGCTGCGCGGACCGCGTGGTGGCGGTGGATACCTCGCGCGCCAAGTCCAGCCAGTTCAGTCAGGAGTTCAGGCTATCTTCCGATTACGACGGGCCGTTCAACTTCAGCCTCGGCGCCAACTTCCTCCGTTACGACACGATGGAGAAATACTATGTCTTCATCAACACGCTGACGATGCTGGCGGCCGCCGGCTTCCAATCCTCGTTGGGAACGGGAACCCTGGGCCCATGGATGCCCGGCGTGAGCGACAACCACGAGTGCTTTACGAAGGGCTTTAATGCGCCCATCGTCTCGACATTCCAGACGCTTGCGGGCTGCCAATACATCGATCCGAACCCGATCGAGAGCGTGAATGATTTGGGTCATAACTACTTCCTCAGCAAGAATCCTTACAAGCTGATCTCCTACGCGGTCTTCGGTGAAGCCTATTACAACATCACTGAAAACCTGAAGGTGACTGCGGGGCTGCGTTGGACCCTCGACAAGAAGGAAGCGCCGCGGATTCCCAGCATGCTCCTTGCCGCAAACGGCGTGGGCTTCTCGGTCCTGGAGGTGCAAGACCAGGAGTGGAGGGAGCCCACCGGCCGCTTCGCCCTCGACTGGAAGCCGGACCTTTCATTCACGGACCAGACGCTGCTCTATGCATCATATGCTCATGGCTACAAGGCCGGCGGATCGAACCCGCCCCCAAGTTCCCTTGTGACTTGGGACCCGACGACGGGCCAGCTCATATTCACGGACTCGGTGGCCAAGCCTAAGAAGTTTGACCCCGAGTTTGTGAACGCCTTCGAGCTCGGCGCAAAAAACACACTCCTCGACGGCAAAATGACGCTTAACTTGGCGGCATTCTATTACGATTATAAGGGGTATCAGATCTCACAGATCATCGACCGGTCTGCTGTCAATTATAATTTTGATTCCAAGGTCTGGGGCCTGGAGCTCGAGGCCGACTGGCGGCCGATTGAGAACCTGCGCCTTGGCTTCAAGGGCGGCTATGAGCGCACCCGCATTGCTGACGGCGAAAAGGCCATCGACATCATGGAGCGCAATTACGGTCACGGGCCCGACAGCGCTGACCCGTGGGTCGTCATCCGACCGTTCCCCACCTACCCTTCGAACTGCGTCGTGCCGTTAGCCATATTCAACCAGAACAACGGCAACGAATTTACCAACCAGCGTTACCCGTGGTTCCAAGGTGGCAACGAAGGGCCTTGCGAGATCGCCTACGTCTTTGGCTTGGACCCGGTTACGTACCTGCCCTACGTTGCAAACCCCACCGTTACCCTCGCTGGCGGCGAACTCGTGCCAATCGACACGGCCGGCAACTTCGGAATTGGAACAACTCAGTACATCAACTACCCTGGATTCGACCCAAACCACGACTATGGCAACAATCACGGCGAAGGCTTCTTCAAACCCCTCGGCGGTCACGAACTGCCGAATGCGCCGCACTTCACCGCCACCGTCACGGCGGATTACACGATCCCGCTGCCGTCCGACTGGCTGATGACGCTGCACACCGACCTCTACTACCAGTCGGAAGCCTGGACTCGCGTCTTCAACATGCCGGGCTACGACAAGCTCAAGGCCTATACCAACATTAACCTGGCCGTGATCTTCACGAACGATGACGCCGGCTGGAAGGTGATGGCCTACGTCAAGAACGTCATGGACCGCGACAGCATCACGGGAGCCTTCCTGAACTCCGACGACTCGGGTCTGACCACCAACGTCTTCCTGACCGAGCCGAGGCTCTATGGTCTGCGGGTGACGAAGGATTTCACCGGCGGTGCCTGGTGGATAGCCGCGATGGCCAATCAAGCGGGCCCCTGGCCGCTCACCGTTGAGCTTGGGGGCGAGGTGCAGCGGCAGGACGCGCCTTACACCACCGTCGGTCAGGACTTTGTCGATACTTTCCCGGCCGCCGTTTCACCCGCCAACGTCCAGCACCGTGACCTCGACTGGGGTGACGGCCGCGAGGTGCGGGTGACCTACCGGCCGCAAGCCGGCTCCTGGGGCGTCACCGCCGGCCTCCGATATGGCCGCACGAACAAGGATACGCCCCTCGTGCACGCCGCCCAACCGGCCGGCCCGGAGCGCTGCGCGTTGCTCCCGGATGGCTATTTTGGTTACCGTTGCACATCCGACTATGCGGTGTCCTCCGGCTTTGTCAGGACACAGACCGATTGGTCGGACACGTCCGTGCGCGAAAGGGAACAGCACGTCCTGGCTGACTTCGCCGTCGGCAATGACGTGGGACTGGGCGCGCTGGGCGATGCCCATTCGACCTTCAGCGCCGGCCTTCGTTACGGCTCGTTCGAATCGACCACCCATACCGACATTCACGGGATCCCTGACTGGTATCTGCCGGACGGCTTCTTGAAATACAATGTGCACCGGACCCAGTACCGCGCATCGTTGACGGCCGATCGGAAGTTCAAAGGCGCGGGGCCAACGCTATCGTGGAGCGCCGCCCAACACCTGATTGGCAGCGATGAAACCGGCCACCTTAATCTGGACTGGTCGATCACCGGCGGTGTTCTGTTCGGCAAGCAGAATACCAAGCTGTCGGGGACGCGGGCGCAGGAGTATTTCAACGACAAGTACTTCAACCTCCCGGTAGGAGGGAACTTGCTACCCGAGCCTACCCCTGTGCCGCTGGGCATTGCGCCTCGCAGTACCTCGACGACCGTGCCGCTGGTCGATCTGTCGCTGGGCCTCTCCTATGAGGTCGGGCGGTTCAAGGCCGGCGCCGGCTATCGCTGGGAGCGTTACTTCAACGTCCTCGACGCCGGCTACGCCGAGCACAAGGACTACGACCGCACCATCGACGGTCCCTACTTCAAGATCGCCGTCGGCTTCGGCGGTTAGCGCAGAACTCCTCCGGCTTCGGTCCCCTCTGAACCGGAAGTACTGAGGCGGCGGGGTTCACACCCGCCGCCTTCTTCTTTGGTCCGTCGCCGGCCGCCACCCGTCGTTGACATACCATAGCGTATGTGAAGACTGCGCGGTCTGTCACAACGCGGAGTGAGGCGATGGCTGGGAAGAGGAAACTAGGCGCGGCCGTCGCCCTAGCGCTGCTGGTTTCCGCCGGCGCCGCCTTGGCCTGGACGCCGTCCGCCGAGGCGGTGAAGACGGCTCAGACCGGCAAGGTCTGGTTCCAGGTCACGCCTGATCCGCAAGGCGCGCCGGCGCTGGGCCGCGCGGTGGTGGATATCAACGCCTCGCCGCCGGTGGTGTGGAAGATCCTGATGGACTGCGCAGCCGCGCGGCGGTTGATGCCGAGCAACCGGGGCTGCCGGGTGCTCCAGCGCGATCCGGCCGGAAAGTGGGACGTGCGCGAGCACATTCTGAAGACCCCGCTGATGCCCAACCTCCGCACCGTCTTCCGCGAGGACCTGGAGCCGCAGAAGCGCATGGTCATCACCCGGGTCGACGGCGACCTGAAGATCATCTCCGGCGAGTGGCGGCTGGAGCCGCTGCCGGGCGGCGGCACGCGGGTCAGTCAGGAGATGCGCATGCAGCCGGCCTTTCCCGCCCCCGGCCCGATGGTGCGCAGCTTCGTGCGCGGCGAAATCTCCGGCGGCCTGGCCAATCTGAAGCGCGAAGCCGAAGCGGCTGCCAGGTCATGAGCGCTCTCGAAATTTCCGCCTTCGACTACGCCGACTACGACGCCACGGGTCTCGCCGACCTTGTCCGCCGCCGTGAGGTGACGCCCGCCGGACTGCTGGACGCCGCGATCGCCCGCGCGCAGGCGGTGAACCCGCGGCTGAACGCCATCGTCAACTTCTACGAGGACCGGGCGCGCCGCCGCATCGCGCAGGAGCCGCTGGAGGGGCCGTTCGCGGGCGTGCCCTTCCTGCTCAAGGACCTGCTGATGGACTACGCGGGCGAGCAGTCGACCTACGGCTGCCGCGCGCTGAAGGACGCCGATTTCCGGCCTGAGCGGAATTTCGAGCTGGTGAACCGCTTTCTGGCCGCCGGGGTGGTGATCTTCGGTTCCACCAACACCTCCGAGTTCGGCTTCAAGGGCATCACCGAGCCGGACGCGCTGGGCGTCTGCCGCAACCCGTGGAACGTCAACCACACCCCGCACGGGTCCAGCGGCGGTTCGGCCTCGGCCGTGGCGGCAGGCATCGTGCCGATGGCCGCGGCCAGCGACGGCGGCGGCTCGATCCGCATCCCGGCCTCGGCCTGCGGGCTGTTCGGCCTCAAGCCCGGCCGTGGCCGCAGCCCGGCGGGTCCCGACTACGCCGAATGGATGGACGGCGGCGCGACCGCCAACGTCGTCAGCCGCTCGGTGCGGGACGCCGCCATCATGCTCGACGCCATCCAGGGCGACGAGGTCGGCGGTCCCTATCCCTGGCCCACGCCGCAGACGCCGTTCGCGCAGGAAGTCGGCGCAAAACCCGGCAAGCTGAAGATCGCGTTTTGGACCGGCTCGCCCATCGGTACGCCCGTTCACCCGGAATGCGTAAAGGCCGTCCACGAGACCGCCAGGCTGCTCGAAGACCTCGGCCACCATGTCGAGGAGGCCACGCCCGCCATCGACGGCGACGCGCTCGCCGACGACTTCCTCTCGATCTACTTCGCCATGGCCGCCTCGGCCGTCACGGCGGTGAAGGCCCAGACCGGCTCCGGAAACAACGGCTTCGAGGCCGACACGCTGGCCGCCGCCGCTATCGGCCGGGCCCTCTCGGCGCCCGAGTTCGTGGAGATCCACGGCCGCTGGAACACCTATGCGCGGGCGCTCGGCGAGTTCTTCACCCGCTATGACCTCTACCTGACGCCGACGGTCGCCTCGCCGCCGCTGCGGGTCGGCCAGCTCGACACCACGCCGCTGAACCGGGTGGCGACGCAGATCATGCTGGCGCTGAACCTCGGCGGGCTGGTCCTGCGCACCGGCTACGTCCACCGCATGGCCCGTGACCACCTGCAGCACACGCCCTTCACCCAGCTCGGCAACATCACCGGCACGCCCGCGATGAGCGTGCCGCTGCACTGGACGGTAGACGGACTGCCGGTGGGCTCGCACTTCAATGCGCCGATCGGCGGGGAGGGGCTGCTGCTGCGGCTGGCTTCCCAGCTGGAACAGGCCAAGCCCTGGGCGCACCGGCGCCCGCCGGTGTTCGCGTCTTAAGCCGCGTACTCGGCCTGCATGTCGGCGATCAGCGCCCGGTCGTCTTCCTGCCAGGGATGGAAGCCCGGGCGGTAGTAGCTGAGGTAGGACCCCGCCACGGCCCGCAGCAATCCGGGCTTGCTCCAGAGATACGCCAGCAACCGCCCCCACGTGCCCGGCCGGTTGATGCCGTCTTGGTCGAAGAACTCCCAGACGTTGCGGGTGATGGTGTAGGTGAACAGGATCGTCGTCACGAACATCGCCCACGACCGCAGCGCCCAGCGCCCCAGCGGACCGCCCTTCACCGCCGCCAGCAGGGTGTCGAAGGCGACCGCCTTGTGCTCGATCTCCTCCATCGCGTGCCAGCGCCACATCCGCTGCGCTTCCGGCGTCACGCCTTCCATGTGCGCGGGGTTGGTGAGGATGGCGTGGGCCATGATGGCGGTGAAGTGCTCCAGCGCCGCCGTCGCAGCCAGCTGCATGGCCGGCGGCAGCTTGCGGGCGATGGTCGTGCGAAACTTCACCCGCGCTTCCATGGCGGTGATGTCGTAGCCGTGGCTCGTCACCTGCTTGTTGAAGAAGACGTGCTCGCGCGAGTGCATCGCCTCCTGCGAGACGAAGGCGGCGATCTGCGCCTGCAGCGTCTTGGGCGTCTGCTTGCTGTAGCGCCGCACCGCGTCCATGAAGAACCGCTCGCCCAGTGGGAAGGTCACCGACAGGGCGTTGTAGAAGGCGGTCGGCACCGGATCGCCGCCATGCCACCAGCGGGGAAAACCTTCCTCGCGCCCAAACGCGATCTCGCGCGGCTGGATCTTCAGGTCGTCAGGCGTCCGCGTCATGGCATGTCCCTTGTATCCCAGCGCGCCTGCGCCATGATGCCCCCCAAGGTCGTTCACATACGAAGCCGTATGTGTGCGGGTTTTCCTCATGTACGGGGCGCCATGTCAACCGCTTCCGACCCGAAGAGCGCCCAGCGCCCCCGCAGCCGCGCCGCCGCCAAGGAGGCCAGCCGCGAGGCGCTGATCGCCGCCGCCATCACGCTGTTCTCGCGCAAGGGCCTGGACGCCAGCCTGGACGAGGTCTGCGCGATGGCCGGCTACACGCGCGGCGCCTTCTACGTGCACTTCAAGGACCGCGACGACCTGATCGCCGCCGTCATGGACCAGATCGGCCAAGGCTGGCTCGACACCCTGATGGGCGAGGGCCAGGCGCAGGATTTCGCCGCCGTCATCGCCCAGTTCACCCAAAGCCTGAAGAGCGGTGCGCATCCCGTTTCGAGGTCCGGCGGCGTGCGGCCCTACCAGCTCCTCGACGCCTGCGTCCGCTCGCCCGCCATCCGCGAGGGCTACCTGCGCCAGGTCGCCGCCGCCACCGGCCGCATCCGCACCGCGCTGGAAGCCGCCCAAGGCGCCGGCGCCGTCCGCCCCGACATCGACGCCGCATCGATAGCGGCGCTCCTCGAAGCCGCCGTCATCGGCCTCGAAGTCCTCCACGACCTCGACGCCCCCATCGACCTCGACGCCAGCGCTGCGGCGCTGCTGACCTTGTTGAAGGCGTCGGCTCCACGCGCGTAACGCAAGGACGCTTGCCTAGCTTTATCTCTCCGTGGTTGCATGCCTTCCGTTCGGGTGGGGGTGTGGCATGCGTGCGGTGGTTTTGGGATTTCTGGCCGCGTTGTTCGGCGGCATGGCGATGGCCGCCGACGAGCCCTTGTACGGCCCGCCGCCGGCGTGGGTGAAACCCGCGGAAATCCCGGCGCCCAGGGCCGACGCGACGGAGCCGGTCGAATTTCTCCTCAACGACGAGCAGTTGAAGGCCGTCCCGGACGGAATTGAAACCTACACTCACATTGCGATGAAGGTCCGCGCGCCAGAAGCCCTGACCACGGCCGGCAACCTCGCCTTTCCCTGGCGGCCCAGCATCGCCGAGCTGACCATCAATCAGGTCCACCTCATCCGCGACGGCAAGGTGATCGACCTGCTCGCGGACGGACCGAAGTTCACGGTCCTGCGCCGGGAGCAGGATCTGGAACACGCGGTTCTGGACGGCGTGCTCACCGCCGTCTTCCAGCCCGCCGGTCTGCAGGTGGGCGACATCATTGACGTGGCGATCTCGATCAAGATGCACGATCCCGAATTGCGCGGACATATCGAGGACCTCACCCCGAACCTCACGCTGGCCAACCCCGACCGCCTGCACGTCAAGATGACCTGGCCGAGCGACAAACCGATCCGCTGGCGGGCTGGCGACGGGCTCGCAAAACCAAGGGTGACGACCTCCGGGCACGAGACGGAGCTCCTCCTCGATATGACCAACGTGCAGTTGGCGAAGACGCCGGACAATGCTCCGCCGCGCTTCAGCCAGGTGGGTTTTATCGAACTCACGGACTTCAAATCGTGGAACGAAGTCTCGGCCCTGACCGCGCCCTTGTATGAAAGCGCCGCGACGCTGCGGCCGGATTCGCCTTTGAAGGCGGAGGTGGAGAAAATCCGGGCGTTGTCGAGCGACCCGAAAGTCCAGGCGGCCGCGGCGTTGAGACTGGTGCAGGACCAGGTCCGCTATGTCGGTCTTTTTCTGAACAACGGCTATACGCCGGCGTCGGCTGATGAGACCTGGTCCCGGCGTTTCGGCGACTGCAAGGCGAAGTCCGCCCTGCTGATCGCCTTGCTCAGGGCGCTGGGGATTGAAGCCGAGCCCGCCTATGTGAACGCCACCGCGGGCGACGGGCTGGAAACGCATCTGCCGTTCTTGCATGTGTTCAATCACGTGATCGTCCGCGCGACGATCGGAGGGAAGGTCTACTGGCTGGATGGCACGCGCGTCGGCGACCGCGACCTCGATGAACAGCCGGCGACCGCATACCGCTGGGCGTTGCCGATCCGCGCGGAGGGGGCGGACCTCCAGCCGTTGCCCGCCTATATGCCGACGAAACCGCAAATCGCCACGACGCTCCATTTCGATGCGTCCGGCGGATTGAGCACGCCCGCGCCGGTGAAGGGCGAGGCCGCTATCCGCGGGGACCTGGCCACGGTCATGCGTCTGGGCTTGCAGAGCGCAAGCCCGGCGGACCGGGATGACGCCCTTCGGAAATATTGGAAAAACACCTACGACTGGATCGACATCCAGAAAGTGGGCTTCAGCGCCGATGACGGTACGGGCGTCGTCACGCTGAGCATGGAGGGCCTGGCCAAAATGGATTGGTCGGGCAATCCCAGACGATATGAGACCGACGGGTCGAGCCTGGGCTGGAAGAGCAATCTCAAACGCGATCCGGGCCCTGACGCCGACAAGCCGTTCGCCGTTTCATATCCCGCTTTTGCGGAGATGACCGAGACAATCGTCCTTCCCCAGAAGGGCAAGGATTTCACCGTCATCGGCAAGGATTACGACCGCAAGGTGGGGGTCTGGCAGCTCACCCGCACCGCGGCGATCCACGACGGCATGTTCACGCTGCATGCGATGAGCCGGACGCTCGCGCCGGAGATTTCGGCCTCCGACGCCCTCGCCGCCGCGGCGCCCCTGGCGGAACTGAGGGACGACGAAGTCTATGTGCAGGCCCCCGCCGGCTACGTCCCCAACCCTGCCGAAGCCGCGGCGCTCGAACAGCAGAAGCCCCAGACCGCCAAGGAGCTCATCGATCGCGGCGACGCTTTGCTCGATAGCGGTGAGTATGCAACGGCGATTGCGCAGTTCGACGAAGCCCTCAAGCAAGATCCCGATAACGCGCCGGCCTATGCCGATCGGGGCATCGCGGAATACTGGAAGGGCGACTACGACAGCGCCGCCGCCGACTTCGACCGGGCGCTCGCGATCGATCCGCGCGAAGCGGTCATCTATCGCGGCAAGGGCCTGCTGGCGGCGCACAAGGGCGACAACCGCCAGGCCGTCGGCCATTTCAGCCGGGCCCTCGAGCTGCAGCCGGGCGACGACTTCTCCCTGCGCAATCGCGCGTGGGCCTACCTGGCGCTTCAGGATGTCGACCATGCCCTGGCCGATAGCGACGCCGCTCTCAAGGTGGCGGACACGCCGGAAGTCCACACGTTGCGAACGGCGATCTTCGCGCAGAGCGGCAAGCCCGATCAGGCGCTCGCGGAGGCGGACAAGGTCGTGGCCGCCACGCCCGACGACCCGGCCGCCCATATGACTCGCGGCTACATGCTTCTGGCGCTCGGGCGCAAGGCCGAGGCGAGGAAGGCGTTCGACACCTCGCTGGGGCAGAAACCAACGGCTGACGCCTACATTGGACGGTCACAGACTTACGATGCGGCGGACAAGGATCGCGCGCAGGCGGACGTGGACGCGGCCCTGAAACTCGATCCCAAGGCTTATGGCGCCCAGAGGGTCGCTACGGGACTGCGAATCCGGGATGGCGACATGGCCGGCGCGCTGAAGGTTACGACCCAACTGGTGGAAGAAAATCCCGACGACCCGGATATGCTTCGCGAGCACGCCGCCGTCCTGTCGGACCTGAAGAAGTACGATGAGGCGCTGGCGGTCATCGATAAGATCCTGGTCTCGACGCCCGCCGACATCGATCTTCTGGACCAGCGTTGCGGCCTGAGCGCGATGTCGGAGCATGCGCTGGACCGCGCGCTCGCCGACTGCGACGCGGCGATCAAGGTCGACCCCCAGTCGACGGACGCCCTGGACAGCCGGGCGCTTGCCCACCTGCGGCTGGGCCAGTTCGACGACGCCATTGCCGACTACAATCGGGCGCTGAAGATTTTTCCGTCCAAGAGCGCGGCCCTTTACGGCCGCGGGATTGCTCGCCTCAGGAAGGGGCTGAAAGCGCCGGGCTCGGCTGACTTGGCCTCGGCCCGGTCGCACGATGCAAAGGTCGCCGACAGGTTCGCGGAATTCGGCCTCAAGCCCTAGCTTGACGCGGCGTTCACGCCGCCCCAGTTTGCGCGCGCTTCAAATCAAACAACTGTTTCACGGGAGTGAACCATGAGCGCCGCGGCTGGGACCCTGTTCGATCTGACCGGAAAGGTCGCCATCATCACCGGCTCCTCGCGCGGGATCGGCAAGGCGATCGCCGAGCGGATGGCGCAGCATGGCGCCAAGGTAACGATCTCCTCGCGCAAGGCCGGGCCCTGCGAGGAAGTGGCCGGCGCGATCAACGCCGCGCACGGGGAGGGGACGGCGATCGCGGTCCCTGCCAACATCTCCTCGAAGGAAGACCTTCAGCGGCTGGTGGACGAGACGCGCGCCGCGTTCGGCAAGGTCGACATCCTGGTCTGCAACGCCGCCTCCAACCCCTACTTCGGGCCGATGGCCGGCATCTCCGACGACCAGTTCCGCAAGATCCTCGACAACAACGTCATCGCCAACAACTGGCTGATCTCGATGGTCACGCCGGAGATGGAAGAGCGCAAGGACGGGGCGATCATCATCGTTTCGTCGATCGGCGGCCTGCGCGGCAACGTGGTGATCGGCGCCTACAACATCTCCAAGGCCGCCGACTTCCAGCTGGCGCGCAACCTCGCTCACGAGCTTGGCCCTCACAACATCCGGGTCAACTGCATCGCGCCCGGCCTGATCAAGACCGACTTCGCTCGCGCGCTCTGGGAAAATCCGGAGATCCTCAAGCGCTCGACCGAGGGCGTGCCGCTGCGCCGGATCGGCGAGCCCGACGAGATCGCCGGCGCGGCGGTGTTTCTGGCCTCTCCGGCGGGCACGTTCATGACCGGGCAGGCTATTGTCGTCGACGGCGGCGCGACGGCCTAGGCGAAGAGCTTGCGCGCCTTCGCCAGCGCCTCGATGCCGCGATCCAGCGTCTCGTCCTTCTTGGCGAAGCACAGGCGCACGACGCTGGTGACGGCGTCCTGGTCGTAGAAGGCCGAGACGGGAATCGTGCCGACGCCCGCCTCCTTCACCGCGCGCATGCAGAAGGTGCGGTCGTCGGCGGCGATGCCGGAGCTCGCGAGGTCGAGGTTCACGAAATAGGTCCCCTGCGCCGGGATGACTGCGAAGCCTTCGGCGCGCAGGCCATCGGTCAGCCGGTCACGGGAGCGGGCGAGGTCGAGCGGCATCCGCGCGAACCAGTCGTCGCTATTGGCCAGCCCCCAGGCGACGGCGCTCTGCAGGTTGGGCGGTGTGGTGAAGGTCAGGAACTGGTGGGCGCCGGCCAGCGCTTTGGTCAGCTCGGGTGCGGCGGCCAGCCAGCCGACCTTCCAGCCGGTCATCGCGAAGAGTTTGCCTGCCGAGCCGATCTTCACCGTCCGCTCGCGCATCCCCTCGAAGCCCATCAGCGGTCGGAACACGCGGCCGTCGAAGGCGAGCTGCTCCCAGACCTCATCGCAGACGGCGACGGCGTCGTGGCGCACGCAGAACTCGGCCAGCAGGGCGAGGTCTTCGTCCGGAAAGATCACGGCGGCCGGATTGTGCGGATTGTTCAGCACCACCATCCGGGTCCGGTCGGAGAAGGCGGCCTCCAGCATCGCCCGGTCGATGCGCCATTCCGGCGGCTGCAAACTCACGAGCTTCGGCACACCGCCCGCGCGGCGCACCAGCGGCAGGTAGGCGTCGTAGAGCGGCTGGAACAGCACCACCTCGTCGCCCGGCGAGATCAGCGAGAAGAAGGCCGCCGCCAGCGCCTCGGTCGCGCCGGAGGTCACCGTGACTTCGCTCTGCCAGTCGAGATCGAGTCCCTGTCGCCGGTAATGTGTCGCCACCGCCTCGCGCAGCTCGGGCAGGCCGCGCATCGGCGGATACTGGTTGGAGCCGTGGACCACCGCCTCGGCCGCCTTCTGGCGGATCGCCTCCGGCCCCGGCTCGTCGGGAAACCCCTGGCCGAGGTTGACCGCGCCGGTCTCGCGGCAAAGCCCGCTCATCACTTCGAAGATCGAGGTCGGCAGGTCGGTGAAAACGGGATTGGCCATCCTCGCTGCATAACCTCCCGCTCCCGCGATTGACAGAACCCCGCGCGCGGAGGCGCTATGCCGATCCGAGAGAGACAGGAGGCCGCGATGGCGAAGTACGACAGCATCCTTGGCACGGTGGGCAACACGCCGGTGGTGCGGATCAACCGGCTCGCGCCCGACGGCGTGAACCTCTACGTCAAGGTCGAGGCCTTCAACCCGCTGGGCTCGGTCAAGGACCGCCTGGCGCTGGGCGTCATCGAGGCGGCCGAGAAGTCGGGCGAGCTGAAGCCCGGCCAGACGGTGATCGAGGCGACCAGCGGCAACACCGGCATCGGCCTGGCCATGGTCTGCGCGGCCAAGGGCTATCCGCTGGTGGTCACCATGGCCGAAAGCTTCTCCATCGAGCGGCGGCGGCTGATGCGCTTCCTGGGCGCGAAGGTGGTGGTCACGCCTGCCGCCCTGCGCGCCACCGGTATGGTCGAGAAGACCAAGGAGCTGGCTGCCGCCCACGGCTGGTTCATGACCCGACAGTTCGAGAACGAGGCCAACCCGGACATGCACTCGCGCACCACCGCCCGCGAGATCGTCAACGACTTTGCGGGCGAGAAGCTGGACTACTGGGTCACCGGCTACGGCACCGGCGGCACCCTGACGGGCGTGGCGCGCGTGCTGCGCAAGGAGCGGCCGGACACCAAGATCATCGTCTGCGAGCCGTCAGACGCCGCCCTGCTGGCCAGCGGCCAGGAGCAGGCCCGCAATCCCGACCACAGCCCCGCCGGCGGCCACGCCGCCTGGAAGCCGCACCCGATGCAGGGCTGGACGCCGGACTTCATCCCCTGGCTGACCGGCGAGGCCACGGACGAGAAGCTCTACGACGAGCTGCTGACCGTGCCGGGACCCGAGGCGCTGCGGCTGTCAAAGGCGCTGGCCCAGAAGGAAGGCATCTTCGTCGGCATCACCGCCGGCGCCACCTTCGCCGGCGCGCTGCAGATCGCCGAAAAGGCGCCGAAGGGCTCGACCATCCTGGCCATGCTGCCGGATACAGGCGAACGCTACCTGTCGACCCCGCTGTTCGCCGACGTACCGGCGGAGATGACCGAGGAAGAGATCGGCATCTTCAAATCGACCCCGATGTTCGCCGACGCGCTGAACCCGCAGCCCGCCTAGGCGGCGATGTTGGGCCGCTCTGCGAGATCGACGGCCGTCATGTGGCCAAAGCCCTTCTCGTAGTCGAGCACAGAGGCGACGAAGGGCGTGGCGCGGACCACGGCCATGCCGGACATGTCAGCCTCCTTGATCATCCCTTCGTACTCGGGATAGCGGGCGAACATCAGCCTGGTCACCCGCTCCAGCTCGGCCGGGTCGGTGACCTCCGTCGCCGTCGCCCCCAGCGAGGCGCCGCCGATGGTCGTCAGGTCCTTCACGTCCTCGCCGACCACCAGCGAGCAACGCGGGTTGGCGGCGAGGTTTTTGAACTTCTGCCCCTCTCGGGCGCACATGAAATAGATCAGCGGCCCGTCGTTGCAGTAGCCGACGATGGTCGCCTGCGGCCAGCCGTCGGGGCGGACGGTGGCGACGGTGATGACGCGACGCTTGTCGAGTTCGGCGATCAGCCTTGCCTTGTAGTCATCCATGGGAGGGCTCCTTTCAGGGGAGCTTCCGCCCACTCCGGCGCTCGCGCTCTGATTTCGATCAAGCGACGGAAGAGCCTACCTTCGTAGGCAGGGGAAAGAAGGTCGCGAAGCGCTCGACGAGGGCGCGGTCGCCCTCCAGCTTCAGCGCGCTCTCGCCGATGAGCGCATCCAAAGGCACGCCGCCGTAGACAATCGCCGCCATCACGGGCGCGGATCCGGTGAGGATGGCGTCGGCGCCCTCGGGATCGCCGCGCACGGCCTCGATCCTCCCGTCGGCGATGGTCACGCGGTAGCGCTCGTGGCCGATGCGGAAACCGATGCTGCCCACGAAATCGCCCGCCCGCTCCGGCGCGAACATCGTGCGGAACGACAGCATCAGCGACGTCCCGCTCAGCGACAGGCTGGAATCGTGCAGCGGCGAGCGGGTCGCCCAGCGGCCGAGCGTCTGGATGATGGGCTCGGACTCGTAACCCCAGTCGGTCAGCTCATAGACCTGCGCGGAGGCCGGCGGCGGCAGCTTGCGGCGCACGACAAGGCCGGTCTCTTCGAGCCCTTCAAGCCGCTGGGTGAGCACATTGGCGCTGATGCCGGGCAAGTCCGCGCGCAGGTCGCTGAACCTTTTTGGGCCCAACAGGAGTTCACGCATGACCAGCAGCGCCCAACGCTCGCCGATCAGGTCGAGCGCATGGGCGGTGCCGCACGCGTCCTCATAGGTGCGGCGGGCGCCTTTCGTCTTGGAAGTTATTTTTTCTAACTTCATTGTTGCCATATATAACTTCGAAGCGTATGAGCGTCAATGACAGCCAAGGGAGGAAGGTCATGTCGAAGCTCATTTTTATCAATCTGCCGGTCACCGACCTGGCCCGCGCCAAAGCCTTCTATGAGTCGGTCGGCGCGACCAACGACCCGCGGTTCACCGACGAGACCGCCGCCTGCATGGTGTTCTCGGACACCATCCACGTCATGCTGCTGACGCACGAGAAGTTCATGAATTTCTCGCCCAAGCCCATCGCCTCGCGCGACGTGGCCGAGGCGCTGATCTGCATTTCAGCCGAAGACCGCGCGGCGGTCGACGGCATGGTCGAAAAGGCGGGCAAGGCGGGCGGCGCGCTCGATCCGACGCCTACCCAGGACTACGGCTTCATGTACGGCCGCAGCTTCGAAGACCCCGACGGCCACATCTGGGAAGTGATGTGGATGGATGTCGAGGCCGCGATGAAGGCGGGCGGCGCGGCGGCGGCTGCTTAAGCGGCGCCCCTCAAGCGAAGGAGAAAGACCATGAGCTACGTTGACGGCTACGTCGTGCCGGTCCCGGCCGGCGGCAAGGAGGCCTATCGCAAGATGGCCGTTCAGGGCGCGGCGGTGTTCCGCGAGTACGGCGCCACCCAGGTGGTGGAATGCTGGGGCGATGACGTGCCCGAGGGCAAGGTCACCGACTTCCGCCGCGCCGTGGCGGCGCAGCCCGGTGAGACGATCGTCTTCTCCTGGATCGTCTGGCCGTCGAAGGCGATCCGCGACGCGGGCATGAAGGAGGCGATGAACGATCCGCGCATGCAGCCGAGCGGCGACATGCCGTTCGACGGCAAGCGCATGATTTTCGGCGGCTTCGAGCCGCTGCTGGACACAGCTGAGGAGAAATCGTGATGGCCGGTAAGGGCAGCTTCTTCTGGTACGAACTGATGACGCCGGACATCGAGGCCTCGAAGGCCTTCTACACCAGCGTCGTCGGCTGGTCGGCCCAGGCCTTCGAAGGCGGGCAGGACTACACGATCCTCTCGGCGGGCGACCAGGGCGTCGGCGGCGTCATGGCGGTCCCCGAAGGCGTGCCGCCGCACTGGATCGGCTACATCCACGTCGCCGACACGGACGCCGCGGCGGCTGCCGCGCAAGCCGCCGGCGCCAAGCTCATGCGCCCGGCCTGGGACGTGCCGAACGTCGGCCGCATGGCGCCGATCACCGATCCGCAGGGCGCCGGCTACATGGTGATGACGCCGTCCAGCAGCGCCGAGCGGCCCAAGGTCGCCCCCAACACGCCTGGCCACATCGGCTGGCATGAGCTGCATACGACCAACTGGGAAAAGGCCTGGGATTTCTATTCCGGTCAGTACGGCTGGGTGAAGGATCACGCCATGGATATGGGCGCGATGGGGACCTACCAGATCTTCGCCGAGGACGGCGCGCAGCGCGGGGCGATGTTCAACAGCCCCAACGTGCCGCACCCGATCTGGCTCTTCTACTTCAACGTCGCGGGCATCGACGCGGCGGTGGAGCGCATCAAGGCCGGCGGCGGCAAGGTCATGAACGGCCCGATGGAAGTGCCCGGCGGCGGCTGGATCGTGCAGGCGACCGACCCGCAAGGGATCATGTTCGCGCTGGTCGGACCGAAGTAAGCATCATGTCGAAAATCATCCCCCACCTCTGGTACACAGAGAAGGCGAAGGAGGCGGCGGAATTCTACGCCGCCATCTTCCCCGACAGCCGCGTCAACAGCGTCATGTCGATGCCCGCCGACAGCCCGAGCGGCCCGGCGGGCTCGGTCGACATCGTCGAGTTCACCCTCTGCGGCCAGCCCTTCAAGGCTATCGCCGCCGGCCCGCTCGACCCCTTCAACCACGCCATCTCCTTCTTCGTGGAGTGCGAGGACCAGGCCGAGGTCGACCGCTACTGGAACGCCCTGCTGGAGGGCGGCCAGCCTGAGCAGTGCGGCTGGCTGCGCGACCGCTACGGCCTCTCCTGGCAGATCGTGCCCAAGGCGCTGGGTCAGATGATGGCCGACCGCGACCCGGCCCGCGCCAAGCGCGTGGCGGAGGCCATGATGAAGATGGTCAAGCTCGATATCGCCGAACTGAAGCGGGCGTACGAAGCGGCCTAGTCGAGCGCGATCTGCGTGCTCTTCTGGGTCTGCATCTGGACGGCGGCCTTGCGGTTGGCTTCGGCCTGATCAAGCCGCGCCTGGATCTTGGGCGTGTCGGGGTCGTTCCCCGCCTTGGCCGCCTTGAACTCCCGCTCGACGGACCATTTGGCGTCCATCATCACCTTCAGCAGCAGGGCGCGGGAGAGGTCCTTCGCCTTGACGCCCTGGTCGCGGGCCACGCGCTTGAGGTCGTCGGCCAGCGCGGAGTCGATCTGCTTGGAGAGCGTCGCGGCGTCCACCGGCGCGATGATCTGGCGCTGGGTCTGGTCGGCAAGCCAGGACATGGTCTCCGGCGAAAAGCCGCCGGTCTGCGCCGGGCGCGTGGCGGCCCACTGGGTCATCGTCCCCCGCGTGGCGAGCCGGTTCATGTCCTGGGCGTCACCCATCGGCGAGCCCGACTGCTGGGCAGCCGCCATGGACGGCGCCAACGCCAGCGCCGCCAGCGAAATGAGACCGAAATAGCGCATCAACCGCATCCCCTTGTCTTCCAGCCTAGTCCATCGCCAGGGCCATGCTGACATCCGACTGCATGGTGACAGCCGCACGCCGGTTGACCTCGGCCTGCGCGATCCGTTCGTCCCACCCTGGCGCGCCTTTCGGGGCGACGTGGTGAGCGCGCCAGGCGGCGACGGACAGCGCATTCTTCGTATCGATCATAACCTTAAGCACAAGCGCGCGGGAGATGTCCTGCGGCCGTACGCCCTGCTCGCGGGCGAGTTCCTTGATGTCCCTGGGCAGCGCCTGATCGACGTCGACAGCGACTTCAGCGGGCGAGCGCGGCGACACGGCCTGGCGCTCCACCTGCGCCTTCAGCCATTTCTTCCCGGCGGGCGACAGGCCGCTGAGCCTGGCCGGACGGGTGGCGCTCCACTGGTTCATGAAGCCGCGCGTGGCGAACCGGTTGAGGTCCTGAAGGTCGGCCATCGGGCTGCCGGAGCCGTTGATGTCCTGGGCCGAAGCCAGGGAGGGCGCGAGCGCGACGAAGGAAATCGCCGCAAGGCAAGCCAGTCGCAGATGGCGCATCGGAGGTCGTTCCTCTCGCAAACTTACGGGCATGTTCATGCGCGCTCGCGTCGAAAGTGTGACCCGCTTAAGGCAAAGCTTGGCCGCGCCTGGGCGCTGTCTCCGGCATGAACAGCATGGCGACCAGCGCCACCGCCACGCCTGCCGTCAGGTACCAGGCCGGCGTCATCGCGCTGCCCGTCGCCCGCGTCAGCCAGGCGACGTTGTACTGGGTCGTGCCGCCGAACACCGAGATCGCCACCGCGTAGGTGAGCCCCAGCGTCCCGGCCCGGATGCGGCGCGACAGGCCCTCGGTGATGGCGGTCAGCGCCGAGGGCGCGGCCAGCCCCTGCATCGTCTGCAGCGCGATCGCTCCGCCGATCAGCGCCACGCCGCTCCGCGCGCTCACTACCCACGTAAACACCGGCACGGCGATCAGCAGCAGGACGATGGTCGGCGCGACCATCACCACCTTGCGCCCGAACCGGTCGCCCAGCATCCCGCCGATGGGTGAGAAGACCATGCCGGTCAGGCCCGTCGCCACCACAGCGCCGAACGCCACCGTGTTGCTGAGGTGCAGGGTCTCCGAAGCGTAGGTCTTCAGGTAGTTCAGCACATAGGTCACGACGGTGCCGCCGGTCAGCATGGCCAGGCCCAGCACCACCAGCACCCAGGCCCGCACCTTCGGCGCTCCGATCTCCTCGAGCTCAGGCGCTTCATGCAGCGTCTCCGGCAGCGAGCGGCGGAGCATGAACCCGAATGGCACGATCACCGCACCCAGCAGGAAGGCGGCGCGCCAGCCCCAGGCGTCGACCTGCGCGTCCGACAGGCTGGCCGACAGCGCCAGGCCCACCAGCCCCGAGGCGAGCACCGCCGCCTGCTGGGTCACATACTGCAGCGACACGAACAGCCCCCGCCGCCCCGGCGGCGCGGCCTCGACCATGAAGGCGGTGGAAGGCCCAACCTCGCCGCCCAGCGCAAAGCCCTGCACCAGCCGCGCGATGATCACCAGCACCGGCGCCGCCACCCCGATCGCCGCATAGGACGGCGTCAAGGCCAGCGCGATCATCGCCAGCCCCATGAGCGTGAACGACAGCAGCATGGCCGGCTTTCGCCCGATCCTGTCCCCGATCCGCCCGATGACGATCCCGCCCACCGGCCGCATCAGGAACCCCGCCCCGAACGTGGCCAATGAGGCCAGCAGGCTGGTGGTCGGATCGGTCGACGGAAAGAACGCCCGGCCGATCTGGGCGGCAAAGAAGGCGTAGGTCAGGAAGTCATAGAACTCGAGCGCATTGCCCGCGGCGACGGCTGCGACGTGTCTGGCCTTTGCGCGCAAGACTTAGTCCGCCATCGCCCGAGGGTCGCCCGCCAGCAGCCGTCCGCGCTCCAGCCACGCCGCCAGCGAGGGCGACAGCTTGCGCTCCACCACCGCCTGATAGCGCGCCAGGTCCTCATCGGTCAGCACGTCGCGCCAGCGGCCGTTGACGCCCTTGTTCAGGAACCGGTCGGCGCCGCGATCGAACGACTGCTCGATGTCGGGCAGCAGCGCCTCGCCGTCGGTCTTCATCGCCTCGAAACTGGCCGCCGCCGCCAGCTCGGCCAGCCGGTCCTCCGGCGTGTCGATGCCGAGGAACTCAGAGATGCGCCGCATCTCGCCCGGCAGGTCGGCCTTCAGGTCGCCGTAGTGAACCAGCAGCACATTGTCGCGATGGCGCTCTGCCCAATAGGTGTTCTCGAAGTCGAAGTAGGGCACGTCCTGGCGCGTCGCTTCGCTGCGGTCCTCCCCGGCGTTGGCGATCCATTGCTGGAAGAACTCGCGCGGGTCTTCCGGCGTGGGGGGCGGAGGCGGTCCCGTCAGCTCGGGGTCGGCCATGGCGATGGCGCCGATCCGGCCCCTCAAGGCCGGCGTCGTGCCGAGGATGTGGTTGTGCCACGACAGGAAGGCGTCGCGGCCGTCGCGCGCCACGTGGATGTACTTGACGGTGTCGTAGACGGGCAGCGCATCGAAGGGCAGGTGGCTCTTGATGAAGCGCCGGTGCTTCTGCGCCCGGAGCGTCGCCAGGTCCTCCTCCACCGTCGCGAAGAAGCGCGCGTCCAGCCACACCGACATCTTGAAGACGGGCCTGGGCGCCGGGTCCTGAAAGACCAGCAGGTCGACGATCCGCTGCGTCCAGGTGGTGCCGCACTTGGGGTAGGTGGCGATGACGATGTCGTCGTCACGCGGCGCGAGATCGTTCCAGCGGGCGTAGTCGACGGAAGCCGTGCGAAGCTGTCTTGTGGGGGCGCGTTGAAGCGTGGCCATCTGTGCGTGTCCGGTTCTGACTGGATCGCGGGCAAGGCCCCCTCGCCCGCCCGCTTGCCGTAACACTGTTCCGCGCGCCGCCAACATGCAAGACGGCCGGTTGCCCGCATCCGCAACAAGGCGCATGTTCGCCGCGCCATTAGCAGGAGAGCGTCATGACCGCGTTCAATGCAGTGCGCTTCAGAGTAAAGCCGGGCCGCGAGCAGGACTTCCTCGACGCCCACAAACGGGCCGAGCGGAACTGGGCCGGCATGCGCCACGCCAACATAATCCAGACCGGCGATCGCACCTATTGCATCATCGGCGAGTGGGACAGCATGGACGCGCTGGCCGCCGCGAGGCCCAGCATGATCGCCACGCTGGATAGCTTCCGCGACACGCTGGAGGACCTGGGCGGCGGGCTAGGCGTCACAGACCCGGCGGCGGGGCCGGTGGTGCTGGAGCTGAAGTAGGGGGCGCTAGACGCGCCCCACCTGCGCGCCGCTCCGGGGCGGAATGATGCGCGGGGCCAGCATGCCGACGCGGCCGCGATAGGCGACGTAGCGGTCGCCGAACGTGGCTATGAGGTCGCGTTCCTCCAGCTGGATCGCGATCAGGATGTAGGCGGTCGTCGCGAACGCAAACAACAGGTGGCCCTGCGTCATGTGCGGCGTCGCCCAGAAGGCCATGATGAAGCCGAGATAGATCGGGTGACGCACCACCCGATAGAACATCGGCGTCACGAAGTCGGCCGGCGGAATCTCCTTGCCCATCCGATAGGCCCAGACCTGCCGCAGGCCGAACAGGTCGAAGTGGTTGATCAGGAAGGTCGAGGTCAGCACCGTCACCCAGCCGAGGCCGAAGACGATCCAAAGCGCCATCGCGCCCGTCTGGTTCTCGACGCTCCACACCGTCGCGGGCAGCGGCCGCCATTGCCAGTACAGCAGCACGAGCGCCAGGCTGGCGAACAGCACATAGGTCGAGCGCTCCACCGGCGGCGGCACGATCTTCGTCCACCAGGCCTTGAACGCGGGCCTGGCCATCAGGCTGTGCTGCACGGCGAACACACCCAGCAGCAGCACGTTGACGATCAACGTCTCTGACAGCGGCGCGACGGCGCCGGAGTTGATGCTCTTGGGGACCATCAGGTCCCCCACGAAGCCGATCGCATAAAGGAAGGTGACAAAGAAGATGGCGTAGCAAACCACGCCGTAGACCAAGGCGAATGAGCGCATGACAGCGTCCCCCAATGTTCCACCCAAGCGCGAACGATAACACCGTTATCTGGCGTTAAGCTTCACAGGTTTGTGTGTGGCGCACTCCTTCTCCCCTCGCGGGAGAAGGTGGCAGCCGAAGGCTGACGGATGAAGGGGCTCTCAAAACCCTCCGCTCCCTCCACCGTCATCCTCGGGCTCGTCCCGAGGACCCATGTGCGGTGAGCTTGCCGGAAAGGGCTGTGTGGGTCGTCGGGACGCGGCCCCGCAGCAAGCCACAAGCCTGTGTCGCCTCCATGCAGTGGTGCGGGTTGTCAAACCTAAAGTCGTGTACTCAGAATTTACGGGTAAGGAATACTGGAGGGAAATATGCGCGAGAACCTGCCCATCTACCGCATCGTGAACGGGAAACGCGCTCGTATATTCGAACCCGACCCGGATCGGCGATACCGGTTTGAGCGTGACGCGTGGATCGAGCTGAGCGACAGCGAAGAAACCGAAGAAAAACTGTACGAACAATCACTGGAACAAATGAGACGGGAGCGGACGGACAAGCGTCAGCGAGAACTCCAATATGAAGATCGTATAGTCGCGTTCCTCGATGTGCTTGGCTGGCGAAGCGCCGTTGAGCGTTCAGAGCGCGACGACGAACTCGCACGCCAGTTGGGCATGGCTCTCCACGCCATTTTGGATCAGACGAAGGAAATAGGGTGGAGACAAGTTCAGAGGGAAATACACGCAGGCAAGATAAACGCCCCCGTTGACGTCGACATAAAGACTACGCAATTCTCTGACAGCGTCGTGGTCTCGCTTAGTGCGACTCAGAAGGAGCAAATGCAGCCGGCTCTTGTATCGTCACTTTTTAGTGTAGTTACTCGATTGCTTGAGCTCGGGTTTGTGGTGAGGGGCGGCATAGCGGCCGGTAAGGTCATTCATAACCGCGAGATGATCTACGGCCCCGCCCTGAATGCGGCATATGATCTCGAGCAAACCGCTATCTTTCCAAGGATCATCGTGGACGAACGACTTGCTAGCCAGTGGCGCGATGGGTATCCACTCTTCGATCCATTTGGCCAGCAGGCCGGAATGGGGCGCGCTTGGCGAGAAGCGCCTGACGGTAAGTTCTTCTATGACTTTCTGCGACCGGCCGTGGGTGATCGATTTAAGCGTCTCACCGAGCGGCAGGTAAGAAGGCTCAAGGACGTTGTTCTGGCCCAGTTGTCAAAGCCGCTCCCCCGCCCGATTGCGGAAAAATACGAGTGGTTGGCTGTATATGTTAACAACGTTATCCTCGAAGAGGGGCTCAGCGCCATCGACCCCGTCCGTCTCACGGACAGTGCGTGATTTCCCCGGCATGGCCATCCGCGAGATGAGTTGCCTTGATCGTAGTCGGGAACGCCACCTTGAGCCGTCGCAGATGGGCAGCTGGCATTGCGAAGACAAACCAATCCGAGACATCCAACCCCTCTCGCCCCACTCCACCGCAACCTTATCCCCGCCTGTCGAAACACCCCTAGATTCGGCGGATGATCACCGCCCGAACCGCCTCCGCCCCTCGCAAAGACCGCCTGCGCGCGTGCACACATGTGCGCATGCGCATGCCTGCGCGCCTCCGGCCGCGCGCACGACTATCCGCACTCTCGCAAACGAGAGCGGCCACAGAAGACTCTGGAGACAATCGGAGCGGAGAGCGCCCGCTACTCTTCCTTCACGCGGCGCTTGCGGAAGCTCGGGTTCAGGACCTGCTTCCGCAGCCGGATCGACTTGGGCGTCACCTCGACCAGCTCGTCTTCCTCGATGTACGCAATCGCCTGCTCCAACGTCGGGCGGCGGGGCGGGGTCAGGCGGATGGCTTCGTCCTTGCCGCTGGCGCGCACGTTGGTGAGCTGCTTGGCCTTCATCGGGTTGACGTCGAGGTCGTCGGCGCGGCTGTTCTCGCCGATAATCATGCCCTGGTAGGTCTTCTCGCCGGCGCCGACGAACATCACGCCGCGGTCCTCCAGGTTCCACAGGGCGAACGCGGCGGTTTCGCCGTCGCTGTTCGACACCAACACGCCCTTGCGGCCGGCCTCGATGGGGCCCTTGTAGGGTTCGTAGTGGCTGAACACGCGGTTCAGCACGCCCGAGCCCCGGGTGTCGGTCAGGAACTCGCCCTGGTAGCCGATCAGGCTGCGCGAGGGCGACATCAGCATCAGGCGGGTCTTGCCGGCGCCCGACGGGCCCATGTCCTTCAGCTCGGCCTTGCGCTGGGAAAGCTTTTCGATGACGACGCCGCTGAACTCGTCGTCGACGTCGATCATCACCTCTTCGATCGGCTCCAGCCGCTCGCCGGTCGCCTCGTCCTTCTGGAAGACCACGCGCGGGCGGCTGATGGAGAGCTCGAAGCCCTCGCGGCGCATGCTTTCGATCAGCACGCCCAGCTGCAGTTCGCCACGGCCCGCCACTTCATAGGCGTCCTTCTCGGCGGTTTCGGCGACCTTGATGGCGACGTTGGACTCCGCCTCCTTCAAGAGGCGGTCGCGGATGACGCGGCTTTGCACCTTGTCGCCCTCGCGCCCGGCCAGCGGGCTGTCGTTGACCGAGACGGTCATGGAGATGGTCGGCGGGTCGATCGGCTGGGCGGGCAGGGCCTCGGCGACGTCCATGGCGCACAGGGTGTCGGCGACGGTGGCCTTCGACAGGCCCGCGATGGCGACGATGTCGCCGGCCTCGGAGCCATCGATCGGCTGGCGCTTCAGGCCGCGGAAGGCCAGCACCTTGGTGATGCGGCCGCGCTCGATCTCCTTGCCGTTGCGGTCGAGCGCGTGGATGGCCATGCCGGGCGTGGCGCGGCCGGACTCGATGCGGCCGGTCAGCAGGCGGCCCAGGAAGGGGTCGCTCTCGATCAGGACGGAGAGCATCTGGAACGGACCGTCGCCGCGTTTAGCCGCGTCGGGTTCGGGCACATGCTCGACGATCTTGTCGAACAGCGGCGCCAGCGTCTCGGACGGCTGGTTCATGTCCAGCGTCGCCCAGCCCTGCTTGCCGGACGCATAGAGGTGCGGGAAG
>Ga0157373_10000747_pt1 | contig 25215 bp, 19 predicted proteins | sample C65metaG_FD_113460 | JGI IMG/M metagenome (GOLD analysis project Ga0157373, IMG submission 113460) | Corn rhizosphere microbial communities from Kellogg Biological Station, Michigan, USA - C6-5 metaG | ecosystem: Host-associated > Plants > Roots > Rhizosphere > Soil | place: USA: Michigan... | reverse complement strand
TTTGCAGGCGCGTGGCGCGCCAGTCGATATAGACGACCCGGCCTTCGGTGCCGTCGATGGAGATCCAGTCATCGATCTGATACGGCTTGGTGGTGTTGAGCACGATCCCGGAGAACACGTCGCTCAGGGTGCTCTGCAACGCCAGACCCACGATGATCGCCAAGGCCCCGGAGGTCGCCAGCACGCCTTTGACCGGCAGATCCAGCACGTAGGCGAGCGCCGCAATGATTGCGATCAGGAAGATCACCGCACCCAGCAGATCCTGCAACAGCCGCCCGGTGTGCCCGACCCGCTGCATCATCACCGCGCCGATCAGCACGGTCAGGGTCCGCGCACCGAACAGCCACCAGCCGATCTGCAACCCGGTCGCGGCCAGGTGCAGCGGCACGTTGTCGGCCCACGGCGCCGGCTCCATGGGGTTGAGGCCTTCGTTGAACAGCACCGCGCTGAACAGGCCGAATATCAGCACCCGCACCAACAGCTTCCACTCGCTGCCACGGGAGCTGATCAGCCGCCACAGGCCCAGATCGAGGAGGATCAGGATCAACGCGCAAAACAACGGATGTTCGGTCAAGAAAGACAACATCAAACCACTCCGACACGGGCCAATCGCGAGAAGATCGCACAGATTGGCTCAGTGTAGGAGCAATTGATCTGGCAGGATGAATCCGTTCCCGGAAACACCCCGAAACCCCATTGGGTTTACCCGTGCATCCGGCCAAAACGCCCGGACTGGAAGTCGGCGAATGCCTGATGAATTTCCTGCTCGGTGTTCATCACGAACGGGCCGTGGCCAACGATCGGTTCGTCGATCGGCTCGCCGCTGAGCAGCAACAACACCGCGTCTTCGCTGGCCTCAAGTGACAACTGGCGACCGTCGCGTTCGAACAGCACCAACTGCCCTTGCTGCGCAGTGTCCCCATCGTTGATCCTGACCGAACCTTTCAACAGCACCAGGGCGGTGTTGCGACCTTCGTGCAGGTCCAGCGTCAGCAACTTTCCGGCCTTCAGCCGCAGGTCCCAGACGTCGATCGGGGTGAACGTCCGCGACGGCCCTTTCTGGCCATCAAACTCACCGGCGATCAGGCGCAGGTGGCCGGCATTATCCTTCAGCGCAATATTCGGGATGTCGCCATCAAGAATCGTCTGGTAACCGGGCGCGGCCATTTTGTCCTTGGCCGGCAGGTTGACCCACAGCTGCACCATTTCCAGCTTGCCGCCGGTTCTGGCGAACGCATCCGAATGGAACTCCTCGTGCAGAATGCCGGACGCCGCCGTCATCCACTGCACGTCGCCGGGGCCGATGGTGCCGCCACTGCCAGTGGAATCCCGGTGTTGCACTTCGCCGTCGTAGACAATGGTCACGGTTTCGAAACCACGATGCGGATGCTGGCCGACGCCACGGCGCTCGGTGGTCGGGCTGAATTCGGCAGGTCCTGCGTGATCGAGCAGCAGGAACGGGCTGATATGTTTTCCCAGGTTGTCGTAGGAAAACAGGGTGCGAACCGGGAACCCATCGCCGACCCAATGGCCGCGAGGGCTGGTGTAGATACCGATGATGTTTTTCATGGTTGCCTCCAAAAACGTGGGTGACGCAATGGATTAAGCTTAAATCCATGACGGTCAGAGGACTAGCCGGCAAAAACCGGCTTTAGTGTTCCATATGTAGAACAGTGCTACGCCCTTCGCGAGCGATCCCCCCTGTAGGAGCTGCGGCACGCTGCGATCTTTTGCTCCTGAAAAACAAGATCAAAAGATCGCAGCGTGCCGCAGCTCCTACAAGATTCATGACTTCTGCTCAACAGTGCTTTGCCCCACCGACGGTTTTTCTCCAGGAAACAGACGCGGATACTCCGGCCCATTCCCACTGCAACCCTGGAGTCATCAATGTCTGTTCCCGCTTTTGGTCTGGGTACGTTTCGCCTGCAAGGTCAGGTGGTCATCGATTCGGTGAGCACCGCGCTTGAACTCGGTTACCGGGCCATCGACACCGCGCAGATCTACGAGAACGAAGCCGAGGTCGGTCAGGCCATCGCTGCCAGCGGCATCGCCCGCGAAACGCTGTTCATCACCAGCAAGATCTGGATCGCCAACTTCGCCGGGGAGCGCTTGATCGAGAGCTTCAAGGAAAGCCTGCACAAGCTGCAAACCGATTACCTGGACCTGACGCTGATCCACTGGCCATCGCCGCAAGACCAGGTGCCGGTCGGCGAGTTCATGGGAGCGCTGCTGGAAGCCAAGCGTCTGGGCCTGACCCGGCAGATCGGCGTCTCCAACTTCACCATCGACCTGATGCAACAAGCGATCACCGCAGTCGGCGCCGATCACATCGCCACCAACCAGATTGAGCTGCACCCGTACCTGCAAAACCGCAAAGTGGTCGAGTTCGCCCGCAGCCAGGGCATCCAGATCACCTCGTACATGACCCTCGCCTACGGCGAAGTGCTCAAGGACCCGGTGATCCAGCAGATCGCTACACGCCTGCAAGCCACCCCGGCGCAAGTCACCCTGGCCTGGGCCATGCAGTCGGGCTACGCGGTGATTCCGTCGTCGACTCAACGCGCCAACCTGCAAAGCAACCTCGGCGCGACCGCGCTCTCCCTGAGCGACGCCGACATGGCGCTGATCGCCACGCTGGAGCGCGGCCAGCGCCTGACCAGCCCGAAAGGCATCGCCCCGCAGTGGGATTGAACGATCAGGCCTGAAGGCGCTGCGCAAGGCTGAGCATCGCCTCGCGCAGCGCCGTTGTCGGCATGTTCAGCGCGGCTGGCTCGGCGTCCTGGCACGCCTGCTCGAGTTCGACGCACGCCGCCACCACCCGCGCCGCACCGACCATTTGTGCGCCACCCTTGATGTGGTGGGCCAGCTCCCGCAACCCTCCCCGGTCACCGCGCCCCAGCTCATCGAGCCTGTGCAGGTCGCGCTGCAGGCTGCGCCGTACCTCTTCGCGCAAGTGCTGGATCATCGACGAATCCGCCCCCGCCAGTTGCTCCAGCGCACTCAAGTCGATTTCCGTCAGGGCTGGCGTGGCGGGCCCCTCGGTTTCATGCTGGATGGCGCCGCACAAGGCCTGACCCAGGTCATGCAGACGAATCGGCTTGAACAGGCAGTCGTCCATGCCGGCAGCCAGGCAACGGGCCTTTTCCTCGACTTGCGCATTGGCGGTGAACCCGAGGATCAGGCAGCGCGCCCGACCGGACTCGACCTCTTCTTCACGGATCAACCGGGTCAGTTCATAGCCGTCGAGCCGTGGCATGTTGCAGTCGGTAATCAGCACATCGAATGACTGCGCGCGCCACAGGTCCAGCGCCTGCCTGCCGTCCTCGGTGTCGACGGTGCGGTGCCCGAGTTCACTCAGTTGCCAACACAGCAACAGACGGTTGACCGGATGATCGTCGACCACCAGTACGCTCAATGAGCACGCGGCGCTGAGCGTTGGCTCGGATGCAGCCTCTGCCTGCGCGAGGGGTGCCAGCAGCGGCAATTCGAGACGGATGTCTACCCGCGTACCACGGCCCGGCGCGCTGTCGAGTTGCAAGGTCCCGCCCATCATTTCGCACAGGCTGCGGCTGATCACCAGACCGAGGCCGGAACCGCTGCGCACCGAATGGGGATTGTTGCCCGCCTGCACGAACGGGCTGAACAAGCGCTGCCGGTCTTCGGCGCTGATGCCGATACCGCTGTCCTCGATCGACAGGTTCACGGCCAGCCGCTCGCCCGTCACCGCGCTGACCTGCAGGCGCAGACTGACTGCGCCCGCCTCGGTGAACTTGATCGCGTTACTCAGCAGATTCGACAACACTTGCTTGAAGCGTGTCGGGTCGATCAGCACGTCAATCGCGCTGTGGGGGTCCAGTTCGATCTGCCACAGCAGGTGCTTCTGGCGCGCCAGGCCTTCGAACACCCGACACACCGACAGCACCAGATCGCGCAGATTGGCGCGCTCCGGTGCCAGTGACAGATGCCCCGATTCGATGCGCGCAATGTCGAGAATATCGCCGATCAGCGCCAGCAACTGCTGGCCGGCACCGGACGCAACCTGAATCGCCAGTCGGTCGGTCACGCCTTCGTCGGCGCGCTTGAGGGCCAGTTCGAGCATGCCGATCAGGGCATTCATCGGCGTGCGGATCTCATGGCTCATGGTCGCCAGAAACGTGGTTTTCGCCCGATTGGCATCATCGGCGGCCTGCTTGGCCTCCTGCAGTTGCCGCAGCCATTGCTGGCGCTGGCGAATCTGCCAGCGCTGAAAGCCGATCCAGGCCAATGCCAGCAACAACAACCCGCCAGCAGCAGCAAAGCCCTGCAGGATTTCTCGCCGATGGCGCAGCCAGTAACTGTCCTCCGGTACCACGTCGTGGCTCCAGCGCTCGATCAATTCGTCCATTTCCTGCGGCGCAATGCTCAGCAGCGCCTTGTTCATGATCGTGTGCAATGCCGCGGCCTGCGGTGCCGTGGCGAAAGCGATACGGGCCGGTTGATCGCCCACGGTGGTGGTGATGTGCAGACGCTCGCGATACTGACGGGCGATCAGGTAGCGGGCGACCAGCAACGAACTGATGGTCGCATCCGCCTGGCCGTTCGCGATCAGCGCCATGCCGTCGGCCGGTCCTTGGGTGTCCACCAGCCGGATGAGCGGGACACGCTCGAGCAGGAAATCACGCAACGGATGTCCGCGATAAATCGCCACACGCTTGCCCGCCAGATCATCAAGGCTGCGTGGGCTCTGCGCCGTCGTCGCGCTGATCAGCACAAACGGATTGTTCAGGTAGGCGCGGGTAAAGCGCAGCTCGAGTTCGCGCTCGCGGCTGGGCGTCACCACAGGCAACAGATCGAGTTCCCCGGCCTTGAGCTGCTCGATCTGCCGATCCAGTGAGCGACCACGCACGATCTCGAATTTCAGCCCGCTGCGCTGCCCGATCAGGCTCAGCAATTGCGCCGCGAGCCCTTGGAAACGCCCGTCGGCGTCGAAGAAAGTCAAGGGTGCGAAATCCTCGATGGCCCCCACCCGGATCACCGGATGCTCGTCCAGCCAGCGCTGTTCCCCGACACTCAGTTGCACGTGCGCCTGCGCGCTGACTTCCGCAGGGCCGACGCTCCAGCGTTGCTCGATCATCAGTCGGCGTTCCATGGGAATCGCCAACAGCGCCTTGTCGACAATGCGCTTCATGCTCGAGTCGCGGCGCAGTAATGCAAAGCCGAACGGGTTGGCGTCCAGGCCTGACGGCCCAAGCAGTTGCAGGTCGTTGCGATAATTGGTGTTGATCAGGTAATTGGCGCTGATGTAGTCGCCCAGGTAAACATCGTCGGCACCGAACGCCACGGCGCCGAGCGCGTCCATGGCCGATGCATAGCGTTGCACCGTAGCTTTGGGATAGAACGCCTGCACGCTTGTTAGCGGGAGGTAATCCTCGACCATGGCAATGCGCTTGCCCGCCATGTCCGACGGTAATGTGTCGTCGAGCCGCGTGGCCAGCATCGGCTGATCCTCGGCATACGCGCGCGACAGGACCAGATCGGGCTCGGCAATTTCAAAGTTGTTAGAGGTGCCCAGCAGATCCACGTCACCGCGCCTGAGCGCGTCTATCAGCACATCGCGACGGGCATAGCGCCGCACTTCGATCCTGATGCCCAGCACTTGCGCGAGCATATCGGCGTAATCGGCGGTCAGTCCTTCCAGGTCCTGATGGTTGCGCGTGATCTCGAACGGTGGGTAATCGGGACCGGAAATGCCCATGTACAACACCGGGTGTTCGCGCAGCCACTGTCGATCCTGTTCATCCAGCCGCACCTGGACATTTTCCAGGCGGGTGCGTGTCAATACGTCGAGCACCTGTGGTGTCTCGCTGGCCCCACAAGGCAGCACGGCGCTCAACAACAAGACCAGGATCCAGCGCCAGTGGCTCATGCGTCATTTTTCTCAGATCAAGTGATTACGCTTGGCGAAATCGCGCAAGTGCACCGCTGATTTCACGGCGAGCTTGGCCATCAGGCGGGTTTTATAGGTACTGACGGTCTTGTGGCTCAGGTGCATGTCGGTGGCAATCACCTTGTTCAGTTTGCCCAGCGCCAGTTGCACGAGAATGCTCAACTCGCGATCGGACAGCTTATCGATCATTTGCTTTTCATTGGCGAGCTCCGGTTTCAGGGCTCCGGCACTGCTCGCCAGCGAAGCGAAATAACTGTGTCCCGACATCACCGCCTGAATGGCGTGGTGCAGTTGTTTGAGCTGGTTGGTTTTGGCCACATAAGCCCGTGCGCCAGCCCGCAGGCAACGATCCTGGTAATACAGCGGTTCGTAGGAGGTGAACACCAGAATCCGGCAGTCAAGATGATTGGCCTTGATCCGGTTCATCACCTCCAGACCGTCGAAGACCGGCAAACTCAGGTCGAGCACCAGCAGTTTCGGCTTGTACTGGCGAATCATCTGCACCACTTCGTTGCCGTCCGATGCCTCGTGAATCTGCTTGAAGCCCTCGGCTTGCAACACGAGCCTGACGGCGGCACGTACCACTGGATGATCATCGACGATCAACGCTGACTTCATGACCACTCCCGATGCAAAGGCATGACGGCCGCACCCTGTTGCCGCCGGTAGCGGATACAGGGGCTGCGCCAAAGACTGTTGCACGGGGCTGGAGACGAATCTACCTGTCAGGTCTGACAGTTGCAGAAAATGATTATTTGTGCTCAAGCGCGACGTTGCAGGGCCGGAACCTGACTCCAGCGCTGGCATTCGGGCTCGGTGCGCACGTCAACCAGCGCCATCAATTGCTCGATGATTGCCGCATTGGGCAGTGCGTCATGACTGACCTGCGCGTTCTCCTGCGCAAACCCGGGCGCCTTCTGCAGCGGAGCGGAGGGCTCGTTGTAGATCAGGGCGTGACGCACATGCGGGTTGTTCAGGAAAAAGCCGAGCAGATCCAGCGAACCCGCCGCCAGTTCGGCGTTGATGACCACGGCATCGAACGGCTCGCAGCCGTATTCCACCAGCGTCAGCAATTCCAGCAGGCTCTGTACCGGAGCAACGCGGTAGTACCCAAGGCCATTAAACAGGCGCTCGACTTTCATCCGGTGAAAATGCTGCGAGTCGGCAATCAGGATGCGCAAGGTTTTGTCGATCATTGTCGATCTCCCGAAAGTGGTGGTTGCGGAGTGCGGCCAGCGTACGCAAGACCATGGGCGCGCTCTGTAGGACGTTTCTTAAAAAACCGGTTATTCATCTGAGCGCAGGGCGTGTCTGCGTCGCTGCAGCCAGTGCAACAAGTCGCCCCCGGCCATCGGTCGCGCATACCAGTAGCCCTGGCCCAGGGTGCAGCCCAGCGCCAGTAGTTCGCGGCGCTGCGCATCGGTTTCGATGCCTTCGATCACCACCGCCATGCCCAGGGTTTCGCCGAGCGCCAGGGTGCTGCTGATCGCCGCGCGGCAACGTGGCTCGTGCTCAAGGCTGCGAATGAATTCGGCGTCGAGCTTGATTTCGTTGAACGGCAACTGGCACAGGCGCTGCAACGAAGAGAACCCGGCACCGAAGTCATCAATGGACAAGCGACAGCCCATCATGCGCAACCGCACCAGCGTCTCGAGGCTGGTGGCCGGCGCTTCCAGCAAGCCGCTTTCGGTCAGTTCGAAGGTCAGGTTCGAACCGGTCACGGCATGCCGCGCCAGCGTGGTTTTCAGGCTGTTGGCCAGCTCCGGATTAGCCAATTGCACGGTTTGCAGATTGAACGCCATGTTCAGCGCAAAGCCCTGGGCCCGGGCGCGCTGGTGCAGGTTCAACGCCTGCTCCAGCTGGGAAAACAGCAAATCGTCGAGCAAACCACAGCGCTCCAGCACCGGCATGAACTGCGCCGGGGCAATCATTCCCCGGGTCGGATGCAACCAGCGACAAAGCACCTCGACACCGCAGACTTCACCGGTGTGCAGGTTGAACTTGGGTTGATACCAGGCGTGCAGTTGCTGCTCGGCCAAAGCCTGGCGCACAGCACCTTCGCTGGCCAGCGCCACGGTCCCGCGCGGACAATCGACAACGCTCGGGCGGTCAACCAACGTGCCCAATAACTCCGCCAACACCTGCGCATGCATCGGTTTGCCGACATCGCCCAACAGGTCCAGGCCGAGCAGCGTCACCATCTGATGCACCGCGCGGCGCAGATCCGCCGACAACGAACTGCAGATGATCACCGCCTTCACTTGCCCCGATGCGCCTACCCGCTGTAGGAATTCCAGGCCATCCATGCCGTCCATCTGCAGGTCGCACAGGGCGATGTCGACCGTGCCGACCTCGTCGAGCAGGGCCAACGCCTGCGCCCCGTCACTGGCTTCGAACACCTGGTGGCGCCCCAGACTCTGCAGCATGCTCACCGCCACCGAACGCTGGAACGGGTGATCTTCAAGCACCAGGATACGAAGCGGCGGGTTGCTCATGGTGGTGGGCTCGTTGTGGTTGAAAGGCCTGTGAGTGTCCGCTGCCTGAGCGTTTAACTCCCGAGGAAAGGTCTGAAGCTGCGTGGGAAATTTCCTAAACATCGAGTTGCTCCAGCACAGCGCCAAGGCTCTGGCGATCCGGTGTACGCAGCATCAACAGCTGCCGTCGCCCAGTCGCGAATATCGTCTCGGCGCGGAGCTGACCACGTCGGGCATCGTGGATCACGCCATGGCGGATCTGTGGACTGCCCTGAAACAACCGCACTGGATCGATCCCCGCGGCAGTAATCAGTTCGCCATTGATGATCATCAGGTCGTATTGCTCGAACGGATCATGGGCGTAATGCGTCAACGCCAGCAGTTCACGAAACGAACCGATCGGCGTGAGTTTGCGATAGCCCAGTTGGTGGCAGACTCGAGCAATTCGAGACTGCAGAGCGGGCTGCTCTTCGACGATCACGATTCGCCTGCATTTGTAGGACATGGAAATTAACGGTGTGGGAAATGTGTTGAACACGCTAACCAGAACCCATCAGGATCTATGTAGGACAAGTCCTAAAAACAGGCAGAAATCTCTGGAAAACCGACAAGATCGCCGCACAGGTCTGACCCAGTGCGGCGATTTTTCTTACCAGAGGTAGCGATAGCCCAGCGTCACACCGAAAGGCTGCTCGATGTCATTGCCTTTGGCGTATTCGGCATCCAGGGAAATCTTGCTCTTCTCGCTGACCTGCAACACGCCACCAAAACCCAGCTCGATGCGGTTGCCCGGCAGCTCGGCATCGAACGCGTTGCCATTGACCCGCACCTTGCTGCCGCCCGCATGCTCGGTGACGTAGGAGGCTTTGACGTACGGCTGGGCTTTCATGCCGTTGCTCAGTTCCAGGCTGCGACCAAACAGCGAGCCGACGCGGCTTTGCAGCGAATCGAGGTCATCGGACTTGACCCGCAGCCCGTTGCTGGCGGTGTAGCTCGCGCCCTGGACGCGGGTGGCGGTGATCTCGACTTGCGGCTCGACGAACCAGCCGTCCTTCAGCGCAATCCGTTTGCCCACCTCGATGTCTGCACCGATGCCGCTGGTGTTGTAGGACGCTTTGACCGACTCCCCCAGATTGCTCGGGGTCTTGATGTCGTTGTCGAAGCGGCTGTACTTCAACACGCTGTCGACATAGATGCCGTTGTCGTTCAGGTAGGTGGCGTAAATGCCGAACATCCGACTGTCGATTGCGCCGGACGCGCCCTCGCCGAAGTCCATGTCCGAACGGGCCGTGCCGAGCATGCCGCCGACGTAGACTTTACCGCTGTCGAGGGCGAATGCCTTGTCGGCACCCAATTCCAGTCCGCTGATGTCCTGACGGTAGGCACGGCTGGACTGCTCGCTGACATCGAGTCGCTTGCCGATGGCGCGGGTCCAGATGCCGCCGTCATCCTGACCCATGCGCAACTCGCCCAGGCGTTTGACCAGTGCGTTCATTTGCGCACTCCACAGGCCTGCGCCGGCAGTGTGTGCGGCAATCGCGGCGTTGCTGCCTTTGGACAGATGCTCCGGCCCCGGGTCCACTGGACGCGGCGGGGTTACCGGATCCACCGGCTTCACCGGGTCGACGGGCATTACCGGGTCCACTGGCTTGCCGGGATCAACAGGCGTTACCGGATCCACCGGTTTGCCGGGATCAACAGGCGTTACCGGATCCACCGGTTTGCCGGGGTCTACGGGCGTCACTGGGTCAACCGGTTTTTCCGGGTCTACGGGCGTGACCGGGTCAACCGGGATACTGCCGGCACTGGCCAGCACCCAGTCATTGCCTTGCTGCTGCAAGGTGTAACGGAACGCACCGGCATCGACATGCCCGCCATAGAGGCCGAACTTCGCGCTGCCTCCATTGGTGTCCACCAGCAGCAGACGCCCGTCCGCCGAGGTCGGTTCGCGGCCCGAATCGCCGACGATCAACGTGTGGTCGCCACTGGCCAGGCCAGCGCCCTGCACCACCAGCAAATCATCATGCTGACTGGCGATATCGGTGTTCATCACAATGCTGCCGCTGCCGGACAAGGCGTTGACCGTGAAGGTCTTGAAACTGCCATCAGTGCTCGGCACAAAGGCCAGGCGACCGCCGTTGAGGGTCAGCGAGTCCACGGTTTTCACGCCGTTGTCCATGACATTGACCGTACCCCCGGCCTCCGCAACTACGCTGTTGGCCTGCGCGCCGCGGTACAGATTGATCTGGCCGCCGTTACTCACCGTGCTGCGGTTGGCCGTGCCGGTGTCGTAGACACTCTGGGTGCCGCCCTGAACCTGAGTGTCATTGGCCACCGCACCACCCAACAGACCTTGGCGCAGTGTCTGTTCGCCGCCGGCTTCGATCACGCTGCCGTTGGCGACGGCCAGGTTGATCAGGTTCTGCACGCCGTTATTGCCGACCTGCGTGTCATTGGCAATGGCCATGACATCCAGGGTCTGCACGCTACCGGCGTTGATCACGGTGCGATTGGCCGTAGAGCGGGTGACCGTCTGCTGACTGGCGTTGAGTATGGTGTCATTGGCAATGCCATTGGTACCGACCAGTTGCGTACCACCGTTGTTGACCACGGTGCCATGGCTGACGCCGCTGGCGATATTCTGCGTCGCACCCTCGACCAGGGTGTCGTAGCTCACGCCATTTAGAAACACACTTTGCTGGCCACTGCCGCTCACGGTCGTACGATACGCCGTGCCGTTGGTGCCGATCGATTGCAGCCCGGTGCCGACACTTTCGTCATAGACCACCGCACCGCTGTTGACCGCGGCGGTATAAGCGCTGGCATGCAAGGGCAGCAGAAAAGCCATTGCGACAGCAATGGGCGTGCGTTGAAACGAAGGGGCGAAGGCTTTCATGAGCAATGACCTCTGGTGTGCCCTTTCAGGCACCGGGATTTTCGGACAGAGTCAGAACCACGGAGATCGACAGTTCCTACTCGCAGAGGTCAGCAATTTAGAGAGGTGGGAAGCTTTTCTGAGTAGGAAAATTCCCTTTGCTTGTAGGAAATTTCCCAAGAAAATCCAAAGGGCTTGACCGCCCGGGGTCCCTGAAGCAAGCGAGCCCGTTGCAGGCTCGCTTATCTGACATCAGTTACGTGATCCGACCACCGACGAGCCGTAGGAGATAATCACCTCCACCCGTCGATTGAGCTGACGCGCGTGCGAACTGCCGTTGTCGGCAATCGGAAATTGCTTGCCGTAACCCTTGGTGATCAGACGATCAGCGCTGATGCCCATGCGCTTGAGCGCGAACGCCACCGCATCGGCACGCCGCTCCGACAGACGCTGATTGAAGTCATCGCTGCCCACGTCATCGGTGAAGCCTTCGATCCGCACTTGGCGTTCCGGGTTGGCGGTCAGGTACTGCGCCAACTGCTCGAAGTTACGCTGGCTGCCGTGCTTCAGATCAGCCTTGCCGGTGTCGAACAGCACGTCACCGAAGGTCACCACTTCGCCGCGCTCGGTCTTCTGCGCCTTCATGGCCTGCAAGGCCTTGAGCTGTTGCGTACGCACGTCCAGTTGCACCTGCGTGCGTTCGGCATCGATCTTCTTCAGGCCGGCTTCGGCCTGACGCATGGCGATGGTCTGTTCGGCGACGGCGATTTTCTGGCTCGCCAGATAGGTCAACTGCTCGACATCCGGCGCCTTGCGATCCTTGAGCGAGGCCTGATCGGCCTTGTTCAGGGCGATGAACGCCTCACGGGTTTCGATGGCCGCCAGGGTGTTCGATTCCGGCTTGTGTTGCAGCGCCGCGAACTGGGCGCGGGCTTGCAGCAATTGCGGGTTTTCCGGCGGTGTGGCGCAGCCGGCGAGCACCAGCGCGCACAGCGAAACGACGGGCAGTAATTTGAAATTCGACATGTATCGTTCCTTATTGAGCGCTGGCGGGCGGGTTGAAACCAGTGGCCGGGTCTTGCAGCATTTCCTGCTTGAGCACCTGAATGCCGCTGCGCGCATCGACCAGTTGTTTCTGCCACTTGACCGCCCGCGCCTTGCGTTCGGCGAGATTGGCGTCGGCTTCGATCTGTTCGGCCAGGGTTCGCGCCTGAACGTAATCACGCTCCCCCATGGCGCGTTCCATCAGAAACATCTTGTCCTGAGCGGCTTTCATTTCCAGTGGTGCGTATTGCGTTGCTTCGGCAGACACCGCGCGATTGACGGCGTCCCTGGACAGGGTGATCTGCTGCTCGGGAACCGGCGCACTGGCACAGGCACTCAAGGCCGCCGCTACAACCAGCCCGCTGAGCGACAGTCGCACACGGGAAGCCATACGTTGAAGGGTCATCAACTGCTCCAAAACGATAAAAGGTGAGGTAAACACGGAGGGCTGAGGCGTCGGCAATGCCGGGGATGGATGACGCCTGCCCGTTACGTGCGGCGCCCCGGTTGACGCTCAGCGTTGCGCTGAAGGTCGTGGAGGTCGCCGGTTTTCTGAATCAGCCTTTCGCTGAGACATCAGCACGTTAACGAGGCAGGCTCAGTGGCGAATGTAGGAAAATTCGCAAGTTTGCCGTGCAAAACACAACAGATCCGAGCGTCGACGCTCAGTCCGCCAGATACGGTTGCAACTGGGCGGCCAAATGCTCCATGGCCTGCTGCAAGGCATCGACCGCCTCGGTCAATGCGCCCGAATCAGAACCTTCGCAGGCGACTTCCAGCGTCTCGCACGCCTGAATCAACGACTTCGCCTTGATGATCCGCGCACCGCCCTTGACCCGGTGCGCCAGGTCAGCCAGCCCGGACACATCATGCAGAGTGAACAGGCGCATGAGCTTGGCCATGTCCTCTTCGTTGCTGGTGGCCAAGTCCGTCAGCAGACTCTTGATCGATGCCGGATCGCCACGGGTCAACTGCTCCAGGCTGCTCAGGTCGAAGTCAGCGCTGCTTTCGACGAGGCTGGCATCATCGCCTTCCAGTTCAGGCCGCGATTGTGGCTCGACCGACGCCAGACGCGCGTTCAGGTCCTTGAGGCTGATCGGTTTGAACAGACAATCATCCATGCCGGCCTGCGCGCAGCGCTCCTTCTCTTCAGCCAGTGCGTTGGCGGTAAAACCCAGCACCAGACTGCGCGGCAATCCACGCGCCGCCTCTTCGTCACGGATCGCCCGCGCCAGTTCGTAACCGTTCATGATCGGCATGTTGCAATCGGTGATCACCACATCGAACGACTCACTGCGCCAGGCTCGCAGACCATGGGCGCCATCCTCGGCATCCGTCACCCGGTGCCCGAGGTAACTCAGCTGCTGAGATAACAGCAAACGGTTGGCCGGATAGTCATCGATCACCAGAATATTCAGCGCCTGGCTGACCATCACCGGCTCCACTTCGGCCACCGCCACGCGTGCCTGCGGCGGCAGGATCGGCAGGCTCAGGCGCACCTCAATCTGCGTGCCCTGGCCTGGCTCGCTGGACATCGTCAGCGAGCCGCCCATCATTTCGCACAAGGTGCGGCTGATCACCAGCCCCAGCCCGGAACCACCCTGTGGCGACGGCCCTTGATTGGCCGCCTGCGTGAACGGCGTGAACAGGCGCTGCTGGTCTTCGGCGCAGATCCCACGCCCGCTGTCCTCCACCCGCAGGCACACCAGCATCCGCTCACCCTGCGCTTGATCGACGCGCACCTGCACGCGGACCTGCCCCGCATCGGTGAACTTGATCGCATTGCTCAACAGGTTCGACAACACCTGCTTGAAACGCAGCGGGTCGATCAGCACATCAGCGTTGGCCAGCGCATCCAGATCCAGTTGCAGGCGCAGGTGTTTCTGCCGCGCCAGCCCTTCGAAAATCCGTACCACCGACTCGATCAGCTCGCGCAGATTGGCGCGTTCCGGGGCCAATGAAAGCCGCCCGGATTCGATCCGCGCGATGTCGAGGATATCCCCGATAAGGTCCAGCAGGCCCCGTGCCGCCCCCGAGGCCACTTCGATGGCAAAGCGATCCAGCACCCCTTGATCGGCTTTCTTCATCGCCAACTCAAGCATGCCGATCACCGCATTCATCGGCGTGCGGATCTCATGGCTCATGGTCGCCAGGAACGTGGTCTTGGCCCGGTTGGCATCGTCGGCGCCGTCCTTGGCAACGCGCAATTGCTGCAACAGTTGCTGACGCTCACTGACATCGATCCAGCCGGAAATCATGCCGCTGACTTCGCCATGACTGCCTCGGTACGGCAGCATCCAGTGATAAATGGTCAGCACCCGACCGTCCGCCAGGCTGAGCTGGCGATCTTCGATTCGCGCAACGCCCGACTGCATGACCTGCCGGTAGTCCTCGGCATAACCCCGAGCCTCGGCGGCATTGCTCAGCACGCCGTCAGTCACGGTTTTGCCCACGACCGCATCGCGCTCGACACCAAACACTTGCAGGTAACCGCTGTTGCAGGTCACCAGTCGCCCCTCGCGATCGCGCACGTAAATCGGATGCGGCGTGCCATCAATCAACACCCGCATGAACTCCATCTGGTCGTTGAGGGCCAGCTCGGCCTGGCGCCGCTTGCGTATCAGCATGCGCAGGTAAGCAATCCAGCCCAGCGCCACCAGCAGCAACCCACCGGCGATGACAAACCCTTGAATGATCGCGCTGCGATGCCGCAGCCAGTAGCTGCTGTCGACGACCACCTCGGCACGCCAGCGGTTGGTCAGTTCATCCATTTCTTCCGGGGAAATGCTCAGCAGCGCCTTGTCGAGAATCGAATACAACTCCAGTGCGCCGCGATTGGTCGCCAAGGCGATGCGCGCCGGCTGGGTCCCCACGGTGCTGCTGACCTGCAACTGGCCGCGATACTGACGAGAGATCAGATAGCGGGCATTGATCAGCGAATTGATCGCGCCGTCGACCTTGCCCGAAGCCACCATGCTCATCGCGTCGGCGGCGTTTTGCGCCGTCACCAGTTGCACCCGGGGAAACTGCTCCACCAGGTATTCGTGCAACACGTTGCCGCGAATCAACGCCAGGCGTTTACCGGCCATCTGATCCAGGGTCTGCGGGGCGGCCCCGTCAGTGGTGGTGACCAACACGAACGGCGTGGTCAGGTAAGGCCGGGTGAAGCGCAACTCGCTTTCACGCTCGGCACTCGGGGTAAACGCCGCGAGCATGTCCGCTTTGCCGCTGCTCACCTGGTCGACCAGTTGGCTGACCGACTCAGCCCGCTGCACGTCGAATTTCAGGCCGGTGCGCAGGCTGATTTTCGCCAGTACGTCGGCACTGAGTCCGCGAAAGTTGCCGTCGTCGTCGAAGTAAGTCAGCGGCAGGAAATTCTCGTTGATCGCCACGCTGATACGCGGATGACGATCCAGCCAGCGCTGCTCACTGACGCTGAAATGCAAGGTCTGGCGCCCGGGCATGGTCGCCCCGCCGGCACTCCAGCGGCGCAGAATGCCCATGCGCTCGCTGGTGGGAATACTGCTCAGTGCCGCATTGAGGATGCGCAACAGGCGGTCATTGCCGCGACTCACCGCAAACGCGAAGGGTTGCACCTCCATGCGGGAAAAGTCGCTGAGCTGAACGTTGTTCAGGTAATTCTTGCTGATCAGGTAATTGGAGCTGATCGAGTCCCCCAGATAGACGTCTGCCTGACCGAACGCCACCGCGCCGATGGCGCTCAGGGTCGATGGATACAACTGGATGCTGGCATGGGGGTAGAACGTCTGCACCGCGTCAGGCGGCAGATAGTGGTAAAGCATCGCGACCCGCTTGCCGGCCAGATCCACAGGCAGGTTCTGTTTATCGCCAATGCGCGTCACCAGCGTCGGTTGATCATCGGCGTAAGACGTGGACATCGATAAATCGGGGTCAGTCGCCTCATAGCCGTTCGCCGTCCCGAGCATATCGATCTGGCCGCTCTTGAGCGCCGCCAGAACCTGCGCGCGCGAATCAAAACGGCGGACTTCAATGTTGACGTGCAGCAGTTGTGCGATCAGTTGCGCATAGTCGGCCGTCAGCCCCTCGTAGTCGTTGCCGTTGCTGGTAATCGCAAAGGGCGCGTAATCGGGTGCCGAGGCGCCGAGCAACAAGGTGGGGCGATGCCGTAGCCAGGCCCAGTCGGCTTCATCGAGGGCAACCGAGTATTCGTCGACGATCGAGCGCCCCAACACATGCAATGTTTCAGGCGCTGCCGTGCAGACACTGGCCGCCAGCCAGGTGCCGCACAACACCAGGCCCGCCAGGAGCTTTTTGACAAGAGTATTCATCTAGACCAGGTTGTTGCGTTTGGCGAAATCGGCAAGGTAGACCACCGATTTGACCTTGAGCTTCTCGATCAGGCGGGTCTTGTAAGTGCTGACGGTCTTGTTGCTCAACAGCATCGCGTCACCGATTTCCTTGTTGCTCAGGCCATTGGACAACTGCTGCAGAATCGTCAACTCGCGATCGGACAGGCTCTGGATCAGTTCCAGATCCGTGGCATCGACATCGCTGCGCCGCACCGAACTGGTGGCCAGGTTAGGGAAGAACGTGTAACCGTCCATCACGGCCTTGATGGCCTTGATCAACTCATCCAGGTCATTGGTTTTGGAGATATAGCCCGCCGCGCCAGCCTTCATGCAACGCATGGAGTAGAACAGCGCCGATTGCGAGGTCAGCACCAGGATCTTGCTGGACAGCCCCAGCGCACTGATCCGCGAAATCACCTCCAGCCCGTCGAGCTTGGGCATGGCGATGTCCAGAATGATCAGATCCGGGGCGTGTTCACGGGCCAGTTGCACAGCATCTGCGCCATTGTCGGCCTCCGCCACGACCTCGAAGTGTTCTTGTTTCAGCAGCATTTTGACCGAGGAGCGAATGAACGGATGATCGTCCACAACTATCGCTTTGAGCATAAAAACCTCTGGAGAACACGCCGGCAACCGACATCGTCTATGCCATGAATAAGAATGGAACAACAAGCCAGTCCATCCGTGCAGCAAAAATACACGAGCGCGACTGAAGTGTAGGAAATTTCTAAAAGGGTATGAGGCAAACCTGACGCATTCAGCCAGCGCTGTCGGGCATCGCCAGCCATTGCAGCAAATCATGCCCGCTCATGGGTCGCGCCAGGTAGTAACCCTGGCCGGTTTCACACCCCAGTGCGAGCACCCGGTCACGGATCTTCAGGCTGCTGACGCCTTCGATCGTCAGGCGCATGTCCAGCGACTGCGCCAACACCCGTGTGCAGGTGACCATGGAGCGATTGCGCGGATGCCCCAATCGCTGGACGAATCGGCCATCCAGCTTGATCTGATTGAACGGTAGCTGACACAGCAACTTGAGCGATGAAAAGCCCACGCCAAAATCATCCACCGCCAGGCCGCAGCCCAACAATCTCAGACGCAGCAGGTTTTCATGGATGGCCGGTGCGCTATCGAGCAAACCGTTTTCCGCCAATTCGAATACCAACGCCGAGCCCTTGAAAGAATGTCGCTCCAGGGATCGTCTGATGTGCTCGATCAGTTCATGGCCGGCCAGTTGCGAAGCATGCAGATTGAGCGCCAGGGTCAGGCTCACGCCTTGCCGGCGCAGGATCCCCATCAGGCTCAGCCCCTGCTCCAGCAGATGTTTGAACATCTGATCGATCAGATCGTAGGCCAACACCGCCGCCAGAAAGTCACTCGGCAACAATACGCCCCGCGCCGGATGCTCCCAGCGTGCCAGCGCTTCGACCCCGACCACCGCGCCGGTGCTCAGCGTGATCTGGGGCTGGAACCAGGCACGGAACTCGCCCAGTGCAAGCCCGCGCCGCACCTCGTCTTCACTGGGCAATTCCTGGCTCGGCACAGTCGGCACAGGCACCACCCGGGCGAGTCGGTAGCGCAACAGCAAGCGGCGCAGAGATCGCAACTGAATCGGCCGGTTGAGGATTCCCAGAAGATGCAGACCTGCAAGCGTTGGCATGTGGCCCAGGGCGCGATGCAACTCCGGTTGCAATTCGCTGCACAACACCACGGAGCGCACCATGCCGCTGTGGCTGGCGCAGCGCAGAAACTCAAGGCAATCCAGACCTCGCTCGGTCAGGTCGCACAAAACGATGTCAACACCGCCGCGCAAGTGCAACTGCACCATCGCCTGCTCGCCGTCAGTGGCCTGCAATACATCGCGCACGCCCAGACGCTCGAGCATCGTGACCAATACGCTGCGCGCGAAACCTTGATTTTCCAGCACCAGAATTCGTGGGGAGGCCATCATCAACTCATCGCTTAATCGACCTGAGAGCAGACATATTGGCAAGCGTCACGGCTGAATCCTGAAGGACTTGTCTGGCCAGCTTGTAGGAAATTTCCCAGCGACAGCACCCGGTGCTGGCTTTTTACCGCGTCCAGGTTGCGTCAGTAGTAAACAATCTGCACCACCATGATCGCTTCGAACGGCCCGACCTTGGGATCGCCCAACGACACGACCGAGGCGCTGAACGGCACATCGATATGGCTCACGTCCGCGGCAAAACTGGCCAGTGCAAAGGGCTCATTGATCGGCACGAGGGTGTTGCGCGCATCTCTGACCTGGATGCCGAACTGACTGTCGACGGTGGGCAAAATGGTGTAATCGCCCTGCTGCTGCGGGGTGACGAACGTTGCACCGACGTTGATCGCGCTGCTGCATTTCTTCTCCAGCGCCAGGCTGAACGGCCGTGTGGGATTGGGCGGCGACAGGCCCGTGGCGGTTTTCTGGATCACGCCGAAATCGACGATACCCGGCTCGGGCGTAACCGTTACATCGACGGTACACGCGGTACCGACAATGTTCTGCAAGCCGCTGAGCTGGAAACGGAAGTTGCCAAACGGGTTGCCCGGCCCCCCGTTGAGGCCGTACAAGCCGTCGAACTGGAACACGTCATAGGTGTCTTGCGAAGGCCGCTGTAACGGCAGCAACCCACGTTTGCGAATCACCACCTGAAACGCAACGCTGGGGTTAACCAGCGAGCACGGCAACATCTCGGCATCATTGCTCGCCGATGGGCAGCCTCGCGAGATATAGCCGGTGTTCACCCCCTGTGTCGGGTTGGCGCTCCAGTCACCGTCCCAGGCGGTCATGCCCTTGTACACCAGGCCGAATTCGATGCCCCAGGACGTCGCATTGAGCCCCGCCGGGTTTCCGTAGAAGTAAATCGGATCGTCTTCGCGAAAATGAATGTCGTGGACCTTCCAGCACTTGGCCGGGACCACGTGGGTTTTGGAGCGCCAGATGATCGTGCCGTCCGGCACCGTATCGGGCACCGACACGGGACCGATGTATTCACTCAGGTAAGCGCCATCGTCCAGCGATTTGCAGAACATCGCCCAGGAGGCCTGGGAAAACACCAACAGCAATGCCGCCAGGCAGAGCCTGGCCAGCCGGGACTGGCGGTAGCGCCCGCCTTGGCGATTCATGGTTTGACACCGCTGCAGACATTCGCCGAACAGTTGAACAGCGTGTCGGTCTGGCCGCCGAAGTCATTCATGTTCGACACCCGCAGTGTGGTGAACGTCGTGCTGGTCAGCGCAAACCGGGCACTGCCGCGAGGCGCGATCATGATCGTCTCGATCGGCATTCTGGTTTTTTCCGCACCGGCGAGCAGCCCGACCACGGTGATGTGAAAAGGCGTCGGGTTGTCGACCAGCAACTGCTTGCCGACCGGATCGATTTTCAGCTTCAGGCCCAACGCCAGGTCGTCGCCCCGCTCGCGCTTGACCGCTGCCGGGCGGTAGAACAGTTTGATTTTCGATTGCAAGGCGATCTGCATCGAATTGACCGCTTCAGTCTTCGGCGGAATTTCACGCACGTTGAGGTAGAACACCGACTCCCGATCACTGGGCAACGCCAGTTCAGGCAACTTCACGATACGCAGTACGCTGCTTTCACTGGGCTCGATGCGCTGCAACGGCGGCAGCACCATGAAAGGGGTCGTGACCTTCTGGCCCGCTTCGTTCTCGATCCACGATTGCACGACAAATGGCAACTGCGTGTTTTTATTGCTCAACGTGACGCTCACCGACGGCGCGCTTTCCTCAAACACGATGCGGGTGCGATCCGGGACCACGGCTGCACTCGCCAGCAACGGCATGCACAGGCCAAGCGCGAGGCCGAAACGACTGAACACATGACGCGTATTGGCAAACAAAAAAAACTGCATGAGGGTGCTCCGCAAGACTGGGAAATGGGTTGTGTTCAGCGCCCGCTCAGAGGCACTGCACGGGTTTGGCGATGTTGGTCACCACGTTCTCTTCAGGCAGCTCGGCAAGCGCGCAACGCTGGCTGTCTGCCCACACGGCGACCAGTTCGGCCTGCGCCTTGACGCCCAGCAGATAGGTCACGCCGGCTTCGCCGACAATGCCCACTTCCTTGTTCGTGACCCGATCCTGTACCGATGCGCCAAAGGGCACCGGTTTGCCGTCGCTGCGCATCAGCGCCACATAGGCGTTGTGGCCACGGGCCGTAGAAAAATTGACATAGCCGATCGCGCCCTCGGTGAGCGCCAGGCGCTGGACCGGGTTGGAGACTTCGGTGTCCAGGGGCAACTTCTCCATGTTGATCCGCGCCTCGTAGGCCTGAAACGACGGCAATCCATCCATCACCGCGTAACCGGCCTGGTTGGAGCGGGTCTGACCGGTGAACGCCACGTCCGGTACGCCATCGGTGGAGACCAGCAGCCGGGTATCACCATTGGAGCCGTTGCCGTGAGCCGACACGCCGTAACGGGTGGCGACCAGCGAACTGTCGAGTTCAGCGGTGAGCGAGCGGTAGGTGCTGCCGTCGGTGGTGGCCGAGGCGTTGGCCCGGTAGGTCGAAGCACGTTTGCCGACATAGGCGTTGACGTAACGGCTGTCGCCGAGGCCGCCGTACACCTGATATTTCAGGCCGTCGCCGTCGTCATGGCTATAGCCGACGTTGCCCGACGGCGCTGCCGCCCCCGAGCGTTGGACGTTACTCGACAGCATCGAGTTGCCCCCCAGTGGCACCGTCACGCCGACATAGATCTGCGAATCGCTCTGTAGCGCATTGCGCGTCTGATAGGCGGACAGATTGACGTTGACGTTCTTGACGTTGCCCACGGAAAAACTGCGTGCCAGTGACAGGCCGAACCGGTCGGACGGCGCCGCGTCCCAATACGTGGAGTGGTCGTAGGAAACGCTCGTCGAGAGCCAGGAAAACTGCTTGGCCAGTGTCACCGAGTAACGCTGTTTGCCGGAGTTCAAGGCGTAGGAATCGGGGTCACCGGCGAACTGCGAGAAGTTGGTGAAGGTCTTGTCGGAGAAGCGATAGCCGAGGAAGCGCAGGTCGGTGCCAATGCCATCGAAATGCTTCGAGTAGTTGATCCGGTAGGAGTTGCCCACCACCGTTTCGCCGCTCCAGCGCAGCTTGGCGCGGGAAGTGGTGACGTCTGCCGACAAGGCGCCGAACACCCCCAGATCCTTGCCCAGACCGAGGGCGTCGGACATATAGTCCGAAGCGGCCAGGACACCGCCATAGACCGTCCAGTCCCAAGGCAATCCGTAGGCCACTTCCGAGGAAAGGAACCCCGGCTCGCTGCCACCGGCGCCGTTAAGTCGTGGCTGACCGGCCGAGACTTTGTAGCGCAGCTCCCCCTCACGGGACAGAAACGGCACCGCCGCCGTGGTCACGGTGAACGTCTGCTCGCTGCCGTCTTCTTCACGCACAGTCACGTCCAGCGTGCCTTGGGCACTGCTGTTCAAATCCTGGAGGCTGAAGGCGCCGGGGGTGACCGTCGTCGAATACAGCACCCGGCCCTGCTGCGACACCGTGACTGTCGCGTTGGTCCGCGCCAGCCCGCTGATCAGTGGCGCATAACCGCGCAGGCTGGGCGGCAGCATACGGTCGTCGCTGCTCAACGTGGCACCACGCAGGGCGAAGGTATCGAACACGTCGGAATTCAGATAATCCTCACCCACCGAGAGTTTCGAGCGAATGGCCGGCAAGGCGCGATAGGCATAGAGGCGGTTCAACTGGAACGCCTTGTCATGGATGCCGCTATTCTGCTCGCCGGACGCCTGGCGGGCCTGATAGTCAGCACGAATCCGCCAGGCGTCCACGTTCAATCCGGCGGTGCCGTAGCTTTGCAACGAACGGCCGCTGCCGGAAGCGCCGGAAGCCGTGGACTGGCGGCTGTTGGCGATCACCCGGTAGTCGAGCAATGCACCGTCCAGCCCGTCGCGCCAGGCGGCCGGCGGAATGTAATTGGGGTCGTCATATTCAAAACTGGCCTGGGGCAGGCTGATCGAGAGCCGGCCCAGACTTTTGATGTACTTGATGGTTGCGTTATCGATGGCGCGCACGTCCACGCATTGCCCTTGGGCCAGGCGTGGCAGGCTCTTCAACACTTCAGGCTTGAGACCGAACATCTCCACCAGCGAGGGTGGCAGGCAGGCATAACTGTCCTGCGCGCTGTCGCCAGGTTTGAATTCGATGGAGCGCGTGCCGAAGTAGCGCTGGTTGACGGTGATGTCCAGCAGGTAACTTCCGGGCACGGTGTATTGGGCATGGGTGAACTGCCCGAGGCTGATATCGTCTTTACGGTCGATATTCAGGAACTCCGAATTGAACTCCACGGCGCTTGCAGAACGCGCACAGCAGATCAACACGCAAGACACGAAAAGTGTGCGGCAGTACACGGGCAATACCCTTTAAACAGTGCTCGGAGAATAAGAAAAAAGGGGCTTTCACCCCTTTCTTCTAAACAGCTGATACGGGCGTATCAGTTGTAGGCAACGGTGAAGTTGGCAACACTGTCCGCTTCACCGGTGGTGACGGACGCGGCGGTGGCTTCGTACATGGCGGCAAACGTCACGGTGTTGTTGCCGTCCTGCAGCACCACCGGCGCGACCTGCTCCTTGCCGTTCTCGAGCATTTCGCCGGCGCTGGCCTGCAAGCGGATACCAACGTTCTGCGCCAGGCCGGTGGTCGCGAACAGCGCAGGCACCGATGGGTCCTGTACGCCGCTGAAGGTAAAGCGGGCGTTCTTCTGAGTGGTGGTGTCACAGTCGGTCAGGACGATGTCGAACTTGACCGGGTCGGAGCGATCGCCGGTCGCCTTGAACCGGTTCGACGGAACCTGACCCAGAGAAACGGTTTGATCCAGAGAGTTGGCGTCGATACCGCAGGCACCGGAAACGATCTCACCGATAAAACGCACGGTGCCCGGGTTGCCGGTAGCGGGTGCAGCGTTGGCGAACGAAGCCAGACTCATGGCAACGGTAGCGGCGGTAACAGCGACAAGCTTTTTCATGGTGTGCATCTCTTGGGATAGTTATTTATTCGGCCCAGCGGCCTGGCTTCCCGAATCATTCAAGTCAGCACCGCGGTTTGTCGGTTGAAGCGACAAACCCGCGTTTACGTCTACAGCTCAAGCCCCCCCATACCGCTGGCAATTGCCACCGGTACATGCCTGGCTGAACCGCTTAAAACGTTATGCCGAACAGAGTCATCAGAACGCCGGGCATCTCTGCTCCGGAGAAAATAATGAGTGATGCACACCGCTGAAAATGTAAGCCCTTTCCCCCCAAGCTGTAGGACATTTCTCGCCACCAGACGCAGTTTACTCGGTGGTGCTCGGGCTCCAGAACGCCTGCACCACCAGCGCCGACGTGGAGATTCGCGCTACCAGGGCGTCCAGTTCGTCGCCGTCCACCGAGGTGGTCGCCAGCGTCGCTTCGATCTCGATTTCATCGGCGCCGAAGGCATGCACGTCGATGTCGCTGGCCGGGTAGTTGCTGCGTTCAAGTTCCGCTTCGAGCAAGGCGAACACCGCTTTCTGCTGCGAACGCCGGGCGATCACGTAAACGATGTTGGTGACTTCGGCCGAGACCACGTCCAGCGGCTGGCGGTTGATGTTGTTGACGATCGGCCGCAGCAAGGTGTTGGCGGCCAGAATGAACAGCGTGCCGAGCAGCGCTTCGGCCAGCAGGTCGGCACCGGCGCAGGCGCCGACGGCGGCTGAGGTCCACAGGGTGGCGGCGGTGTTGAGGCCGCGCACGTTGCCCTCTTCGCGCATGATCACGCCGGCACCGAGAAAACCGATGCCGGAGACCACGTAGGCAACCACCCGCACCGCGCCTTCAGCGCCGCCGAGGCGGTTGGCCATGTCGACAAAAATCGCCGCGCCGACCGCCACCAGCACGTTGGTGCGCAGGCCGGCGGTACGCTGGCGGTACTGACGTTCGAAACCGATCAGACCACCGAGGATGAACGCCGCGCTGAGGCTGACCAGGGTGTCGAGCAGTGACGTGAGGTTGAGGTTGTTGATGGCTTGCATGATTAAGCTCCTTGAATAGACACAGTCCGTTTGTTGGGGCTTGCTGCTGAAACACACGATCCCTGTAGGAGCTGCCGCAGGCTGCGATCTTTTAAAAACAAAATCAAAAGATCGCAGCCTGCGGCAGCTCCTACAGAGGCAGCATTACTGCCAGCCGAACCGACGGATGTAGAAGCCTTTCACCGCCTGGGTCAGCGCCATGTACGCCAGCAGGATCACCGGCAGGAACACGAAGTACAGCGACGGCAGCGCCTGCAGCTTGAAGTAGTTGGCCAGCGGCCCCATCGGCAGGAAGATCCCGACGGCCATGATGATCCCGGTCATCACCAACAGCGGCATGGCTGCACGGCTTTGCAGGAACGGAATCTTCGGCGTGCGGATCATGTGCACGATAAGCGTCTGGGTCAGCAGCCCCACCACGAACAAGCCGGAATGGAACAGCGTCTGGTGATCCGGGGTGTTGGCATCGAACACATACCACATCAAGGCGAACGTCAGGATGTCAAAGATCGAACTGATCGGGCCGAAGAACAGCATGAAGCGCCCGACATCAGCC
>Ga0157373_10000744_pt1 | contig 25276 bp, 18 predicted proteins | sample C65metaG_FD_113460 | JGI IMG/M metagenome (GOLD analysis project Ga0157373, IMG submission 113460) | Corn rhizosphere microbial communities from Kellogg Biological Station, Michigan, USA - C6-5 metaG | ecosystem: Host-associated > Plants > Roots > Rhizosphere > Soil | place: USA: Michigan... | reverse complement strand
CGACTTCGCTGTCTGCAAAATTCATTGCGCAGCCATAACTTTCTATATAGAATTTTTTTGTAAAAGGATTATCGACAATATGTTTTGGTACAAAAGCTTCTCCCTGCCTGCTTTCGTCGTGTTTCTTATTAAGAGTTAATTCGAACATTTCAATTTAAATTTCTTAGGGCGGCAAAGATAGCAAATTAAAAAATTGCGACAGTATGGCAGAAAGTTAAGAAAATAGCTTCCCAATTTTTAAAACATGTTTTCCGGGTTTTAAATCTAATGGAATATAAACAGGATTCGTAGTGGTTCCAGACACCAGTTGGAACGGTTGAGGTCAGATGATGAAATGCCATCACTAAAATTACCCGATGAAGGATTCAGCATGCGATAGGTTCGTTTTCGCATATGATTTTGCTTCTTCAATAATTTCGTTGTCTATAATTTAAAATCAGTATAGTTTTTATTATCCGATTGAAGTTGGAAAAGTTTCTTCAGGAAGTTGATGCAAATCAGACCGGATTTTTAATTTGCCCGATAACAAAGCGGTACCAAATCCAAGCAACGCGATGAAGGTAAATGACCAGCGCAAACTGATCAGTTGCGCAATAAATCCGATAACCGGCGGCCCAATTAAAAATCCAAGAAAGCCGACAGTAGAAACTGCTGCCAGGGCGGCTCCGGCAGACATTGTGGTGGATTTTCCTGCAAGTCCGTAAACAATTGGAACTACAGATGAAACGCCAAAACCAACCAATAAAAAACCTGCTGTTGCTGAATACAAAAAAGGAAAAATAACCGCAATCAGCAACCCGCTGCTTATCATAGTTCCGCTGATTTGCAACATCCTTTTCACACCCAGTTTTGTTACCAGCCAATCTCCCAAAAATCTTCCCAAAGCCATTGTGCCTGTGAACGCAACATAGCCAAGAGTGATCAAAGCAGTAGGAGCGATAACAATTTTTTTAAAATAAACTCCGCTCCAATCCGACATCGCTCCTTCGCATAACAAGCAGCAAAATGCAATCAGCCCAAGGATTAGCAATTTTTTGTCGGGCTTCACAAATACTTTTTGCGATTGCTTTTTGTTGGCATCATGAGGTAAAGTGAATCGGTAAGCAATGACAACAAGCAGAATGCAAAGGCTGCAAACAATCAAAAAATGGAAGAAAGGAGAGAAGCCTTTTGAAATAAAAAAAGTAGCTATGAGTGCGCCGCTAAAACCGGCAATGCTCCATAATCCATGAAACGAAGCCATCACGGATCTTCCATATAAAGTTTCTACACCGACAGCCTGTGTGTTCATCGCAATATTGATAAGATTTCCCATGAGGCCGAAGAAAAAAAGGCTGAGCGATAATTGCGTTACCGATGTGGAAGAAGCAAGAAGCAACAAAATAAGCGGGTAAAATACAGAACCGGTGATCATTGTTGGCCTGCTTCCAAAGCGAGAGACAAGCCATCCGGAAAATGGAAGGCTCACCATCAAACCCGCGGGCAGCGAAAAAAGTACGCCTCCCAAAGCACCATCGCTTAAATGTAATTTAGATTGAATAGCAGGAATGCGGCTTGCCCAGCTTGAAAAAGTTAATCCGGCAATAAAGAAAAACACGCTTGTAGCGATACGATATTTTCTGAAAAGAGCGGTTTTAAAATTCGTTTCCTGCAAATGAATTCGTTGGTTAATTGATGAAACTGTAATTGAAATTAACCTTTTTTGCAGTAAAGAAAGAAATAATAACGATCTGTATTTTATTCACCGGTTTCTTCTTCCTCAATATATTCAGGAAGTTCTAAAACTTTAATTGTTTGAATAGCATTGCCTGCAATTCCGCGCAAAGAATTGTACATGAAATTGGTATTGTTCAAAACTTTTTGCAATTGTTTCTCGCGTTTTTTCCAATGTCCCATAATGGAACGTCTTTCTGTTTCAAGATCAATTTTCATTTGCGTATATCCTTCAATGATACCTTCCACCTGGAGTTTGAATTCGTTGCTGGTGAGATAATCATAAAGCAATACCATTTTATCACCTTTATTTTCCTGTGACGAAAGTGCAAGATCGAGAGCAATAATGTGTTCACGGATTACATGGCACAAACCTTTGAATTCTTCATAAGAACAAATCCAAACTCCATCTCTTAAACCCATTCTTTCCATTCCTGCAGGCATTGTGTCGGTAACAAAAATTCCAATGTTAGCACCGTGTTCACGAATATCATTTTTAAATTTTTCGATCCAGCCTTTGCCAAAGTCTTTCGTTCTTTTACTTTCATAATAAATGCAGCCGCAACCTTCCTTTGATTTTGTATTCACGATTTGCTTGCAATCCGCTCCACGCGCGCCTTTCTTCACTTCATCGATTGTATCTAACGGAAAATTACTGCGCAACCATTCTTCAATCGCCAGTTCCTGAATTTCACCTTGCAATTGCATCGAACCTTGTTCCTGTTTGCGCATCATTTCTTCGGTCAATTTTTTTTGATCTTCCAGTTGCTTTTGTAATTCTTTCATCACCAGTTCATTTTTTTCCTGCTCGGCTCTTTTGATTTTATCTTTTTCGATGGAAAGAGTTTCGTTCAATGTTTTTTGTGCTTCGGCTTCAATCGAAGATTTTAATTCATCTTTTTCTCTTTTAAGTTTTTCAATTTCTGCCTTGCTTTTATTCAGTTCCTTCAGTTGTTCGGATTTTTCATTTAGCTCTGTTTGCAACAATAAAAATTCATCCTTTTTTTCCTTCTCGATCTTATTTTTCAAAGAAACTTCCAAAAATTTTTTTTCTTCATTCAGCTTTGCGTTCAGGCGCTCCTGGAACAATTCATTTTCTTTTTGTTTTTTCTTTTCAAATGCTTCTTTCTCGTTCTTTAAATCTTCCGATTGTTTTTGAAAATTTTTTCTTTCCCTTTCCAGTTCCAGGTTAAATTTCGCCTGCAATTCAGTTTGCATTTTATTGTACAAAATACTGTTTACGTCGATTTGTGTATGGCAGTTGGGGCATTCGATTTTTGTTTCGGTACTCATGATTTCAAAAAGTTAGTGAGATCAATAATTAGGGATTGGTGTGTTGAAGAGCCGGGTCAAATTTATTAATTAAAAATTGATTGGAGATAGTGTGTTAATATGTTCTTGAAAATACGCGTTTGAATAAAAAATAAAATTGATTTATTTATTGGTTTACTGCTTGTAAAAATTATTTTCCTTTTTAAACTATCGAAAAAATTTATTCTATCTTTATTTTTTCGCACACAATTTTTTACAAATAATATTTTTGCCGGACGTAATTAAATACAGTGAAGAAGAATTGATTCAATTGCTGAAAACCGGCGATGAATCTGCTTTTAGCTATTTGTACGATCATTATTCCGGTGCTTTATTTGGAGTTATTTTTAAAATAATCGGCGACCAGCCTTTGGCAGAAGATATTTTGCAGGAAGCTTTTGTAAAGATCTGGAACAATTTTTCTTCCTATGATTCTTCGAAAGGACGGCTGTTTACATGGATGCTTAACATCACCCGAAACTTAACAATTGATACGCTCAGAAGTAAAAGCTATAAGAAACAATCAAAAATCCAGGGGAGCGAAAATGCCGTAAATTATGCGGGCAGCAATGTAAATGAAAATGAGCGGTTTGATGCGATGGGAATCAGGAAACAAACATCATTGCTCAAAGAAGATCAGAAGCAGATAATTGATATGGCTTACTTTGATGGATTTACGCAGGAAGAGATATCGAAGAAACTGGGAATACCATTGGGCACCGTAAAAACAAGAATGAGAGCAGCGATATCAGTATTAAAAAAATTATTACAACCTTAAATTGAATAAACAAGAATTCATATCATCCGGTTTACTCGAGCTTTATGCGATGGGAATTTCTTCTCCTGAAGAAAATAAAATCGTTGAGGAGCATTTGCAACAATTTCCGGAATTAAAAGAGGAATTGAATGAGATAGAAATGTCTCTTGAAAATTATGCTCAGGCAAATGCTGTGCAGCCGGCGGCGCATGTAAAAGAAAAACTTTTTAACCAGCTTTTCTCAAAAGAGGATTCTGCGGAAAATAAAGAAACGCCTGTTGTTTCTATCAATAAAAAATACCGTCGGCCATTTTTTTACAAGTTCATTGCAGCGGCAGTTTTCATTTTATTGATTGGAAGTATTATTCTCAATTACAGTTATTACGAAAAATATCACCAGTTGAATGACGAGTTGGCAATTGCGCAACAAAAGCTGGATGAACAGGAAAAATCAAACGAGGCAATGAGCCAGGATTTGAATGTAATGACGAATAAAAATGCTTTGCCTGTCGTTTTGAATGGAACGCAAAATGCGCCGGATGCGGTTGCTAAAATATTCTGGATGAAAAATACCGGTGAAGTTTATGTTGATCCTACGAATCTTCCCAATGTGCCTGAAGGAAAGCAATACCAGCTTTGGGCGATCGTTGATGGAAAGCCTGTGGATGCAGGACTTATCGAAACAACGAAAGGCACTTATCATATTCAGAAAATGAAATCTTTTGGAAATGTTCAGGCCTTTGCGATTACTTTAGAAAAAACCGGTGGCAGTCCAACTCCAACAATGGATGAAATGATTGTAAGCGCTAAGATGTAATTTTATTATTCGACAGTAAACAAACAAAACTTAAGAAATCATATTTTTTTATTCAGATAATTTCTCTGCTTTTTTCTCCACTTCTTCTTTCATTTGATTTTTAAAATCGATTAATTTTTTAGAAAGATTTTTGTCACAAGTTGCTAAAATTTCAGCCGCTAATATTCCTGCATTTTTTGCTGCATTGAGTGCCACAGTTGCTACAGGAACGCCGTTGGGCATTTGCAAAATAGAAAGAACGGAATCCCATCCGTCAATAGAATTCGAAGATTTTATGGGGACACCGATCACCGGAAGTGTTGTTAATGAAGCAATCATTCCGGGAAGATGTGCAGCTCCTCCGGCACCAGCGATAATTACTTTTAATCCGCGCTGAATAGCAGTTGTGGCATACTCGGTCATTTTCATAGGTGTGCGATGAGCAGAAACGATATCCAATTCATAAGGAATATTAAATTGTTTTAAAACATCTGCAGCGGCTTGCATCACTTTTAAATCGCTGTCGCTGCCCATTATAATTCCAACAAGAGGTTGTTTTGATTTTGCCATTAAAAACTATTTTAAAAAAATAAAGATAATGTAAATCGTGAATGATGAAAGGCGATGAAAATATAATGACTCAAAAGACAAAATAAGAAATGGGAAAATTTGTTTGTTTCACAGATTAGCAATGTCTCCACCCAACAATGCCACGGTTGCTTCTGCAATTTTTGCCTGGTAAAGTGCATTGTACAAGCGGTTTTTCGCATCGTTATAACTGATCTGAATTTGCCGCAGTTCAACAGAAGTAATGTTTAATTTTTTATAACGCTCGGTAGCGATGTTAATATTTTCTGTTGCCAAAACCAGGTTATTTTTTTCCAGCTCTATTGATTTCAATGCATTATTATAATTGATGTACGCATTTTTTAAAGCTGTTTCAATATTATTTTTTGTTTGATCAATCGTAATCTTTTGATTTTTTATCTGGATATCACTTATCTGTAATTGTTTTTTTACTAAAATTCCACTGAACAATGGAACAGAAATTCCTATAGATCCCGAAGGTCCATAAGTTTGATTAAATAGTGTGAAACCAGCGCCATTACTGTTTCTTGCAAAATTGTAAAAGCCATTCAAGTCAACAGTTGGAAGTCGTGCAGAATTTACTTCCTTTTTTTCTTGCGTCAAAACAAACAATTGGCTGTTAGCGAGCAATACATCAGGATTTTGTTTGGCAATTTTTGTTTGCACATCTGCATAAGCCGGCAAAGGAACGACTGTTATTGTATCAATGACAGTAAAAGATGTATCCGGATTTTTCCCCAACAAATTGCTTAAAGAAGATTTTGCGATAGCAATAGAATTTTGCAATGAAAGCAGATTTGAGCGTTGTTCATTGAGATCCACTTGTGCCTCCAACACTTCATATTTTGCTCCTGTTCCAATCTCAAACCGGCGCTGCGCAAGGTTATACCGATCTGTATATAAAACTATTTGTTCAAGAGTCGCTTTTTTTTGTTCTTCCAGCGTTACAATATTGTAGTAAGAACTAATGACATTGTAAACTGTTTCATTCAAATTTTTTTTGAAAGAATATTCGCCACTTCTTTCTAATTCTTCCAGTCTTTTTTTAGTGGCAAACATTTTCAAGCCATCAAAAACACGCCAGTTGACTGCAACTCCTGCATTCAGATTTTGAGTGGTGTTTCCGTTTTTATGAGTAACAGTTCCGTTGCTTAATTTTTGTTCGAGATTATTTACACCAACTGTTTTTGAAGCGGTAGCGCTTATAAGCGGGATGGCGCCTGCGTTTGCCCAGTTGTTATTGATGGTGCCAATTTCAATTTCATTTTTACTGATGATGATACCGTAATTATTTTGAATTGCAATTTTTACTGCATCCTGTGCGGTGAGCAATGAATCCTGCGCACGAAGAGAAAAATGTAACAACAAACTAAAACCGAAAAAGAAGAATAAAAATTTATAACAGCGCTTCATTCATTGGTTGTTTTTTACGTGAAAGAAAAGCATACATCGCAGGTACCACATACAAGGTAAGAATCAACGAAAACAAAATTCCGCCTACGATCACAATTCCAAGCGGGACGCGGCTTGTAGAAGCATCGCCAATGGAAAGGGCGAGTGGCAAAGCACCCAGAGACATGGCTAAACTTGTCATTAGAATTGGTCGCAAACGGAGATAAGCAGATTCAACAACGGCATCAATTTTCTTCATGCCTGCATCTCTTTTTTGGTTCGCAAATTCAACGATCAGAATCCCATTTTTTGTAACCAAACCGATCAACATGATCATTCCTATTTGGGAAAAGATATTATAAGTTTGTCCAAAGATCCATAGTGAAAGCAATGCTCCTGCCAAAGCCAAAGGAACAGTGATCATAATAATAAAAGGATCAACAAAACTTTCAAACTGTGCTGCAAGCACTAAATAGATAAGAATCAATGCCAGCACAAAAGCGAAAACTGTATTTCCTGAACTTTCGGAATAATCCCTGGAAGTGCCGCTGAGAGCGGTTGTAAATGTTGGATCTAATAATTTTTTAGAGATTCTTTCCATTTCTTTGATGCCATCTCCAACTGTATAACCGGGTTGAAGGCCAGCAGAAATAGTGGCAGATTTATACCGGTTAAAATGATAAATGGTTGGAGGAGCAGATGCTTCAGAAATAGTAACAAGATTATCCAGGCTAATATTTTGCCCTGCACTATTTTTCACCATGATCTTACTCAAATCGTTCGGATCGTCTCTGTCGCTACGATCAACCTGGCCGAGCACCTGGTATTGTTTTCCGGATTTCAAGAAATATCCAAGTCTTCTGTCGCTGTAAGCAAGTTCCAGCGCCTGGTTAATGTCATCCACACTTACACCTAATTCACTTGCACGAAGGCGATCAATGTTTACTCGTAATTCCGGTTTATTAAATTTCAAATCAGCGTCCACACCTTCAAGCACAGGACTTTTCTTCGCTTCATCTAAAAATTCAGGAAGCACTTTTCTGATCTTATCAAAATCATTATTTTGAATTACAAACTGCACAGGTTGCCCGCCACGTCGGCTGGTAGAAATAGTTTGTTCCTGGCTCGCAAATGCCCTTCCTTGCGGAAATCTTTTCAGATTTCGGTTGACCATATCGACGATTTGCTGTTGCGATCTTGTTCTGTCTTTTGGATCAGTAAGCATCACATTAAAGAAGCCACTGTTTACTGAACCACCACCAAAGCCGGGGGCAGTAAGGCTTATCAGCATTGTTTTCTCAGGAATGGAATCGGTTAAAAATGTATTCAACGTATCCATATACGAATCCATGTAATCGTAAGATGTTCCTTCGGGTGCTGTCACACTTAAGCGAAACTGACTTCTGTCTTCCAGTGGAGCAAGTTCTGAGGGGATTCCTTTAAAAATAAAATAAATAATGAAGAGACAAACCGCTACCAAAGCAAGCGCCACCCATTTCACTTTCATGAAGGCAGCAAGACTTTTTTTATAACCATTTTCCATTGCCTGGAAAAAAGGTTCTGTCTTTTTATAAAACCATGAATGGCCTATCTTTTTATGAGTCAGTTTTACATTCAATACAACGGTTAATGTAAGAGCAACGAATGCAGAAATAAGCACAGCTCCTGCCACTACAATTCCGAATTCACGGAACAATCTTCCTACAAATCCCTGTAGAAATACAATCGGTAAAAACACAATTGCCAGCGTAATAGAAGTGGAAATTACAGCGAAATAAATTTCTTTTGAACCTTCTTTTGCCGCCTGGTATTTGTTCATTCCGGCTTCTATTTTTTTGAAAATATTTTCCGTGACGACAATGCCGTCATCGACTACAAGTCCGGTTGCAAGTACGATTCCAAGAAGTGTAAGTACATTGATGGTAAAACCAAAAACATACATAATAAAGAAAGCGCCGATCAAAGAAACAGGGATATCAAACAATGGCCGAAGTGCTAAAATCCAATCCCTGAAGAATAAATAAATGATCAGAATTACCAATCCTAAAGCAATCAAAAGAGTTTCCTCTACTTCAGAAATAGATTTTTTAATAAATTTTGTCTGATCCATTCCCACGTCCAGTTTCAGATCTTTCGGAATTTCTTTTTGAATATCGGCAAGTCTTTTATAAAATTCATTGGAGATAGCGACGTAATTCGAACCTGGCTGAGGAATGATAGCCAGCATGATCATCGGAACTCCACTTTCTTTCAATCCTGATTCTTCATTTTCAGGACCTAAAACAACGTCTGCAACATCGCTAAGCTTCACATTTACACCGCCGATATTTTTTACGATCAAATTATTAAATTGTTCTTCGGTATTTAATTTCCCAAAAGTTCTTACAGATAGTTCGGTATAATTTCCCGAAATTTTTCCGGCAGGTAATTCCACACTTTGTGTAAGCAAAGCATTTTGCACATCATTAGTAGAAAGCCCATAAGCCTGCAGTTTATCAGGCTTAAACCAAATGCGCATTGCATATCTTTTTTCGCCCCAAACAGAAATAGAACTTACACCGGGAATCGTTTGCAAACGCTCTACAATATTATTTTCTGCATACTCAGTTACTTCCAAAAGGTTGCGCGTATTACTTTGAACCGTAACTGCAATAATCGGTTGTGCGCTGGCATCTGCTTTCGATACAACCGGCGGTGCATCAATATCCTGTGGCAATTGCCTTGTTGCCTGTGAAACTTTATCTCTTACATCATTGGCAGCGGTTTCCAGATCGACGCTTAATTCAAACTCTACGTTAATATTGCTGCTTCCCTGGTTACTGGATGAACTGATATTTTTAACTCCCGGAATTCCATTGATGGCTTTTTCAAGAGGCTCGGTAATTTGTGATTCGATAATATCGGAGTTGGCGCCTTCGTAATTAGTCCTAACAGAAATGTTGGGTGGATCAATTGCCGGATAATCCCTTACGCCCAAAAATTTAAAACCAATGATCCCAAACAAAACGATCACCAGGTTTAAAACAATGGCAAATACAGGACGCCGTAAACTTATTTGAGAAATATTCACTTTTGTTGTACTACTTGTTTAAAGATGAAAGATTGATCTTACTTCCCGGTTTGATGGAAAGCAGACCAGTTGTAATAACAGTGTCGCCGATGGAAAGGCCGCTCAGAATTTCTACTCTTGCAGAATCGCGCGTTCCTGTGGTTACTGTTTTAAAATCAGCAAGGCCGCCGTTATAAACGATCACTTTTTTATCCCTTGCTTCCGGAATGATACATTGCGTTGGGATCATCACCGCTTTATTATTATCTCCCATATCAAACGCAACTTTTGCAAAAGATCCTGCTGTAATATTTTTATCAACATTTTCAACAACGGCGTGAACTTTCAAACTCCTGTTTTCTTCAGTGATGCCTGATTCTGTTGCATAGATTTTTGCCTGGTATTTTTTATTCGTTGCCTCAGTAGTAAAGTTAATTACGTTGCCTAACTTCACAGCAGGTGTAAATCTTTCTGGAACACTAAATTCTAATTTTAATTTTCTGTCCTGACGGATGGTTGTAATGACAGTTGTTGGTGTAATGAATGCACCGATACTGATATTTTTGAAACCTAATTTCCCATCAAAAGGAGCGCGGATAATGGTTTTATCAATCGACGCTTTCAATACTTCCATATCAGCTTTGATGCTGCTCACATTCAATACACTCAGATCATAATCCTGCTGACTGATACCTCCAATTTTCAATAATTCCTCTTGCCGTTCCTGTGTTTTTTCAGCAACTTTTAATTGCACATCCAGTTTTTGAAGTTGTGCCTGCAGATCGCCGTCAAAAAGGCGCGCAAGTAAAGTTCCTTTGGAAACATGAGCACCTTCTTTTATGGAGAGATAAGTAACTTTCCCTGAAACTTCAGGATGGATTTCAGTTTCTTCAAAAGGCATCAAAGTGCCTGCCACTTCTATGCTGGAATGCAAAACAGATGGATAAATAATGTATCCCTGAACAGATAATGCTCCCCCATGAGCAGCAGATTTATTATTTGATTTTGGAGGATCTTCTTTTTTGGTTTTGCTTCCGCACGAAGAAATAAAAAATAAAAATAAAATGGCTGGTAATAATTTCCCGTACTTCAATTTCATTATACTAACACTGATTTTTTTGTCTGAATTTTATAAGACGCTGAAAGTTAAAAAAACCTTCGCTTTATTTTTTTTAAGAAATTACTTTTAGTAATTGTTTCACTTTATTGGCAACATGAATCAGTTCCTGTCTTTCATTGCTGAGTACCGTTACATGCCCCATTTTTCTTCCCGGCCTCGTTTCTTTTTTCCCATAAATGTGAACGAACACATTTTCGATTTGTAATACATCTGCAAGGTTTTGATATTTCGCTTTGCCTTTATAATTTTCTTCGCCGATAAGATTTACCATTGCGGAATTCATAATGGATTTCGTCGATCCCAATGGATAATTGAGAATGACACGCCAAAGCATATCAAACTGCGAAGAATAAGCGGCTTCTATTGTATGATGCCCGCTGTTATGCACTCGTGGCGCGGTTTCATTCACCAAAACATTGTCATCAATATCCACAAACAATTCAACCGCAAAGATACCCGCACTTTCAAGATTTTTCACGACCGCTAATGCTACTGCTTCTGCCTTCCATAAAGTTTTTTCGCCGATGTTTGCCGGACTCAATTGGTATTCCAATAAATTCAAATCTTTATTGAAGATCATTTCCACAGGCGGATAAATCGCAGTTTTTCCATCGTCAGCAACGGCAACAATGATGGAAATTTCTTTTTTAATGCTGACTAATTTTTCCAAAACAGATTCCTCATCAAAAGCTTTTTCAATATCTTTTCCATTCTTCAAAATTTCAACACCACGACCGTCATATCCGCCAACAGCAAGTTTGTGAGCCGCCGGTAGAAAATTTAAATGATTGTGCAATTCCTCTTTTTTTGCTGTGATCACAAAAGGAGAAGTTGGAATCTGATGTTCTTTATAAAAATTCTTTTGTAAAACTTTATTCTTGATTATTTCCAAAGCAGCCGGACGAGGATAAATTTTTACGCCCTCTGATTCTAATTTCTTCAACGCTCCGATGTTCACAGATTCTATTTCAATTGTAATAGCATCAAGGTTTTTACCAAAATGATATACGTCATCAAAGTCGGTAATATCGCCTCTCGTAAAATGATCGCACAAATGAGCCGCAGGACATTCACGGTCTTTTTCCAGCACAAAAGTTTCTACCGGATAATTGGCTGCCGCCTGTAATAGCATTCTTCCTAACTGGCCACCGCCAAGTATTCCAACTTTTTGCATTAAAAAATTTTTTGCAAGATAAATGTTCAAAATTTATTTGAAGAGGTTGAACAATGATTTAGAAATTATTTATCAGTAGCAGATCAACAAATAAGGTGGATTCTTAAATTTATTTTTAAACACACATTCTTTTAGAAATCAATTAAACAATTGTTTAGCAGGTTTAAATTTTCAATAATACTTTAAATTATTTTTGTTCTTATTTAGAAGTTATTTTCGCCTTATGCATAAACTTCTATTTCTCTTATTTATTTTCCCTGTGATTTCAGTTTCTTCTCAAACGGTTGAAGGAACGGTAAAAGATGCTGAAGGACAAATTCTGCCATTTGCTTCCATCCTGGTAAAGGGGACTTCACTAGGCGTTTCAGCCAACCAGGAAGGAAAATTTAGTATTCATCTTTCACCGGGGAAATATGTTTTGGATTGTCATTATGTTGGATACACCACGTCTTCAAAACAGATCATTGTTGACTCGGCAAATCAAAAAGTAAATTTTGTTTTAGCACAACAGAAGCTGACTTTGAAAGCAGTTGTTATCAATCAAAATGCAGAAGATCCTGCCTACGAAATTATTCGTAATGCAATTAAAAAAAGAAAATTTTATCAGTCGCAGGTAAAAGCATTTCAGGCACAGGTTTATGTAAAAGGAATGATACGAATGATCAATTTGCCCGAAAAGATTTTTGGAAAAAGAATTCCTGAAGATGACAGAAACGAGATGGGACTTGATTCTTCAGGGAAAGGAATTATTTATCTGACAGAATCTGTAACAAAAGTTTCTGCAGAAGAACCTGACAAATTAAAACTGGAAGTTGTATCAACAAGAGTAAGTGGCAACAACGGACTCGGATTTAGCTTTCCCGCTTTTCTTAGTTTTTATGGTAACAATGTAAACATTGCAGATGAATTAAATCCTCGCGGATTTGTTTCTCCTATAGCAGACAACGCGATGAATTTTTATAAATATAAATTCATGGGAAGTTTTTTTGAAGATGGAAATGAAGTGAACGTTATAACGGTAACGCCTAAACGTAATTATGAGCCGTTGTTTTCGGGCATCATTAACATCACAGAAAATGACTGGAGAATTTATAGCTGCGATCTATCTCTTACCAAAAGATCTCAATTGGAAATTTTAGATACTTTGGAGATAAAGCAAATTCATATGCCTGTTGAAAAAGATATCTGGCGGATCAAAAACCAGGTGATGCATTTCAGCTTTAACCAGTTTGGCTTGAGAGCCGAAGGGAACTTTGTAAATGTATATTCTGATTACAATTTAAATCCTCATTTTCCAAAAGGATTTTTTGACCGCGTGGTGATAAAATATGATACTGCCGTCAATAAAAAACCTCATGCTTATTGGGATTCGATAAGGCCTGTTCCACTGGAGCCACAGGAAATAAAAGATTATCAAACAAAGGACAGTGCATTTGCTTCAAAGCAAGATTCCACCAGGCAAAACCTGGATTCTCTTCGAAAAAAACAAGGGCCGCTGAAGCTTACACAAATATTCTGGTCGGGTGTGAACCGGACTCATTACAGTTATACGAATCCATACCAGGTTCAATTTGAGCCTTTGTTGAAAACGCTGCAATATAATACGGTAGAAGGTTTGGCAATCAATCCATCCTTGGTGATTTCTAAATCTTCCAAAAAATTAAACGCGAAAATAAGTTTCATTGCTGATGCACGATATGGATTTAATAATAAGCATCTCAATCCGTGGGCAGGTTTAAAATTTAGCAGCATCGATGTTTTTGATCCTGACAAAGCAATGAAGAATCAATCTTTTTTTGTTGCGGGTGGAAAACGTGTCAGCCAGTTTTTTAAAGAAAGCCAGATCAGTCCTTTGGCAAATAGTGTAGGAACGCTTCTTTACGGAACGAACGATATGAAGATCTATGAAAATTATTTTGCTAAAACCGGTTTTACAAAAAAATGGGAGAGTGGTATCAATTTTTTAGTAGAAGCGGAATATGAAGATCGTTTGCCAATAGATAATACCACTGATTTTATTTTAAATAAAAAATGGCAGTATCGTTTTACGCCCAATTATCCGGTAGAAATTTTGTCATCACAGTTTCCACGACACCAGGCAGTTTTAGCGCGTGTATCGCTCAGTGTTCAGCCAGGACAACATTACATTCAATTTCCAACTTATCGAATGGCTATTGGATCTACTTATCCAACATTTACTTTCGATTACACAAAGGGGTTTAAAAATATTTTTGGAAGCGATGTTGATTATGATAAATGGTCATTGAATGTTGCTGATAACAATAATTTAAAACTGGCAGGAGTTATAAAATATAGTGTAACAGTTGGTGGTTTTTTAAATAATCAATCAGTGTTTGCGCAGGATTACAAGCATTTTTTTTCAAGCTATTCACACATTGCAGGAGAGTATGTAAAATCTTTGCAAGTGGTTTCGACGTATCAATTTAGCAACATTTCCAATTTCTATTCTGAATTGCTTTTTGAACATCATTCGAATGGATTATTAACCAACAAAATTCCGGGCTTTAAAAGATTAAAATGGAATTTGGTTGAAGGCGCGAATGCGCTTTATATTAATCCAAACACAAGATATTCAGAAGTGTTTGTAGGCCTTGAAAATATTTTAAAACTCTTTAGAATTGACGCTGTTGTTGGTTTTCAAAATGGTTTTAAACCTGTTTATACTTATCGCATCGGCTTTGGCGGTTTGTTGGGAGATGCTTTTAACGCACAACGATTTAAGAGAACAGAAAAGATTATTGATGCATGGTGATCATTCTTTTTACAAAAATTCTTTTCCCAGTAACCAAACAAATAAGTCAATTTCTTTTTCATTATTTTTTTGCAATCACAATTTTCTCTGTGTATTCCTGGATCACTTTGTTAAAAAATTTTCTGGCATCTTCAAACTTTTCTGCAGAAATAACATTGGTAGAAAGTTGAAGAAAGGCCACAGAAGTGATCGTGTTGCTTTTATCATCATAAGAATATTTTGTTGTAAATTTTCCGTAATCAAACTGCTCATTGCAGGACTGCGGCAAATTGGCGACTGTATAATTTTCAGGAAGCTGGTAAACAGTTGTGTCAGTTTTTATGAAAGGAAAATGAAAATAATAAGGCCTCGTTCTTTTCTTTGTGTCAGGCAAAGCAGCATTTATAATTTTATAAATTCTTGGACTCAAAAACATTTTACTTCCTGCTGTAAATTCCGGAACTTTTTCAATGTCTAATTTGAATGAAGTTTCTGTACAATCATTTTTTTTGTTGGTACTCATTTCAAATTGATCCGGTTGAAGAAACCCAAGTCTTCTTACCAGATATTCTTTCTGGTCATCCTTTTTTTCATTCATCACATAATTGATAATTTCCTGTTTGTATTCTCCATTTGTTTTCATTACACTTTCAGTTTCTCCGGAACCGTCTTCTTTAAGAATCACTTTCGTGTAAAGGCTTAATGTATTTTCTGATGCTTTGCTTTTTGGTGTTGGAACCAAAACCCCACCACTGGGCGTGATGAGTAAAGCATTCCTGTTTTCAGTGAAACTTCCCAGCACGCCTGCATCTGCTGTGTTATCGGTGCATTCAAGCCAAGTGGTATCTTTATTTTGCGGCACACAAACAATCACATGATTAAAAGCTTCTTCAGGAAAATCAGGATCAACAGGTTGCTGATTATATTCTGCATTAATCAACGCCGGATAACTCACAATTCCAACTGCATCAAGCATTGCCTGCATATAATTAGCCAGCGCTTTACAGTCTCCATATTTTTTCTTATCAACAAAATCAGCATCAAAAGGCTTTAACCCGCCAATTCCTAATTGAATGCTTACATACCTGCAATTCTTTTGTAAATAATTATAGAGGATGTCAATTTTTTCGTCATTGCTTTTTGCGTCCTTCACTAAATTTTTCAAAAATATTTTTGTTTCATCAGACAGATTCAAAGAGCCTTTGGTAAGTTGTGTGTACCATTCTCCTAAATTTTTCCAACTGGTAAGATCACCATCATATCCGTCCATTGAAAACTTATTGGGAGAAATTAAAATTGCAGGAAAACTATTTCTCTGGCTTCCTGCACCTTCTTCCTCAGGAACTGCCACAAGATTTTTTACTTCCCATGAATAAATTTTATTCTTACTATCAGAAGAAACAGCCGGAGTAATGGATATATGTTGTGCTTTAAATTTCAAATCCAAATCTGCCGGAACAGAAGCAGTGTATTGAGAATATTCTACAGATTGCTCAGGATTTTCAATCGAATAATCAGGATAGCGAATGGTACCTTTAAATTTTATTTCGTAATCATATTGAATGGTGATAGGATAGGTAACAGTTTTTACATTTAGAAAATATACTTTGCCATCAATTACAAGGCCCTCGCCAATTCCCATCGATCTCATGTCCTTCATTTTGTATTTATTGATCTGTTTCCCCGTGGCATCAAATACTCTTATTTCTGCATCGTCAAGCTTTGTGAACTCGTCAGTGATTTGTTTAAAAAAAAGTACATCATCTGCTTCAGGATCGAGAACAGTGAAGACCTGGTGTACAGAAAGTTTTGCGTTACTAATATCCTTTACTTCAAAATTAATTTTCTCTTCACGCTTCACACTATGTGCATTTTCTTTTAAAGTGGCAGGAATTGTGGAAGCATCATAAACATTTACCTGCGAAAAAATTTCTGTAGTGATGGATGAAAATAAAAGGATTAATAAAAGGTTTTTCATCAGGTGGTTTTTTTCTTTTTAATTACAATTTGTTCATTCAAAGTGCTAAACAATTTTTTATAAAATTCCTGGAAGTCAGGATAAGAATTTGCTGAATAAACAGACCGTTCAAAATCGAGAGTAATCCTGAAATTAATTTCGTTATTGTCGCGCTGGATAAGGCGTTGAAGCGTAATAGATGAATCCGGCATGATCATTTTAATACTTTTTGGAAGATCATCAAATTCATACTCGTCAGGAAGATCTACTTTGCCAATTAGCGTGTATGATTGAGGATAATTAAAATCAATATCGGTTTTTCTTTCATCAGCAATGAATGGATTTTTTTCGAGTCCCTGGAAAAGATTGAGCGTAAAATATTTGAAATCGCCGGATGCATTTACAGGCAGTGTAAAATCAAGTTTTTGTTGCAACGGCATGGTATCTACATCTTCATATTTTAATTCTATATTCTTTACTTTCAGTCCTGTAAGATCTTTTGTAAAATAATCTTCAAAAGAACTTTTTTCTTCTTTCCATTTTTTCACTCGCGGATTTTTCGAATAACCATAACTGTAGATCGTTGCCTTTCCTTCCATTTCTGCATCGGGCGTAATTTGAGCAGAATACCAAACGACATTTTTCCACCGGTCTTTCGGATCAGAAAGCGTTACCCATCCTCCATATTCTTTGTCAACAATAAACCCTTCATTATCTAAAACATCGTATGGTATTAAGTTTGAAGGATTGTATTTGTCGGCAGCATTCAAAAAATATTTGTGGTCGCCAATTAAAACGCACGTCATAGTACAATTAAATTGATCCAAAAAAGGATAAATAGTATTTACAGTTCCATTATCTTTTGTGCTCACTAATAATGGAAAAGCTTTTATTCCTGCATCTCTCAAAAGATCAATAAGAATAAAATTGATTTCTGCATTGCTGCCACTTTTTTTATCCCACGCAGTTTTAACTCCCTGGGAAGAATAAATATGTTCCGAATTGTTCCAATTCATGTTGGCACGGACATAATTATAGATTGCAATCATTTTATTATAATCGCCCTGAATGTTTTTTAATGAATCATCTAAAGATTTTGTGTGAGCAAGATTCTTTTTTAATTGCAAACCAAAATCTTCATCATCCAATAATTGATCAGTAAGCTTTGGCCAGCTCGACATCACTTCTTCTATTTGTCCATCGTTATAAACAATTCGCTGTAGCTGGCTAACAACACGCTGCAAATAATCTTTCTCAGCGCCCATAAAAGGTTCTTCGCGCAATGCAGGAACATTTTTTAAAGAATAAGTTTTTTCTTCAGCACGATCAGAAACCAGGCCTCCATGATAATAAATATTGCTATTGATCACTTCACTTTTTTGATCCACATTCTGGTATGCTAAAACCTGGTTTATAAATCGAAAAATATTTGGAATTAAAATTCGGTACATGCTGAATCTTGTCGGAATATCGTCCTGGAAGTACCAGTCATCAACGTTTCCCAAAGATTTCTTTAAGTCAGTGAATTTATATTCAAACACACTTCCAACTTTTACATCAGGCATTGTAAAGGTTACCTCCGAAAACTGGTTGTTTATTTTTTTGACGTAAATAGAAGAGTTGTCAAGTTTAGTAGTGACAACATTTCCTGCATCATCGAGATTGTAAGTAACGCCGGAGATGTTTTTGATATCTTCATATCGTGCCTTGCTGTAAAAACGAACTTTGATGTTCGCTTCATCAAGTCCTTTATCTTTTAAAATTTTAATGCGCGTTCTTTCATCAGTAATGATTTCAATGTCGTCGCCAACAATGTCATAATGCACATCTGAATAGGAGAGAAGCTTGTAAGCTTCTGCGTCTTTATCAAATTCACATTCTTTTAATTGAAGATCCGCTTTATCAATTTTTCCGTAGGAAGGAATTTCTTTTTGGGCAAAAATGATGGACGCGCTCAGGATGAGCAGAGAGGTTAGTGTTAGTTTTCTCATGGATGTGTTAGTTAATTGATTACGAAAATAGAAAAAAATTATTAACAAAACATTTTATTTCCATTGGGAAAACCAGGAATTTTAACTGTAAATTTTTTTTGAAAGACAGCCAGCAAATGAAGAAATAAAGAGAAATTTAAATTTGCCTTTCATCCGAAATCTCCAAAAAAGCATTTCCCAGATTTCGAATAATATCGTCAGCGATTAAAGCCTCCTGTGAAATATTTTTTGCAGCAATGTCACCGGCAAGTCCATGAAGATAAACGCCGAGAATACAGGTATCCAAAGAAGAATATTTTTGTGCGAGTAAACCAGTGAGAATTCCTGTGAGTACGTCTCCGGCGCCTGCTGTAGCCATTCCGGCGTTTCCTGTTGAATTAAAATATCCTTTTCCTTCGGGAGTTGCAATGAAAGTATAATGGCCTTTCAATACAATGAAAATGTTCAGCTCTTTTGCTTTTTGTAAAGCAAGATCGATTCGCTCAAAATCGGAAATTGTTTTTCCGAATAATCTTTCAAATTCTTTTGGATGAGGAGTGATAATGCTGTTAGCGGGAATCGATGGATATAATTCCTGGTTTTCACTTAAAACATTCAGAGCGTCTGCATCAATAACAAGAGCTTTTTTAGTGTCAAATAAATTCTGTAATAATTTTTTGTGTGAAGCATATTTTCCTATTCCCGGGCCAATTCCAATCACATCAAAATGTGCAAGATCTTTTACATCCTTAATAAATGTTTCACCCGAAACTTTGCACATTGCTTCAGGAACTGCAGTTTGAAAAACAGTGTAACCTGCTTGGCAAATAATGGAAGTAAGTTTGCCAACTCCGCTTCTTAAACAAGCCCTGGAAGCCAGAACAGCAGCGCCCATCATTCCATAACTGCCAACTAACACGCATGCATAACCGTAATTTCCTTTGTTGGAAAATTTCTTTCTTGGAATATATATATGAGAAATTATTTTTTGATCAACGAATTCAAAATTGCTTTTTTCTTTTTCTTCAAATTCTTTGGAAAGTCCAATATCTAAAATGTTTACATGTCCAATGAAATCAGCATTTTCGGGCATCAGAAAAGCAAGTTTCTGATTTTGAAAGGTGAGGGTATAAGTGGCTTTAACTACAGAATTATTAGCAGAACTTTTATCAATGAACAAACCGCTGGGAACGTCAATTGAAATCATTTTTGCATTAGTCTCATTGATGTATTTTATCAAATCAGAAAATAATCCTTCCGGCGTTTTATTCAATCCTGTTCCAAAAATGGCATCAATGATCACATCATCTTTTGAAATGATGGGTAATGATTTTTTATCTTCCAAAAAATAAGTTTTTACAGATGTTGTTTTTAATCTTTTCAGATTAGTTTCAAAATCTGTTGAGCCATTGGAACGGGAAATTATGTAAACAGAAACATTGAAATTTTTTTGAGATAAAAGTCTTGCAATAGCAAGCCCGTCGCCACCATTATTTCCTTTTCCACAAAAAATTTTAAAAGAGGAATTTGATGCAAAGTTTTTTGTGATCCATTCAAAACACGCTACAGCAGCACGTTCCATCAAATCAATTGATTTTACAGGTTCGTTTTGTATGGTGTAAGAATCCCATGCTTTTATTTGTGAAACAGAAAATATTTTCATGGTGAATGGCTAATGGTCAGGAAGATTTATTGAAGGTATCTTTCTTTCAGAATATTGATGTGATGAACAACATGCCCGGCAATCGTATATCCCAATGCCTTCACGCTCATTTCATAATTACTTGCTTTTCCCGCTTGCATTAATTGTTCTTCCGAAAAACTTTTGAAAAGATCTGCCGTTGAATTTCTTACCGCAATAAATTCACTGATTAAATCTTCCCATTTTCTATTATCTGCATTAGAATTTTTAGCGTATTCATTTTCGTCAAACGAAGGAAATGTATTCGGATCTTTTCTTGCAAATACAAAAGAGCGATAGCTGAAAACCCGCTCTGTATCTATAATGTGTTGCAAAACTTCTTTCACACTCCATTTTCCCTCAGCATATTTATACAAATATTTTTCTTGAGGAATGGAATTAAAAAATTGAGCAGCGTCATCCAATTGTTTTTTTAAAGCATCATTAAGGTTTTCATTCTCAACCAACCGGATGTATTTATAAAAATAATCGGGGTAAGTGCCTAAAGAATTTTGAGCAGACATTTTTGTTTGATTTTTGATTTTTTAAAAATTAAGAAAACAAAAGTACTATTATTAAAAATTGGAATTAAAGGCTAAAGGCAAATCGTGTTATGCATTCATGAAAATAAAAAAGCCGGCAAATCATCTCTGCCGGTTTAAAAAAAATACATCAGGTATTAATCTCTGTCTTTTTTCTTGTGCTTCTTGTGTTTCTTTTCTTTTTTCATAGAAGCTTCAGCGCCGTTCGCATCATTTTTCCTTTCTCCTTTCAATGTTGACGCCAGTTTCAAAGCATTATATGCATTAAGTTCTCCTCCTGTTATCGAAATATCAGAAAGATAAACGCTGTCCGTTGAGCCAGGCAATTTTACTTTTTCTGTAATGGGAGTAGCCGATTTATCGATCACATATTTTACCTGCTCGGCGCTCAAATCAGGATAATATTCAAGAATCAAAGCTGCAACACCTGCAACAACTGGAGTGGCCATACTGGTTCCGGAAAAATTACCAAATTTATCATTAGGTAAAGTTGAATAAATATTTACACCAGGTGAAAATACATCCACGGTATTTTTCCCGTAATTGCTGAAACTCGCTGTGAAGCCACCATTCGTAGCATCGCCGCTTGCGCCAACGGTAATGAAATTAGGTGCTTCGCCTGATTTGTCTAAGAAATAAGGATTCGGAAAATTAGCTGCAGAGTCAATATTTTTCGCATCGTTTCCTGCAGCATGAACCAAAAGAACTCCTTTGCTTTCTGCATATTTTACTGCACTGTCCACCCACGCTTTTTGAGGAGAATAACTTTTGCCAAAACTCATGCTGATCACTTCAGCACCGTTATCAACTGCATAACGGATAGCGTTAGCAATGTCTTTATCATGTTCGTCTCCATCGGGAACTGCACGAACCATCATCACCTTTACATTGTTGGTAATTCCGTTCATACCAATTCCGTTGTCTCTTACAGCTGCGATAATTCCTGTTACGTGAGTGCCATGAGAAGGAGTGCCGGCCATCACATCAGGATTGCCGTAATAACGATCATTGAAATCATTCGGATTATCTTTTACGATATCGTTTCTGAAATTTTGTGGGGGTGTAGTTGCGGCTTCTCCTTTGCGAATTTCTCCACGCAGGTAATCCATAATATCAGTGTTGCTGATATCGTAATTATTATTTGCACGAGCCATGTTCAAATAGATTGCTGCTGCAATTTTTGCATCAGGATCAGAGGAGGTATAACCTTTCAAATCATTTCCTGTGAATTCTGTTTTGCCTAAATCTTTTGCGATAACTGAATCACCTTTTTCCATGATGGGCAATATTCTTTGCATTTGCAAAAGCTCTGCAGGATTTACTGCCGTGGTCACTTCTTCCTTTGCTCTCAAGTAAGTTTTATATTCTTCCTTTTGAGCATCAGTCATAGCGGTAGTATCCACATTTTTATCATCATATTTTTCTTTCAAACTCCAGTAAACCCTGGCACCTTCGTAAGAATCCTGGTGAACATTTCTGCCATCTTTTCCACCAAGAAAATTCCATCCATAAACATCGTCCACATAACCATTATGATCGTCATCAATTCCATTCCCAGGAATCTCACCGGGATTGTGCCAAAGAATTGGTTTCAGATCCGGCTGTGTCGTATCAACGCCACTATCAATCACTGCGACAACTACTGTTTTACTTTTTTTATTATCCAGAAACTGGTAAGCTTTGTCAAGGCTGATTCCATAATATCCGCTGGTTGCCCTGTCGAGTTGATACCAATCATTTGGTGCAACTTTCTTCGAAGAATCAGTGGCAGAGGAATCTTGTGCAAAACTCCACATAGGCAATGAAGCTATCAGCGCCATTCCAAGAAATATCTGTTTAATTTTTGTCATATATTGTTGTTTATTTTTAAGAGTGCAAATATTCTGAATTTATGTTTAAGATAGGTTACCATTTAAAATAATTACATAATATTTATGGGTTAAAAGAACGCATGCTTCATGCCAATATTATTGATGAATAATTTGTAGGGTAAATTTATAACTTATTCAAACTTCCAAAGACTGGCATGTATTTTACTTACTTAATTGTATTTACCAATTTTTTTATTAATAAAATTTAAACCGCAGCTTTTGAATAACACGACTTTGATTGGAATTGTGGCAAGCGTATTTACAGGTGTTTCGCTTTTGCCACAATTGACAAGCTATTAAAAGAAAAGAAAGCGTCAGACATTTCCATGTGGATGCTTGCTACTTTATTTACAGGACTTGCTTTATGGATTTGGTATGGGTTCAGAATCAATGATTGGGTAATTGTTTTTGCAAATGCTGTATCACTGCTGTTGAATATATTAATCGTGGTCATTAATTTTCGGTATAAAAACGTGATTTAAATCAAATAACTCAAAAATATTGCAATATGGATTTATCCACCCAGGTCCGCGACCTTTTTTTAATTCCATTAGCCATAGCAAGTGTCTCATGGACTATTACGCATGAGGAAGTTTTTAAAGAACCGCGGGAATATTGCATCCGCAAATCTAAAGGGTGTAAAAGATTATTAGAACGCAAATTCTTTTATCTCTTTACCTGCGAATATTGCTTCAGTCATTATATCACTTTGTTGTTTTTATTTATTACAAAATATCATTTGCTTTTCAGCGACTGGCGAGGATATGTTATCGGCGGATTCTCTCTTGTATGGATCGCTAATATTTATATGAGTCTTTTTGGCTTTATCCGGGTAGGAATGAAAAAGGAAAAGCTGGAAGCCAACATCAGGGAAAAAGAATTAAAGAAATAGAGAATGCTGTTATTGGTGTGAGTTACAATTGTTGCCATTCAATCATTTCGTATAAATGAGAAACTTAGCATTCTTCAATTCAACAGGAGTCATTCCTTTTATCTCGGATCGCTTTACCAGTGAATTCAATTCCTTTGCCTCAACAACTTTGGTATTGTTTAACGAGATATGATCAGTATCACTTCCAATTTTTATCCATCCTGTATTGCTTGCGATATATAAATCATTTGAAAGTTTAAAAAGAACGTTTTCATTTCCCGTTTTTAAATCAGTAAGCTCATCTTCAAATGCTTTTTTACTTTTTATCGATTCGAAACCTTTAATTACCATTTGATAATTTAATTCTTTATTTTGAATCGCTTCATTTGAAAATGTTGAGAAACCATTTACCTCATCGTTTACTTTTGAAATTCCGAAATAAAGAATAAAGTTCGGATTATGATGAAAATTGCCCCATTTCTCCTTATCTGTAAAAGGTTTGTAATTATTCTTTTTTATTTTTAAAACAAATTCAATTTGTCCCTCGTTGTTTGCCTGGAAGTTTATATTATAATATCCCTCATCGTTTGTTTTGCCTAATAACTTCTCATCAGAACTATAAATTTTTGCTGATGACACAGGTTCAAGTGTAGAAGCATCAACAACCAAACCTGCTAAATGAATATTTCTTGCCGTATTGTTTGTGCTGTTTCTATTCTTAAAAGAAAAAAAACTGATTAAAAAAATAAGTGGAACTGCGTAGGAGATTCCATTTTTTAAACTAGTTATTGATTTCATAACGATTGCTGGTTGATCTTGATAATAAAGATAAAACAATTCGGATGTTCAGAATCTTTATCTCCTGGTATGATTATCCTTTACAATAAAAAAGAAATCTACACTGTGAATTTTATTCCCTGTGCCAATGGAAGAGTGTCAGAATAATTAATGGTGTTGGTTTGACGGCGCATATAAACTTTCCATGCGTCGCTGCCACTTTCTCTTCCTCCGCCAGTTTCCTTTTCACCACCAAAGGCGCCTCCAATCTCGGCTCCGGAAGTTCCGATGTTTACATTGGCAATGCCGCAATCGCTTCCGGCATTGGATAGAAATGTTTCTGCTTCGCGAAGATTTAATGTGAAGATGGCGCTTGATAATCCCTGTGGAACGGCATTCTGAAGGGAAATGGCTTCTTCTAACGTTTTATATTTTATTAAATAAAGGATCGGTGCAAAAGTTTCATGTTGAACAATTTCCATGTCATTCGTTACCTCAGCAATACATGGTTTAACGTAACAACCACTTTCAAATCCCCTACCAGAAAGTGTTCCTCCCGGGAGAGCCATTTTGCCACCTTGCTTTTTTATTTGGTCGATGGCATTGAGATAAGCCGTTACTGCATCCTGATCGATCAATGGCCCAACATGATTTTCTTCTTTTAAAGGATCTCCAATATTTAATTGTTTATAAGCATTTACGAGTTTCTTTTTAAAAGCATCATAAACATCTTCATGAATAATAAGCCTACGGGTAGTCGTGCATCGCTGACCGGCAGTTCCTACGGCTCCAAACAAACAGCCCATGAGCGCCATATTCAGGTCTGCTTCTTTGGAAATAATGATTGCATTGTTGCCACCTAATTCAAGCAGCGCTTTTCCCAAACGAGCACCAACAGTGGCGCTTACCGCTTTTCCCATTCTTGTGGAACCCGTTGCAGAAACCAACGCAACTT
>Ga0157373_10000743_pt1 | contig 25293 bp, 15 predicted proteins | sample C65metaG_FD_113460 | JGI IMG/M metagenome (GOLD analysis project Ga0157373, IMG submission 113460) | Corn rhizosphere microbial communities from Kellogg Biological Station, Michigan, USA - C6-5 metaG | ecosystem: Host-associated > Plants > Roots > Rhizosphere > Soil | place: USA: Michigan... | reverse complement strand
TTTTTTTGGCTGCTCAAGGAGAGACGATCTCCGAATCGTCTTAACCTGAAAATTTCCGAATGCGGAACATTCGCTAACAAATGGATGAGACGATTCGGGAGATCGTTTCTCCTTGTTACCCCACCGTCTCAAACACGCCGCCGCCCAACAATCTGCCGCCATCATAGAGGGCACAGATTTGGCCGGGAGAGAGGGCCCTTTGGGGAGCGTGGAACTTCAGGCGGATCTTTCCGTCTCCCATCGGCTCCAGCCGGGCAGGCTCCGCCTTGGCACGATAGCGCGGTTGGGCCTCCACCATGCGCTCCACATCAAAAGATTCATTGAGCGCGGAAAGGCTGCCCACCGTGCATTCCGTGGAGTAAAGGCCGGAGGTCTCCGGCACATCCCAACCGACGATGAGACGATTTTTTTCCTGATCCTTTCCCACCACCACATAGGCCATCCCATCGCGTGGGGATGCCACGCCATGGCCCTTGCGCTGGCCCAGAGTGTAAAGGTGGAGCCCCTGATGCTGGCCCAGCACCCGGCCGGATGGATCAATGATTTCTCCCGGATGGTCCTCCACATAGTGGCGGAGGAAATCGCTCATCTTCACCTGCCCCAGAAAGCAGATGCCCTGGCTGTCCTTCTTTTCCGCCACCGGTAGATTGAAACGGCGGGCCACCTCCCGCACCTGCGGCTTCAGCATCTCCCCGGTGGGGAAAAGCGCATGGGCTGCTTGAAATTGCGTCATCAGGGAAAGGAAGTAGCTCTGATCTTTGTTAGGGTCCGCACCGCGCAAGATCGCCGCCTTCCCATCGGAAAGGATGCGGTGCCGCGCATAGTGGCCCGTGGCCACGTGCTGAAAGCCCTGGGACAGCGCATAATCCAGAAATACACCGAATTTCATCTCCCGGTTGCACCACACATCCGGATTCGGGGTAATGCCGGAGCGATACCCCTCCACCAGATAATCCACGATACGGTCCTTGTAGGAATCGATGAGGTCGATCACCCGGAACTCGATACCCAGCGTCCGCGCAACGGCGTGGGCATCCTCGATATCCTGCTCCCATGGGCAATCGCCGGGAATGCCTTCATCGTTGATCCAGTTTTTCATGTAACCGCCCACGACTTCGTGGCCCTGCTCCACCAGCAGCGCTGCCGCCACGGAGCTGTCCACTCCACCAGAAAGACCCACCAAAACCTTCGCCATGCGCATAGAATCAGGATGCACAGCGCAGGATGCAAGAGGCAGGATGCCCAAAACCGGTTTTTTCCTTCCTATCCGGTCCAGGGGCTTGCCGCATGGGTGGGTTTCTGACGGAGTTAGATCGCGTATGACGAAAAGCCCCAATCTGCCGCCCGTTTGGTCATGGGTGCCCCTGTTTTTTTTATTTTTGGTGGTTCCCTCTCAGGCGGAGGTTTCGCTTATCCCACCTGGGAACTATCAGGAACAGATCCGGCCACTGCTCACTCCCCTGGAGGAAGTGAAAAAAAGGCCGGATGCCTACTCCAAAAAAGATGAACCAGGCCGCGTGGCACTGGTGGAACGGGTAACGCTCGTGAAGGAGGACGGCACCTACCTGAGGGCCCTGCATTGCATTTACCAGCCCTATACCCAAAAAGGTGCGGAGGATCTGGCTACGGATCGCTATCGCTATTACTTGAATACGGAAACCATCCACCTGGCCATGGCGCGGACCATCCAGGCAGATGGCACCGAAAAGCCAGTCGCCGCGAATGCCGCCTTTACGCAGAAGGGAGAGCGTTCATCCGGCAGCATTTATGATGATGCGCAGGACCTGGTGGTCGTTTTTCCAGATGTGAAACCCGGAGCCTGGTGTGAAGCAATCGTCGTTTACGAATGCACCACTCCCAAAGTAGCGGGTGGCTATGGAGAAATGGTGGATTGGACAGGTGGATGGTCCATCAGTGAAAGGCGCCACGTGATCGACCTGCCCAAATCCTGGGAAACCCGGCTGAAAACCGCGCACCTCGGGAGAGGCTGTCCCGATCTGACAAGTATTCCTGCTCCCGCTGACCGTGCACGCTGGGAACTCCGGCGCACCGATATTGATCGCATGCCCTATGAGCCGATGGCTGCTCCCGCCTTCCAAGTTGGCCCCGCCACATGGCTGAGCACGTTTTCCTCATGGGATGAATTCGCCGGCTGGTACCAAAAACTGCTTACGGAGAGGAACAACCTGGATGAAGAACTCCGCCAAAAAGTCGATGAGTGGACTGCCGCAGCGAAGACACCCCGGGAGATCCTGGATATTCTCTATGACCACGTGGCGAATGATGTGCGCTATGAAGGCCTGGAGTTCGGACTCTCCGGCCTGCAACCCTATGCGTGCAGCACGGTTTGGAAAAACCAATATGGAGACTGCAAGGACAAGGCAAACCTGCTGGTGGCCATGCTGGCGCACAAGGGCATCCCGGCCCGGCTCGTGCTGGTGAATACGGAGCATGCCGGGCTGGTCATCAAGGACATCCCGGACTATCGCCATTTCAATCATGCCATCGCGCTGGTGGAACTTCCCACCCAGGAAGGGAAGACAGAACAGATTTTTTGTGACGGCACGATGCAGCATGGCCGCCCAGGTCTCCTCAGTCCCAGCACGGGAAATCGCGAAGTTCTGGCCATCAAGGATGGCAAGGCGGAATGGGTGAGGACTCCTCCTGCCACTGGTGGAGTGGAGGACTATCAGTTTGATATGGAAATGACGGCTGAAGGTCGCCTATCCGGGTGGATGACCTTGAAATCCACGGGATGCTATGCCGTGGCGGTGACGGATGCCTATGTGGGTGTGGATAAGGAAACCACCCGCGAGAGGCTGCGGCTGCTGGTATCCGGATTCATCACCGGAGCGGAAATCGTGGACTTTGTGCCACCAGCGGCTCAGCGCACGGTGGATGAAACAGTGCTCAAGGTTTACTTCACCAGCCCACCCCGCCAAATGGATCATGAAGGACGCCTGAGCCTGCCCTTCCTCTCATCGGCCAGATTTTACAATGACTACGGAGAGGGAAAGGACCGGAGAACGTCCTACTTCCAGTGGCCGGATCGCCTCAAGGCGGAGGCCCGCATCCACCTCCCTCCAGGCTGGACTGCGGTAAGTGTCCCCCAACCTTTCAAGGTGAACACCCCCTACTACCGTGTGGCATCTTCATGGTCTGTGGAGGGAGCCATCTGTAAAACCTCCCTCGAGACGGAGGTGACCCAATCCGTGATCCCGGCAGACTCCGTAGCGGTGGTTGCACAGGCAAACCGGGCCATTTCCTCATGGGTGGCCGTGCCGCTGTTCATGCAGGCAGGAGCATCCGGCAGCCTTGCACCTTCCCAGGAAATAGCCCAAGTTGAAATGGAACTGATGCCCACAGGCAATGGCCAGATGAATCTGGTAAACCGTTTGTTCCCGCGTGAAGCCAGTGCAGCCCGGAGGAGAGCCGCCTTGGAAAAAGTGATCCAGTTTTTCCCAAATGACCCCGCAACCGTATTCGAGGCAAAGTCGGAACTGGCCTATCAGTTCATCACTGCAAATGATGCCAACAGGGCCGTTGCAGCCTTCGGCGAGTTGGCGGCACACCGGCCAGAAGGAGTCAATGAAGAGTGCTTCGGTTACGCCCGCTATTTCCTGGCAGTGGCTCTGAGAAAAACCGACAAGCCGGAAGAAGCCATCAGCATCTGGAAAGAGTTGGCTGCCAACGATACTCTGTCTCCCTATCGCCGGGCATGGTCTGCCACCCTGGCGGGGGAAACACTCTTGAAAAAAAGGCCGCTCCCCCCGGAAACGCTGACTCTTTTGCGACAGGCCATGGACTTCAAGGAAGATGCCGGCACCTTTGCGTTCAGTCTGCTGGTTCCATCCATGGTGGAGTGTGGTGAGGGTGAGTCTCTGGTAAAGCAGTTGGCTGATGGAACCATCCCGCCCCAGGAGAAAAAGGAAGCTTTCACCGAACTGGTGGAACAACTCAAAGCTTCCATCACCTCTCCCGGTATTCCAGAGATCCTGCCATGGCTCAAAAAGGCCAGGGATCTGACAGCAGACGAGACGACACGCCAGTTGCTGACGGACACCTGTGCCGCCCTGGATGGATGGATGTCCCGGGGAAACGCATACTCGGCTGCCCGCAATGCTCTCAACAAAGCAATCTCCGAAGAGGCGAAACATTATCTGAACCAGCCGGATCCCGGCGAGACGGCGGCCAAGGTGGAAGAAAAACTGACGGCCCTCTATGGCAAGGACCAGGATGGGTGGATGCGTCTGGCAGCGGCTTATTTTCAAAAATTTGAGCCATCTCCGGAGTTTGCAAAAGTGGCGTGGCAATTCCTTTGGTATGCGGGCAGGGAGCAGAACGGGAAAAACACCGCGTCGGGAATCATCGGCAATCTGTTTTCACCAAAAAGCAGCAGCTCCGCCTTTTTCGAAAAAGTAGCCGCTGCCACGGACCTTCTGCCTACGGAAGACTCCTATTATACCGAGTGCCAGATCATCAAGGCCAAGTGGCTGCTGGCCCATAACCGCCCCCTGGAAAGTCAGGCAATCTATCAAAAATTGAAAGAAGCCACTTACGTAACGCCGGATTTCCAAGCGGCTCTCAGCGATGGAATGGGGGAAACCCATGAAGCCCAGAGCCATTGGGACGAAGCCATTTCCTGCTATCTGGAACAAAAGGAGAATCTCCACCAGAGCCGCCTAGCCGTGGAGGATGTTTTCAAAGCCGGCCTCCTCCAGGCACGAACTGGAAAGCGCAAGGCTGCTCTCCAGACCTGGAGCATGCTGCAGGAGGTTCCAGTATCCGTTTATGGGGAATCCCTCATTCAAGTGGAGATCAGCACTGCCATCGTCCTGGCCCAGGATGAGGCAGCCACCTTCGCCACCTGGGACAAGATGGATGAATGGTGGAAGGAGCAATTCCTGCCTTTTTTCAAATCGCTCCAGCAGGGGCCCGTGGGAGAACCCGGCTTCTATCTCCAGAATGAAGGAACGGAGCTGGATCTCCGCTGCCGCGCCGCCATGGCCAACCGACAAAAACAGATCGTGGCCAGGGATCTGGCATCCGTCGCCATCAGTGTACGGTTCCTACCATGCCAAGTGGAGCGCCTATACCAGTTCATGACGCTCTATGGGCAGCCCACGTGGCCTGATCTGGTAGAAAAAGAGATCCGACTTCTCAGGAATGCAGCCGCATCTTCAAGCGTGGGGCCTCCCCAGATCCTGGAATACAATCTTCGCTTGAACGCAGGACTTTCCATCGATCTGAAGGAACCGGAAACCGCACTTACGCTGCTGGAAGGACAAACGGACGAAGCTCCGGGCCGGAGTGAGGAGCATCGCGTCCGCAGTGGCTATTTATACGGCATGGCCGCCTTTCACACCGGTAAGAAAATGCCGGCAGCCCTCACTATTTCAGAGTCACTGATTCAGGAAAACTCTTCCTACATCACTAGATCCATGTGGGTCTGCCTGCACGCGGACCTGCTGGCAAAAACGGGAAAGCAGGCAGAGGCTCTGGCTTATCTCAAACAGCAATCATCGGTTCCAGAAATCAAAAACTCCAGGGAATCACTCGCAGCGGTACAGGAAAAACTGACACAGCTTTCCAAAACCCAAGGAAACACCACCGCCCTCGCCGCCGCGGTGCAGAAGTTCCTCCAGAAGAACAAGCCCCGGTGGTACGATTATGCAGGCCCCACGAATCTGCAGGACCCCCGCATTGAGAACCCGGAAAAAATCCTGACATCGGACTTGGAGGGATTTGAAAATCCGGAAAAATTCCGCCTCTACATTCTGCTGGCCCTCTCCGAAGAAGTGCCAACCTCTACCCGTGAGGAAGCTTTCATGAAGGCTGTCTTACATGCAGCCCACTGGAAGGTGACATGGAAGGAAGCCCTGGCAGTCTGGTCACAGGTTCTCGATGATGAAAGCCTGTCCCCTACCCTGCGGCTGCCCCTGTTGTGGATGGCAGCCACGGAGGCAGCGGAGGCCGGCCAAACCGAGATTCTAGCAATCCTCAAAGTGAAACGTGTATTCCATGCCTACACGGATCTCTACTCGGACTGCTACTACCCGCTGCTACAGCAATATGCGGCAGGAGTGGCACAGGGACCGGAAATGTTGCAAAAATCGCTGCTTCAATTGGGCAAATCCGAGGTGGATGCAAAACAGATGGAAATCGCCAGCGAGATGCACTTGTCTCTGCTGAAGGCAGGAGACATGGAGGGTGCCCTGAAAGTAAGGGAGGCCACCAAAGGCTGGAAATTCGCTCCAAACTGCGTGGCCCAGGCCAACAATATCCGGCTGGCCTGGATGCGCCAGGCTTCCGCTGCCAGGGAAGCTATCCTGCTGGATCGCGGAATGCTGGCATCCTTTTTGCCGGAACTGGAGGTTCTTGCGGAAAAAGCACCGCCCAACTGGCGTCAGAGGATGGACCTAACTGATTTTCAGGATCTGCCTGAGGAACAGGCACAGGCCATTCGCGCCGCCGTCATGACTAGTGGCTTCATGCGTCAGGCGCATACCATTGCCCAATGGTTCATCCATTCGGAATTTTGGTTCGGCAAACAGAAAGCCTCCAGTGTCACGGCAATGAAAAAGGCACTGCCGCACGTGCTGGCCATGAAGAATGATGTAATGGCGAATCTGGCAATGAGAGGCATGCTCGGCTACCTCATCGCTCCAGCAGGAGGAGGCTGGCAGGAGGTGGATGATTTTCTGGATCAACAGATAAAAGGCACTTCCCGTCCTGCTTTGAACGCGCAAATACAACTCTGGAAATTCTATCGAAATTTCAAGCCCGGCAACAGCATCCCTGCCTCCCACTTGTTTTCCACCATCTCCCTTCTTGGGAAACTCACAGCCATGCAGCAAAGCGAATTGGTCGAAGTCCTGATCAGCAACAAGGATCAGGACGGGCTGGAGAGCATTATGGATGATCTGGATCCCAAAGCTTTTACCAGCGCCTACGATATGGAAATCTATCTGGACGCACTGCGCTTGCTCCAGCGTGATGAGGAATTGGAACTCGTGAAGGATAAAGCGGAGCAGGCCATCACCAAGGAAATGTTGAATACCTGGGAGAGCTATTCGCTTACCGGGATAAGGCGCACCTGTGATTTGGCCCTCTCGTGCAATCGCAGGGATCTCATCCCACCCGCATGGAAAAAAGACATGCAGGAGATTCAGACAGACCCTACCTCCATGGCCTATGCGAAGGCCTATATCGCCGCCCTGAATGAGAAGTGGCCCGAGTTGCTGGAAATTCTCCAGACCTTGGAGCCGCTGGCCTCTACGGATACAGAGTGGCACTGGCTGATGGGACGCGCATTGGCAGGTCTCGGTAAAAATGAGGCTGCCAAATCCCATCTCGAAGCCGTATTCATCCATGGCCCTATTGATGCTCCGCACTTCCGCCACGCAGCCCTGCTGCTGGGCCGAATCAACCAAAAAAACCACTGAGTCTTGATGAAGGGCAAGGGAAAACCTTGCACCCGTCCGGCATTTTCCCGCATCTCTCTCATTATGAATTCCATGACGGGCTTTGGCCGTGGCAGTGCAGCGACAGACGATTGGCAGGCAACGGTGGAGGCCAGTTCCGTAAACCGGAAGCAGGCGGAAGTGGTGGTGCAGGCACCACGGGAATTGAATGAATTGGAGGCCCGCATCCGCAAAGCCGTGCTGGCGGTGGTATCGCGCGGACGCATTCAGGTCTCGATCTCACTGGAGCGCTCCCAGGCCACAGCCTCCTCTGTGCAAGTGGATGGGCTGCTGGCGCGTAGCTTTGACGCAGCATTTGTAGACTTGGGAAAATCCCTGGGGCGCGATGTGCTGCCGGTGGCAGCGGATTTTCTGCGGCAGCCGGGCATCATTTCCGTAGGCACCGGTCAGGTGGATGTGGAGCAGGCGTGGCTGGCCATCCAGCTTGCGCTGACGGATGCACTGCAACAGCTCTCCGCCATGCGGGCCAGGGAAGGACAGGATCTCAAGGCGGATTTCCTGGCCCGTCTGGCAATCCTGGCCGCCTTCGCGGGAAAAATCTCTGCCCTAGCCACCACGCGGCCGATCCGCCAGCGGGAGGTCCTGATGAAGCGCCTGCGCGATGCAGGGCTGGAACTGGACCCCTCCGATGAACGGGTGGTGAAGGAACTCGCCCTCTTTGCCGATCGTTGTGATGTGACCGAAGAACTGACACGGCTGGACTCCCACTTTGCCAAATTCCGCGAGTATCTGGAGGCCCCGGAACCTCCCGGCCGTGCGCTGGACTTCCTCTGCCAGGAACTGTTCCGGGAGTTCAACACCATCGGCTCAAAGGCGAACGAGGCCTCCATCGCCCAGACCATCGTGGAGGCGAAGACCGAGTTGGAGAAAATCCGCGAACAGGTACAGAACGTAGAGTAGTTAGATCGCAATAACTGATAGCAGCGAAGTGTGAACCTACGTGTTCACGGAATTCCCGGACGGAGGATTTGAGGTAGGGTGATCTCGTTGGGACTGCGCAAGCGGGCAACAAATCCCCCCACTCTCATCTCCCCCCCGGATGAACACGAACTATCTCAGAAGTATTGTCGTCGCGGCATGTGTCCTCTCTCCTGTGGCACTACAGGCCCAGAACTACTATGATCTGGATTTTTCCAATCCTGTGCAGGCTACCAATGCCCACGATTCCCTGGGAAACTATTACACAGGAAATACCACGGATTTCACGAATGTGGCTCCCACCTCTGGCAAGAGCGTGGATCTCCGGGCCAGAGTAACCAAGACTGCCGGAAACTATTCCTTCGTGGGTACCTATCCGGACTATGGCAGCGTTACCGGAGAACCCAGTGGCGATCTGGGCTACCGCTATCAGGCAGATGGCTATGGTGTGGGCGGCATCACCTACAATCTGGGGTTTTACCAGGGAGGAGGCACGTTTAGCAATCAACTGGTGGTGAATGATTTCCGCCTGATGATTTATGATGTGGATGGAGAATCATGGCAGAGTGAATCCGTACGGGTGAACACCTCCGATGGATTTTACGGCTATCAGCTCCCTACCTCCGGTGGCGTCACCGTAAGAAATGAAGGGAATGGCAACTTTCTCTTCACCGGCCCGGGGGTAGATCGTTCGGAAACCGACTCCTCCGGCGCCTTCATCCTCTATTTCCGTAATACGAGCTCCATCAATCTTCAAATGGAGTCCAATACCTACGCCACCGTGGGCGGAAAGGCAGGGCCTTTACCGAATCCAGTGTTTTCCGCTATCGATGGTGATCTGAGCATGCTGGATGGAAACACGACTTCTTTTGGAAATGTCAACGTGGTGCCGGAGCCTTCCATCGCCCTGCTGGGTCTGGGGAGCATCATTTTCTTCCTCCGCCGCAAGCGCTGATTTTTTCGGATTTTTTGAGGAAACAATCTTTTGAGGTGACGCTTTCCAAGTGTGGCGCTTCGCATTCCTCCTCCTTGGATCCTCCTTTTGTTTTATTTTCTGCTGAGTGGTGTGCCCTTGCACGCGGACGAGGCGGATGAAGATGACCGTCCACAAGGAGGGGCAACACTTGCCGTTTCCCTATCGCGCGGAGATTTCAATGTCCGCACCTACCCTGCAGAGGGGGCCATCAAGGCCGTGGTGGTCTTTGGCTCCGGCGATGGTGGCTGGTCTTGGCTGGAAGATACGATCTGTCGCGAATTTCAGAAAAACGGCTGTGAGGTGCTGGGGGTGGACTTCGCCCGGTATGCGGAGACCGATTATTCAGAGAAGATTCTCGGCACAGACATTGCCACCATTGCGGAAAAAGGAATGGAGCGATCCGGGAACCCTAGCCTCCCTCTGATCTATAGTGGCTGGAGCATGGGCTCCGTCCAGATGGTGGCTGCGGCGGGATGGAAAAATCATCCTCCACAACTGGCGGGTCTCCTCCTGCTGAGTGCAGATGGGCGCGGCCGCTACGGCTTGCGGGAATCGGATATCCTGGGATTCACACCCACGGGTCCGGGGACTTTCGCGCTCGCGGATTTTGACAAACGCTTGAAAAACCTGCGAGTGGCCCAGATTAATGGCAGTTCGGACTTCATGTCCTCTTCCGCCTGGATTCGTAGCCTCCATTCCCCCAAGGCATTCTATCTGATCACGGGCGGAAATCATGGATTCAATGAGCTGGATGAAGACTTCAGTGATCTTTTCCCACGCAGCCTCCACTGGGTAATGGGAGATGATGCTGCCGCGCCCTTGCCTGTGGAACAATTGCCCTGGGGACTTTCGCCGCTATGGCCGATATCTGCTGGAATTCTGTTGGTGTCCATGGGTTTTCTGGTTTCACGAAAGCATTCACCGGCATGGCTCTGCTGGGGGGTGTGTGCCATGGGTGTCATCAATGTGATAGAATCCCTGCAAATCCAGCCACCGGAAGTGATCGACTGGATACAGCAATGGATGCCGCTGGATGCACATGACAATAGCCGCATCATTCTCTTAGTCGGCGGGCTTTGCCTGCTGTTGCTGACGCCCGCACTGCTGCATCGGAAAAGAGCAGCATGGAATGTCTGTGTGGGTTGGCTGGTGGTATCCGCAGTCGTCCATCTGGCTCGCTCATTTGATTGGCACCACACACTGGCAGCCGTTTCCCTTGTCATTCCCTTGGTTCGTAATCGCAGCACCTTCTGTGAAAGGGGGCATAAACCATCGTGGAAGTTTATCGGCACTTCACTTCTCGTTTTCCTCAGTGGCTTCTACCTCTATACCGCTCTCGCGCTCTATCAAATCAATGACCGCTCGAAATGGCCGGAGTCATTGACATGGCAGGGATGCATCCGTGGAGCGGTGCCTGCCCTTTTTCTTCAACGAAATCATCTGGATACCATGCATGATGATGAAGTTTCCGGACTGCTACAGGATGTGAGGCGTGCCAGCTTGATCGCCTACCTGACTGGGCTCGCGGGCATGATTTTCCCGGTGATCGACAGGAAATTGGCCACCGAAAATCAAAGGCGAACTAACAGAATTAAGACTCCATGAATCTGACCTGCTCCGCAGACGGCACCGTTTCGGGGATTGAGGATTATTCCAGAATCCACGCAGACTTTTTGGCTTTCGATGGGTGGCATTCACGCATTTAATCAGCGCCATGATCGATATGCTTGTGCGCTTGTATGACCTGCCCGATTCAGCAGGGCTTTACGAAAAAGTGAAGTCCGCCGGAGTCACTCTGCGGCGCGCACGGGCCTTTGAAAAACACACGGTGGCTGCCTTTGCCAAGGAGCACTTTTCCGCCAAGTGGGTCAGTGAAGTGGAGGTGGCTCTGGCCCGCCAGCCGATCACCTGCTTCATCGCGACCAAGGACAAGAAAATTCTCGGCTTCGCCTGCTATGATACCACCATGCGTGGTTTCTTCGGCCCTACCGGTGTCTTAGAAGAAGCCCGCGGGCTGGGACTGGGGAAAGCGCTGCTTTTCAAGGCACTGGAAGGCATCCGCGATCTCGGCCATGCCTACGCCATCATCGGTGGTGTGGGCCCGCGCGAATTCTATGAAAAAGCGTGTGGCGCGATTGAAATCCCCGGGAGCGATCCCGGCACCTATACGGATCTGCTGCCGTAAAAAATCAGCCCACGGCGTGAATGCCTACCTGGAGGCTTTCACACAGCTCACGGACCCGCTCTTTTTCCAAGAGCAGGGTTTTACCAGCCTCGATGGCGATGTGCTTCACACCAGCCGCCGCGCATGTTTCCACGGTATGGGGGCCGATCACCGGAACATCGAAGCGGAAGTCCTGATTGGGCTTTGAAACTTTTACCAGCATGCTGTCCTTGCCGCGGCCAAGTTCCCCGCCGCGCCGGATGCAGGCATTCGTTCCTTCAAATGCTTCTGCAGCCAGCACGGTGCCGTGGCGGACGACAACACTCTGGCCGATGTCCAATGCGCTGGTCTGCTTCGCAATGCGGAAGCCGAACTCCGCATCCTCCAACTGGCGTTTTTTGAATTTTGGCCCGCAGACGTGGCCTGGTTCCGGCAGGTGATCATCCAGAAAAGTGGTGGCGGAAAGAAGAGTAATGCCATCCTTCGCCAGCTCTTCTCCGATCGCGCCGAAAAGCGTCTCGGCATTCCGTTCCTTCACGCGTGCGAGCATCATCAGGATGCGCAGATCCGGGCGGAGATCGAAGAGGTTTTTGGGGGAAATCTGGCCCATCATGACCGCTTCCCTTGCTCTCTCGCGGACGAAGAACTTGATCAGCTTGCTAAGTTGGCCCACGCGGACCCACTCAATAGCATCCACTTTTTCACCCAGATCCGGTTTCGTTTCTCCCTCGAAGGCCACAGCTACCAGCCGGATATCCGGAGCATGACGGCGTGCGGCGGAGATGAATGTCTCCGGGTAAACGCCACTGCCTGCGATGATGCCGATGGTGCGAGGTGATGCCATTGCTGCGTATGTCGGGGAAAAAACCGGCTGTCGCAAAGATAAAAAGTAGCGGCTGTGGGACTCGAACCCACACTCGTTAGAACTCGATTTTGAGTCGAGCGCGTCTACCAATTCCGCCAAGCCGCCTTGGAGGCGGGAAAGTTGAAGTGTCCCGTGCCGGAGGGCAAGAGGATTTCTTGGATTTCCCCCCAATCCGCCCGGCAAACAAAAAGCCACCGGCATCACGAGGATGCCGGTGGCTGGGATACCGTCAGACAGTGGGATTAGAAGCCCCAGTTCACGCCTACGTTGAGGCCGTGACTGTCGATGCCTTCGTCATCCACGGAGATTTCTCCGCGGTAGCCGACATCGAAGGACAGGGAATCATTCACTGCATAGCTGGTGCCAAGCGTGCCGATGATGGCGGAACCCAGACCGGCGGTGCGCACGGTGAATGGGGAGCCTTCCAGGCTGGCGCGTGTTTCCACTTCATCGTCCTTGAACTCATGAGCGTAAGCGAGGGTGGCGTATGGAGTGAAGCGGCCATAGGTGGCCTCCGCACGATAGCCGATCAGGCCGCGCAGGGAATCCACATCATAATCGTCCACTTTCACATCCAGGATGCCGTCTTCGTCATAGCCGTCGACTTCGACCTTCTGGTATTCAGCACCCACGAATGGGCCGTGCTTGATTTGTTGATGGCTGAAGGTGTAGCCCACGGTCCAGAGGGCTTGCACACTGTTTGCATCGGTGGAACCGGAAGCGGAACCGCCGAGGATGCCACCCAGATTGCGATGGTAGTCCAGATCATGGCTGCCATAGCCGACGGAGAAGTCGGAATAGAGGCCGGTGGAACCACCCCATGTGCCGTAGAGGGCGATGCGGAGGCTATCCACATCGGAATCCCCACCTGCATCGTAATCGTAGTCACCGGAGGAACCATCCACCAGCAAGCCGAGCACGAGTTGTGGAGCCACGCGATAGTCGAAACCAGCGGTGACTGCCACGGCTTCGCCGTCATAGTCGGTGTCGGAATCGCTGTCGTCATCGCTGTAGTCCTGCCAATCGTAGGAGATGGAGCCCCAGACATTGCCACGCTTGGTGGACACTGGTGCGGCTGCGACTTCCTGGGCAGGAGCGCCCACTGGCACGCGCACGGTATCACCGGAACCACGAACCGCCGCAAGGTGGTTCTGAAGCAGGCGGTGGGTGCGGTAGTTGGAATTCACGAGAGCCAGGGACTGGCTGATCTGACCTTCCGGAGAGAGGGAGGCGATCGTTTCAACAGCCGTCTGTGCATCGGAGAGATCCAGCGCACCGATGAAGTCCTGAACCTGGGAGTTGGAGCTGGAGACGAGGTTGTCGATTGCAGCACCCAGGGCAGCCTGGTTTTTCGTAAGACCGGCAAGGCCTTCGTAGTCATGGTTCACCACCAGGTAGAGGCTTTCACCCGTGCCGTTACTACCCACGAACAATTCGCTGAAGCTGGCAAGGTTGGTGTTGAGGATCACCTGGGTCTGGGTGCCGGAGAGATTTGGCACTTGGCTGCCGTAGAACTGGCCACCGTCCTGGATGTTGCCATTGATCTGAACAACCACATTCGCGGAATCAGGAGATCCGGAGATCGTGGTGTCGCTGCGGACGATTTCATAGAAACCATCGCTGACAGTTGCATTCAGGCTCGTAGGTGACAAACGGACCACGGTATCGGAATCAAACTCCACCACGCCACCACCGCTGGTGGTGTGGGTGATGAGATCTGCCACGCCGCCACCGCTGACAGTGCTGAAGAAGCTTGGGTTGAGTTGGGTATCCAGATCATAACGGATGAAGGATCCGTTGTTCAGATCGAGGCTGCCGTTGATCGCAAGATTGCCGATTGGATCGATGATCGGGGTGCTGGAATCCGTGTCCGTGAGGGAGTCATTGATGTTCCAGTCCAGATTGATAGGCGTCTGGCCGGCGCTGATTCCGGAATTGTCCAGGGAAACATTGGCATCCCATGCGCCGGTGCCGCCGAGGGCTGCGCTGGTCACACCGATATTGGAAAGACCAGTGCCCGCTGCATCCGCCACGCTGCCGTTGATGTAAAGAGCACCACCATTGACGTTGATGGTATCCACTTCCACCACTGCGGAGGAGCTGAAGACATTGTCGATGGAACCATCAACAATTCCGTTACCGAAATCGAAGCCGGTGATGAAGGCGGTGCCTGCATCGTTCTTGTTGAGCGTCTGCACGCCCACCAAGCCATCGCGGATCAGGATGAGGCCAGAGCTGTTTGCGGACTCGATGTAATCCTCAACGGTGGAATCACCGGAGAAATCGAGAGCAGTGGTCAGGCCGCCATTGAGGTTGACGATATCGGAACCAGAGTCGCCATCGATGCCTTCGAGCACAACGATTGCGCCAACGCCGCCGGAGGTGGTGAGGTTGATGGTATCGGCATTGCCGCCGCCATCGATGGAGCCCACGACAAGGGAGCCGGAGTTTGCGACAAGGTTGAAGATATCATCACCGCCGCTGCCTTCCAATTCACCGGTCACATAAATGGTGCCCAGATTGGAGGTGGTGAGGTTGAAGGTATCCGCACCGGAACCTCCATCGATGTCACCATCCACCAAAAGGTTTCCATTATCGATGTCGAAAGGGATGAAGGCATCTGCGGTGAGGTTGAAGGTATCCGTACCCGCACCACCGTCGATGTTGCCATTGACCGTTACGTCACCGAAATAGGTGGCGGAAAGATTGACCACATCGGTGCCACCAAGGGTGGCGATGCCGCCATTGAGAACGGAGCCGTAATTGATGTTGATGGTATCACCACCCAGAAGGCTGCCGCTGATGGCGGTATCGAGAATGCCGGTGCTGGTGATGGTGCCCCAGTTGTGGACGGTGATGCCGCCGATGCCGAGAGCGGAGATACCCGTGCCACCTGTGATGGAGCCGCCTGCCAGGTTGTAAACCGTGGCGTTGCTGCCGAGGATGACGCCTACAGAAAGAGTGCCGGTGGCGCTGATGATGCCGGTGCCGCTGATAGGATCACCATTCACATCCTGATTCTGGCCGTTGATCACGAGACCATTCTGGCCAACGGACACGCCCGCAGCAGGAGTGAAGCCGCTGACGTAGTTGCCGGTGATGGTGCCTACGTTGTGGACGGTGACATTGGACGCTGTGAAAGCGCTGATGCCGCTGCCATTGGAGCCGGACCAAGTGCCGGAGTTGGCAAAAAATGAGTTGCTCCCGATCTCGCTCGTGCCGGCATTTGCACCGCTGATCGAGCCGTTGTTCAGCACGGTTACAGTATTGTTGCTGCCTTCCACGCCGTCATCACCACCGGCGAGGTTGCCGTTGTTGATGATCCCGGTAACAGGAGCTGTAGGAGTTGCATTGAAAGTTGGGATGGCACCCGGAGTGCCTACGGTGAAGTAACCCGCGAAAGCTGCATCCGTGTAACCGGCCGCATTGATCTCCACTGCGGAAAAGGCTCCATCGGCCGTCAGATCTGCACCTGAAACGATGGTCACGATGGGACTCACTCCTCCGTTGGCCTCGATGTGGTTTGCACCATCATCGGCATTGGTGACGATCACACTTCCATTACCCGCAGTAGGGAGGGCAGCGGCCGTGGCGAGTTGGATCATCGCAGGCACGATGATCAGCGAAGGAAACGCTTTTCTTACGAATGTACGGTATCTTGGTTTCATGGTAGGACTCTGGGAGTTGACCTATCAACGATCCTGATAGTTCAAAATATCGGATCGAAGACAGTGGGGGCATACTCCACCAAGTAATCCATACACGACAAGCACTTTTCGACTGGAAATCTCAATTTAGTTAACAAAGTGCAAATCGCATTAATCCCATGAAAACCGCTAGAAAAATAAAACAAATGTTTGTTCTTTAGCCTATCCGATACGAGAACCCTGCAAGTCGAAGGGAATCCACAAAAGTGCGACTTTCAAAACCTTGACATCCGTGCGGGCTGGCTTGATAGACTCGATCTCCAATTGGAGGTTTGCCGCTTCATACGCCCGGGAGATTTTTTCAATTCCGTCCTGTAATTCTGCTTGAAGGGCTTCCTTTTCTCCTTCGATTCCCTCCACCTTGGTATCGGCATTATTGACATCCTGATGTTGCTTGAAGGCTCCGCTGGCCTTGGAGAGGGCGGAGCTTCCGCGGGTAATCGATCCCAGGCCGGCCTTGCGCCCGAAGACCGCGCCCAGAATCCCACCCAGCACGGAGACGCCCGCCTGCAGCTTGGCGGCATTCGCCTCTGCTTTTTCCTTGGCCAGTTGGTTTTCTGCCGTCCGGAGCCGGGCATCCACCGCCGCCACCTTCTTTGCCGTGGCATCCCGCAGCTTATCGATGGCAGCATCCCTCACCTCCCGTGCCTGAAGACTCAGGCGCGCGCGGAATTCCCCTTCCTTTTCCTCCAGTCTCGACCATTCCTTAAGGGCGGGGCAGAAAAAAACATCCGCCCGCTGATTGCGGTATAACCATTCACTGAAATCCTTCTCCACCTGCTTGTAGTTCGCAGCATTCATCGCGAACCCGGGCAGTTCCCCAAATCCCACATCGGCTGCCGGATCACTCGTTAGATCCTCCAGCTTGAGCGGCGGTGGAAGTTGACGCTCCCAATCAATGCCAGCAGAGGTAATGGGGTTCACCATTCGCACCGACCGGGAACCATCCAGACCTGCCTTCGTGGATGAAAAGTGCACCTCCCCCACCCGCAGCAGATGAGGCTGATAGATTACCTCTTCCGCTCTCCCAGAAGGACGGACAAACAGCTCCGTGACGCCATTTCCCACCAGAGGGCGTTGATTGGGTGCACCGCCTGTCGGCTCTGAGAGTCCGGGCATGGCCATCGGGTTTTCCGGCGGAGTCTTCGCTGTTCCCACAGCGCTGAACTCGCCACGCCGGGCATCCATCAACGCCTTGATCTGGCCACGGGCGAGCGGACCCGTTAGGTAACTCATCACCCAGCGGACATGGAACAGCACCGGCCCATCCTCATGGACGTTGTTCATCAGGAAAACCCGGTTTCCCAAGCCGGAGATGAGCCGCTCCATGGACGCGCGGTCAAACTTCGCATTCTGGCTGCCGGCTGCTCCTTCCAAGCCATCCAGCACCCGCATCTTGTCCCGCTCGGTCTGCAAGCGGCCCAGGAACCATGTCCCGATGTTCGAGAGCGCCTTGTAATCCAGATCCACCGGATTCTGGGTGGCCAGCAGACAGCCCAGCCCGAATGCGCGCGCCTGCTTCAGCAGCGTCATCATGGGCCGCTTGCTCGGAGGATTTGCGGAAGGCGGCAGGTAGCCGTAGATTTCATCCATGTAGAGCAGCGCCCGCAGGGAGGTGGTGCCCTTCTGAGCCCGCATCCAGCCCAGCATCTGATTCAGGAGAAGACTTACGAAAAACATCCGCTCGCTGTCTCCCAGGTGGGCGATCGAGAAGATGGAAATGCGCGGCTTGCCCGCAGGGGTATGCAGCATTTTGGCGATGTCCAGCGGTGGGCCATCCAGCCATGTGGCGAATCCCGGAGAAGCCAGGAGGTTGTTGAATTTCAGTGCCAGCGGCTGGCGGGTTTTTGCAGATAGAAAGGATTCCACGTCGATGACGCCCACCTTGTCGAAAGGAGGCTTCTGGATGTGGCGGATCAGGATTTCCAGGGAGATGTTCTGCCCTGCCGCCCATGCGTGCTGGAAGATGGCACCCAGCAGAATCGCCTCCGGGCTTTGGATGGGATCGGCATCCACTCCCACCAGAGACAGCAGGGATGAAACGGTGCTCTCCACCCTTTCTCCCAGCAACTCCGCATCCTCCAGAATTTCGCCCGGCGGCACTTCCAGGGAACTCAGGATGGAAACCGGGATGCCAGCCTTGCTCCCCGGCGTGAAGATCGTGATATCCACCTTCTCCCGCAGTTGCGTGATCCGCTCCGGCGATTGTCCCCAGTCGGCCAGTCCCGCCTTCCAAGCGGCCGCCGTTTTTTCCGCAAACTCGTCTGGAGAGACTCCTTTTTTGGCAGCATCATCCTCATTGATCCACGGTCGGAAACTTTTGGCGTCCAACTCCGGAAACATCAGCAGCAGATTGGAAATATCCCCCTTCGGATCGATCACGATGGCCGGGATATTATCCAGGGCGGCCTCCTCCAGCAGCGCCAGGCACAGGCCTGTTTTCCCGGAACCGGTCATTCCCAGCACCACACCGTGGGTTACCAAATCCTTCGAATCATAAAGCACCAGATCATCCTGCACCTGCTTCGTTTCCAGATCGTATTCCCGTCCCAGATAAAACTGGCCCAACTTCTCATAATCCGCTGCGGAAATTGCCATGATGGAATCAAACGTGGAGATTCCGGCGGAAACATCCAGCAGGAACGCACTGCCCAATCATCAAATGGGAGAGGCACATCTTCCCAAGCGGGTGGGAAAATTTCCCATCCTTCTTCATTTCAACTGCGGAAAGACCTGCTAGCTTCGCGCCCATCAAGCCATGGAAAACGCCACTGAAACGGAAGTCTCTGCTGCTGCCAATCACCTTCGTGCGCTGACCAGCGGCATGAACGAAGTTCTTTTCGGCCAGGCGGGGCTGATCGAGCAGGTCATCACCGGCGTCCTCGCGCGGGGCCACATCCTGCTGGAAGGTCTGCCCGGTCTTGGAAAAACCGAATTGGTGAAGGGGCTTTCCAGATTACTGGAACTGGATACCAAGCGCGTGCAGTTCACGCCGGATCTGCTGCCTGGGGACATTACGGGAAATCCGGTGCTCCAGGAGGTGAATGGCCACCGGGAATTCATTTTCCAGCCCGGTCCACTTTTCACCAACATCGTGCTGGCAGATGAAATCAACCGCGCCTCGCCCAAAACCCAGTCCGCCCTGCTGGAGGCCATGCAGGAGCGGCGCGTCACCGTCCTGGGGCAGACGCACCCCCTGCCCCAGCCCTTTTTTGTCCTGGCCACCCAGAACCCCATCGAACTGGAAGGCACCTACCCGCTGCCGGAAGCGCAGTTGGACCGCTTCCTTTTCAAGCTGGAAGTGACCCGCAACGATGTGGCCACCCTCCAGCGCATCGTTTCCCACCGGGAACTGGGCAGCGAGCCGGTGGTGGAGCCCGTGATGGATACCGCCACCTTCGTCTCCCTGCTGGAACTCGTGCGGCGCATCTATCTGCCAGAGGTGGTGGCGAACTATATCGCACGGCTGGTGGATGCCACCCATCCGGGGCAATCCACCGCCGCCCAGCGCATCCGCTATGGTGCCAGCCCACGGGCCGCGCTGGCCCTCGCCTCCGGCGCCAAGGCCCGGGCACTCCTCCATGGCCGTGTGAATGCCAGCTTTGAAGATGTAAAAGCCATCGCCACGGCAGTACTGCGCCACCGCATCGTCCTGGACTATCATGCCCGCGTGGAGGGGCTGACGCCCAATGACGTGGTGCTCGCACTGCTGGAAGAGATTCCCTTCCAATCCACTGCGACTCCGAAAACCCTGGTGAACCACTGAGAATCCAGCCGCAGCTATTCCGCCCTTCCGTCTTCATTTTTTCACCATCCTCCATGCGCCTGCTCCTTATCCTCCTCGCGCTTCTGCTGCCGGTAGCCGCCCAGGAAACTCTTATCCGTGAAGTGGCTGATCCTCTGACGGACACTCACATTGAGGTCACTGCCCTTTTCACGCGGCCAGCTCCCGGCGGCTTCCTGCCACTGCGGGTAAAAATCGCGAACAACCGGAAGTCTTCCGCCAGCATCCGGCTGGACTGTGAAATCGGAGCCAATTACGGCGGAGGCACCACCACCTCGTCCTCCTACGACTTCAGCGTGGAAGGGGAAAAGATCAGCACCCAGGACATCATGGTGCCACTGGGGCCGCCCTCCTTCAACTACGGGGGGATGACTAATTTCACCGTGAAAATGCGTGGCTCCTTTGGAACGGCGGAGCACACCATTACCTCGGATCTCGATCCCTCTCAACCAGCGGTCCTGCTCAGTGAGGCGCTTTTCACGCCGAATGCCTCCACGCTGGATGCAGCTGCCGCCTCGAAATTCACCAGCAGCTACCGCAGCAGCAGTGAATTCGCCGGGAAATTCGATCCCAAGCAACTCCCGGACGATTGGCTGGCCTTTTCTGGATATGACTGGCTGCTCCTGACGGATAGGGATTGGTCCGCCACCCCTCCCGGCAGCCGGAATGCGATCCTCTCGTGGGTGCGCCTGGGAGGCAGGCTGGTGATTTACAGCAGCACCGCCTCCACCCTCTCCTCACTCGGCCTCCCGGCAGAGGCCAGCTATGGGGAAATTTCCATCAAAAGCCTCCCCGCCTCTCTCAAGATGGATGAAAATGCCACCGTGGAGCTGGTGAGCAGCGGTGAGCCACCCCGCCAGGTTTCCTTACGGGGAGACTATGAGCGGGGATGGCCCTTGCAGGGGGCCTTCGGCACCCAATCCTTTCAATACGCGGTTTTCATCGTCGTTCTGGTAATATTCGGCATTCTGGTAGGGCCGGTGAATCTCTTCGTATTCGCCCGGGCAGACCGGCGGCACCGCCTTTTCATCACCACTCCCCTCATTTCCCTGGGAGCCAGTCTGGTGCTCATCGCTCTGATCATCTTTCAGGATGGATTCGGTGGAAACGGCGCGCGCGCGGTGCTGATGGAAGTGCGCCCGGATGAAGGCCAGCACGCAGTTTTCATTCACCAGGAACAATTCGCCCGCACCGGTGTGCTGGTGCGCTCAAAATTCACCGTGGATCCCGCCTGTTCGATCAATCCAGTGCCTCTCGATCTCACCCGCTGGGCGCGCTACACTGCCAGCAGCAACAACCGCGGCACCTTCAATCTCCAGCCGGAAGATGGAAAGCTCATTGCCACCGGAGACTGGTTCCAGAGCCGCTCCGAGCATGGTCACATCCTTTCAGCCGTCCTGCCCTCGCGTGGCAGAATCGAGACTGCAGGCGCACCGGATACCTGCCAGTCCACCTTTGATTTTCCATTGAAAACCCTTTTCTATCAAAACAATGCAGGCCAGTGGTATCGTGCGGATAACATCCGGACCGGTGAGAAATTCCAACTCAGTTCCGTGGATTACTCCTTGATCAAGCCCCTCATCGAGGCGGAATCGAACGGCTTCGCTCCCCGCCAAAAGCGGATGCTGCTGAAGGGGGCCAGCCGCCGCGGCCATTTCATCGCCATCACCGATGAGGCACCGGGCATCGATACAAATACCGGCATCCACTGGAAGAAAACCCACACCGTGATCACCGGCCCCATCCAGTAACAGGAGCTTTCATTCCATCTAAAAAACTCCGTATGTCCGCCGCTCTGAAAGTCAATAATCTCTATCGCTACTTCGGCCCGCTGCAGGCGGTGAATGGCGTCACCTTCGAGGTACCCCACGGCTCGGTCTGCGGCTTCGTGGGTGCCAATGGCGCAGGAAAAACCACCACCATGCGCATCCTGGCCACGCTGGACTATCCCACCATGGGCCATGCGGAAGTCTGCGGCATCAATGTGATGCACCATCCCGCCGAGGTCCGCCGCCTCATCGGCTGGATGCCGGACCATTTCGGGAATTATGACAACATGACCGTGCTGGAATATCTGGATTTCTACGCACGCGCCCTCGGTTACAAAGGAAAGGAACGCCGCCAGCGGGTGGAGGAGGTGATGGAATTCACGGATCTGATTCCGCTGGCGGAACGCTATTCCAACAAGCTCTCCAAAGGCATGACCCAGCGTCTGGGACTGGGCCGCGCGCTGTTGAACGATCCACAGATCCTCATCATGGATGAACCCGCAGCCGGGCTGGACCCGAAGGCCCGGGTGGAACTGAAGCACCTCATCCGCGTGCTGGCCAAGGAAGGGAAGACGATCTTCATTTCCTCCCACATTCTATCAGAACTCGGGGAGATGTGCGATACCCTGCTGTTCATCAACAATGGCCGCATCGTCCATCATGGCGATGCCGAGACGCTCAAGCGGGGCTCGGATACCTACGGGGGCGTCCTTTACGATGTGCAGGTGGATGGTGATGCACAGGCGGTATCGGATTGGTGCGTCCTCCAGCAGCATGTGGAATTCATGGAAGCCCGCAAACACGGCGGGCGCATCCGCATTGATACCCAGGATCCCGCCAAGGCAGCGGATGTGCTGGCGAGCATGGTCCGCGATGGTCTCCGTGTGGTGGAATACCACCGGGAGCAGCGCAATCTGGAGGATGCCTTCATTGACATCCTGGGCCGCGTGAATTCCGGCCAGACCGATCTGGGTCTATCAGCCCCCTCCCCCATCCAACCGCCTCCGCTTTCCTGAATATGCAGACATTATCCGATTTTCCCGATCGCATCCCGCCGATGCTGGTGAAGGAACTGCGCCAGGGCCTGCGGGCCAAGGCCTTCGTTTTCCAATTTCTGTTCTTTCAAGGGATCATGCTGGCTCTTCTGCTGGTAGCCGCTGCCGGTGCGGATCCGGAAGACGCAGGCTCCACGGTTTCCAATATCATCATCATCTTCTTCGCCATCACGGCGCTGATCCTACAGCCTCTGCGCGGGACTACCGCCCTTTCCTCGGAAATCACCGGCAATACCATGGAGATGATGGCACTCACCCGGCTGAGCAGCACCCGCATCGTACTGGGAAAATGGTTTTCCCTCGTCAGCCAGACATGCCTGCTGCTCGTCACCATCATTCCCTATCTGATTCTGCGCTACTTCTTCGGTGGGATGAACATTTTTTCGGAGATGGTCTTACTGGCCGTGATTTTTTTCACCTCCGCAGTCTTGAGCGCAGTAACGGTAGGCCTTTCCGCCCGTGCCAACAAATTGGCCCGGCTGCTGCCCATTCCCTTTATTCTGGCTGGGATGGCCTACATCCCGGGCCGGATGCTCGGCGCCAGCCTGCTGGGAATTTTTTCCGTAGATGACTTCCGAATATGGCTGGGGCTGGGTATCTATCTGATCATCACAGGATACTATGCATGGTGCGCGCTCAATCTCGGCATTTCCCTGATCGCTCCCACGGCGGAAAACCATTCCACTACACGGCGGCTGGTGGCCCTGCTGCTGACTCTTCTCATTGCTGCCTGTTCCTTTTGGGATGAGATCGATCCCACCATCCCTCCCGTGTTGCTGGCGCTCATCACTGGACCCGCCATTCTGATAGCTCTCACGGAACCCTCCGTCCTGCTTCCGCCGGTATGCGTGCCCTTTTTGAAACGCGGCACGGCTGGCCGTATCGCAGCCGTTTTTCTCTATCCGGGGTGGCCGGCGGGCGTGTTTTATTCCGCACTGTTGCTGGCGATTGGCATCGGCTCCTGCACCTTGAGCGGAAAGGGCATCATTCCGGATGATGAAAGCATCGGCATCCTGAGTGGAGTGGGCAGCATTCTGTTCCCAGCCTTGCTGGCCGCATTGTTCACGAAGGTGGAATCAAAGCGCTTTGCGGTCTTCCTCGCCTTCCTGATCATTTCGATTCTCGTCACCACCGTGGCATCGGTCTTTCTGAATATCTGGCATGAGGAAGACCTGCTGTGGTTCCTGATCTGGAATCCCTCCACCTTCCTGCCACTGCTGGCTGAAAATGGAGCGAACTCGGAGAAAATCCTTTTCGCCGTAATGGTGGTGGATGCCTTTCTTCTGCTGGGCCTGCTCATCCGCGCCGGCATCACCTTCAGAGCCTACCTTCCCGTCGTGCAGGAGGCAGAACTGGCGCTCAACCGTGGCAAGGAATGACAGCCGGGGAACTCCAGCTCTGTCATTCCCGCGCCACGGCCACCGCCACCCGGCTGAGACTACCCCTGCGCTCCCGTGTCTGGCGTGGCCAGGCCGGGGAGTTTACCGGCGGCGGCACCGGCTCCTCCATGGATTTCCAGGATCACCGTGCGTATTCCCCCGGAGATGATCCACGCCATATCAACTGGCAGGCCTATGCCCGCACCGGCAGTTACACCATGAAGCTCTACCGCGAGGAAGTGCGGCCTGTGGTGGATGTGATTCTGGATGCCTCCGATTCCATGTTTTTCGATCCCGTGAAGGCAGCGCGGGTGGCGGAGTTGTTCTATTTCCTGGCGGAAACCAGCCGCACGGCCGGAGCCTCTGTGGCCCTCCATGCGGTGCGCGGTGATGCCTGGCAGACGCTGGACCCTGCGCTGGTGGCCAGCCACCAGTGGCTGGATGCCGTGCGGGCCATGAAGGCGGGTGATCCCGCCGCCGCTCCGGATCTCTCCCGGCTCCCGCTCCGCTCAAATGCCATCCGCGTCTTCCTTTCCGATCTGTTGTTCGTGGGTGAGCCGGATGCGATTCTACGCCACCTGGGACAGCGCCATGGCACGGTCGTGATTTTCTCTCCCTTTCTAACCAGTGAGTCCCAGCCGGACTGGTCCGGGAATTATGAATTCATCGATGCGGAGGCCAATACCCGCCACCCCCACCGGATCGAGCCCGCCATTCTGAAGCGCTATCTGGATGCCTATGCCAGCCACTTCGCGCTGTGGAAAAATTCCGCCATCCGCTATCAGACCGCACTGGCCCGCATCCCTGCGGAAGAGGAACTGGCCACCGCCCTTTTTCGTGAGGCCCTGCCTGTGAAGGCCCTGGAATCCATCCAATGATTTTCTAATGCTTACGCTCGCCAATCCCATGGGTCTGTTAGCCCTGCTCGGCATCCCTGCTGTGCTGGCGATCCATTTTCTCCAGCGCAAGGCGATCCAGCTTCCAGTCTCCACGTTATTCCTGTTGGAGCGCACCCAGCGGGATGCAGCGACGGGCCGCCGGGTTGACCGGATCATTTCCTCGGTACCGCTCTGGATACAGATCCTGGCAGTTCTGCTGCTGGCGTGGTGGCTGGTGGAGCCGCGCTATCAGAGCCTCGAAGCCGAGCAGGTCACGCTGCTGTCGTCGTCCGACGGCGGCGCGCTCGTGCGGG
>Ga0157373_10000742_pt1 | contig 25301 bp, 33 predicted proteins | sample C65metaG_FD_113460 | JGI IMG/M metagenome (GOLD analysis project Ga0157373, IMG submission 113460) | Corn rhizosphere microbial communities from Kellogg Biological Station, Michigan, USA - C6-5 metaG | ecosystem: Host-associated > Plants > Roots > Rhizosphere > Soil | place: USA: Michigan... | reverse complement strand
TACGGTTACCATCAACTGGGATGGCAAGGGCTTGTCGCCCACGTCGGTTGTTGTCAACATGCCGCCCGACCTGGATCACATCAACGTCTGGGAAGCCACCAACGCTTCCATGACTGGTGCGGTCAATGTCGGTACGATGGTCGGACAACAGCGATCCATCACGATTGGTCCCAAGACCGCTAACACCGCGCTGTACTACGCGCTTAGCGCCGTTGACTTCTCGGGCAACGAATCAGCGAAGACTCCTTCTGTCACTGTCACCCCCGTGAACAACGTCAACATCCAGCAACTGTTCGCCAAGATCGACTACAACGATCTGGCTGACAAGGCTGTCCGCGAAGCCGCCCTGGGTGACAATGCTGTGTCGCAGGTCAAGCTGCAGGATCACATCATCTCGCTGGACAAGCTGGAAGTGTCGCTGTCCACTACCGTGACCAATGCGGCGTCGAACGCCTCGAATGCGCTGGCGAACGCGGCTACTGCTGACGGTAAGGCCGGTGATGCGCAGTTGGCGGCTGACAAGGCCAAGCTGATCGCTGACACTGCTGTGTCCCAGGCGCAGAACACGGTGCCCGACTCTACGTTCGATCTGGGCTTTGAACGCTGGGATGCCCAGGCGTACAACGTCAATAACGCAGCCGTTATCACCGAAGCAACCGCTCACCGCGGCACGAAGGTGCTCGAGATGACGGCATACAGCACCAACACCATTGTGCAGATTGCGTCTGACTACTTCCAGCCGGTGTCACAGGGCCAGATTTGGGAAGTGTCTGCATGGGTGCGAGTCAACGGGGCTTTGCCGACTACGGGCGATATCCGTATAGCGTGCATCACGAAGTCGGACACAGGCGTGCTGGCTTACCCGTCTCAGGCTACCGTCCAGGCTAACACCCTGACGAACACCATCCAGAAGGTCACCGGCTACTACACCGTACCTGCGGGTATTGTGGGTCTGGCTTTCCGTATGCGTCTTGACGGGTTGACGACTGCAGGTGCGAAGATCCAGTGGTCTGACATTGCTATGCGCGATGTCACCACCGCGAAGACCGCGCTTGACAACGCTGCCGCAGCCCAGTCCAAGGCAGACGATGCGTTTGCAGCCGCTCAGGCCGCCGCGGGTACTGCCGGGTCTGCACTGAGTTCCGCGAACGGCAAGAACAACGTCTACTACGTCGCTTCACTGCCGTCGGGCACTGGCTTCGTGGATGGCGACACCGCCTACATCCGCACCGCTGAGGGCCAGCCCTACACTGCCATGTACCGCTGGGACAAGCCGTCGCTGACGTGGAAGCCGCAGACCATGAGCCACCAGGTCATGGCATCGGTTGACCTCGGTAAAGCCACGGTCGGCGAACTGAATGGTCAGTACATCTCGGCAGGTACGCTCTCAACTGACAAGATGATGATCGGCATTGGCCTGAACGCGATCCCCGACCCGGGGTTCCTGCAGACGCAGATGAAAGATAACCGTATCGCAAGCTCCACCTCCGGGGCTACGGTCTGGTCATTCAACGCGACCACTGGCAACTTCGATCTGGTAACCGCCAACACCGGCAACTACTACTTCCGGGCTACCGGCGTGAACCAGGTGGCTTCGACCATCGCAAACTGGATTCCGGTTCGCCCGGGCGATAACTGGCGCGTAGAGGCTGGTGTGGTAGTACCCGCCGGTGGCTCAGGCGACATCCGAATGACGTTCCGTAACCGGGACGGCTCAGCAACCGTCCTGGCAGCGTCCCCGACTAACACGGCGTTCAGCGCGTCAGGCTCCGTCTCCTACAGCACAATAGTCCCCGATGGTGCTTACTGGGCAATCCCTGAAATCAGGTTCGCCGGCACCGTCGGAACAAAGTTCTCTGTGCTGCCCGGCACACTGTCGATGTACCGTATGACCGAAGGATCGATGGTCGTCAACGGCACCATCACCTCGCTGGCGCTGGCAACCAACGCCGTCACGGCTAAGCAGCTGCTCGTCGGCGACTTCCTGAACATCGCCGTTGGTTCCGACTTCGAGGACGCCACTGCGGTGCCGTTCACGCTCGACAGCCTGCACACCATCAGCACGACGCAGAAGAAGTTCGGCACGTCCTCGCTTAGGCTGGCGTCCGGCACGGGGGTGCACTCCTCTACGCTGGTCGCAGATACTCGGGTGAAGGAGGGCGAACAGTGGTACGTCAAGTTCTGGGCGTACATCGACGCGAGCTTCAACGGCACCTCTGGTGGGTCCAAGCTCCGCGTTGGCGACCAGTCCAACAACCACATCCAGTCCGCGCCTTTCGATGCAGGCTCACTGCCGGGCAGGTCCGCTTGGCAGCCAGTGAACATGACAGTCACGGTCCCTGCCGGTGACACCTCGCTGACGATCCAGCTTCAGTCTGACCACACCGCAGGGTTCGCTTACATTGACGACATCCAGATCCGTCGTGTTTCCGAAGCGTCGCTCATCATGAACTTGGGTGTGGAAAAGCTCGTCGCCTCCAGCGCTTCGATGGATCAGGCTGTGATCGACAAGCTCTGGGCTGATGTCGTGTCCTCTCGTAAGATCACCACGGATATGATGATCGTCGGCCAGGGTATCAACTTGATCCCAGACCCGAACATGATGGAACCTGACATCACGGCTCTGAAGCGGGGCAACACGACAGGGTGGACTGAAAACACCGCCTCCCAGGGTATCTACCAGAACTACAAGACGACCGGTACTACCGCTGCTACCGCATACTGGAACTTCATCCCGGTGAAGAATGCTGCGGCATCGGCTCCTGACAAGTCTGACTGGATTCCCGCCATGGGCGGCGAGCGTTACCTGATCAGGGCTCACTGGTACCAGTACGCTGGAGTTACCGACGGTCACCTCTACGTCAACTACGAACTCAACGATGGAACGACAGGGTCTGTATCTACCGGCAGCCCGGTCAAGACCACGGTCGGTCACCAGCAGGTTGACTGGGAAGTAACACTGCCCACCAACACTCGTTGGATTTGCCCTCGACTGTCGCTGGCTTACAACGCGGCTGCAGTGGGCACTAACGTCGCCAACGTGTACAGCGACCTGACGGCTGTGTTCCGCAGGACTGACTCGTCACTGATCGTAGACGGCACCATCTCTGCCCTCAAGATTGACCTGAACGATCTGTCCTCTGACACTGGCTTCGTAGGCTCGATGCGTACCAACATCTTGACCGCGGATGTCGTAACGTCCACTCTCATCAAGGCCGACGCGATCACGTCCAAGCACACCATCACGGGTGCCACGATTCAGACTGTGTCTACTGCCAGCCGAGGCATCAAGATCAACTCCTCGGGCATGATGGGTTACGACTCGACTGGCGCCACCATCATGAACATCGGCAACGGTTCCCAGAACCTGCTCGTCGGTGACTTCATGACATCCAAGGCTGGTGTGGGAGGCGTTCGACTGATCAACTCCTCCGAATGGGGCCTGCCGGCGATCATCTACTCCTACAACGGTAACCAGACCGTTCAGGAAGCCGCGAGCTTCATGCGCTACTCCATCAGCGGTGATCCTGAACTTGTGCACCGTGCGCCCAACAGGGCAATCGTGGGCGGAACGGGTCTGGGCTTCGTGCGCGTCGAAGGCGACCTTGTGCTGTCCCTCGGTAACGGTGTGGGTGGCGCTCAGCAGATGCGCGTTGAGCAGCCGTTCAACCTCGATGCTTGGTCGCCGCAGACCGGATACCAGGCAATGACCCTGAACGGTAAGCTGACGACCATCAACGCTGTAGGCGGTAACCTGAAGCTCGATGCCGGCGCGTTCTACGTGCAGATGCCCTCGACCTACGGCAAGACCACTGGTACCTCGGGTAACGTGGTCATCTCTTCCGACGGTGGCCTGTTCCGTTCAACGTCTGCGCTGAAGTACAAGGCTGACCCGCAGATCATCGAACCCGACGAGCGTCTGCTCGATGTGCCGATGAAGGACTGGGTCGACAAGTTCGCCCTCGAATCCAAGCAGGCGCTCGAGGCTATCCCCGTTGAGGACTGGGACGAATCGATCCAGGCTCGCTACGACTCCATCAGCATCGAGCGTATCCCCGGTGCTATCGCTGAGGACGTGATCGCTGCGGGCGGTGAACGCTACGCAACGTACGGTGCGTCTGGCGAGGTCGAGGGACTCATGTACGACCGGTACACGCTCGCACGCACCGATATCCTCGCCCGTAAATATCGTGCTCTGTCGGAGCGTCTGCAGGCTCTAGAAGAAGCGTTCTTCGCCTAGGTCTAGCGCTACCGATGTTACAGTGGTCCCACACCCAACTAAGGAGATAAACCGTGGAAGAAAAGCTCATGCTGATGATGAACACCTACCAGCAGGAACTTGCCAACGAGCAGGCGAAGCGAATCCAGGCCGAGGCCGATCTGCAGCTCAGCCGCAAGGAAACGCAGGTGGCACGTGAAGAGGCCAACCAGCTTCAGCTCAAGCTCGACGGGCTCGAAGGCGACGACAACGACGAGTAGTCCCGCGGTGGTAAAATTGGGGGCATGAACCCGACAGGGGGTCATGACTCTTCATTGACCACACCAAGGGGTATACCCAAGTAAGGAATTCAAAAATGGCAGTCAGCTACCGAAAGTTCATGGAGCTTCTCGATCACTGGGCCAATCACGGTGTCCCTCAAATGTTGGGCACTGTTATCTCATTCGTCGCCGTCGGCCTGGGGGTTACCATGTTCATCAACCCCCAAACGTTCGAAGAAGCATTTGCGTTCAGGCAGGTCTTCTCGTTTGCCTCGCCTTTTGCCTGGGGTACGGTCTACATCTTCACCGCACTGGTGGTCCTGATCACCGTCTACACAAACCACAAGAACGCTCAGGCTCCCTTGTTCGTCATGGCAGCCACGTTCGTCATGATGGGCCTGCTGCAAGTTCCCCAGATTGCAGCGGGCGGTGTTCCGTCTGGGCTGTTCATGTATATTGGTATGGGCTGGGTATGCATCATCACGCAACTCATTTGCGGAGCAAGAAAGGTGACGCATGAAAAAGCCCCTGTCCATTACTAGTCCAACTCACGCCTGGTCGCTTGTCACGTATTTCATGCTTGGCTTTGCTGGCCTGGCAGGCGTCCTGAACCTCAACAAGCAAAGCGCGGTCACTGCAGCAATGGGTGAAGGTGTGGCCGATATCTGGAGCACCGCCCTCATGCTGTCCGCGTTCGGGGCGTTTTCCGCTGCTATTGCGGCATCAAAGAGCCCTACCCCTGAGGTCAATCTCAGGACTGAGGCCCTCCTCTGTGTCGCTCTGTTCTTCAACCTCGGGTACTTCTTGTTCATCGTCCTGGCGATATCCGGGTTGAGGGGTTTTACAACCAGCATCTTTGCTCTTCTGTTCATCGTTGGTTCTGCTGGTCGAGCAATCCAGATTTGGTTTGAGCTGAAGCTCATCAGCAAGGCACGTGCCCATCCCTCCGAAGCTGACCCCGTCATGGGAGACCCTCGCGACGAGCTTGAACGGGGGTAAGCTAATGAGTTTTCAGGAGACAGCTATTGCTATCGGCCTGCTTACTCCCCTTATCCTCGGTGTTTTGGCATTCATTGAAAAGTTCATTCATAAGAAGAAAGAACCCGACAACGAAGAAGAACCCAAGGTGGTTCAGGGTATGACCGTTCCGATGGACAGCAATCCATACGTGGACCAATTGATCGGCGAACTCCGCCGTGAAATCAGGGAACTCACTGTAACCAATGAGCTCCTCAATGAAAGACTACGACAAGAACGAAAGGAGTGATATGAGCCTCTACGAAAGTTTCATTACCTGGCTTCCGCTGGTAAAGAACAAGTACATCAACGTGGACTGGGATGCAAAGACCGAAGGCTTCGGTGCGCAGTGCTGGGATGTCTGCGCGCACTGGTCGAAGTTCCTCGGCCTCCCGGTCATTAGCACGTTCGGCCCGAAGGGTGGTCGCTGGCCGGGTTGGGCTGGCAATATGGCTGACGCCTTCCCGCAGAACGACGCGGTAGCCAAGGCTTACACGAAGCTGCCGCCGAACTCGCCGATCTACGCTGGCGACATCTTGGTGTGGAGTGACACAAACTCGGGCTGGTTCCCGAAGACTCACACTGCAGTAGCCATCGATGAATCGGGCTCCTGGGTCGATTGTGTGTCCCAGAACAGCACGCCGTCTCGAGCTGACAATCCGTACCCGGAATGGACCACTGGTCCCACCATCGTCGGTCAGCGTCTTCCGAAGGCGGGCTTGCTCGCCATCATCCGTCCCAACATCGGCTCTGTAAACGTACAGGGCTCCATCTCCACACCTAACGAATCCGAGGAGGATTTCATGGCTGGTCTCATCGACGCCAAGCAGGCCGAGGCAATCGCAAAGCGTGCCGCCGCCCTGGTGGTTGAAGCACTCAACGGCAAGGTCCTGATCAACCCGGTCCAGGCCGAATCCATCGTGGCTGCCACCACGAGCCGCACGGTTGAAGGGGTTGACGCCAAGAACACCGGCAAGCTCATCAACGCCCGTCAGGCCGACGACATCGCTCGTGCGGCTGCCCGATACCAGGAAGAGGAAGAGAACAAGTGACCACGTTTGTCATCTCCCTGATCCGGTCCAACGTGTCGCCGCTCGTCGGTGCGCTTGCGACCTGGCTCATCTCCCTGGGCCTCGAGGTTCCCGAGGAAGCGAAGCAGGCACTCATCACGTTCCTGTTCTTCTTCCTCTCCGCGATCTACTACCTGATCGTGCGGCTGCTCGAGGAGCGCTTCCCGCAGGTCGGCATCATGCTGGGCTACGCCAAGACGCCTGACTCGTACAGCAAGGGCCCTGGTGTGGAATTGACGCAGAAGCCGAACGGTGATCCCGAAGTGACCATCCGGGTCGAGGGGAACACCCAGGGCGCACACCTGGCGGAACCTGTCGTTGAGGAAGATACGCCTCCGCGTCACTCGCTGTAACTACTCGAACGCCCCGTGTTGTCATTCAGCACGGGGCGTTCTGGCGGACATCTGGGCATATCTTGCAGACATTTGATTGCGACGTATGCACACGCTCACGCGAGCGCGATTCAGAGCTCTGTACGGTAATTCAGTTTGTGCTCCCTTTTGATACCCAGGATGGATGCACGTTTGCGAACGGACATCATCGTGCGGCCCAATGACTCCGCGATGTCGAGCACACCCTCTGTCTGCCAAAATTCTCGGAGGAAATCATCGTTCTCTTTGCTCCATGGCTGACGGCGGTGGATGGCCCTCTTGTCGGACTCATCGTTCATGGCCTTCTGCTTGGCACAGTGGTCCACGTTCACGTTCGGGTACTTCTTGCGGTAGTCCTCGTAGTAGGGCTTGGTACATTCCTTGCAAGTTGGCCGGTAACCTCCGTAGCATTTCTTGTCCTTGTAGTACTCGGACATCGGCTTTTCAGTTTTGCACTTCTTACATATGCGCGTCATGTGTAGATCATCGACTAACTGATGAAGTTACGTCTATGTTCAGAGGAAAGCAACGTTTGTTTCATTGGCGGCAACAGACGATATTGGCGCTCAGCATCTACTAAAAAACCCCTCGTCGTAAGTGACGAAGGGTGGGTCAGTGCAAATGTCGTACGTTGCGAGGCGACTGTGTGAACGATATGTCATTTGTAAAGAATGTATCTATCGTATCACATATATAAAAACGCTAGTCACCCATCACGCTTCATGGCTTCGCCGTCGCGTGAGAAACTCTGTGCGTACTTCATTGCCCTCTGACCTAAGGCCCGAACCATTTGTCCTGACAATCCCAAAGTCTTAGTCTTCTGTTGCATGTACAAGCCCGTACGTGTAATGTTTTCTGTGTTGCACGAACACGCGACAAAAACGACATACGCAAACGACTTCTCCACTGTTGTCACACCGACCGCAAAGATGTAGTGTTTGTATCTGTTGCTGAAACAACTCATCTGCTACACCCACCTGACATAGGAGCACATCATGGCCCCCGCACGACGCACCAAAGCTGCCAAGCCCGCCGTTGAGGTTGAGGAAATCGAGGAAGACCTCGAACTGACCGCGGAGGAAGCCCCCGCCGTCGAAGCCGACGTTGAGGATTTCGACCTCGACGAGGACGAGGAAGCCGACACCGAAGAGGTCGAAGCTGCACCTGCCCCGAAGGCCAAGAAGGCCAAGAAGGCTGCCGCTGAAAAGCCGGCCAAGGCTGCTGCCCCCAAGATCGAATTCGGTACCAAGGAACTCGCCGCCCACGTCAACAAGGAAGCCGGCACGAGCTACGACGCGTACAACCTGCGCATCCTGCTCCGCAAGCTCACCAAGGACGGCGTCCTCGAGCGTGTCGAATCCGAAGGACGCAGCCGCTACTCCTTCACCGGTCCGACCGACCCGCAGGTCAAGGCCATCGTCAAGGCTGTCAAGGAAGGTGCCGCCGAGAAGGCGAAGACCGAACGCCTCGACAAGCTGAAGGCCGACCGCGCCGCCAAGAAGGCTGCTGCCCCCAAGACCTCGAAGAAGAAGGCTGTCGTTGACGCCGAGCCCGAGGCCGACGAAGAAGACTTCGACGTCGAGGACATCTAAGTCCTAACGAACGATGGGTCCCAGCCGGTGCGCCTGCTCGGGAAGTAAAACGACCGTAACACTAGGTGCCCATCCTCTCGACTGCCGTGCGGGGCTTGTCCAACCCAGGCCTCGCACGGCGCACAACTTCCTTCCTTGAAAAGGGTGGGGAGGATCAGGTGAAAGCCTGATTAGTAAAACGCTCTAGGGCGTGCAGTACATGTGACACACTCTTGGGTGTGGAACAGGAAGAAGCTGTTCCGGAGATGGCCTAACGGTGATTCATGCAACAGCCTATACCCCAGGATCCGCATGAAGGTAGGGTAGGGCGCAGGGGTTCGAATCCCCTCAGCTTCTCGACGTGCGTATGAACCCGGCACCAAGGTCCGACCTCTATCAGATTGACAATCGGCTACGTAGGACTGGCAAAATAAAAACGGGTGGACGGCATTGCCTTATGGGATGTTCCGGATGGTCTTGGATTTAGTCACCGATTCGTACCGGCCCTTGGCAGTGTAGGGAAGACAGCGATGGTGCTGAGGCCTCACTTTGAGGATTACGGGTTCGACTCCCTTCTTCCCGCGGTCTCTCCTGAGACTACCATGAGTAAGACGATGGGCCATTCACCCATCAACAGATCAGACACTGGGCGCGTCAACACTTTCTTGGTAAGCGTTCTGGTGAAGGTGAGGTATTCCACTCCGCGAAGGTCAAGCTCACCTGCGTGCCCAGTGTCCTGATTTGTTTTGAAAATTCTCCAAGATGTGATACGTTTGTTTCGTGCGAAACATGCACGCTTGAAAACTTCATAATCTTCCCGACGACGTTTCACATCCGTTGTCGGGAATTGCGGAACCGGGTTTCTTTGTCGTTTCCCCGTCCGCACAGGAGCCCCCGTTGAGCTTGCCTCCGGGGGCTTTTGTGTGAGCCCGCTAGAAATTTTCCTACCTTACCATGAGCCAGCTAGAGTAGTCTCTAGGGCTGGTATTCAGTGATAGTGTTTATTCATCACTTGAAACGACAATCAAAGGGGAAACCAAATTGGACGAAGAAAAGGTCATAGTTCAGATTCCTGAGAAGGAAGCGACTGAGCTTGCCAAAAGGCTGAGGCATTCGGATGCGCTCAGCAAGGTATCGCTCAGTGTCTACGGCTACGTCACCAAGTCGGGTGTTCGCGCCCTGCACGTCGCCATCGACCGCGCAGTTGGCCGCACAGGCAAATACGAGACTTGGGATATCCGCTACAAAGCTGACCACCCCAAGGGTGTGGAAGGCCTGTACAAGAACGCCGTCAAGCGGATAGTTGCGCACTTCAACCTCTAATCACTTCATTTGATTTATCGCATCTCAGATGATAATATTCATCTTATGAATGAATTACATCAATGTGATTCACTCTGAAAAAACGACAAGATTAACCGCATAATCTAAAAACGACAGGTCTCCTAAATGAATATCTACTCCTCCATGGACGCAGCAGCGGAACTGGGAACCACTGCCCGTCTCTTGAGGCGATTCATTCGCCAGAACGACTCCTGGAAGAACGCCACCCACGCTGGGCGTTATTCGTTCACAGAGTCCGAAATGAAGTCCCTGAAAATCCAGTTCAACAACTGGCAGGGGACTCGCTCCTCACGCAGGACCGTATCAAAGGTCGAAGCCGAGGAACTGTTCCATCTCGACGAGGACAAGGGAATCTCGGTCGAGGATATGCACCGCATGAAAACCGACCCCGCGTTTCGCCGGCAGGTGAAAGCAAGGCGCATCGAGCGACAGCGCAAGCTGGAAGCACGCATCGCCGAAGTCGGCATCCGCAACACACCCGTCTACGACCTCGAGGATTCCAATGTCTGACCTGCGAAAACGACTGTCCGAAGCAATTGAAGCCAGCGACACCATGGGCTGCGGTTGCTGCTCGAACTACAAACCCACTGATGTGCAGAAGGAGGCGGCGAACCTGATGAACGTAAGCCCTTCCTCCGTTGTACTCGCCGACGAACTACTGGAGGTAATCAATGCCTGAAAAAGCCGAAGGTGAAATCACCAAAGAGTACAGGAGCAAAGACCCATTCTCTGCTGAAATCCTGGTTCGCCAGGATTCCCATGAGCTGTTGGTCATGAAGGGCAATGGCTACAACACCAAACTGATCAACGTTGACGGCGGAGTCCTGCTGAAGATTACCCTTAGCGCCAAGACTCTCCCGGGGCTTCAGGCGAAGATCGCCGGGCATGTAGCATTGATCGAGTAAACAAACCAACTGGTTCTTGGTTATTGCAAGCGTCACGGCTGCTGAACAACCCTGTCAGACCCCAAGCTGATGGGGTTGTTTGGTGGACACGCTAGAACGCGCTGTAAGCGACCAGCATTTCGATGTGACACAACGACACACGCGACACGCGTTGGTCGCTGTACGACGCGCCTGGGACGCTGTGAGAGCGTCTCTTGAACGCGTGACACAATCGAATCAACGCACACCGACAAAAGGAACATGATGCCGCAGCGAGTATCCGACGAACAAGTGACCGATATGATGCAGGATCAGCTTGCCATGGTCACAGCCCTCCACACAATCGCCTGTGAATCCGAGGACGCCGAGATAGTACGCACGGCAATGGCTCCTCTGATGAACACCCAGGCAGGAAGGAACTACGTTGAGCTCCACCCAATCTACGTCTGACGAGCCCCGTTACATTGCTCCTGTAGGTTCGGAGGTAAAAACTCGATCTGGGACATTCCCCTCTATTCCCTATGTCAAGCAGGAAGACGGAACATGGAAGCCAAAGTATGAGTACGAGTGAAGAGGATGAACCCTTGGTTGGTGTGGTAGTCAAGCACACGACGCCGAGCCTACTCGTTTCTATGGGACCCGACGGCAGTGATGCCTGGAAGCAGATTGGCTGGACCAAGATCGGGTGGATAGCACAGGAAAATGCCTAGTTACAAATTCAAGACCAAGCCGTACAAGCACCAGCGTCAGGCGATCAAGAAGATCCTGAAGCAGGGCTACGGGGGCGCGTTGCTCATGGAGCCGCGTACTGGCAAGTCGAAGACAACTATTGATCTTGCCTCGATCTGGAACCAGCTGGGTCAAATCGACCGAGTCGTGATCGTCTGCCCTAACCGGATCATCGGCACATGGGTTCAAGAAATCCACATTCACTGCCCGCGCCTGGTCAACATTACGGTGTGGGATGCAGAAGGTCGCAAGGCTCCCCCGCCTCCCGTTCGCGGTACGTACCAGCTAGAGGTTCTCATCGTGAACTTCGAGGCGTTCGCCACACCTGGTAAGAAGACAAAGTCGGGTCGAACGAGCAAGGCCTCGGGTCGATACAAGAACCGTGCCCAGATTCTGAAATGGATCGGTGACGGCAAGACTGCCCTGGGCATCATCGACGAGTCGCACAAGATCAAGTCGCCGTCGGGCAAAGCCTCGAACTTCATTGTCGGCATGGGTCCGAAGTTCGCCAAACGCATGATCCTCACCGGTACTCCGCTGACCAAGGCCAAGCGCGCGCACGACATCTACATGCAGTGGAAATGGCTGAACCCTGAACGCTTCGCTGACCTGGCAACCGTCGGCGAGTTCAAGGCACACTTCGGTCGATGGAAAGATGTGCCCGTATCCAGCGAGCCTGGCGCACGCACTTTCCCTAAGTACATTGGTCCGAAGAACATGAAGGAGCTTCAGGCTCGCATGGGCGAGGATGCTGTCGTGGTTCTTCGTGAGGATTGCTTCGATCTGCCTCCCCGAGAGGACATCGTAATCCCTGTTGACCTCAAGGGATCAAAAGATGCCTACGAGCAAATGGCTGCGCGCATGATCGCCCTGCTCGAGGATGGCGACGAGGCGTCCGCGTCAATTCGACTGGTACAGACCTTGCGTTTGTCACAGATCACTTCCGGCTTCGTCACGACTGACGACGGCGAAATCAAACGGGTGGGCTTTGAAAAGCACGACGCCCTGCACACGATCCTGGAGGATATGTATGAGAAGGAACAGAAAGTTGTCGTCGCTGCGCGATGGAAGCCTGACCTCGATCTCATCGAGGCGATGGGCCACGAGTTTGGGTTCAAGACGTTTGCAATCCGTGGCAAGGTCAAACGCGCAGATTCTGACAAGGCCATCCTTGATTTTAGGGACCACAATGGACCTGGACTCATGGTCATCCAACCTCAGGCAGCCTCTATGGGTATTGACCTCTCAACCGCAAGTACAATGGTCTGGTATTCGCATGTCAACTCATGGGTTGACTTCACACAGGCCTGCGACCGAATCGCGCTCAGCCGTAGCTCTACGACGTTCTACCATCTGGTCGCCCGAAATTCGGTAGACGAGATTGTCATGGATACCCTTGCCAACGACACCGACGTGGCGAAGGAACTCATGCAGCACCCCGAGCGACTGCTCAAGGGTAAGCACCTCGATCTGGACGCATCTGGCCGCATCGCTGTCAAGACTGCTCCCAGCAAAATCAAGTAGTATTGACATATCAACAAAACGACAAAGAAGGACAATCATGATCATTCTTGAGGGACCAGACGGTGCGGGTAAGACTACCCTGCTGCTGAACCTGCTCGACGAGTTTCCCAGCATCGAGCAGCACGCCAAGGCCAGCACATCGACGGGTGGTCCCGTTGCTAACATTGCCCAGTGGGCTAAACTCGACATTTCAAGTTGGCCCGTGCAGCCTCTGTCGTTCTACGACCGTCACCCGATGTTCAGCGAACCTGCTTACGGACAGTTGATCCGCAACGGCTACGACGGCTGGTTCGATGGTGCTGAGGCTAAACGTGCCGGCATCAAAATGGTGAACAGCGGACTCATCGTGTTCTGTCTGCCGCCGCTCGACATCGTGGTTGAGAACCTCAAGGCTGAGGAACAGCTGTCTGGTGTGGAAGACAACATCATGCATCTGTGGGCTGCCTATGAGTCATACCTGCAGCACTTCTCACGTAACTTCCCGAAGAGTGTGTTCCACTACGACTACACTCGGGACAACGACTACGACGAGCTGCATACCATCATCGAAGCACACCAGGTTCGCTGGAACCGCAAAAACAAAGGACTCATGGCATGACCCTCGACAATCACCCGGACACCTGGGTAGGACTGTTCAACGCGCAGATCAAGATCCAGACCCTTGCATACGGCAAGGACCCGCGGGACATCACTGATCCCAAGGAGCGTATCCAGTTCATCAAGGATATGCACACGGCGATCACCATGGAGTTGGGCGAGATGCTCGACGAAACAGGGTGGAAGCCCTGGGCAACGAGTGACCACGTCAACGAAGATGCCATGCAGGGTGAATTGGCTGACGTGCTGCTGTTCTTCATCAACCTGTGTCTTGCAGCCAACGCATCGCCCGAGGTTATCGCCGCCAAGACGTTTGAGAAGATGCAGCGGAACCTAGACCGACAACTTGCAGGTTATGATGGTGTGACCGGCAAATGTGTACGGTGCAAGCGTGCCCTCGACGACACCGCGGTTACGTGCTACGACATCAACGACACATCGGGTTGGTGTGGAGAACTCGAAAGCGGTGGCGAAGTGGCCTATGGTTTCTTCATGAAGCCCGGTCGAAAGGACCCCAATGTTTAGCGAAACTTACCCGACGATGACCGACCTGTCGTACGGGCTGACCAAGCACATGGTGTACGCCAAGCCCGAGGACTTGGACGTAATCAACACCATGGACTTCCAACTCAACAACGTCATGGTGAAGGCGGAATCTTGTGAGTACGACTTTGCACTCAAGCAGGCTTGGGTCACCAAGAACCGATGGACCTCACTGGTACGGCAATACCTGGACCCAGTTGCACTTGATGGATTCCTGGGACAAGTCGGTGCGAAGCTCAAAGGCAAGAAACGGGGTGTTGCTTTCCTGCGGACGCAGATGGTCGCTCGTCGTACCACAGCCTCTAACAACAAGGAATGGCGTCGTTGGGGGTCTTGCATGCTGGGTTTCTCCTACACAGCCCTGCCGAGGCCACAGCTTACCCTCCACTCACGAACGACATACCTCGGATACATCGGACAGCTTGATCTCGCTCTGGCTCACGTCCTTGCTCGTGAGATTGGGCTGCGCGTCGGGCTGGAACCTCGGGACATCGCGTTTGTGTGGGTCATTGACGGAGCTCAGTTCCACTCTTTCAAGTCACTGGCCTGGTTTTTCCAGAATGAGCGTGACGCTAAGTTCCTCACAAAGAAGCCTCACACTGATGAGCTCAAGAAGCGAGCTCCTGTCCTTTGGCGAGCCCAGCACCGGTTCATGGAATACCTCAAGATGGACGAAGATGGCATTCTTTATTGCGACCTTTCGTTCTCCCAACAGCTCAGGATCCGTCGCCGTTACCACACTGAGGTTATGGGACCCGATTACGGGTTGCCATTTGAAGGAGGCACCCGACTCAAGTCAGCGGGCATGGCAGTTGTTGCTCCAGAACTCCCGGAGAATCACGTCAGCACGCTGGACTTCTCGCCCCTCGACCTTATCCGCAAGCGGCTTACGGAAGACATGGTAGTCGACGCCGAACTGAAGGCCGGCTACATTCCGAAGGACGACATCGAGGAAGACCTCGACGATCTGCCCGGCGACCTGCTCGTGCTCGAGGATGAAGATGATGAGTAACCTGAAACTTCCCCAAGGGGCCATCGTCACGGGGCGTATTGAAATCGTGACTTACATCGATCCCGCGAACGACGACGACTACATGATCGCCGCCATTGCTGAGGATCAGCAGGGTAAAAACATGCCCCTCCTCACGAGCTACGGCATGCTCGAACTGTCTAAAGGTTTGTTGCTGGAGGCCAACGATGAATAACATTCTGTCCTGGTCTGACCTGGACGACAATGGTCACCTGTTCGTAGCCAACGACCAGCATTTCATCGATCTGCGCCGGGCACTCGCCAAGCGGCTGTTGCAGACTGAGCCGGTCAATCACGGCAAATGGCAGCAGCTCGACGTTTCACAGTCAGACGCACACAAAACCTACGAACTGCTGAACGTCTCGATCTGGTACCAGATGCCGTTCGGCCAGAAGGCTGCGGTTGATTTCATCGAACCCGACCTGCCCTGGGCTGAACGTCATTTCCAGGAACGCGTAGGCGGCCAGGCTATCAACCCTGGTGTGGAACATGCGAACTGGCCGTATCACGCGAACGGTGCCAAGCTGCATCTCAAGAACGGCAAGTACGACCACAACTACATGGAACGGTTTTGGCCGAAGGACATCTCGATGCACCCGGTCCTGCCCAACCTGTTCGGTTACAACGTACCTGCACAGTGGAACGGCTACCGCTTTCCGACAGGGGATTTGAATGACGTTGTTGAACAGCTCCGATCCGACATTGGAACTCGTCAGGCATACCTGCCCATATTCTTCCCCGAAGACACGGGAGCTACTAAAGGCCAACGAGTACCATGTACTCTTGGATACCACTTCATTGTGCGAGAAGGCCGATTGCACCTCCAGTACAATATGCGCAGTTGTGAGATTTATCGGCATTTCACCAACGATGTTTACATGGCGGTGCGGCTCGCCGAATGGGTGCGGGATCGCGTCAACCCCGAGCTCGACCTCGGACAACTGACCATGAACATCGTGAGCTTCCACGGCTTCGTGGGGGACACCACCGAAATCGAAAGGTTCCTGGACTAATGAGGATCAGCCGTCATGAGATGATGATGAAAATGGCCGAGACCGTTGCTTTGAGGGGAACGTGTGAACGCCTGCAGGTTGGGGCCGTTATCGCTCGTGACGGCCGATCAATCTCGACCGGGTACAATGGGAATGTTGCGAACGTCGCGCATTGCGTACACTACGACGACAGACCTTGCAGCACTGCCATGCACGCCGAAGCAAACGCGATTGCATATGCTGCACGCAACGGCGTTGCAACGTCTGACGCGCTTCTGTACACGACCCACATGCCCTGCTTTGATTGTTCTCGGCTAATCATCAACGCCGGCATCCGGGCTGTGTTCTACAAAATCCCTTACCGCAAGGAAGAAGGCATTGCCTTGCTCAACGCAGCGAGGGTTGACACCTTCCGGGTAAACGAAGCTTACTCTCTGATTCAGGTGAGATAATAAATTGGTGAAAGTTCCCGTACGCATAATGAATCCGCGCATCCAGCGAGAGGTGCGAGCCGAAGGTGGTTGTTACTCATGCAAGCTTGGCGAACAGGCGACTGGTCTCGACAACTGTGTCACTGCACAGGGAAACGACAAAGCGGACCTGCTCATCGTCACGGCGAAACCCCTCGGCAAAAAGCAACGTGAGGAACTCGACAACTTTCTGATCGAAGGCGGGATTGACCTCAACGTAGTTGCCTACACCGCGGTCAACAAGTGTTCGGTGTGGGATGCAAAACCGGGCAAGGCCGACATCCGAATGTGCGTCGATCTGTATCTCAACAAAGAGATAGCCCTGATCAAGCCCAAGGTGATCCTGGCCCTGGGCAACGAGGCGTTGACCGCGACGGCCGGTCGATCCGGCATCATGAAATACCGCGGACAAACCCTCGAACACAAAGCAAGCGGCGGTCAGGTGTTCGCCACCATCAGCCCCGCGATGGTTGCGCGTAACCCGGGACAGCACGACAGTTTCGTGGCTGACCTGCGATTCGTTGACGGTTTGCTGAAGGGCGTAAACGCGTCTGACGCGCTCAAACCCAAGGCGTTCCGATACGTCATGACGAAGAAAGGTCTTTACCTCCTTGCAGAGCACCTGAAGACCGTGGGGGGCTATTCCTTCGACATTGAAACGGTGGGATTCGACGAGTTCAAACCCGAGTCGAAAATCATCTCGCTCAGCCTCACGACCTGGATGCCAGGCGAATTGCCCAGTGAGGTGTGGAGCATCCCGCTGTACCATCCCGAGTCGCCGTTCAAGTCGTCGTGGAAGTCGATCCTCAAATGGCTGTACAAGTACATGCGGATTCCGAAGGCTCGGGCTGCGCACAACGGCAAGTTCGATCTGCGCTGGTTGCGTCAGTTCGGAATGCCCAACCTCACGCTGACGTTTGATACAATGTTGGCTGCGCATTTGCTGGACGAGAATCGCCCGAAGAGCCTTGATTCGCTAGCCAGAACAATCCTAGGGGCGCCTGCTTGGAAAATCGATAACAAGAACCTTATCGATGAACCTCTTCGGAAAGTGTTGAAGTACTGCGGGCTCGATACGTGGAACACAGCACACATCTACGTCCATCTTCGCAACCAGCTAATTGCGAACCCTCGTCTCATGAAGATCATGAAGTACATCATGGTCCCTGCCTCCAACGCATTTACAGAGATTGAGATGAAGGGTATTTGGGTTGACACCGAGAAGCTCGCCACCAACTCGAAGATCGCCAAGGAAACCCTGGACGACATCAACGAGCAGCTCATGCAGTACGTACCCGACCGCAAGCTTTGGCCTAGCAACATCAAGGAAGTGAACTTCAATGCGAGTAACTTTGCCCGGTGGTGGCTATTTGATTACCTCGAACTCCCGGTTCTCGGGCGAGGAAAAGACAAAGAGGATGGCACTCCAGGTGCCCCTTCCATGGCTGAAGGTCTTATGCAGCGTCTCGCCAAAGACTACCCTCACCCGGCAATCGACCTTCTGCTTGAACGCGTCAAGTGGCAAAAGTTCCATTCGTCGTTTTTCACGGCCTACCAAGAGCAGATTGACGAGCGTGACCGAATCCACACCACGTTCAAGCTCACTGGAACTGTTACTGGGCGGTTGTCCTCTGGCAAAGGTGACGACGAGAAGGTTACCGGGCGGGTTCAAAATCGCGGTGTCAACCTACAGCAGGTACCCCGGGACAAGTTCGTCAAGGGTATCTTCGGGGGACCGCCAGGCTATGTTTTCCTGGAGTGCGACTACTCGCAGGTGGAGCTTAGGATTGCAGCTTTCATAGCCGACGAACCGACGATGAAGCACCTGTACGCGACGAACCAGGATATCCACATGGCAACCGCCATGAAAATGACTGGCAAGCCTGCAGCGCTCGTCACCAAGGAAGAACGCAAGAAAGCCAAGCCCGTGAACTTCGGGTTCTTGTATGGAATGTCCGCAACGACGTTCATCACCACCGCATGGAATAACTATGGTGTGGAAGTCACAGAGGAGGAAGCAGTTGCATTCCGGAAAGCATTCTTCGAAGCCTACCCCAAGCTCCTCGAATGGCACAAACGTCAGCGTAGGCTTGGACATAAATTCGGTCGTGTCGAGTCGCCACTCGGCCGTATTCGACACTTGCCCGATATTCACTCAGCTGATCGAGAAGTACGCGGAAACGCTGAACGTCAAGCCATCAATAGCCCTGTTCAGTCTTTTGCCTCGGACATGGCTGTCATCGCACTCATCACCCTCACCAAGGAATTCCGCAAGCGAGGACTCAAATCCCGTTCAGTGGGAACGGTACACGATGCCATCAACTTCGAAGTACCCATCGAGGAACTTCCCATCGTCGCTCCCCTGATCAAGCAGCACATGGAGAACCCTCCTGTGTGGGAATGGTTCGGCGTACATCTGGATATTCCCATCGTCGGCGACGTTGCGTTGTCTCGTATGTGGGGCGACAAGGAGGAGATCGATGGTGATACGATTGTCGATCCCGTCAAGTGGCAGCAATGGCTGGCTGACCACGACTTGCTAGTTCCGTCTCACGCCTAGGTGACAGAATTGAACTATCAACAAAAACGACTGAAAGGATAAACGTGGAACACAACGAGCTGCCGACGTACCGACATGGTGCTAAGTGCTCCTGCGGTTGGTTCTCGATGGGTGTTGCTGAAGACCCTGCTTTGTTCAGCGACCACCTGGCATCCATCGCCGCTCAACCATTCGTCCTGATTGCGAGGGACTAATCGTGGCTGAAGGATCAAAGACTGTAAAGGTCGATGTCGAGGTCACGCTGACCAACATGCAGGCTAATGCTGTACAGTTGCATGAGGTCTTCGACACCTACGTCCAGGCGGGGTTCACCCGTGAAGAATCAATGCAGATCATCTTCTTCATGCTCGGTCAGTTTGGGAACGCCTAATGCCCCTGTACATGACCGATGATGGGAAGATGCCGGTCACGACTCAGTCGATGATCAAAGCGTTCCGTCAGTGTCCGCGTGAGGCGTACTACAAGTACCACTTGCGCCTTAGCCCCAAGCTCGCATCCGTGCCGCTGACGCGAGGCAAATGGATCCACTCCGTCCTCGAGGCTCATTACCTCGGCGAGGACTGGAAGCCCGTTCACGCTCACCTGTCCAATCAGTACTCGAAACTGATGGACGAGGAAAAGGAAAAGCTCGGCGATCTGCCCCGTGAGATTGAACTGCTCATGGCCTCGTACTTCTGGCACTACGGTGATCCTGCAGTGCAGGGCAATGACTGGACCGTTCACGAGGTTGAACGTCTGATCGAAGCCAAGATGCCGAACGGTCACCTGTTCCGCGGCAAGGTGGATATGATCATCGAGAACGAGTTCGGGCTCTGGATCGTTGACCACAAAACGCATAAGAAGCTGCCGCGCTGGGAATACAGGATGCTCGACGAACAGTCCACGTTGTACACCTGGGCCGCTCGTGAGAACGACATCCCGGTACAGGGCTTCATCTGGAACTACATCACGACGTCCGGGTTCCCGAAATACCCTGTGCTGAAATCAGGCAAGGCGTTCTACGCCAAGGCTCTGACGGCTGAATCTTCGTACGTCGCTTTCACCCGGGCGATCAAGAAAGCCCAGGCCGAATACGGCGATGTGTTCCTGTCCGAGAAGAAGGACAAGGACGTGGTCAAGGCTCGCCTCGCCGAACTGAAGCGGGACCGTTGGCAAGGACCTGACGTTCTGCCCACGAGCCCGTACTTCAGGCGTGACGTGCTCGAGAAATCCCAGGATATGATCGACCGCGTTCTCAAGTCGGTCATGCGTACCTCGGACACCATGCACTCCTACGACTTCACTGACCCGGATTGTGTGGAACGTGACGTCAAGTCGTGTGAGGGATTCTTCTGCAACTTCAAGGACTTGTCCATGGCCGACCTGGTCACGGGTGATTCGACGCTGCTCCAGCGCCGCAATTACAAGTCACAGGATCCGCTGGCGTACCACGCCGGCAACGACGAACTGAAGGGATAAATTGGCTACTGCATCTGCGGCAAAAAAGGTTGACTACAAAGCAATCGCCGCCAAGAAAATCAAGAAGCCGGGTGAGTCTGCTCACCACAAGAGGTTCCTGTTCTACTCGAGGAACAAGAAGGGCAAGACGACGCTTGGTTCGTCGGCTCCCAAGACCCTCGTACTCGATCCCGAACGTGGCGCTGAGCAGCTGGGCGATAACGTTGATCTTTGGCCCATTGAAAAGTGGGACGATATGAACGACGCGTTCCGCTACTTGCGCTTCGGCGATCACGACTACGAGTGGGTCAACGTCGATGGTCTGACGCGCATCAACAACATGGCTCTGCGTTACGTCATGAGCCAGCAGGAAGAACGCGACCTCGACCGCATCCCCGGTCAGGTGCAGCAGCGTGATTATGGAAAATCGGGCGAGCTCATGAAGGGCATGCTGTTCAACTTCCACACGTTGCCCATGGGTGTGATCTACACCGCTCAGGAACGCCAGGAAATCCCCGGCGAGTTCGACTCTGAGGATGAGGATTCGGAGCAGGCCGATGCCCGCTTTGTACCCGATTTGCCGAAGGGAGTGCGCTCATCAGTGAATGCTATTGTTGACTGCATCGGACGACTGTACACGGTGAAAATCGAACATCCGAAAACACCCGACCTCATGGTCGTCCAACGCCGACTTCATATTGGGCCGTCTGAGGCTTTCGATACGGGTATCCGTTCGAAGCACCCGATGCCCGATTTTGTCAAGAACCCCACCGTTCCGAAGCTCGTCAACCTGATGAACACCGGATCAATCACCACTGCTCGAAAGGCAAGCTAAAAATGGCAAAAGACCCGTCCCTCGTTATTTCCGTTGACTTCTCCGACGTCAAGGAGTCCTCGGGTATCAACCCGAAGCAGCAGGCCGAAGGTGACTACCTGGCCCGCATCATCAAGGTCGAGATGAAGAAGACCAAGGAGAAGAACGAGCCGATGGCGCTCATCCTTTTCCAGGACGCCAACATGCGTTCCGCGGTCTACCCGTACTACTGCACCTTCACCGACAACATGCTCTGGAAGATCCGCAACGCGTTCATCGCCGCCGGCGTTCCCGTGCCGAAGTCCAAGGGCAAGATCGACCTCGGCAAGCTGATCAACAAGGAGGTCGGCATCACCCTCGAAGACGACGAGTACGACGGCAAAATGAAGTCCGTCATCTCGGCCGTGTTCCACAAGGACGAGCTCGAGCCGACCGAGGCTGAGGAGGACGACTTCGAGGACGACGAAGAAGAGGAAGTCGAAGAGGAGGCACCCGCCCCCAAGAAGAAGAAGGCTGCCCCGGCCCCCGTCGAGGAAGACGACGAGGAGGAAGAGGAAGACGAGGAGGAGCCCGAGGAACCGAAGGTTTCCAAGCGCACCGCCGCTCGTCGTGCCGCCAAGGCCGAGGCTGAAGCAGCCGCAGAAGCTGAGGAAGAGGATGACGAAGACGAGGAAGAGGAGGAAGCTCCCGCTCCCGTCAAGAAGCGCAAGGCCAAGCCGGCTCCCGTTGTCGAGGACGAAGACGACGAGGACGACCTGGACCTCGACGACATCTAGTCTTCACCCCGTAACAAACTGTGGGAGCGATTCAACACTGGGTCGCTCCCACAGTTCTTTCTAAAGGAGATACCATGCACGCTGAATTGAAACGTCTTGCCGAGCTTCGCGCCAACATCACCCCTGGGGTGTGGGGACCAACTACTGCCCCACCCAAAGGCAAAGGTGAACCTTACAACCTCGCCCAGGGCGAACGAGGCAAACCTGGATGGGGCGCCGTCGTTGCTGCATCGAACGGTCGACCCGGCATCGACCATCCGCGCTACGCGAACACTGACAGGTTCTCTGACTGGGAGGAGCAAGGGGCTGACTACTACGGCGGCACGCTCGTGTGCGAATCCCTGAGCCAGGGCAACGGCGAATACATCGCCGCCATGCACGCCACCGTGCCGGGCATGCTCGAAACAATCCGCAATCTGCGCGCCATGGTTGTGTCCGTGGGCGTCAACGAGGACATGGTCGATCAGATCATTGCCGATTCCATGAAAGGTCTTGATCCCGTTGACCCAGCGTAGTGAGTTCATCGTCAGCGACAATCCCGACAAGCGAGATGGCAACGACATCCTGGTCGAACGCAAGTTCCCCCGGTACACGATGTTCTGGGCTATGCCGTTCGAAGACCTCGTCGCCCTGCAGGAATCCATCGGCACGTTCATCGCGGGAGAACGCCTTGGGTAAGCAGCCCGAGGGGAAGAAGTCCCTGGCGATCATCCAGGCCTGGAAGAAAATGGGAGCCTGGGCGTATAAGGTTCACGGCAACGAGTTTCAACCGTCAGGTATCCCCGACATCTGCGGTGTGTTCATGGGCCATTCGGTGTGGTGTGAGACGAAACAGCCAGGCAACAAGCCCTCGATGATCCAGTGGAAGCAGATTCGTGATTTGCGACGACGCGACGCGCTCGTAATCGTCTCATACACTGTTGCAGACGCCGTACAGATGCTCGAACACATACGCACGGGTGAACACGCACGCGAACAAAACGGGTGTCTGTATCAAGCGCCCATCGATCTTGCTGAAAAACTACGAACCGGGGACTACCGTGATTAAACGACGATCCGAATACACCAAGAACGCTTCGCCCGTCGAGACCGACGAGTACAAGTTCTACTGCCAGGGCTGCTGGTTCAAAACCAAGGAAGAGCAACAGCAGTACCTGACGTTCCGCAACCGCCGGGCCAAGGCACGACGTGTCGGCGTTGACCCCAATAACGAGAAAGAGTACCGGGCCTATATACAATGGCTTGAACGGGGCGAGAACCGAACGTTCCTCGATGAACCCCAAATGAAGCTGGATGAAATAAACGAATTGATCGATCAGAGAGGACTCCCAAATATGGAGTTCATAATAAGAGTGATCGAAATCGTTGAAAGAGGAACGAAATGACACCCGAAGAGAAGTACCGTACTTCCATTGCCATCGTCATGCCGGCGTCTCACTATGGCGCCCACGAGCTGAGCCACTGCACCGTCGCATTCCTGGGAAGCACCGAAGAGGTTGACTACACCCAGGCCCAGGCCCAGCGACTCGTCAACCGACTGGGTCAGCTCGACCTTTGGCTGCCCCAACAGAGAATCAACACGTTCTCCTGCGGCTACGAATCCTTTGGTGTGGAGAAGGACATTCCCGTCGCGCTACTCAATGACGAGCGGATCTTCGATGTGCGCGAACATGCGGAGCAGCTCATGCTCGACTACGGCATCGACTGGTCGAAGAACTGGGAGTACAAGCCACACATCTCGTTGAGGCCCAACGAACGAATTGCCAACCTCTGGCAGAACGGCTGGGAAATGCGCGTCAGCCTGCGCCGTCCCGTACTCTGGTGGGGCAACGATCGTCCGGGAACGAAAGACTTCGAATTGCCGTTTCATGTATGATTCATACGTACATACACGCATACACGCAAAGGGAACCATGGTTACCAACGACACGACCGTATCGCTCGCCCGTCACATGCGACGCATCCAGCTCGAGAACGGCCCGACCGTCTCGACGAAGAAGAACAAGCTCAAGCGGCGTCACTCCTTCCAGGTGACCGAGCTCCGACTGTCCTGGTACGGCGAGGACGATCCGATGACCGTCACGGCGTACGGCTACTACATCCACAAGAAGGGACACCGCGCATATGCGGATCGCTCTTATGACCTGGCCTCCGGCAACGTACCGAAATGGATCAAGGACGCCATCAATGGCTGAGTACTCGAACACCGGCCGAGTCATGGGGCGTAAGGTGGGACAAATGGCTAACGGCTCTATCAAGTCTGGTCCCGTCAAGTCCAGGTTCCTGACCCCCGAACAGCGGGAGGAAGCAGACCAGGCCAACCTGCGTGCCTATGAGGCATGGCTGGCCGAACGCAATGAACGCCTTGACCGAATGAAAAGGTTCTACATGGACCGAAAGTTGCAACATAAAGACATTGTGATGTAACATGTGTATATGCGTATGTGACGCATGAATGATGAAAACGACAAAGGATTAGATGTGAAACTGAAACAGCAGGAAGAGCAAATCGCGTTTGACGTGATGACCAACTTCGTTGAATCCGGCTACAGCCAGTGGTTCATGAACCTCGACTACAAGCGCAAGGATGTTGAGGCCGACGAACTCGACATCATCGAAATGTCCTTCGAGGAATTCGATGAAGGCACGATGCAGCCGCTCCTCGATGACAAGGGGAACCGCCACGTGTTCACCATCACCCCCGAAAAGGTGATCGCCGCTATGCAGCAGATCTCCAACGGGAACGTCGAAATCAGCCCCACCATCCAGGCGCGAATCCACGAGTCGCTCGTCGACCGTGACTACGCGAACATGGACGCCGAGACCGACGACTGCATCGTCCAGGTCGCCTGCTTCGGGACGCTGGTGTACGGCTGATGAAAAACGTAACCGAGGTCAACGTACCCAAACACCGCTACTGCGACTTTTGCAAGGCCGCAAAAAAGACGACCATCGCCAACTACGACGCCAGGACCACGCGATTCAGTCCGGGCCGAGGATCGTGGGCTTACATGTGTGACGAGCACTTCGAAGCCTACACCGACAAACAGCTGGGCACGGGTGTGGGACAGAAACTGATCTACCCCAATGGCT
>Ga0157373_10000741_pt1 | contig 25314 bp, 23 predicted proteins | sample C65metaG_FD_113460 | JGI IMG/M metagenome (GOLD analysis project Ga0157373, IMG submission 113460) | Corn rhizosphere microbial communities from Kellogg Biological Station, Michigan, USA - C6-5 metaG | ecosystem: Host-associated > Plants > Roots > Rhizosphere > Soil | place: USA: Michigan... | reverse complement strand
GCAAGCAAGCAACGCCCAAGGCCTGCTGGAGCTGCTAAGTTTCAGTCTGGACAAAAGCCTTACCAGTCAGCCGATTCGCGACCTCTATGTACCGCTGCTAAGCGGCCTGCGCGCATCGTTGGAACGCTGCGGCGATTGGCTCTGGTCAGAGACAACAGACACGGAGAGGGCAAAAGTTGCCACGCGTATCACCGAGCCAGAAGCTTTTGAGCTTTACCACCAGTACCTGCAGCCACGGCTTACGCAGTTGCGGCAAGCGATCCAGAGCCCCGAAGGAGAAAAGGATTACGACTCCCAGACTCGAGGCACTATAGTCCAGGAAATTGAACTTATGGAAGATATGCTGCGCAGCCTGGTTGAGGTTGCCGGTTGACGATTTCAGGTAACGTGGCGACCGTCAAAGTGCCCTCAGGGCCAATACAAAAAGCAGCAACAATGTTAGATCTAGACCCGCTCAGCGGCAAGGGTTTCGGCGGCTTCGCGCGCAACGTCGTCCAGCAATTTTGCGACTTCGTCGTCGGTCATTGTACGCTCGAAGCTGGCAATGGATAGGCGCAGCGTGACCTGCTTGTGCGATTCGTCATCGCTGCGTTGGTAGATGTCGACCGGCTGCAACATGAACAATGTCTGCTGCGGGCAAGTAGTTTCAAGCGTTTGTTCAGCCAGTTTGTACACGGCCGCATAGGATGTCTCGGTGGGTACGCGCAGACAGATGTCCTGCTCGACCTTGGGGAATTTTGGTAACGAAACATAGCTGGTCGTTTCCTTGGCGTCGGCCATAAGCGGCGTAAGGCCAAGCTCAAAACCAGCACAAAAAGCTGGAAGTTTGAGCGCTCGCAACACTGACGCTTTGTACTCGCCAATGCGGCCAATGCGCTTACCGTCAATCAGGATGGTCGCAGCACGCGCCGGATCGTAGTATGTCGTGGCCTGATCGTTGTCGTCGGGGCTAAGAGGTTCAAAAGATGCCTTTTCGGCCAAACCAAGCGTTGCAAGCAGCCGCATAAGATATTGCCGCGCCTGGTAGTAGGGCGCGCCTTCGTATGCTTTGGCTGTTTTGTCATCAGCCGCAAATACTAGGGCCAGCCGGGCGAATTCTTGGGGCAAACCGTCTTCGTCTTCGTGACCTAGCTGATGGGCTTTGCCGATTTCATACAGCGCGAATTCGCCATGACCCGCGCGAATATTGGCGTTCACCTTGTCCAGCAAACTAGGCGTAAGCGACAGGCGGTAATATTGCAGGTCTGGGCTAAGCGCGTTGCTGAGCTGGTACGCCTGAGCTGGGTCTTGACCGGCCTTTTGCAGTAAGTCGCCATGCACAAAACTATAGCCGAGCACTTCATTGGCACCGGCGGCGGTCAGCACGTCGCGCAGCCGTGCACTAAAGCTGAATACTGCGTTTTTGGGCGGTGGCGTTAGATCGCGGCGCGGCAAATCGAGTGGCAAATGGTCAAACCCATATAAGCGGCCGACTTCTTCGACCACATCTTCTGGAATGGTAATGTCAGTGCGCCAGAACGGCGCAGTCACAGTCAAGTTGTCGTCATTGGTGTCTACGCGGAATTCGACATTGGCCAGCAACTCAGCGATCTGGCCGACGGACAAATCAAACCCGAGCCGCTCGTTGATGAACTGGCGCGTGAGCGTGACCGGCGCATGCACCGAACCGCGCTCCAGCGCGTCACCCGGCACATGCATGTCGTCGATCAGCTCGCTTGCAACCTTTCCATCGGCAAAGTGCCGGATTTCGTCCACGATTTTGGCAAGCACAGCACGGTTTTGCAGTGGGCTTTGGCCCTTATTGAACCGTGCGACAGCATCGGTGAACAACCCGTGCGCCATACTGGTACGGCGAATGGAATACATATCAAAATTAGCACATTCAATAATGATGTTGCGCGTATGCTCGTCCACTTCCGTGTCCTGGCCGCCCATCACGCCGCCAACGCCGATGAGTTTGTCGCGCGTGGCGATCATAATCGCTTCACTGCGTGGCGTGATTTCTTTGCCGTTTAGCAGCGCGATTTTTTCACCCTCGTGCGGATAACGAACGACAATCGTGGCGTGGCCGGCGCCTGCATCCTGCGCCATAACTTTGTCGTAATCGTAGGCGTGCAGCGGCTGCCCAGTCAGCATCATATAGTGGTTCGTGTAGTCCACAATATTGTTGATGGACCGCAGGCCCGCGCGCGCCAGATCGGCCTGCAGCCAGACGGGGCTCGGTCCAACGGTGACGTCGCGCATGGTTATAGCCGTGAAACGCGGCACGACGTCAGGCAATTCATTGCGCACTTCCAGTTTGAGTTCGGCGGCTTCGGCAACCGGAATGTCGGCGTCCATGCGGTACCACTCCGGGCTCTTGTATGGCCGGTGGTAAATGCCTTCGATTTCGCGCGCAATGCCCAGCCAACCAAAACAATCCGGCCGGTGTGTAAACATTTTGTTTTCCATGTCGATAATGTAGTCATCGCGCAAGTGGAAGGCATCGGCGAACGGCGTGCCGGGCGCGGTGTCTTCGTCAATTTCCAGAATGCCCTCGTGGCTATCGCCGAGGCTAAGTTCGCGCGGACTAGCCAGCATGCCATTGCTGACGACGCCGCGTAAGGGACGAGCCTCGAGCACGAACGGATCGTTGTCGAAGCTTTCAGGAACCGTCGCGCCAGGCGGCAACCATGCTACAGTAATGCCCGCGCGGGCATTCGGTGCACCACAGACAACTTGAACCAGGCCTTGATCGTCGCGCTCGACCCCTGGCATTTTGCCGCCGTCGTCGATTTTACAGACATGCAGCCGGTCAGCGTTCGGGTGGTCATCGCAGGTCACAATTTTGGCAACAACCACGCCGTCAAAACGCTTGCCAAAGGGAATAACCTCTTCGACAGCGCCAAGTTGCACGCCAATACGTTCAACCAAATCGTCCACCCCATTAGCCGCCGGATCACCTGCCGAATGGTAGTGCTGGTTTATAAATTTGAGTGCCTGGGTACTTACTTTCATGACTGAACCGCCTGTTGCTTTGCTGCGTCACTTGCTTGGGCAGCTTGGATTTTGGACTGAACCATGTCCAGCTCATCATCGGACATTTTGGGCCCGTCGTGCGTGTCGATGTAACCCGGATAACTAGGGAAAAACGCTTGCAGTTTAGGGAACGCGCTGCGGTCAGCTTGCATATTGTGCATGGGGTAGAGTTTGACGTGAACGTGCGGCACGGCTTCGCCCTCGAACACGGCGGCGACGCGGTCAACCGCTAGCGCGGCCTCCAGCAGCTTGACGACTTTTTGGGCGGCAATCATGAGGCCGCTGATCTGTGCGGCGTCCAGCGCAAAAACGTAATCGCCCGGATTTTGTTTGGGCACGACCACCGTTGCACCTGGCGTGTTGGGAAATGGTGTCAAAAACGCCAAGTACTGATCATCTTCCCAAATCTTCCAGGCGGGAATGGTGCCGTCGATAATTTCGTCAAAAATGGTACGTGTTGCCATATATGTGCCCTAGTTACTAAATTGTTTTAAGAAATCTAATTTACCGCTCTGGAAATGCCGGATGTCTTCGATGTCGTATTTCATCATGACCAGGCGATCGATGCCGCCCCCCCACGCAAAGCCAGTGTAAACAGTTGGATCAATGCCCGCCATGCTCAGCACATTAGGGTGAATCATGCCGCAGCCCAGCAGTTCAATCCAGCCCGTGTAGCTGCATACATTGCACCCATGTTTTTGGCAGAACGGACAGCTGAGCGCGAACTCAAAACTCGGTTCAGTAAAGGGGAAATAAAACGGCTGCGTTTTGATATCCAGCTCCTGCTGGTAATATTCCTGCAAAAACGTTTTGAGCGTAGCCATGAGATGACCGGCGTGAACGCCCTTGTCCACATATATGCCCTCGTGCTGGTAAAAAGTGTGCTCGTGGCGCGCGTCCAGGTCTTCGTTGCGGAACACACGGTCAGGCACGACCACAGCGATCGGGCGGCCTTGCTCCAGATTGGCGCGGTATTTTTGCAGCACGCGGTTCTGCATCGTGCTAGTGTGTGCGGGCGCGATGAGTCGCTTGCCGTTCTGGTCAGTCTGCGTGGTCATAAACGTATCGTAGTCGTCGCGGGCAGGATGACCTTCTGGGAAGTTAAGCGCTTCGAACATGTGGTAATCGTCGTCGATTTCGCGCGACCCTTCAGCCGTAAAGCCCATACGGTAAAAAATGTCCAGAATGCGTTCATGCTCAGCCATTAGCGGATGGCGGCTGCCGTCGATGGCGCGCAGCACACGCGGGCGCTTGCCGGCCGGCACGTTGATGTCAAAGGGCGCGGTAATATCGATGGGCGGCAAGGTTTCGGCCTGTTCCTGGTGATCGGCAACCAGCTTTTCCAATTCGCCCTTCAGCTGGTTGATTTCTTTGCCGAAGGCGCTGCGGTCTTCGGCGGGCAGGGTTGGAATTTCAGCATACAGCGCGCGCAATTCGACCGCTTTTAGGATGTCAGCCTTAACCTCCAGCCCGGCAAACCGGCCGCGCAAGGTTTCGGCAACATCAGCAATACGTGGATTGTTGTAATTCATCGGATATAGTATAGCGCACTTCTGGGGGTCACGAAAGCAGCACGGCCACGTTACTATTTATATGAGTTTGGCTGGGTGCGCTATACTAGGGCGTATGGCAACTTTTTCATTTGACATTGTAAGCGAATATGACAAAGCAGAAATGAATAACGTGCTGGAGCAAGCCAAGCGCGAGATCGACAGCCGCTATGATTTTAAGGGTACGCCGGCCGGGCTGGAATGGCTCAACCCCGAAAAGACTGGTTTCAAGATAACCGGCAATGGCGAGTGGCAGATTGACGCTATTTTGGACATTGCACGCAAGCGTTTAGCTACGCGCGGCCAAAGCCAAAAGGTGCTGGACCTCAGCCGCGACATCACAGAAAGCAACTTGAAAGCCAGCAAAGAAGTCCCGTTCAAGCAGGGGCTCGGCCAAGATAAAGCCAAGCAAATCACCAAGCTGCTGCGCGACAAATTTCCCAAAGCCAAAACGCAAATCCAGGGCGATGCCGTACGCGTTACCAGCAGCAGCAAGGACGAATTGCAAGCCGTTATGCAACAACTGAGAGGGAGCGATTTCGACTTCCCTCTCAGTTTTACGAACTTCCGCTAAGGGCAGATGTTCACAATCGCTTGCGCGCTAGAGTACTTCCACACAGTTATACTGGCTCATTGCATCCGTGCTGTGTAATCCACGCAGCTGCCCGGCGCTCGTGATCGGCTGCTCATTGTTGATGTGCAGCGTTTCCGGTTGCGTGTTCAGGCGCACCAAGGGGTCGCCATCGTCGCACACGTTCGTATATTTGAGCATCACGTTACCTGCCCGCCCCATGGTCGTGACGTCTTCGTTAATCTGAATAGCATCAGTGGTCAGCGCATCTTTGCGGATACCGGTAATCTGTACCGACCGTATGCCGTCGCCAGTGCCATTATCGAACGTCAGGTTGCTCGGCCACATGCGCTCCAAATCAACCACGCTGCCACGGCCAGCCTGCACCGTTATATTGTCCTGATTAAGCACGTCGCGTGTCGTAAAACTAGAATCAATACCATTGACGTTCACGCGGTCCAGCGACGGTGCATGCACAATAACCTGCAGGTCGTGATTACTGTACCAGCACGGACCCATACATAATGGTTTGTTCATAAAGTTCGTGCTGTTAATATTGAGCGTATTGCCGCTCACCTCGGTAAGCAGATTGGTACGCGTCACATCACCGAGGTATGACAGCTGCACCGAATAGTCACTGCTTGGCTGGAAAACCACCTGCGTATTATCGCCCTGGATGGTCAGACTTTGGAAGGCAGTCAGCGTACGTGTCTGCGTTTGGTGTGCCGCGTTATATCGGTCATGAATCGCCGGATAGATGTCAAAACCAAGCGCAGTAGAAGCCGCACCACCCACACCCAACAGCGCAACCAGCACCACTGCCGACCACACCGGGACCGCGCGCTTGCGGCGCACCATCGCCGCACCACCGACAATCATCAGCAGACCGAGTGCCACAAGCGTACTGACTGCCAACGCCACGAATAACGCCTCGTGCGCACCAACGGGGAACACGACCTTGCTACCCAGCGTCGCACCGTGGATTTTGAAGTACACGCCCATAGCAATCGCCCACAAACTAAGCGCAATACCTGCGCCAGCCATGACAACACCAACCAGTTTAAAGACTAGCTTCACGCCCTCGCTCACGACTTTCGTCGCCCGGGAAGCGACCTCTGGGACATGCGCTTCATTAACCAGATGCTTCAAGTTTTCCACCGTGATTGCCTTGCCCTGCATGTGCAGTTGGTCGCTCGGCGTACGCGCCTCCGGCGTCAAAATCCACAGCAAGATGTACAGGAACACGCCCGCGCCGCCCGCAAACGTCAGCGCCACAAACAGCAGTCGCACGATGATCGGGTCAATGTGGAAATATGCTGCCAATCCCGCTGCAACACCGGCAATCATGCCTTGCCGCGTGTCACGGTACAGACGCTTGGGCTGGTCATCTTCCACCATTTCCTCAGCGTTTTCTTCTTTGAAATCGCTCGGCTTGCCTAGTTGCTCACGCAAAAACGCAACGTCTTCGGCCAGTACAACCTTGTCGCCGTCGATGCCGCGCTCGGTCAGCAGTTCGGCCATACGCGACTCAATCTCTTTGGTGACCTCCTCGTTGGTGCCGGTTTGGCGGCGGATGGCCTCCAGGTATTCGTGCAGCGCCTTGTAGGCGTCAACCGAAATGGTAAATGATTGGCGCCCTAGGTGAATCTTTTTGATTTCGTTCATTTCGTTCCTTTCTCTAATGCTGCGAGTGAGCTGTTGAGACGCGCATACGTGTCCGCGAGCGCGTCCAACATCACCTTGCCCTCATCTGTTAACCAATAGTATTTGCGCGGCGGGCCGTGCTCGGACTCGCGCCATTCGTACCCCAACATGTTGTCGCGCGCCAGGCGGTTGAGCAGCGGATATAGTGTGCCCTCCACCACCAACAGCTCGGCGCCGTGCAGCCGGCGGATAATGTCCGAGCTGTACACCTTGCCGTGCTGGCACAACAGCAGCACGCAGTAGGCGAGCATGCCTTTGCGCATTTGCGTTTCGGATTGCTCAATGAATGCTTGATGTGATGTAGTTTCATTCATACAGTACTATGTTATACAAGGTACTATAAAATGTCAAATAGTCTATACTATGCTTATGGATAAAAATTCGGATATCGCCGACAAAGCCCAGGCGGTTCTGGCCAAAAACGATCGCGGGCTGTACACCATTCCAGCAGCACGCCTGTACCCCCATCAATGGCTGTGGGATAGTTGCTTTATTGCCATTGGCCAGCGGCATTATGATGTAGAGCGCGCCAAAATGGAAATCTTAAGCCTGCTGCGTGGCCAGTGGAGCAACGGCATGATTCCCCACATGATATTTAGCCGCAACGCCGAATACCAGCGTGACCGCGACATATGGCGCAGCTGGATTAGCCCCTTTGCACCCGACGATGTCGTGACCAGCGGCATCACGCAGCCGCCACTGTTGGCCGAGGCTATCGTGCGCATTGGCGAAAAATTAGCACTTCCTGAACGCCGCAGTTGGTACCGGCAAGTCTTCCCTGGCCTGCTGGCATACCACGAGTGGTTATTCCGCGAACGCGATCCGCACGAAGAAGGCCTGGTACTGCAAATTCACCCCTGGGAAACTGGTCTCGACAACACGCCGTCGTGGATGAGCGAGCTACATGAGCACCTATTGCCCTGGTGGGTACGTGTGTTGCAACGCACGCGGCTGGAGATTGTAGCCGGCTGGTTTCGCCGCGATACGACCATTGTGCCGGCCAGCGAACGGTATTCTAACATCGACGCCATGGCGCTGTTCGACGCTCAGCGACGCCTCAGACGCAAGGAATACAATATTGATAAGATCCTCGATCACTCCTTATTCACCATCGAGGATCTTGCCTTTAACTCGATTTTTATTCGTGCGAATGATCTGTTGGTAGAAATCGCGCGGACGTTACGCGCAGATGTTCCCGAGCATATATTGCACCACATGGCGCTCGCCAAAAAGTCGTTTGACGACCTATGGGACCCGTACACCGAGGCGTACTATCCGCGAGATTTTGTGACGCACAAATTGTTAAAGGAACCGTCGGTTGAATCATTGCTGCCCCTGTATGCCGGCTGTATCAGCGCCGAACGGGCGGGGCTGCTGGTCAAATCGCTCGAAAACGCGCACATGTTTGGCCCGCCGCACCCCGTGCCGAGCGTGCCACTCAACTCGCCATGGTTTGACCCCAAACGCTACTGGCAAGGGCCCACATGGTTCAACACCAACTGGCTGATTATTGATGGCCTGCGGCGGTATGGATACAAAGATCACGCCGAAGCACTGATCGAAAGCTCGCTGGAGCTGGTACAAAATGGTGCGTTCAACGAATACTATAACCCGCTAACTGGCGACCCACTGGGCGCGCCCGATTTCAGCTGGACCGCCGCAGTGGCGCTGGACTGGCTGCATCCCAGCAAAAAAGCTTCAGCTACGCGCCGCAAATAAGCCCCCGCCGAGCTGCCTTTCGCGAAGTATGCGTCCCGCAAAAACTATATGACTCGCTGCAGCTGTGCCGACGTTGGGTCAGGGGAAAAGTAGCACACGGCGTAATCGGCGGCAGCAGCGGATGTCGCCTGGAACATTGCCTCCTGTTTGGATTCCGGGGTATATGCCGGATGCCGGGTCAAGCCTTCGTACGCTACACGCAATACAGTCCGAGCGGCTCGAGCCATGTCTGGGTTTCGCTGATTCGGGCGCTGCGGATTAGTCTCGAGGAGCAGAAAAGTACCCGCGGCCGACGCCACGATATTGCCCAGGTGGCCATTGGCATGATGTGCAAATGTTGTCACATCGTTTTCGGTCGGCAACATGAACAGCTCGCCGTAGTGCTGTCCCATGACTCGTTGATGCGGAAGCGCGCCATCTGGAGGCGCCTGCAAATGCCGGTCGGCCAGGGCCTTATTGTACGCCACGTCGAACACATCAGCACTGGGATGGGTGTGCACCAGGAGGTCGGGTTGCCAGCGGCCATAATACGCTTTGGCTGGACGTCCTACCCGAAACACATCAACATCGTCCGGATTTCTACCGGGTTTCAAGCTCCAAAACATAGGACCGTTCACCCAACCAGCTTGTCGCCGGTTACTGCCGAATATACGCATAGCACCTGTCCGTTCGGTTTTTTTCACGGCATGCTGGATGCCCCCTAACACCACCTCTGGCAATTGCACGACGGCCGGGTATTCGCCCTCTTCGGCTATGGGTGCGCCAGCGATATCCGCCAAACCTGCTTCGATTAGATTTGATACTCGTCGTAATTGCATGTCGTCTCCTTATTGTCAGTCTAGCAGTGTGGCATTTTCGGCGTTTTCGGCAGTTTTGTCGGCGAGTTTTTGGACTTTGCCAAGTTTGGATTCAATGGTGCGGCTTTTGGCGCTGGCCGAGTCGATGGTCGTGGTAGCCTGGATTAATTTTTCGCGTGTTTTGTCCAGAAGATCACCAAATTTACCGAACTGCCCCTTGATGTCGGTCAACAATTCCCAGACCTGGCTAGTTTGTTCGGCAATCGCCAGCGTACGAAAACCAAGCTGATAGCTACTAAGGATAGCCGCAATGGTCGTAGGTCCAGCCACGGTAACGCGATATTCCTGCTGCATGGATTCGAACAGGCCAGGTACGCGCAAAATTTCGGCGTACAACCCTTCGATCGGCACATACAACACCGCAAAGTCGGTGGTTGCGGGCGGCAAAACGTACTTTTCTTTGATCGTTTTGGCCTCGAGTTTAATGCGCGCAACCAGCGCTTTAGTTGAGGTTGCGATGGCCGTCAGATCAGAGGCATCTTGCGCCGCCACCAAACGCTGGTAGTCCTCCAGCGGAAATTTGGCATCGATCGGCAAATAAATAAACCCCCGTTTTGACCCCTTGTCCGGCAGTTTAATAGCAAAATCCACCGCGTCTTTGCTGCCCGGCCGCAACATAACTTGCTTAGCGTAGTGATCCTTGATGAAAATCTGGTCAAGCAGATTTTCCAGTTGCACTTCACCCCAGGTGCCGCGCGTTTTGACGTTGGTCAGTACGCGTTTGAAATCGCTCACGTCACTGGCCAGTGACTGCATCTCGCCCAAGCCGCGCTGTACGTGCTCCAGGCGTTCGCTCACCAGACGAAAGCTTTGACCAAGGCGTTTTTCCAGCGTGCTTTGCAGTTTTTCGTCCACGGTAGCGCGCATTTTTTCTAGCTTGTCGGCGTTGTCTTTTTGCAGACTTTCCAGCCGGCCTTCGACAGTTTTGCGGATCAGCTCCAGTTTATCGTCGTTTTTATCGCGCAATTGTTCCAGTCGCTTATCGAGCGATTCGCGCGTTTGACTGATCCCATTCGTTACCTCCACGCGCAAGTCTTTGTTGGCCTCAGAAAACTCCTTGCGGCTAAGCGCAAACTCTTCGCGCAACGACCGGTCTAGTTTATCGTGTTGGTCGCTGCCGCTGCGCGCTAATAGCAGGCGCGCCACAAACGCCAACCCTACCAGATTTATAACCCCTATAACAATTATCCCTACCTGCATCGTGCAGCTATTATATCCTCTTTTGCTTATGTTTGAAACTTGGATTCAGGTATGTACACGCCTCTTTCATTATCAACTTAAAAGACCCGAGTTGCTACCCAGGTCTTGGTGGAAGTCTCTCACTTCCAATTTCATTGTATGCCCGCCGCGCGCCAAGCACAAGCGGGTTATGCACAGGTTTCTTGTGTATTCAGTCAACGCGCAGCAGCACGCGCAACGACTGAGGCAGAATGCGCACAAACGCCACCGCTGCCGTTCCAAGCGCTACGCCGCCGACAATATCCAGCGGAAAATGCACACCCAAATACAGGCGAGACAAACACACCAACACAATAGCCAGCGGCGGGAACCAGCGCCATTTGTTGCGCAAGTATGGAATCAAACTCAGCATAATAACAGTAATGACGGTGGCGTGCCCAGATGGAAAGCCCATGCCAGTTTCGATGGCGCGGGTGTGCACATGTTGCAGTAGTTCCACGGGCCGGGCGCGGCCAATGAAGTGCTTGGCCAAAAATGCCACGCCGTACGCGCCACAGATAGTCAACGCCAAGCGCCATGCCAGCCGGTAGAACCGTGCCGCAAATGCCACGACCACACTGGCGACGGCCATCCACGTCGTGCCAAAGGCGGTTATAAGTTGGAAGAGGTTTTGCCACTTGTCCGGCCAGTCGTTTATGCCGCGGAACAGCGTCACTTCCCAACCAGTTGGCCGGTGCGAATGCGCCAACAGAGCGCCTGCCGCAAACACCACCAGTCCAAGGCAAAACGCTGCTACGTAGATTCCGTAATGGCCTTTATATGGAGCGGTGTCGTGCCGGCCGGGCCCCGGAGCGGTGACGAGTTTTTGTATCTTTTTGGTCATAGTGTCCGCAGTATAGCATTCTGCAGTCCCGGAGCGAAAGCATTTTACTTAGATCGGTTCTGTTGGTAGCGACGGTAGCCAGGTATTCGTGTAGCCAAGTACTTTATGGCGCTGTTGCCAGCAAACTGCAGATTCCACGCCTCTACAACGATTGCCAAACTTCGCTCTAGTACAGCACGTTCGTCCGGATCGGTCGCCACCGCAATCCCTGCGCGCAGCACGGCCTCAACGTATACGCCCTGCAAGTGGGACTGCGTTAGTATATTGAGTGGATTCTTGTCCAAATTTTTCTGCGCCTCTTCATGATCGTCTGAAACAAAGCTCGGGTCGTAGCCGCTCGGTGGCGTATTCTGGCCGCGTGCAATTGCAGCGCCAACGTTTTGGTCTGGGTCAAATTGCAAAGCATTGGCAACTTCTCGTACGACAAAAATGTCGCGCTCGTCAGTGCCCTCCAACGCGTCAAATGCGTGGTCCATAATGCTGTCATTCTGGGCTCGTGCCTTCTCTCCACCCCATTGCACAATCTGTCGCGCACCGGCCATGATGCGCCGTCGCTGCGACATGGCAACCGCAACTGCCGCAATGCCGATTCCGGCGTCCAAAGGATCTATGGGCAACTGTTCTGGATGGGGAGTAACCTGGTGGGGGTCCAGGTATGCCTCGTCCGCAGCCGTCACCCCTTTGTAGGGTGTAGCATCCAATGTTGCGCCGCTCGGAAACACCAATTTCTGGTGCAATTCATGGGTATTCAGGGCGCCCACTGTTCCCTTGGCATTGTGCTGGTAGCCTACATCGATATTAGGCTCCCGATACGCATCAGTGTCCATAACGCTCAGCGCATCCAATGTAGAAGCAGCGTTGCAGTTAGCTTTCTCTATGTCGAGCTCTTTTTCGACGAAGGTGCTCGGCTTTGTGCCATCAATGGTGGTGTCTTTATCGAATGGGTTGACGCGGTAGTCAAAGTGTTGCTGAATATAAGCCGCAACGGCGTGCGCTTTGGCGTAGGTGTCCATCATGGCAAAGTTGGGGATACGCGTTTCCCAATCCTGGCGAATGCGCTGCAAATCGTGGTAAAGGTCCAGACTGACACTTTTGTTTTCTTCGGTGAGCGAGCTAATGGCCCTGACAGTGATAGGATATGTGCCGTTTTGTAAAAAGTACTCCAGTTTGTGAGGCCCATCTGGTATTGTTTTGCCGACATCGAGCATCGCCGTGCCGTCATTTTTGGTGGCCATCGAAACGTTGTGGCCGTCAAAGTCGGCAGCTTCCAATGTAGTACCTTCGAGTTCGGGCACGGGCACGAGCCAATCACCGCCGTACTGCGTGTAATCCGTTGATGAAAGATTGCGTGATACCGTAATGGTCGCCCTGGGTATCGCCGGGTGCGTGGGCAGCGGCAGGGAGCCATCGATGTTTTCATACATTTCCCAACTTAGGCCATCTTTGTCGTGCCGCAAGCTCGACGCGGTGCCGATTGTCCAAAAGCCTGCAGCGCTGATATTACCCTCAGTCTTAAGATGCCAATCGTCGTGCGCCGGACCATCGGTGCCAGCATTGCCAACTTTGCTGAGATTTGTCATCGAAGCAGCATGTGATCCAGAACCACCACTGCCGCCACTGCCGAAGTTGAAGCTAAATGTTTGATGCAGCTGTTCTGCGGCACGCACACCAACACCGATCGCTTGCAGACTAAAGGAATTTGCTTCGGCCAGGTGCCGCGCATCGTCCTGCGGAACAGTCGACACGTCCACACCTTGGGCATTTGCGATCTCCTGCGCGGCGGTAGCCGTGGCGTGGTTATAACTGGCATCAGCTTCCGCTGCGAGACCAAACACCACTCCCGCTACGGCCAATGCGGCGCCCAGGCCCCTCCCGCCGCGCCGCATGAGCGAACCGGACGGAATGCGTTCCCAGTCAATCCGGCGCCGGACAGTGTCTTTCCGCCGGCCGCCCTGAAACTTCATCGCTGGCAACATCGCTTCCTGCAAACCCTCTTTCCGATTGGCGTATTGCAGGGCCGGGTCAATAATTTCCCCCTGTTCAATAACTTCGGTGAGGGTTGTATCCTTGAAGAACTTTAGGTCAATGCTGGGCTTTTCATTGCGCAATGCATCAACAATCAGTAAGGTAGCAAGCTTGGCCATGGCGTCCGGATTGCGTGCGGGCACGGCCAGCAGCTCGTCGATGTGTTCTGCATCCATACCCATTGCCTGTTGTACGCCGGCAGATTCAGCCATGGTCCCGTTCTTGTTGTGCCACGTAACCACTAGGCCGCCAGTCGCTTTAGCGGGTGCTACGCTCGCGTCGGACGGTTGTTGCATGCCGTGTTCCTCCGGCGGCAATTCCTCTGGCGGCAAACCAGCCGGTCGGTAGGTGACCTGGCGAACAGGACTTACGTCATAAATAGCCATGTCCAGCTTTCCTGGGCGATAATGCTCCAGATCAGAGAGGTCACGTTCAAGGGCAGCAGACAGCACCGGCACTAGCTTTGATTTGAGGTCGGCCAGCATTGCTTTTTGGATCAATTTGCTCTGGGGTATCTTGCTCGGGGCATATTTGGCATGCGCCTGCACCAAAGGGTGATTAGGACGCACCGCCTTCAACGTTTTGACGATTTTTTCCAGCCGCGCGAGAGGCAACAATTCCTTGTCATGATCAATGTTGCGGACCCGTTCAACGCGTGGGTTCAGCCATTGCTGGGGCGACATCGAGGCAAGTTCTTCTGAAGTATCTGCGGTCAGTGCTAGGCCATAGTCCTTCATAAACGCCTCATTATTGGTCGTTTTGAAACCAGTAATGCCGATCGTTTTGGCCCAATGGGCGGGCAGCACGATCTCGGAGACACCCTGCTCCTGTGCCAATCGCGCTACTTTTTGGATGTGAGCAAGAATACCGGCCGAGCGCACGGCAAGCGGCTCGTCCGCCCGAGGCTCAAAAGGACCGTAGTAGCGCATGCCGACATGCCGTGGCGTGCTGGATATTTTACGGCTGGCAAACAAGTTATATTGTTCGCTCGTTGCCTCCTGAGCGTCCCGGCTGAGCAAGCGGTCGCTGCGCGGCATACGATGGAACCGGTACGCACCAAAGGTGGCGGCCCCAGCTACGGCCTCTGTTGCAAAAAGCGTAAAGAGTCCTGGCGTGTCAGGGCCATTCACGGCCATCTCCACAAGCATCGTTGTAAGTGCGGGCCCGAACACGCTGCTCGCCCCTAGCCAGCGATTGCGGTACATTGGTACGTTCAGTGCATCCCCATGCTTTTTGACATCAGCAACGTGAGCAGCAAAGGCAGCACGTTCTTTGTCGGAAATGGGTAGCTCAATAACGCCTTTGCTTGACAGCTCTGCTGGCGGCTGCTGGGCATCGCCAGGTGGCGCGGCCGCATCGGCCAGACCCTCAGCGGGAACGCCAGGGGTTATTGCGGTTTGCACAGAAATATTTTCTTTGCTCAAAACTAGGTAATTATACCATTTTTAGGCAGAATAAGCAATCTACTGTGCTGTCTGTGTTTCCGTACACGCCGAGGGGTTAGAAGATTCCGAAACTTGCAAATGAGCCTTGCTTAAGAGCGCCGTGCACCGCAGCGAGGTACGGGTCCTGCAAAGGCTTGGGCACCAGCAGGCGCTGGCGGCGATTGTACACGACCGCCTCGCCGGGATCGAGTTCATGCTGCAAGCGTTCCCGTACGCGCCCTAATATTGCAGAGCCAAGCGTTGGGCCCTGCGCATCGACGTCCTCGGGACGAAACACATCATAGATAAACTCTGCTGGAACCATGTGACCCTGCTCGTCTTGCCGCGTGTATGTCTTGATCGCAAACCAAGCGTGGCCAGCCCGCAGCTGAGCGCGGTGGAGTCCAGGCTGGCATGGACGCGGTACGCCTTCGAGGTAGTGAGTACCGTAGTCGTCAATACAAAAAGGAATTGTGCCGTCAGGCAGACCCTCATGCTTCTTACCGGCAATGCTGCCAAAAAGATGGGTACCGTCCAAAAATCGTTCTTCCGCCCGGGGTCCTTGCAGTTGCATAACCAGCCAGTCGTAGTAGGCGTTTGGGGTGGCGGGTATTTCGGCAGATGCCATACTGCTACTACTTTACCAAGTTATCGCGGCCCCATTTGAGCGTGCGCGCCAGCCAAACCAGTTCGGTGAGCTGACCGTTGACACTTTTGGCAAATTCGGCTTCGCGCTCTGGTTTGATCTGGCCGTTTTCGTCAAAAATATCCTGTACGTAGGGGAAATAAGTGGTGTACTGCAGCGGAAACAAGCCGAGACTGCGCATGACCGGCAGCAGGCTCTCTACCACACGCGCACCGCCCCAATTGCCGTTGCTCACCCCCGCTAACGCTACGGGTTTGCGAAAATATGCCTTGTACTCGCTGTCCAGCATGCGCTTGAGCGTCCCCGGATAGCTGTGGTTGTACTCTGGCGTCACAATGAAAAACGCGTCAGCGTTGGTGACGATTTCGGTGTAGTGCGGGTCTTTGCCTTCGGTATTATTGCCATCATTTGGGAAGGCGAATTCGGTTGGGTCGGCGAATATAACTTCCACGTTGTCCAGCTGCCGAGCCAGATTTTCCACATAGCGCGCAGCTTTAATGGACTCGCGGTGGTCGCGGGCGCTACCTTCAATAACTACAAGTGTTAATTTCTGGTCCATGTGTCCCTCCATTATGTTGCATGTTTACGCGGTTTGTTTTCTAGCGCATGAATAGCCGGATGGTCCAGTCCAAAATAGTGCGCCACTTCGTGCCACAAGGTGTGTTTGACTTGTGCCCGTAGTTCAGCGTAGCTGTTGGCATATGCGAACATCGGCCGCATAAAAAGGGTAATTTTGTCCGGTGGAAAATGCGTCATGCCGCCGCGCCGGGCAAGCGGTACGCCTTCGTACAACCCGAACAGGCTTTGGTCGTGGCGCAGGCGCAATTCTTCGCGCTGTTCAGGCGTTGGTTCGTCGGCGTAGACGATCGCGACGTTTTGTACCGCCTTCATATGATCGCGCGGCAGCTCGTCCATAGCCTGAGCAACCATCTGGGAAAACTCGTCTTCGCTCACCGTAAACATATCCGTATTGTACCGAGTTTGCCCCATGTGTGCCAGCATTGTGAACATTTTTACATTGCATTCGGGCAGCATGCGCGCATACTAGTTGCATAAATAGGAGAAGGTGGGATGAGTATACTTGCGTGGATCGTATTAGGCGGGTTGGCCGGATGGATCGCATCGATGATCGCGGGCAACAACAAAAGTCAGGGGGTGCTCGGCAATATCTGCATTGGCATTGTGGGTGCGTTCATCGGTGGATTCATCGTCGATGTATTGGGCGGCAAAGGGATTACCGGGTTCAATTTGTGGAGTCTGCTGGTGGCCGTCGGTGGCGCAGTCTTGCTGCTGGTTATCCTCGGACGCTTCCGCCAGTCTGGCAAAAAAGCATAGACGCTCCAAGGCTCCAGATCATTGAGCGTCGATAAAAGCATGCGCGCCCCTTGCCTCTGGCGTGCGCTAGATTTTCTTTTCGCGCTTGCGTTTGGTTGGGTCAAGTTCGCGTTTGCGGAGGCGCAGGTTTTTAGGCGTAACTTCTAACAATTCGTCGTTTTCGATAAAGTCCAGGCACTCTTCCAGGCTAAAAATCGTTGCGGGCGTCAGCTGAACCACGCCGTCGCTGGACTTGCTGCGCATGTTGGTCAGGTGTTTGGCTTTGCATACGTTAATTTCCATGTCTTCCTGGCGCGTGTTGAGGCCGACGATTTGCCCGGCGTACACCTTGACAGCCGGACCGACGAAGCAAATACCGCGCTCTTCAGCCGTTTGCAGCGCATAGGGAGTGGTAACGCCTGTTTCGAAAGCGATCAACACACCATTTCGCAATTGTTGCAGCGGTGCGCCAAGTGGCTGATAGCCGCTGACCAGACTGTTCATGACCAGCGTGCCCTTGGTGTTGGTCATCAAGATATTACGCATGCCAAGCAGCGCACGGGTTGGCATTTCGTACACCAGTTTGGTGACGCCTTTGCTGCTGGCAAATTGTTCTTTGAGCTGGGCGCGGCGCTGGCCGAGTTCCATCTGCACGGCGCCGACGTGTTCGGCGGGGACTTCGATGATAACTTCTTCAACTGGCTCCACCGTTTGGCCGTCCTGTTGTTTGGTGACGACTTGTGGACGGCCAACTTCAAACTCGTAGCCTTCGCGGCGCATGGTTTCGATCAGAACGCTAAGGTGCAGTTCGCCGCGGCCAGAGACCAAAAAGCCGATGGCATCTTCGCGCACGCGCAAACCGACGTTGGTTTCCAGTTCCTTTTGTAAACGGTCGCCAATTTGGCGCGAAGTGGTGAATTCGCCTTCTAACCCCTTGAATGGTGACGTATTTGGGCCCAAGTAAATCTGCAAGGTTGGGGCTTCGACTTCCAGCACTGGCAATGCTTCGGGCTGGGTAGCGTCAGCAATCGTTTCGCCAATTTGGGCATCGGCGATGCCGGTCAGCTGCACAATGTCGCCAGCGACACCTTCGGGCACTTCGAACCGGCTGACACCGTGACTCATAAACACCAGGTCGACTTTGGCTTTGGTTTGACTGCCGTCTTTTTTGCACAGCACCACTTGGTCGCCAGCTTTAACGTGACCGCGGCTGATGCGGCCAATGGCATATTTGCCCTTGTACGTGTCCCAGGCAAGCGCGGTGACCAGCATTTGGAATGGCTTGTCGAGTTCGGCAGTGGGTGCCGGCACGTTCTGGATAATCGCGTCAAAAATGCAGTCCAAGTTAGCGTCTTCGTCCGGGCTGGCGGGCGGCGTAGTCCATGCCTTGCCTGCGCGGCCAATGGCATAGTACACCGGATAGTGTAACTGGTCTTCGTGCACGGCAAGTTCCAAAAACAGATCAGCTAGTTCGTCTTCAACTTCGCTGATGCGGCTGGCTGGCTTGTCGATTTTGTTGATGATGACGATTGGCTTGAGGTTTGCAGCCAACGCTTTGCCTAAGACAAATTTGGTCTGCGGCATCGGGCCTTCCTGCGCGTCAACGATCAAAATACAGCCGTCGGCCATATTCAATGTGCGCTCGACCTCACCGCTGAAGTCGGCGTGGCCTGGCGTGTCGATGATGTTAATACGGTAATCGTCGTGCTGTACCGCCGTCACCTTGGCGGTAATGGTAATGCCGCGCTCGCGCTCCTGAGCACCGCTGTCCATGATCAGTTCCTGGCTCATTTCGGCCTGGTTGTCGCGGAAGGTTTTGGACTGTTTGAGCAGCCCGTCAACCAATGTAGTTTTACCGTGGTCAACGTGGGCGATGATGGCAATATTGCGGATCTTGGACGGATCCTGTTTTGTGGCAATCATGTAGGAGCGCTCCTTACAGCGTTATGTGGCAATGATGTATTTACTACATTATGACATAACCGTTACGGATAGGCAAGCGCGGTTTGCACGGCCACGGGGACCGCAGGCTATTTTTTGCCAGCCTTGTTCTTGCCCGCCACGGCCACAACTGCCGGATGCATGAACGGCTGGACCGTGCGCAGCAGCGCGCCAAACCCAAACAGCGTCACCAATATAAGCAGCGGCAATCCGATAAATGGAATATGGTACGCCGTGACAATCACGAAAGTCCCCACGAGCGCAATGGCGGCAGGATGTGCTTCTTTGTGCAAAATCCGCTCGCCAACATGGTAGGCCACAAGCGGCACAGCAAGTAATCCCCCCAGCAATATAGCAACCAGCAGCATGCCCCCCAGCGGAATACCAACCAGCGTCGCCAGGCAGGCAATGACCAACAGCGGTAACACAATTGCACCCACCAAGCCAGTCACAAATGACTTGCCCAGGTGATCAGTCAATTCGGCGCTGCCACGTTTGACAAAACGCGTCAATGCCAAGGCCAGCACCAGCGTGATGATCGCCATGGTGACCAGCGAGAATACGTAGGCGGTGAGCATATCACCAGCGCTTTTGTGCGCCACCCGCGCCAGTTCGTGCGTGGTTGTACCAGTGATGTGGGCGCCAGCCGCGACATCGGCTTGGTCATGCGAATTGTAGGTAAAGTCGCCGCCAATACGCGCGCCGTCCTTCAGCTGAACGTGACTGGTGCTAGCTTTGAGGTTGCGAGCGACTGGGCCGTTCAGCTCCAGCTGTTTGCCTGCGGCGAGTACGTCGCGCCCGACCGGACCTTTTATGTTGGCGTCGCCACCAGCCACGGTTAAGTCCTGTCCCACTTTGGCCTGCGCATCCAGCGAAAGCGTCATTGCCGCAACAGAAGCGTTGCCACTCACGTCGCCGCTCAACGTTACAGTCTGACCAGCCAGCCGTACATTGCCGTCAACTTTGCCATCCACCGTAATAGTCATGCCTGTACAGAGCACGTCGCCGTGCACCGTGGCGTCGATTTTAACGTTCGCACCGGCGCAGTAGATGTCGCCATAGATCGTGCCCTTAATGTCCACGTCTTTCCCAGCACTGTACACCGAGCTATACACCGTTTGGTCTGCCGGAATCGTTGTCGCAATGCGCTGCGCGTGCGCCACCCCGACCCAGGCCAATACAGGAACAGCGGCAAGCAACAGCGTCCCAAGCACCCATTTCAAACGTTTCATGTCCCCTCCTTATTTACTCGTATTGTACCAAATGGGGCAGCGGCTATACTATATATTTATGCAACAACCGCTCGCCGAACGCATGCGTCCAGACACGCTCGACCAAGTTATTGGCCAGAAGCATTTGCTAGAACATGGCCAGATTATCCGGCAGATTATTGAGCGCAAACAGCCGACGAGCCTCATTTTGTGGGGCCCGCCCGGTAGCGGCAAGACTACGTTGGCACGGATTATCGCCCGCGAAACCGGCGCCGAATTTGTAGAGTTAAGCGCCGTGACCGCTGGTAAAGCCGATGTTATGCGCGTCATCGACCACGCGGCGGCCAACCGACGGCTGGGCATGCGGACCATATTGTTTGTGGACGAAATTCATAGGTTTAACAAAGCGCAGCAAGACGCATTCTTGCCGCACGTCGAGGACGGTACCATCGTGCTGATCGGCGCCACGACCGAAAACCCCAGTTTTGAAGTAATCACACCGCTGTTGAGCCGATCGCGCGTATTGGTGCTGGAACCGCTCAGCAAGGACGACATTGTGGCGATCCTGACCCGCACCGCCAAAGCCGAAAAGATCACCAAAAAGCGTCTGCCCGCCAAAAGCATTGACCTGCTGGCCGAACTGTCGGGCGGCGACGCGCGTGTGGCGCTCGGCAACCTGGAATTGGCGCTGCAACTGACCGACAAAACCGTCACGCCCGAGGTCATTACCACCGCGGCCCAAAAGCGCGTGCCAGGCTACGACAAAGCTGGCGAAAATCACTACAACATCATTAGCGCGTTCATCAAATCCATGCGCGGCAGCAGCGTGGATGGTGCGCTGTACTATATGGCACGCATGTTGCAGGCTGGCGAAGATCCCAAATTTGTCGCCCGGCGCATGGTCATCTTTGCATCCGAAGACGTGGGCATTGCGGCGCCAGCCGCACTCAACCTGGCAGTGTCGACGTTTATGGCGGTCGAACGTATTGGCATGCCGGAATGTCAATACAATCTGTTCCACTGCGCGACCGTGCTGGCCAAAGCCCCCAAATCGCGTGCCGTCGCCGACGCCATGATGCGTGCCCAATCCGCTGCGCGCGAGCACCCCGACTTGCCTGTGCCACTGCATTTGCGCAACGCCCCGACCAAGCTCATGAATGATCTCGGTTACAACAAGGGCTACAAATGGCAGGCCGATTTCAAGCACGAAAAAGGTTTTTTGCCTGACGAATTACGCAGCTGGAAAGCCTTGGACGATTAGATTGGCGGCAAAGCTGGAGGTTCCACCCCTGGTAGCGACAGATCACGCCAGTCAAAGGGAACGAAAGGCAGCGCATCCGCATTGATCGCTTCTGGTCCCATGGGTAAGATCCCTATACTAATTTCGGTAGCCCTAGTCACCATGGAACAGGCGGCAGCACCTCCCAGACGGGCAAAAAGCGTCATTGCATCCTGCACCATCTCGTCAGTAATCCACGCCTTGCCTGTCGCCTCCTGCAATGCGTCCGCTGCCCACATCACGCTCGCTTCATATCTACTCTTCCTAACCGATCTCTCCACGATAAGGTGCGTAAGCATTGAGCACCGATCAGCTCCTCGAATATATAGTTCCAATTGACGATGGTCCATTGGCGTATCGCTATAATCCCCCATCCGGCCCGACACGCTGGCGCTTTGTACGCCATTCAGATTAAACGTGTAGAAATGTATGCCATAACCCCTGTCGTACGGGTTCTGGCCATGATGTTCGGCGAGCGCCACAATCGTTTGGGCCGCGTCCCCAAAACTAGCAGCGTCTATACCGACCACTCGAGACCTAGTAGTTTTTCTTATGTCTGCCATGAGCCGCTTTATACACCATACCCCCAGCCGCCGCAATAAAGTTTATGGCAAGCACTAGACATATGCGCTATACTAAAAATGTATGAAACGAAGAATCGGCACGATTGTGCTTATTGTTTTACTTGTTCTTACCGTTGTCGCTCTGAAGCACATTGCCGTGCCACAAGAAGCAACTCTGGGTAGCGTAGGAGAAGTAAAGCATGCAGCTAACTAGTGTTCACTTTGCCGATCAGGCCGCTATTCCCGCCCAGCACACTTGCAAGGGGCAGAACACGAGCCCGTCGCTCGCCATTACCGGTGTACCTGCCAAAGCCGTAAGTTTGGCCCTTATCTTGCACGATCCAGATGCGGTGCACGGCGACTTTACGCACTGGATGGTGTGGAATATTCACCCCGACACCATGGCTATCGCCGAAAACAGCGTTCCGGACGGTGCCATGCAGGGCATAAATGGCCGCGGCGTCGCTGGTTACATGGGTCCGTGCCCTCCGGCCGGCACCGGCACGCATCACTACATATTTGAACTGTACGCGCTGAACGACATGCTGGACGTCCCGCAAAATGCCGACCGCGCCACCGTTGAAGCTGCCATCGCCCAGCACACCATTGCCAAAGCGCAGCTCGTCGGCCTCTTCGGCGAATAAGCCTGGCGACCTTGCTTTACTGTTACATTCGTTGTATGATATATTTTATGTCTAAACTCAAAGCATTTTTTCACAAGGTACCAGAAACCATATCACGCATCGAAAACAACGAGAACGCCAACCTCGCCGTCCTGGGTGCTATAGTAGCGATCGGTGCCGCCGCAGTCATGACGCCAGATTTAGGGCAGTACATGGAACATAACGTTAGAGACGCGGAACAAGCGATCGAAGACATACAACGGCATCCAGGCTCAAGCCCGCTGGAACAGCGCTGGGTTGACTACGGCGCCGTCTCGACCGAGACTCCACGCAGCGGTATGCCCGCCAACGAAGTTCCGACGTACCAGTTTGACCCGAATGCATACAAGCATGTGAGTTAATGCCTCTAGGTGCTTCTCCCACGAAACCGGCCATTTATCTGGCCGGTTTTTGTTTGCGGCGGCTTTGCGGCGTTTACCACACCCTGCGGCTAGCATGGTGCCGGTAGCGCTACACTGTAACGATCTTTTCCCAAGGCAAGTGGGGTTTGCCGAAGTGGCCGTAGGCCGATGTTTGACTGTAGATGGGTCGTGCTAAGTCCAGTGTGTCAATGATGCCCTTCACGCTGGTGTCGATCAATTTGTCTTTAAAAGCGTACAGCGCTTCGTCGCTGACCGTAGCCGTGCCAAATGTTTCGATGGTTTGCATGAGTGGCCGCGGCCGGCCGATCACATATGCCAGGCCGACTTCGCAACGTTCTGCCAAGCCCGCGGCCACGATGTTTTTGGCAATGTAGCGCGCGGCATACGCGCCGGAACGGTCAACTTTGCTGGGATCTTTGCCGCTGAACGCGCCACCACCCACACGGGCGTAGCCACCGTACGTGTCGACCACGATTTTGCGCCCGGTCAAGCCAGCATCAGACTCCGGTCCCGGAATATGCCACAGCCCCGTACCATTAATAATGATGTCTTCGTCATGAGGAATTTTGAACTTGTAGCGGACGATGACCGGTTTAATAATTTCAGCGACCACGTCCGCTCGCACGTCACCGGCTGGCGTTTTCTCGTCGTGCGCCACGGCAATGACCAGTTTTTCGATAGCCACCGGCTTGTCGTTTTCGTAGCGCACCGTAACCTGCGCTTTGCCATCCGGCCGCAGCCAGGCGAGCACGCCCCGTTCGCGCACTTCGTCAATGCGCTTGGTCAGGGCGTGCGCCAGTGCAATGGGCAGCGGCATTAGCTCTGGCGTCTCTTTGCAGGCGTAGCCGAACATCATCCCCTGGTCGCCCGCGCCATCGTGGTCTACGCCCAGCGCGATTTCTGGCGATTGTTCGTGAATATCGTTGCTAAAAATCGACTCGCCACTGAATCCCCACGCCGGGTTATCGTAGCCCAGCCGCTTGACGGTTTGGCGCACAATCGTTTCATAGTCAATCTTGGCCTTGGTTTTGATCTCGCCGTACAGACTGATCTGGTTAGCGCCAGCCACGGTTTCGATACCAGTGCGCGAATGCGGATCGCGCGCCAATGCCGCGTCCACAATGGCGTCGCTAATCGCATCGCAAATCTTGTCTGGGTGTCCGGCACAGACCGACTCGCTCGTAAACAGTCGTACCAGGACCTTCTTCGTGACTGGTCGATCGTCCTCCGTAGTATTATTTTTTGGCATAAAAATATCCTTTCTGTCGCGGCGAAGCCACTGGAAAGGATGCAAGAATAAGCAAACATCTTCCCCGCGGCAACCCGACGGGCTAGATGGAGCACCTTGCCCGGGACGGGTAGGTTGCTGGCAGATCAACGAGCTAGATCTCTCCCTGCACTCTGTATATTTCTTAGTTGTTAAGCTTGCCCATTGTAGCAGCGGCCGCAGTTGCCCGTCAACTTCGTTTTTGTATTTGCGGCATAGGCATACTCATTGTAATATAATCTGATGCATAAAACTGCCGTCCTCGCCGCTGAGGCACTTCTTGCGGGCGTAGTAAGTACGAACGCCATCGTCCCCTGCCGGCCGTAGGCACTATGATTTGCAGGCACTCGCTGTCCAGTAGTCAACAATTCCTTATGCGTAAAAAGTGAGCGGAAACCGGCTCCAGCCCTAGTAAAATCACAGATAATCCAGTATAATGAGCTCGTCGTTGGGGATTGGCCAAGCGGTAAGGCAACGGGTTCTGGTCCCGTGATCGGGGGTTCGAATCCCTCATCCCCAGCCACGAACTATCCAAAATACAACGCTACGAAAAAGCTTGCCCATACGAAATAATTGCGGATATGCTGAGAGTACAGCTTGACGAATGTATTAGTTTGTACCGGTTTCGTAAATTCATATACTTGCATATATTTCCATTTTATATTTAAATGCCTTCATTACAGGAGGCGAGCATGCAGAAACTTTTTAAGCAGAAAATAACCTTGGGTTACTTTACGAGGCAGGTTGCATGTTTGCTTGTTGCCCTGATCGGCATTGGCAATACGGTAATGCCGGCAACTCACGCATTTGCCACCGGGCATGCGACCACGGCTACTACTATCAACAATAGTGCAGATAACCCTTCGCTCTTGAATCCTGTGCCACTCCGCGAGCTGTACACTCAGCCAAACCAGATGTATCTGTACAGTGCCTATTGGCCGGAGGTTGCAGCCGCCCAAACAACAAATGGCCTAAAACTAAGCTCGCAGCGCCCAATTGGCTATGTCTTTGCCGGTTCAACCGCCGACACCACACCTTTGTATCGTCTTCAGCAAAAGGCAACTGGCAACTGGCTGGTCACTTCAAGTGCTAGTGAAGAGAGCGCGCTCGTCAACAAT
>Ga0157373_10000735_pt1 | contig 25451 bp, 23 predicted proteins | sample C65metaG_FD_113460 | JGI IMG/M metagenome (GOLD analysis project Ga0157373, IMG submission 113460) | Corn rhizosphere microbial communities from Kellogg Biological Station, Michigan, USA - C6-5 metaG | ecosystem: Host-associated > Plants > Roots > Rhizosphere > Soil | place: USA: Michigan... | reverse complement strand
GGCGGGTCGCGTCCGGCTTGATGATCGAGAAGGTACGTTCAGTCATTTGGCTGATGCCCACACATAAAGTTGTTGTCGAGGAGGTCGCGGCTTATAGCCCTGCGCCTCCGCCGCGCCAACACCTGCAAAATGCTTCAGATCAACGACCTCACCTACGACGCCTGGGGCCGCCGCTTCTTCGACGAAGCGAGCGTGACGATCCCCGTGGGCGCGAAGGTCGGCGTGGTCGGCCGCAACGGCGTCGGCAAGACCACCCTGTTCGGCCTGATCAAGGACCAGCTGGCGGGCGGCGGCGGCGAGATCGCCCTGCCCAAGGCCGCGAGGATGGGCTCGGTCGACCAGGAGCATCCGGCGACGCCCGTTTCGCTGATCGACACGGTGCTGGCCGCCGATGTCGAACGCGCAACGCTGACGGCGGAGCTGGAAACGGCGGACCCCGAGCATCTCGGCGAAATCTACGCCCGCCTGATCGAGATCGACGCCGACCGGGCCCCGAGCCGCGCGGCGGAAATCTTGTCGGGCCTCGGGTTCAGCCAGGAAGACCTGACGCGGCCGATGGCGGAGTTCTCCGGCGGCTGGCGGATGCGGGTGGCGCTGGCCGCGGCGCTGTTCGCGGAACCGGAGCTGCTGCTGCTCGACGAACCGACCAACTACCTCGACCTTGAAGGGGCGCTGTGGCTCGAGGCGCGGCTGAAGAAGTATCCGCACACCGCCCTGATCATCAGCCACGACCGCGAGCTGCTGAACAACTCGGTCGGCTACATCCTGCATCTGAACAACGGCAAGCTCGACCTCTACACCGGCGGCTACGACGACTTCGAGCACGAGCGGGCGCTCAAGGCCCGGCTGGCCGAGAGCACGCGCCAGAAGATCCAGGCCAAGCGCGAGCACATGCAGGCCTTCGTCGACCGCTTCCGCGCCAAGGCGTCCAAGGCCCGGCAGGCGCAGTCGCGGCTGAAGCAGCTCGCCAAGCTGCCGGTCGTGGAAATGACGCTGGAGGAGCGCGTGGCGCCCTTCACCCTGCCCTCCCCGCAAAAGGCGCTGGCCCCGCCGCTGATCCGGCTGGAAGAGGCGTCAGTGGGCTACGGCGGGCCGCCGGTGCTCCGCAAACTGAACCTGCGGCTCGATCTCGACGATCGCATTGGCCTCTTGGGCGTCAACGGCGCGGGGAAGTCGACCTTCGCCAAGATGATCGCCGGCGCGCTCGCCATCGAGCACGGCCAGATGCACCGCGACCGGCGCATGAAGGTCGGCTGGTTCCACCAGCACCAGATCGAGGCGCTCGATCCCACCGACACGCCGCTGGAAATCATTCGGCGAGCCATGCCGGAAGCCAGCGAAGCGCAGCGGCGCTCGAAACTGGCGCAGTTTGGATTCTCATACGCCAAGGTCGATACGACTGTGGCCAATCTGTCCGGCGGCGAGCGGGCGCGGCTGTTGTTGAACCTGGTGGCGATGGATGCGCCGCACCTGCTGATCCTCGACGAGCCGACCAACCACCTCGACATCGACTCGCGCCGGGCGCTGCTCGACGCGCTGAACGACTACGAGGGCGCGGTGATCCTGATCACCCACGACCGCTCGCTGATGGAGCTGGTCGCCGACCGGCTGTGGCTGGCGGCGGACGGCACGATCAAGCCGTTCGATGGCGACATGGACGAGTACGCGAGATACGTCCTCGACCGCGCCCGGATGGCGGCCAAGGCCCCCGCGCAAGTCGTCCGCGACGAGCCGGTGAAGTCCGCGCCCGCTCCCGCCCCGCGTCCGATGCCGGCCGGGCCGCTCAAGCGCCGTCTGGAAGCCGCCGAAGAGGTGCTCGCCCGCACCACCCGCACGCTGGAAGACCTCGACCGCCAACTCGCCGACCCGAAGCTCTATGTGAACGACCCCGCCAAGGCCGCCGACCTCGGCCGCAAGCGCGAGAAGGCGCAAACGGCCATGAACGAGGCCGAGGCGAAGTGGATGGAAGCTGCGGAGGCCTACGAGGCGGCGGTCTAGGCCACCTTCTCCCAGCCGCGTTCGGCGCCCTGTTTCCAGTAGGACACCGGCAGGCCCTCGTCCTTGAAGGTCTTCCAGCGGCCTCGCGCGGCATCGAGCGCGGCGTCGTCCCGGCCATCGAAGATCAGGATGCAGCGTTCGTGGGGCGTCAGGTCGCCAGGCTCGGCGCCGTCGACCAGGAACAGCGCCTCAGCGGCGTTGGGGTTCTCCAGCGCGGTGGTCAGCAGCACCGGCTGGCGCTCGGCCATCGGCTCGTCGGCCGTGCCGTGGGGCAGAAAGCTATCGTCGCGCCAGCTCCACAGCCAGCCGTCGAGGTGTTCGACCCGCTCGGGCTGGCCGGTGCGGACCAGCGCCTTCCAGCCGCGCTGAAGCGTCCGCTCGAGCAGCTCCGGCAGGACCTGTTCGAGCGGCGAGCGCTCCAGATGATAGAACCAGACTTCGCACGCCATGCGCCGAAACCTAGCCTTCGTAGGCGTCCTGCACCATGCGGTTCAGCAGCCGCACGCCGTAGCCGGTCGCGCCGTCCGGGATGGTCGGCACGGTCGAGGGCTTCTTCCAGGCGGTCGAGGCGATGTCGAGGTGCGCCCACGGCAGGCCGTTGACGAACTTCTGCAGGAAGAGCGCCGCCGTGATCGAGCCGCCGGGGCGCCCGCCAGTGTTCTTCACATCGGCGATCATGCTGTCGATCTGCTTGTTGTAGGCGTCCGGGATCGGCAGGCGCCACAGGGGCTCGCCCTCCTTCTGGGAGGCGGCCAGCAGGTTGCCCGCCAGCTCGTCGTTGTTGCTGAAGCAGCCGGCATAGTCGTTGCCGAGCGCAATGATGATCGCGCCGGTCAGCGTCGCCAGATCGACCATGAACTTGGGCTTGAAGCGGTCCTGGCAGTACCAGAGCGCGTCGGCGAGCACGAGGCGGCCTTCGGCGTCGGTGTTGATGACCTCGATGGTCTGGCCGGACATGGATTTCACCACGTCGCCCGGCCGCTGGGCCGCGCCGTCGGGCATGTTCTCGACGATGCCCAGAATGCCGACCACGTTGGCCTTGGCCTTGCGGGTAGCCAGCACGCACATCAGGCCCGCGACCGCGCCCGCGCCGCCCATGTCCCACTTCATGTCTTCCATGCCGTCGGCGGGCTTGATGGAGATGCCGCCCGAGTCGAAGCAGACGCCCTTGCCAACGAAGGCGATGGGTTGGGCCTTCGGGTCGGCCGCGCCCTTCCACTGGATGACGACGAGCTGGCTCTCGCGCTCGCTCCCCTGCCCCACGCCGAGCAGCGAGCCCATGCCGAGATCCGCCATTTCCTTCTCGCCGAGGATTTCGACGATGAGACCCAGACGCTCCAGCTCCTTCACCCGGCGGGCGAACTCGACCGGATGCAGGATGTTGGCGGGCTCGGAGACGAGGTCGCGGGTGAAGGTCACGCCGTCCGCCACGGCCGACAGCGGCTCGTAGGCAGATTGCGCGGCGCCCACGTCGGCGGCGGCGATGCGGACGGTCTCGACCGAGGGCTTCTTGTCGGCCTTCTCGGTCGTGCGATAGCGGTCGAAGCGATAGGAGCCCAGCCGCACGCCCAACGCGGCGCGGGCGGGCTCGGACGGAAAGCGAATCAGCAGCTCCTTCACACCCGACGCCTGCACGGCGCGGTAGGCCGACGCGGCGGCGTTCTCGACGCCCTGCGCGTCCAGTTCCTGCGGCTTGCCAACACCGATCACCAGCACCCGGGCAGCGTCGAGGCCGACGGGGGCCAGCAGCTCGATCGACTGGCCCTTGGCCCCCGTGAAGCGGCCTGCGGCGACGGCCCGAGCCAGCGCGCCGCCACAGGCGCTGTCCAGCGCCTGGGCTTCGGCTGAGAGCGCGCCGCCCTCGTGGGCGAGAACCGCGATGGCCGCGCCGGCGCCGGGGGCTGCGTCGGCGGGGACGAATTCGATGCGCATTAGTCACTCCTGAAAGCTTTTTTGAGGGCATAGCCCGCCCGGCCTGCCCATGAAAGCTCCAGCGGTTGTGCCCGCTGTCCGGCGCCGTGTAGAACGGGCCGTCCCGCTCAGGGGCTCCACGAAATCCCGATGCGCCTGATCGAACGCTATCTCTTTCGCCAGCTCCTGGGCCCGACGCTGCTGGCGACGGCGGCGCTCGGCGGGGTAGCGCTGCTCAGCCAAAGCCTCTCGGCGCTCGACCTCATTGTGAACCAGCGCCAGAGCGCCTGGATATTCGTCGAGGTGACGTTGCTGGCCCTGCCGCAGCTCATCAACATGATCTTGCCGGTGGCCGTGTTCGTGGCCGCACTGATCGCCCTGAACCGGCTGCAGACCGAACAAGAGTTGGTCGTCGCGTCCGCCGGAGGCCTGTCGCGCTGGAAGCTGATCTCGCCGGGCGTGCGGCTGGCGGTGCTGGTCACGATCGTGGGACTGGTCATCAACCTCTGGGTCCAGCCCCTCTGCTACCGGACCATGCGTGAGGTGCTGTTCGAGGCGCGCTCGGACCTGGCCGCCACGCTGGTGCGCGAGGGGGAGTTCACCGAGCCGGTTCCGGGCCTGACCGTCTATGGCCAGACCATCGACCAGGACGGGGTCATCAAGAACCTCTTCATCCACCAGCAGATGGAAGGCGGCGCCGCGGCCACCTACACCGCCCGGGAAGGCCGTATCGCGCATCGCAACGGCGCGCCGGTGCTGGTGATGAAGCAGGGCACGACGCAGCAGTTCTCCAGCCGCGGGGTGCTGAACTTCCTGACCTTCGAGGAGTACGCCTTCGATCTGGGGCCCTTCCTGCAGGGCGGACAGAAGATCCGCTACAAGGCCTCCGACCGCTACCTGCACGAGCTGTTCTTCCCGGACCTGTCCGTGAAAGAAGAACGGGATAACCGCTTGAAATATATCGCTGAAGGCCACTCCAGGCTGTCGTCCCCACTCTATAACCTGACCTTCATGGCCCTGGCGCTGGCGGCGGTGGTGGGCGCGGGGTTCAGTCGGATGGGTTACGGACGGCGGATCGCCTCCATAGCGGCGGTCGCGGCGCTGGTGCGGATCACCGGGTTCGCCGTGCAGGCGGCCTGTGACGACGCCGCCCTGCTCAACATCTTCCAGTATGTCGTGCCGATCGCCGGCGCGTGGTGGGGCTTTGCGCAGATCTTCCGGCCGGTGCGGATGCGGGGACGCAGGCGCACGCCCAGACCCGCGGGAGCGACGGCATGAGGCTGGGCCGGGTCGAGCGCTATGTGCTGGCCGGCACGCTGGCTTCGGTCGGGGCGGCGCTGGCCGTCATCGGCTCGGTCGTGCTGCTGATCGAGTTCGTCGACATCTCGCGCACCGTCGGGGGGCGGGCCGAGGTCGGGTTCGCCCAGCTGCTGTGGCTGACGTTGTTGAAGTCGCCGGCGACCATCCTGCTGCTGCTTCCCTTCTGCTTCCTGTTCGGGACGCTGGCGGCCTACGTGGGTCTGAACCGGCGCAGCGAGCTGATCGCCATGCGGGCAGCGGGCGTATCGGCCTGGCGCTTCATCCTGCCGGCGGCCCTGGCGGCCTTCGTGGTGGGGACGATCAGCGTGGCGGTGCTCAATCCCATCACAGCGATGATGACGGCGAAGTTCGAGCAGACCCGCACCGACCTCGTCGAGGACTTCAGCGCCGCCGCGCCGAAGGAGACCTGGCTGCGCGAGGGCGACGAGCACAGCCAGATGGTGATCCGCGCGCAGGACCATGACCGTACGGACGGGACGATCCGTCTAAAGGGCGTGTCGCTGTTCGTCTATTCCATCGATCGGAGCGGCGTCCTGCACTTCGATCGGCGCATCGAGGCCGACCAGGCGACGCTGCGGCCCGGCTACTGGCAACTCACCGGCGCGCGCGAGGCCGCGCCCGGCGCGGCCTCGGTGCGCTCGGAAAGCCTGACCATCCCCTCGACGCTGAGCGAGGAGGACGCCGTCGAGCGGTTCACCACGCCCGAGGCCATCGCCTTCTGGCGTCTGCCGGCCACCATCCGGGCGACCGAGCAGGCGGGATTCTCGGCGCTGGCTTACCGGCTGAGGCTGCAGCAGCTGCTGGCGATGCCGCTGCTGTTCGCCGCCATGTCGGTGCTGGCGGCGGCGTTTTCGCTGCGGCTGATCCGGCTGGGCGGGCTGGCGAGCCTGGCGGCATCAGGCGTGGCGCTTGGCTTCATCTTCTTCTTTTTCAACCAGTTCTGCGGCGCTCTTGGTAAATCCGAGATGCTGCCGCCTTATGCAGCCGCCTGGGCGCCGCCGTTGCTGGCGCTGCTGTCGGGGCTGACGTTGCTTTCGTACACCGAGGACGGCTGAACGGGCGGCCTTGTGCAAGGGCGACGGGACGGGTAGGCGCGGACGTGGGGGCGTGTAGGAATAGCGCGATATGAAGATGGCGAGCCGAACAGCACAGACCGCCACCCGTGCGCGCCTACTGGCCGGCGTCATGGCGCTGGGTCTCGCCGTCGCGGCGCCCGCCTTCGCCCAGGCCCCAGCGCCGGCTCCGGCCCCCACACCCGACGTGTTGCAGCCCGGGGCCTTCTATCTCGAAGCCAACGAGATCGTCGCCAACAACCAGACCAAGGTGGTCACCGCGCGCGGCGATGTGGAGGTCCGCTACGAGGGCCGCACGCTGCGGGCGCAGGAGGTCACCTACAACCAGTCGACCGGCGTGGTGACGGCCAACGGCCAGGCGACGCTGATCAATGCCGACGGGTCCGTCCAGTTCGCCGATTCGCTGACCCTCGACGACCAGATGCGCGCGGGCGTGATCCAGGGATTCTCCACGCGGCTCGCCGGCGACGTGAAGATCGCCGCCGCCTCGGCCGTGCGCCGCAGCGAGTCGCTGAATGAGCTGAACAAGGCGATCTACACCCCCTGCCCCGTCTGCGTGGACGCGAACGGCCATCAGCAGGGGCCAAGCTGGTCCATCCGCGCCGACAAGGTGGTGCAGGATAAGAAGCGGCAGATCATCTACTACCGCAACGCCACCATCATCATGCTGGGCGTGCCGATCTTCTACACCCCGGTGTTCTGGCACGCCGATCCGACCATCCCCGGTGAGAAGTCCGGCCTGCTGCAGCCGCACATCGCGGCCTCGCGGCGGCGCGGCCTGTCGTGGGAGCAGCCGTATCTGCAGGTGATCTCGCCCTCGCAGGACCTGATCATCAGCCCGCAGATCAACACCAAGGTGAACCCGTTCCTGAACCTGGCTTGGCGCAGGCGCTTCTGGTCGGGGCAGGTGGATGTGCGCGCCGGCTACACCTACGAGAACGACCTGACCGGCGACGGCGATCGGGTCGGCGAGCGCACCAACCGCTCCTACGTGCTCGCCAACGGCGCCTTCGACATCAACGACTACTGGCGCTGGGGCTTTTCGGGCGAGCGGACCTCGGACGACCTGATCTTCGACAAATACGAGGTCCAAGGCGTCTATGAACAGCGCGGCCTGATCCCGACCGACGACCACCGGCTGACCTCGCAGCTCTATGCGACGCGGCAGGATCAGAGGTCCTACGTCTCCATCGTGGCGATGAGCTTCCAGGGCCTTCGCCCCACCGACATCGACCGCACGTTCCCGCTGGTCGCGCCGCTGATCGAGGCGCGGTGGGAGCCGAAGGGGCCAGTGCTGGGCGGACGTCTGCGGTTCGTGGGCAACGGCGTCTTCCTGACGCGCGAGCAGTCGACGGCGCCGGGTTCGGTGCGCGGCGATCCCGGGATCGACAGCGGACGGGCCAGCGCCGAGCTCGACTGGCGCAGCAACTACACCTTCTCCAGCGGCCTGCGCGTTTCGCCGTTCCTCGACGCGCGCAGCGACCTCTACCGGATCACCGACCTGCCTGACGGCGGCGCGAAGAACGCCACGAGGGTCGTGGGGGCGGCGGGCGTCGACGTGAGCTGGCCCTTCTTCCGCCGCGACGGCGACCGCACCATCATCCTGGAGCCGCTGGCGCAGGTGGCGCTGTCGCCCGACGTGCACCAGATCGTCATCGGCCATGACTCGCACGGGCCGATCTACTTCAACGAGGACAGCCTTTCGCTGACCTATGACGAGACCAACCTCTTCCGGGTCAACAAATTCTCCGGCTTCGACCTTTACGAAGGCGGCCAGCGGCTGAACCTCGGCGGACGCGCGACGGTCGTCTATGACGACGGCCGCCATGCGAGCTTCCTGGTCGGCCGTAGTTTCCGCAGCGAGGACAACCGGCTCTTCCCGTCCTACACCGGGCTTCAGCGGCAATCGTCCGACTGGATCGTGGCGGCCGAAGGCATGCCAATGCACGGCGTAGAACTCTTCTCCCGCGCCCGGCTGGGCTCCGAAGACCTGGCGCTGCAACGCTTTGAGGCCGGCGCCGACGTCAACCTGGCCCGGGGCCAGGGCTTCGTCCGCTACCTGCGTGACGAGAACGATCCGACGGGTGTCCGCCGCGAGGACATCGACTTCGCCGGCAACGTGCTGGTCTATGGCAACTGGGGCGTGACCTTCCGCGGCGTGCGCGACCTGGACAGGGACGTCTGGCGGCGCGAGGAGTTCGGCCCGATGTACCGAAACCAGTGCCTCGATTTCGCGGTCGTCTGGGTCCACGAAGAGACATTCAACCGCACCGTGGGGCCCTCGGACTCGATCCAGGTGCGCCTCACGCTGGCCACACTTGGCGATAAAGGCTACAGCCAATGAAAATCGGGGCGGACCGGACGCCGCGCGTTGGCGCCCGGGAATTCAAGGGAACGACAATTTCCATGCGGATAGCGCGTAGCGTGACGGGGCTGGCCGCGACGGCCTCAGTCCTGGCTCTGGTGTTCGGGATGACGGCTTCGGCTCAGGAGGTCGCGACCGCGGCCCCGCCGGCCGAGAGCGCCCCGGCCGCCCCGCAGGCGCCGCGCGCCTACACCGAACAGGTGGTGGCCACCGTCAACGACGACATCATCTCCAGCTACGACATGATGCAGCGCATGCGCCTGATCATGGTCACCTCCGGCATCCAGCCGACCGACGAGAACCTTCCCGAGATCCAGCGCGAGGCCCTGCGCTCGCTGGTCGACGAGCGCCTGCAGATGCAGGAGATCCGCCGCGTCGAGAAGGAACAGAAGATCGACATCGCCGCCAACGACGACGACGTGAACGACGAGATCGCCGACATCGCCAAGGGCAACAACATGACGGGCGACCAGCTTCTGGCCGCTCTCGCCGCCCAGGGCGTCGGCGCCGACACCCTAAAGGACCAGCTGCGCGCCGAAGTGAGCTGGCAGCGCTGGATCCACGGCCGCTACGGCTCGCGCATGCGGGTCGGCCAGGATCAGGTGAAGGCCGTGCAGGCGCGTCTGGAAGCCGCCGCCTCCAAGCCGCAGTACCAGGTCGGCGAAATCTTCGTCGACGCCAGCCACGTCGGCGGCATGCCGCAGGCCGTCGAAGGCGCCAACCAGCTCCTCGCCCAGCTGCAAAAGGGCGCGCCCTTCCCGGCCGTCGCCCGTCAGTTCTCCGCCTCGCCCAGCGCCGCGGCCGGCGGCGACCTTGGCTGGATATCGCCGGGCGAGCTGCCGCCGGAAGTGGACGCCGCCCTCGAGCAGCTACGCCCCGGCCAGCTCTCGCAACCGATCCAGGTGAAGGACGGCCTCTACATCCTCTACCTGCGCGACAAGCGCGCGGGCGCGGCGGCGACGCTGATCAGCCTCAAGCAGGCGGCCGTCGCCCTGCCCGCCACCGCCAGCGCGGCGGACGTGGCGGCAGCTCAGGCCAAGCTCGAAGCCCTGCGTCCGAAGGTGACTGGCTGCGACAACATCGAAACCGCCGCGGCGGGGATCGACGGCGTCGTGGCGGGCGACCTCGGCGAAGCCGAGCTGCAGGACCTCGCGCCAGGCTTCCGGGAGGCCGCCCAGAACATGCAGCCGGGCCAGGTGTCCGCGCCCATTCGCACGGCGGCCGGCCTGCATCTCATCGCCGTCTGCGGCAAACGCCAGAGCGGCGCGCAGATCCCCACCGCCGATCAGATCGAGAACAAGCTCTATAGCCAGCAGCTCTCGATGATCGCCAAGCGCTATCTGCGCGACCTGCGCACCTCGGCGACTATAGAGACGCGGTGACGGTCAAGCCGCTCGCGCTCAGCCTCGGAGACCCGGCCGGCGTCGGACCGGAAATCGTGGCCAAGGCCTGGGCGGCGCTTCGCGAAAGCGGTCCCACATTCGTGGTCATCGGCGACGCCGAGCTGCTCGCCTCGGCCTCGCGCGCGGGCGGCGCCGCGATCCGCCGCGTCGCCGCTCCGGTCGAGGCGCGCACCGCCTTCGCCAACGGGATCCCGGTGCTCGACCTGCCGCTGGCCGCGCGGGTGGTTTCCGGCAAGCCCTCCCCCGCCCATGCGCCCGCGATCATCCGCTGGATCGAGACCGGGGTAGGCCTGGCGCTGTCCGGCCAGGTGTCGGGGCTGGTGACGGCGCCCATCGCCAAGGCGCCGCTTTACGAAGCGGGTTTCAAGTTTCCCGGACACACCGAATTCCTGGCCGACCTGACCGCCGCCCAGCCGTTCGACGGCTGCCGGGGGCCGGTGATGATGCTGACGGCGGGCGGCCTGCGCGTGGCGCTCGTCACCATCCATGAGCCGCTGGTGAACGTTCCCGAGCTGCTGACGGTAGAGAAGATCGTCGAGACGGGCCTTTGCACGGCTCAGGCGCTGACGCGTGACTTCGGTATCGAGCGGCCGAGGCTGGCGGTGGCGGGCCTCAACCCGCACGCGGGCGAAGGCGGCGCGCTCGGGCGCGAGGAGGTCGAGATCATCGGCCCCGCCGTCGAGGCGCTGCGCGCGCAGGGCGTCGAGGCCACCGCTCCCTCGCCCGCCGACACCCTGTTCCATCCCGAGGCGCGGGAGCGCTACGACGCGGTGCTCTGCATGTATCACGACCAGGCGCTGATCCCGGTGAAGATGCTGGACTTCTGGGGCGGCGTGAACGTGACGCTCGGCCTGCCGATCGTGCGCACCTCGCCCGACCACGGGACCGGGTTCGACATCGCAGGACGGGGCCAGGCACGCGCCGACAGCCTGATCGCCGCCATTCGCCTCGCCGCCGAGATCGCCGCGCGGCGCGCCCACGCATGAACCTCGCCGACCTGCCGCCGCTCCGCGAAAGCCTGGCCGAGCACGGGCTTTTAGCGAAGAAGAGCTTCGGCCAACACTTCCTCCTCGACCTCAACGTCACCCGCAAGATCGCGCGGCTGGCCGGGCCACTGGAGGGCGAAACCGTCATCGAAGTCGGCCCCGGCCCCGGCGGCCTCACTCGCGCCCTGCTGGAAGCCGGCGCAAAGGTGATCGCCGTGGAGAAGGACGCGCGCTTCATCCCCCTGCTGAAGGAGCTGGCCGCTGCCGCCGAGGGCCGCCTGAGCATCGTCGAAGCCGACGCCCTCGAAGTAGATGAAGCGGGACTGGTCGACGGCCCCGCCCACGTGGTCAGCAACCTCCCCTACAACGTCGGCACGCCGCTGCTGCTGAAGTGGCTGACCGGGCCGTGGCGGCCCGCCTCCATGACCCTGATGTTCCAGAAGGAAGTCGCCGACCGCATCGCCGCTGCCCCCGGCTCCGACGCCTACGGCCGGCTTTCGGTGATTACGCAGGCTGTTTGCGAGGCCCAGGTCGTCATGGACCTCCCCGCCAGAGCTTTCACGCCCCCGCCGAAGGTGGCGTCTGCGGTGGTGCGCCTCGACCCAAAGCCCGACCGCCCCTCAGCCGCCGACCTCGCCGCGCTGGAAAAGATCACCGCCGCCGCCTTCGGCCAACGCCGCAAGATGCTGCGCTCCAGCCTCCGCAACCTGGGCGGCGAAGTGCTTTGCGAAAAGGCCGGCATCGACCCGAACGCGCGCGCCGAAGTCATATCGATCACTGGGTTCTTGAGATTAGCGGCAGCACTCAAATTCCCGTCATCCTAGGCCTTGTGCCTAGGACCCCTGTCTCCGTCGCACCGTGTCGGGTGTGCTTGCACGAACCAAGCGCCCGATAGAGGGGTCCTAGGCACAAGGCCTAGGATGACGGGATATGGGTTGGATCAGAACTGCCGGGGAACAGGCGTCCACTCGGCGAGCTGCGGATAGAGGTCGTCCCAGCGCGGGTTATCCCGCTCGATCAGGTTGATCTTCCACTGCCTCGGCCAGCGTTTCAGCGACCTCTCGCGTTGGATCGCGTTGGTCATTGCCTCGAACGGTTCGAACCAGACCAGCCGCTTCAAACCGTACTTCTTGGTGAAGCCGTCGTAGGTCCCTTCGCGGTGCTGAATCACCCGACTGAGGAAGCTGCTCGTCACGCCGATATAGATCGTGCCTCGCGGCCGATCCGCCATCATGTAGACGGCGATATAGCTTTCGCGCCCAACCACCTACAGCGGGATATTATCGTGCTTTTTCCACGGGTTGGAGAGCTGCTTACCCTTCAGCGACCGTAGCGCCTTGACAATCCGGCGCCGGGTGCCGTGGGGCATGATGACGTCGTCGATGTAGCCGCGTTGGGCGGCGACGAAGGGGTTGGCGAAGCGGTCCTTGTATTCGGCTTCGCGGGCGGCCAGCGCCTCCGGATCGCCGGCTTCGGCGCGGAAGATGATCTCGACGGCCCCCTTGGCGCCCATGACCGCGATCTCGGCGGTCGGCCAGGCGTAGTTGATGTCGCCGCGCAGGTGCTTGGAGCTCATGACGTCGTAGGCGCCGCCGTAGGCCTTGCGGGTGATCACCGTCACCTTGGGCACCGTCGCCTCGGTGTAGGCGAACAGCAGCTTGGCGCCGTGCTTGATGAGGCCGCCGTACTCCTGCTTGGTGCCCGGCATGAAGCCCGGCACGTCGACGAAGGTCACGATCGGGATGTTGAAGGCGTCGCAGAAGCGCACGAACCGCGCGGCCTTGCGGCTGGAATCGATGTCGAGAACGCCCGCCAGCACCTGCGGCTGGTTGGCGACGATGCCGACCGGGTTGCCCTCCATGCGGGCGAACCCGCAGATGATGTTCTTGGCCCACTCGCTTGAGATTTCAAAGAAATCGGCCTCATCCACGACTTTGAGAATCAGCTCCTTCATGTCGTAGGGCTTGTTGGGGTTGGCCGGGATCAGGGTGTCGAGTGAGGGCTCGTCGCGCAGGGGCTCATCGAAGCTGTCGCGCACCGGCGGCTTCTCGCGGTTCGAACCCGGCAGAAAATCGATCAGGCGGCGGACCTGGGTCATCGCCTCGAGGTCGTTCTCGAACGCGCCCTCGGCCACGCCCGACTTGGCCGCGTGCACCCGGGCCCCGCCGAGGTCTTCGTGGCTAACCTCCTCGTTGGTGACGGTCTTCACCACGTCGGGGCCCGTCACGTACATGTAGCTCGTGTCCTTCACCATGAAGATGAAGTCGGTCATGGCCGGTGAATAGACGTCGCCGCCGGCGCAGGGGCCCATGATGACGCTGATCTGCGGAATGACGCCGCTGGACAGCACGTTCTCCACGAAGATGTCGGCATAGCCCGCCAGCGAATCGACGCCCTCCTGGATGCGCGCGCCGCCCGCGTCGAAGAGGCCGATGACCGGCGCCCCGACCTTGGCCGCCAGCCGCTGCACCTTCACGATCTTCTGCGCGTGGGCCATCGAAAGAGACCCGCCGAACACCGTGAAATCCTTGGAGAAAACATAGACGACGCGGCCGTTGATCGTGCCCCAGCCGGTGATCACGCCGTCGCCGGGCATCTTCTGATCGGCCATGCCGAAGTCGTTGCAGCGGTGTTCGACGAACATGTCGAACTCTTCGAACGAGCCCTCGTCGAGCAGCAGGTCGAGCCGCTCGCGCGCGCTCAGCTTGCCCTTGGCGTGCTGTTTGGCGATTCGCGCCTCGCCGCCGCCTTGCCGCGCCAGTTCGCGCCGCTTCTCAAGCTCTTCCAGGATGTGCTGCACGCCTTGTCCTCACGCTTCAACGCTGGCCGCAGGGGTTAATCGTGTGGCGGCGCTATGACAAGCGCAGAGCGGCGAACCAACGGTCCAGCATGGCGGCCTCGGCGGCGAGGCCCGCGGCGCGCTCGGCCGCCTCTTCATCGACGCCCCAGCGCTCTTCCTGGAAGGCCTCGTCCAGCCGCGACAGCTCGAACGCCTCCGCGCCCGTCAGCCGCCCCCGCTGCAGCGCGAACGCGAGCACCGCCGAGCCGAACAGGGCGGCGGCATGGGCCAACCCCGCCAGCGCGAAGTCGTCCAGCGCCTCGGCATGCTTCTCCGCCCGCAACAGCGAGGCGGCCGGCTGCGACCGGTGGATGATGCCCTCGACGGCGTGCAGCGTGACGCCGAGTTCCTCGGCAGCCCAGTCCCGCAGCGGACCCCACGCCTTGGCCTGCCGCTCGACCAGCGACGGCGGCTCCTCGGCCAGGTAGCAGACGAGGTCGGAACCGGCGAAGCGCGCCACCTCCTCGGCGACCTCCCGATGCGCTTCCGCCACGCGGTCGAGCGCCGTCCAGGCGAGCCGCGTGGCGGGCATGGTCGCCATCAGGATGTGCTCGCCCTGCCCGGCCCATTCCTCGGCCACCAGCGCCGCCAGCGGCTCCGCAGGCGCAACCAGGGGCCGCCCCCCCGGACTCTTCGGCGCGCGGCCGTCCAGCTGCACGGCAAAGCCCTCGTCCGCCCGCGCCACGCCCACGGCCTTGTAGAACCGCCGCGGCAGGTTCTGCGCCTCTTTGAAACCTCTCGGCGTCATTTCGGCAGCAAATCGAACGCGATGGTCATGCGACGCTCATCGGATGTGAAGGGAATGGTCCCGTGCCACATGTAGGAGGGAAACAGCACCAGAAGTCCGGGCTCCGGCTTGACGAAGTGTTCGGGCGGTTGCGCGGGCTCGAAGGAAAACGGCGGCTGGCCGAACTTGATCCAGCCTTCTCGGTTCTCGGTCTCCAGCGCAGCGACTGGCGTCTCCACATAGAACGCCGACGAGATCCAGCCATCGGGATGGAAGTGGTTGAGATGGAAGCCGTTGGGCTTCAGCAGCACCGACCAGGCGCCCGCAACGCGATAGTCGCCGGTGTTGCGAGAACGCAGCGGCCCCTCGCCCTGGCCCGTCTCCGCAAGATATCGTCGGATCGGCGCGTCGATCGCCTGGAAAAATCCCTGGATCGCCGGTTCGGTCAGAACCGTGAGGTCGGTCGCCGTCTGGATGCCGTTTCGCAGGCTCTGCTCAGATGGCGGCGCACGCAGGACGTGGAAACGGCGAAGCTCCGCCGCCAGATCCTCCAGGAAAGCCTCCACCGTGTTCCACCCCGGCGGCGGCTCGATGCGGTACTGGCGAACGAAGTCCGCGTAGTTGTTGAGCTGACGATAGGCCGGATCCCCGTCCGCTCGCGCCGCCGTGGCAAGCCACCCCCAGGTGGATTGATCGAGCGGACTGACCTCGGCGGCCCGTCTCGCGAGCGTTAGGGCTTCCTCCGCGCGGCCCTCGGCAAGCCGCGCCTTGGCCAATCCCACCAGATGCCAGGCGCTGTCAGGCGCCTTCTCCAGCGCCTTTTCCATCACAACGGACGCGCGACCGAATTCGCCGGCGTCCAACAAGCTCTGACCCAGGGTCCGGAGAAGATGAGGGTCGTCGGGCGACCGGACCAGCAGCTGCTCCAGGATCGCGCGGGCGTCGGTCGCACGGCCGGCGGCCTCGAGCACCTTCACTTCCGTCTGAAGGAGCAGGAAATTGAGCTGACCAGCCTGGCGGAGGGCCTTGAGCGGGGCGACGGCCGCGTCGGCGTCGCCGGTCCTCATCCAGACCAGTTGGGCCAGGTGGCGCGCCGCATCGACATAGCCGGGCCGACGCCTGAGCGCTTCCTTGTAAGCCTCCTCGGCGGCTTCCAGATCGCCGCTCACCAGACAGGCGTTGCCCAGCACGAGCCAGGCCTGCGGCTGCCCAAACCCCATGCGAAGGGCTTTCTCGACCGCGGCGCGGGCAGGAGGCCCCTGAGAGACGGCAAGGTAGGCGTCGGCGAGATCGTACCAGGCGGCCGCGCTGTCCGAGTAGAGGTCCGCCAGGCGCCGGTGGACGCTCAGCGCTTCTTCGTTTCGCTTCAGGACGCGCAAGGCATAGGCCTGATGCACGAGCACAGCATGGGCCGGTTTTGGAGCCGCGAGCAGAGGCTCGATCAGCGTCAACGCGTCGTCCGCGCGCCCGCCTTCAATCAACCCCCTGGCCTGGTCGAGCACGCTCATCGTCGCGTCCGGCGCCCGAAGGGCTCGGGATCGGCCTCGTGTTCGTCGAAGCCGAAGCGCTCGAAGCCGGCCTTCATCTCCGGGCTGAGCGGGGCTTCGATGGAGATCATGCCGGCCGAGGGGTGCGGCAGGGTCACGCGCCGGGCGTGGAGTTGCAGCTTCAGGCCGCCAGAGAGTTCGGCGCTCTTGGCGTCGGCGTATTTGGGATCGCCAAGGATCGGGTGGCCGATGGCCAGCATGTGGGCGCGCAGCTGGTGGGTGCGGCCAGTGTGGGGGCGCAGCGCCATCCAGGCGGCGCGGTGGGCGGCGCGGGAGATGGTGACGTACTCGGTCTCGGCCGGATCGGCGCGCGGGTCCTTAGGATCGGCGGGAACGACGAGCTCGCGGTCGCCGACGCCCTTCTTCACCAGCGGGATTTCGATGATCCCTTCGTTGGGCTTGGGATTGCCCGCGACGATGGCCCAGTAGGTCTTCTGCGCGCGGCGCCTGGCGAAGGCGCCGGAGAGTTTGGCGGCCGCGCCCGGCGTCTTGCCGAGGATCAGCACGCCAGAGGTGTCGCGGTCGAGGCGGTGGACGAGGCGCGGCCGCTCCAGCCCCTCGCCCCAGGCCGACAGCAGCCGGTCAACGTGCTGAGTGGTTTTGGTGCCACCCTGAACGGCCAGCCCCGCGGGCTTGTTGAGGACCAGCACCTCCTCGTCCTCGTAGAGCACAAGCGACTTGGCGAACTTCACGTCGCGGTCGGAGATGGTCTTCTTCTCGCCGGGGTCGGGCGCGTCGGGCAGCGGCGGCACGCGGACCTGCGCGCCGGCGGTCAGGCGGGTATCAGCCTTGGCGCGGGCGCCGTCGACGCGGATCTGGCCGGAGCGGGCCAGCTTGTTGATCTGGATGTGGGACAGGTGCGGCCAGCGGCGCTTGAACCAGCGGTCCAGCCGAACCCCGTCCTCACCCGCATCCACATAGAGGGTGCGGACCTCCCTCATGCGAAAAGGCGGCGAGCGATCAGCAGGCCCGCGAACAGGGCGGCGATCGACAGCACCACCGAGGCCGCGGCGTAGGTCACGGCGCCCGCATAGGCGCGCTTTTCGACCATCAGCGCCGTCTCCAGCGAGAAGGCCGAAAAGGTGGTGAAGCCGCCGAGCACGCCGACGCCCAGCAGCAGGCGCCAACGCTCCTGATCGGCCCCGCCCTTGTGGGCGAGGTATCCGGCCAGCGCGCCCATCAGGAAGCCGCCGAGAATGTTCACGGCGAAGGTCCCGTAGGGCCAGTTCGGTCCGAATGCGCGCAGGGTCTGCATTCCGACGAGGTAGCGCGCCACGGCCCCTGCCCCCCCGCCGAGGGCCACGAAGATCAGCTTGTTCATGGCCCTCTTATGCGATGACGGGCCGAACTCGGCTAGTAGCCCGGCGCGGGTGGATGCGGCGCGTTGGGCGCAAGGGCGGCCGCGAGCTGGCGGGCGTCATAGACGCCGCTGGGGTCGGCGGGTTTGGCCCCGCGGCCCTCGAAGAACTCGATGGTGTGGACATAGGCCGGACCGCCGCTGAGGTCGAAGCTGGTCCCCAACCCGACGCCAAAGCCGCTGTGGCGGCCGTAGGAGCCGCCGCCGGTTCCGATCGACATGCTGGAGCCGCTGTTCAGGGTGACCGGGCCGCCGAAGCGGTCGACGACCTGGAACCAGTCGTAGCCGTCACGGATGGTGATCTCGGCGGCGCGAAGCAGTGCGTAGTCGGCCACCTGCCGCTCGGGCGCGCCGGGGCCGCCCTGGAAGGTGACGCGGTAGCGGTTGTTCTCGATCTTGTATTCGGAGTAGCCGACCGAGGTGCGCGACGCCGGATTGGCCGGGCCATAGACGGTGGGCGTGGCGCAGGCGGCCAGCAGCAGGGCTGCGCAGGCGGCTGCAAAGAACGGGCGGATCATCACAGGGGTCCTCATGATACCGATGTTAAGCGCCGTCCCTCTCTCAAGTTCCCATAAGTTCCAGTGACTTGGCTAGGGTTTTGATGTCGTCGGGCAGCGGCGCCTCGACGCGCCTCGTTTCGCCATCCGGGTGAGGGAAGGTCAGCGCCGCGGCGTGGAGCATCAGCCGGGGCACTGCGTGGCCTCCGAGCGTCAACCCGCCGCCGTAGCGGACATCGCCCGCGATGGGCCGGCCGATGGAGGCTAGATGGACGCGCAGCTGGTGCATACGGCCGGTTTCGGGGCTCAGTTCGACCAGTGCAGCAACGGGTGTGGCGGCCAGCGTCCGGTAGCGGGTGACGGCGGCTTCAGCGTCGGGGTGATCGGGCGCGCAGATGCGCATGTAGGCCTCTCGCCCCTGCATCTCGCGGCGGAGCGGCGCGTCGATGACGCCGCCTTTCGGGTCCGGCGCGCCGGGGGCGACTATGGCGAGGTAGGTTTTGCGAAAGCGCTTACCCATCAAAGCCTTGCCGAGGAAACCGGCGGCGGGCTTGGTGCGGGCGGTGAGGATGACGCCGGAGGTGTCGCGGTCGAGACGATGCACCAGCCGGGGCCGGTTGCCGCTCGATTTGGCGAAGGCCCAGAGAAGGTCGTCCAGCGTATGCGCCTGGATGCGCCCGCCCTGGCTGGACAGGCCCGCGGGCTTGTTCAGAGCGATGACCTGATCGTCCTCGTAGATCACCATGGCGCGGATGAAGGCGATCTCGTCGGGTGTGAGGGAAACCGGAGGCTTCCGTGCCTTCTGCTTCAGCGGGCGGCGAGTCACCAAACACCGCTCACCCCGGCGAAAGCCGGGGCCCATACTGAGTCAGCTTGGGTCCCGGCTTTCGCCGGGATGAGCGGTTGAAAGGTCATTGAGATTTCTTCGCCCGGATCGCGGCCCAGCGCTCCAGCCGTTCCTTCAGCTTGGCTTCGTGGCCGTCGCCCTTCGGGTCGTAGAAGACGCGGCGCTCCATCTCATCTGGGAAGTAGTTCTGGCCGGAGAAGCTCTCCTCGGCGTCGTGGTCGTAGGCGTACCCCTTGCCGTAACCGAGGCCCTTCATCAGCTTCGTCGGCGCATTGAGGATGTGCTTGGGCGGCATCAGTGAGCCGGTCTCGCGGGCAGCCGCGCGAGCCGCGCCGAAGGCCTTGTAGACGGCGTTGGACTTCGGCGCGGTGGCGAGATGCACGACGAGCTGCGCCAGGGCCAGTTCGCCCTCCGGAGAGCCGAGGAAGTCGTAGGTGTCCTTGGCGGCGTTCGCCAATACCAGCGACATCGGGTCGGCCTCGCCGATGTCCTCGGCCGCCGCACGGATCAGGCGGCGCGCGATGAACAGCGGGTTCTCACCGCCCTCCAGCATCCGCGCCAGCCAGTAGAGCGCCGCGTCCGGGTCGGAGCCGCGGATCGACTTATGGAGGGCCGAGATGATGTTGTAGTGCTCCTCCCGGTCCTTGTCGTAGGCGGGGGAGCGCTTCTGCAGCGCCTGGCCAAGTTCGGCGGGGGTCAGCGGGTGCGGCGCGCCGATGTTGAACAGGGTCTCGGCCAGCGTCAGCACATAGCGGCCGTCGCCGTCGGCCATGGCGATCATCGCCTCGCGGGCCTCGGGCGTGAGCGGCAGCGGCCGGCCCTCGTCCTCTTCAGCCCTGGCGAGTAGAGACTGGAGCGCCTCTTCGTCCAGACGCCGCAGCACGAACACCTGGCAGCGGGACAACAGCGCGCCGTTCAGCTCGAACGATGGGTTCTCGGTCGTCGCACCGACGAGGGTGACGATCCCCTCCTCCACGAAGGGCAGGAAGCCGTCCTGCTGGGCGCGATTAAAGCGGTGGATTTCGTCGACGAACAACAGCGTCGATTGGCCGGCGGAGCGGCGCAAGCGGGCCTGCTCGAAGGCCTTCTTGAGATCGGCGACGCCGCTGAAGACGGCGCTGAGTTGCTGGAACTCATAACCCGCCGCCTTGGCCAGCAGCCGGGCGATCGTCGTTTTGCCCGTGCCCGGCGGCCCCCACAGGATCATGGAGGAGAGCCGCCGGGCCTCGGCCATCCGGCGCACGGGCCCGCCCGCGCCGAGCAGGTGATCCTGCCCGACCACTTCGTCGAGGGTGCGCGGCCGCAGGCGCTCGGCCAGGGGCGCTGGCGCGCCCGTGGAAAGACCCGCGGCTTCGAAGAGATCGCTCATGGACGCGAGCTTACCCGGCCCACGAGCGGTCACCTAGAGGAGCGCGCCTACCCGCGTTCGCCGGGCCGACGGCCGAGGTTGGCCGCCAACGCCTGGGCCATACTCAGGTGGTTCTGGATGACGGGAACCATGCCGCCGGCCACGCTGGCGATCGGCGGGCCACCGTTCGCCGCACAGGATTGCGCCAGAGCCAGGGCGTCCTGGTGACCGGCGACCATGTCTTGCGCGTACGCCGCATCAAAGTTGCTCGTGCTGCCAAGCCCGGCGAGGCGGGCTTGCAGATCGGACGACAGCTGCACCGGCGGAGGCGTCATGTTGATCGACTGCATGGCGCCGGCGATCTGGGCCAGACCCTGCGTGTGCTGGTCGATCATCATCTGCGCGAAGTTGCGCACATCGGGGTTGGTCGAGCGTTGCAGCGCGATCTGGCCGGCCTGGATGTCATACTGGTTGGCGGCGTTGAGACGCATCACGCAATCCATCCCGGCCTGCGACAGCACCGGCTGCATCATCGGAGGCGGCGGGGGCGGAGGCGGAGGGGGCGGCGGAGGCGGCGTCGCGCAGGCAGAGAGAAGCGCGGCCAACGCGGCCGAACTGAGGAGGATGCGGGTCATCGGGGGCAGTCCTTGTCAAGGTTGATGGCAAGGCGGCTAACCCACGAAGAACCCACTCTGTTCCGGGTACGATGTATTTAGGTCCGGAAGTCGGCGCTGATGATGTGGCCATCCCGTTCGACCGTGACCCGCCAGGCGTTGGCGTTGACGCCGACCGCCGCCGCCAGGTCTCGCGTCGTCTGGATTTTCCGCCCATTGACCTCGCGGATGAAGTCGCCGGGCTGGAAGCCGGCCTCCTGCGCAAACCCCTGCCCCACGCGGGTGACCAGCACCCCTTGGCCCGCGAAGGCGTCGATGCCCAGGGTGTCGGCTTCGGCGGGCGACATGTTGACCACGGTGACGCCCGAGAAGGGGTTGTTTCCGCCGATCGTGCGTTCGTCGGGCGCGGGCGTATTCGGCGCGGCCTCGGCGGCGACGTTGAGCGTCTGCTCCTTGCCGCCGCGCAGGATGGTCACCGGCACGGACGAGCCGATGCGCTGGGCGCCGAACTGATAGGTGGCGGCGCCGTCGTCGTTCACCGGCTGGCCGCCGATGGCGACGATAACGTCTCCGTTGCGAAGGCCCGCGCGGGCCGCCGCGCTGCCGGGCCAGACATCGGCGACGAGCACGCCGCGGGGGCCGCTCATGCCCATACTGCGGGCGATCTCACCGGTGACGTCCTGGGCCCGCACGCCGAGCCAGGGCCGCACCACCGTGTGGCCGCCGCCGAGTGCGGCGCTCAGCACCTGCTTGACCGTGGCGGCGGGGATCGCGAAACCGACGCCGGACGAGGTGCCGGAGCGCGACAGGATGGCGGTGTTCACGCCCACGAGGTCGCCGTCCATGTCCACCAGCGGTCCGCCCGAGTTGCCCGGGTTAATCGCCGCGTCGGTCTGGATGTAGGAACCGTAGTCGGCCAGTCCGGTGTTCGACCGCGCCAGCGCCGAGATAATGCCGTTGGTGACCGTCTGGCCGACGCCGAAGGGGTCGCCGATGGCGAGCACGAGGTCGCCGACCTCGAGCTGCTGCTGGTCGTCGATGGCGATGGTGGGCAGGCGCTCGCCTTTGGGGTCGATCTTCAGCACGGCGAGATCGGAGCGCGGATCGTCCAGCAGCAGGGTCGCCGGCCATTCGCGGCGGTCGCCGGTGACCACCATAATCTCCTGCGCGCCGTCGATCACATGGTGGTTGGTGATGACAACGCCGTCGGCCCGCACGATGGAGCCGGAACCCAGCGACTGCTCGACGCGCTGGCGGGGAACGCCGCCGCCGGTGAAGAAGTCCCAGAAGGGGTCGACCTGCTGGCGCACGACGCGGCGGGAGAAGACGTTGACCACCGCGGGAGACGCCCGTTTCACCACCGGCGCGAAGGACAGTTTCATTGTCGCCAGATCGGCCGGCGGGGCGCGGTTGGGCTGGGAGAGACCGGGAACCTGGGCCACGCCGTGGTTGGGCTGCGAACAGGCGGCCAGGACGACAAGGGCGGGGATCAAGGCGCGATAGGCTTTCATCTTCGAAAACGCTCTCCGTGACGCGGAATTTGCGAAGGCTTAGTCAGCGCGCGTTTCGGGCGCAATCATGGCGCCTCAAGCCGCGGCGCGGGCCGGCTGTTTCGCGACATAGGGCCGAGCGACGCGCAAGGCGAGCAGGAAGGCCGCCACCATGAAGGCCGAGGCCAACGCGACGGCGAGGCCGGGCGCATGCAGGACCTCCTCGTGCCGGATAGACCAGGCGAAGGTCAGGCCGAAGATCAGCGGGCCGAAGATGGCCGCAAGGCCGATGGCGGCGGAGTTGGCGCCCTGCAGCTGGCCCTGCTCGTGCGGCGCGACGCGGCGGGTCATCAGCCCCTGCATGCCTGGCTGGACCAGGCCCATCAGCGCAAAGATCGGCATGCCCATCCAGTAGAACAGGCTCGTCGGCGCGGCCGCGAAGACCGCAAACCCGACCGCGCCGCAGAAGAGGCCGGTCAGCAGCGCGCCGCGCTCGCCGATGCGCTTGACCACAGGGCCTACCAGCACCGCCTGGACGATGATGTTGAGGATGCCCGTCACCATCATGTTCAGCCCCATTTGCAGCGGGGTCCAGCCGTAGCGATGGCCGGTGTAGAGGACGAAGATCGCGGGCAGGACGTTGTGGGCGATCAGGTAGAGCGAATTGACGCCCGCGAGGCCCAGCAGGTCGCGGTGCGAGCGCAGCAGGACGAGTGAGCCGAAGGGGTTGGCCTTCTTCCACACGAAGGCCTTGGCGCGCTTCTCGGGCGGCAGCGATTCCGGCAGCACGAAGAAGCCGTAGAGCCAGTTGCAGAGCGCCAGCGCCGCGCAGACCATGAACGGCAGGCGAAGGTCGTAGCTGCCCAGCCAGCCGCCCAGCACCGGGCCCACGACAAAGCCGATCCCGAAGGCCGAGCCCATCAGGCCGAACGCCTTGGCGCGGCTCTCTGGCGGGGTGACATCGGCCACATAGGCGCTGGCGGTCGAGAAGCTGGCCGCCGTCATGCCGTTGATGATGCGCCCGACGTAGAGCCACATCAGCGTCGGCGCGAAGGCCATGAACAGGTAATCGATTCCCAGTCCGAACACCGAGATCAGGATCACCGGTCTGCGCCCCAACCGGTCCGACAGCATGCCCAGCACCGGCGAGCAGAAGAACTGCATCAGGCCCCAGGTAGTGGCGAAGAGCACGTTCCACTCGGACGCCGCGGCGGTGTCCCCGCCCGCGAACTGCTTGATGAGATTGGGCAGCACCGGGATCATGATCCCAAGCGACAGCATGTCCATCAGCGCCGTGGCGAAGATGAAACCGAAGGCGGCCCGCCTGCCCGTCTGAGTCTGTTCGCTCATGCGTTCCCCTTGTTTCAGCGGCGCCGCTCAAGCCCTTCCCTCGCGAAGAGAAGGGAACGGAAAAAGGCGGCCAGATCGCTCCAGCCGCCCTTTTCAACACATCCCTTGCGACGCGCCTATTCCTCGACGGCCACCTGGACCGGACCGGAGTCCTTGCCCTTTTCGGCGGGGTCGCGGTCGACGAATTCGATGACGGCCAGCGGCGCGTTGTCGCCGTAGCGGTAGCCGGCCTTGAGCACGCGGATGTAGCCGCCGTTACGGGCGGCGTAGCGGGGGCCCAGCGTCGTGAACAGCTTGCCGACCTGTTCGATGTCGCGGACCTGGCTGATGGCCTGGCGCCGCGCATGCAAGTCGCCGCGCTTGGCCAGCGTGACCAGCTTTTCGACGAACGGCCGGAGTTCCTTGGCCTTGGGCAGGGTGGTGACGATCTGCTCGTGCTTGATGAGCGAGGCGGCCATGTTGGCGAACATGGCGGTGCGGTGGCTGGTCGTACGACCCAGTTTGCGGTGGGCTTTCCCGTGACGCATTTCAGTCTCTCCTGGGCCTCAGCCCGATCTCACCAACTCCCAGCCTGTTTCCCGCCTGGGTCCTTGCGAAGCGCCGGGGCCCTCCACCGCGGTTGCGGCTTCACGGGGCCCGGACCGCCGAGGCGATCCGGAAAGGCGCTGTAGTCAGTCCTAGATCTGGTCTTCGAACTTCTTGGCCAGGTCTTCGATGTTCTCCGGCGGCCAGTTCGGCACGTCCATGCCGAGGTGCAGGCCCATGCCGGCGAGCACTTCCTTGATCTCGTTCAGCGATTTGCGGCCGAAGTTCGGAGTGCGGAGCATCTCGGCTTCAGTCTTCTGGATCAGGTCGCCGATGTAGACGATGTTGTCGTTCTTCAGGCAGTTGGCCGAGCGGACCGACAGCTCCAGCTCGTCGACCTTCTTGAGCAGCGCCGGGTTGAACGGCAGCTCGGGCTTGGCTTCGCCTTCCGACTTGGCCTTGGGCTCTTCGAAGGTGATGAAGATCTGCAGCTGGTCTTGCAGGATGCGGGCGGCGTAGGCCACCGCGTCCACCGGCGACACCGCGCCGTTGGTCTCAACTTCCATGACCAGCTTGTCGTAGTCGAGCGACTGGCCCTGGCGGGTCGGCTCGACGCGGTAGGCGACGCGCTTGACCGGCGAATAGAGGGCGTCGACGGCGATTAGGCCGATCGGGGCGTCCTCGGGACGGTTACGCTCGGCCGGGACGTAGCCCTTGCCGTTCTGGACGGTGAATTCCATCCGCACCTCGACGCCGTCGTCCAGCGTGCAGAGCACGTGGTCGCCGTTGAGGATCTCGATGTCGCCGGAGGTGTCGATCTGGCTGGCGGTGACCGCGCCCGGACCCTTGGCGCGCAGGGTCATGCGCTTGGGGCCTTCGGCGTGCATCCGCACGGCCAGCTGCTTGATGTTGAGGACGATGTCGACGACGTCCTCACGCACGCCTTCCAGCGAGGAGAATTCGTGCACCACGCCGTCGATCTGCACGGCGGTGACGGCAGCCCCTTGCAGGGACGAGAGCAGAACGCGGCGCAGCGCGTTGCCGAGCGTCACCCCAAAGCCGCGCTCGAGGGGTTCGGCGACGATGCGGGCCTTGCGGCTGGCGTCGGCGCCGGTCTCGATCAGCGGCTTCTCCGGGCGGATGAGCTCGTTCCAGTTTCTTTCGATCACAGGGCGGTCCCTCAAACGCGGCTCGCCGGCAACCAAGGCCGGCGAAGGGAAGGTCGATTTGTCTTACTCAGACGCGCCGGCGCTT
>Ga0157373_10000734_pt1 | contig 25474 bp, 26 predicted proteins | sample C65metaG_FD_113460 | JGI IMG/M metagenome (GOLD analysis project Ga0157373, IMG submission 113460) | Corn rhizosphere microbial communities from Kellogg Biological Station, Michigan, USA - C6-5 metaG | ecosystem: Host-associated > Plants > Roots > Rhizosphere > Soil | place: USA: Michigan... | reverse complement strand
CGTTCCTCGTCAGCGCTCAGGGCCATTGGGCGTCCCTATCGATCAATGTCCGCCAGCACGTAGTCCAGACTGCCCAGAATCGCGAGCAGGTCCGGGATCATCAGTCCGCGGCAGAGCAGGGGAAGCGTCTGCATGTGCGGAAACGACGGCGCGCGAATGCGCGTGCGGTACGACGTCGTGTCCCCATCGCTCACCAGGTAATAGCCGTTGTTTCCCTTGGTGGCTTCGATGGCGCCCAGTGCTTCGCCCGGCGGCGGCACCGGACCCCACGCCACGCCCAGGAAGTGCGTGATCAGCGTCTCGATGTCGTGCATGGTGTGTGCCTTGATCGGCGGCGTGGCCGCGGCCTGCAGCGACTTCACCGGCCCGGGCGGCATGCGGTCGATGCACTGCTCGATGATGCGCAGGCTCTGCCGCATTTCCTCCACGCGGACCAGCGCGCGATCGTAGCAGTCGCCGTGGGTCGCCGTGGGAATCGCGAAGTCGAACTGCTCGTAGCCGGAGTACGGCTGCTTCTTCCGGAAGTCCCACTCGAAGCCGCACGAGCGCAGATTCGGGCCGGTCACGCCCCAGTCAATGGCCTCGTCCAGCGTGTACACGCCAACGTCCTTCGTACGTGCCTTGAAGATGCGGTTGCCCAGGATTTCCCGGTCGTACTCCCTGAGTCGCGGCGGGAAATACTTCACGAAGTCGCGCAGCATGGTGTCCCACCCCTGTGGCAGATCGTCCGCCACGCCGCCAATGCGGAACCAGTTGGGGTGCATGCGCGCGCCGCAGACGGCCTCGATGATGCCGAAGGCGCGCTCCCGATCGTTGAACGTGAAGAACACCGGCGACAGCTGTCCAAGATCCTGCGAGAACGTGCCGTACCACACGAGATGGCTGATGATGCGGAACAGCTCGGAGAGCATCACGCGGATCACCTGCGCGCGCGGCGGCACCTCGATGCCCGCCAGCTTCTCGTAGGCCGTGAGATACGCGAGGTTGTTCATCACGCCGCCCAGGTAGTCAATCCGGTCGGTGTACGGGATGAACGTGTGCCAGCTCTGGCGTTCTCCCATCTTCTCGGCGCCCCGATGGTGAAAGCCGATCTCGGGCACGGCGTCCAGGATTTCCTCACCGTCGAGCTGCAGCACGATGCGCAGCACGCCGTGCGTGCCGGGGTGCTGCGGCCCCACGTTCAGGAAGATGAAATCGGCATCCGCGCTGCGCCGCTGCATCCCCCACGCCTCGGGCACGAAGCGCATGGCGTCCTGCTCACGCTGCTCCTTGTCGGGCGTGAGCTGATAGGGCCCCATCTCGGTGGCGCGCGCGGGATGATCCTTGCGCAGCGGATGACCCACCCACGTGTCGGGCATCAGGATCCGCGTGAGGTGCGGATGACCATCCACCTCGATGCCGAACATGTCCCACATCTCACGCTCGTACCAGTTGGCCGAGGGCCAGATGGGCGTGATCGTGGGGATGTGCAGGTCGCCGGCGGAGAGCGCCACCTTGAGCCGCAGATACGCGTTCCGCTCGAACGACAGCAGGTGATAGACGACGGTGAAGTCGCTCGCGGGCTCGCCCTCGCGATGCTTGCGCATGCGTTCGTCAATCGCCGTGAGGTCGTAGAGCATCGCGTAGGGCTGCTCCACGCCGGTCTTGAGATGGCGCATCACGTCGCCCACCCGGTCGCGCGCGAGCCAGAAGGTGGGGATGCCGTCGCGCGTCTGCTGGGTGGCGACAATGGCCGAGCTGACTTCCTCGTGCAGTTGCGTACCGATGTCGGACGTGGCGATCATGGACCCTCGTGCGGCCGGTCAGACATGATCGGGCGGACGGAGCAGCATGGTCTTCTGGCGTTCGGCGCGCTTGAGATCGCGCTGCGAGAGAAGTGGCCCGCGCTCGACGCGCTGCGAGCCCACCGTCCAGCTCAGCGGGCGCTTCTCGGTGCCCACCGCCTGCCGCAGCAGCAGCAGTCCCTCCATGAAGGCATCCGGACGCGGCGGGCATCCGGGCACATAGACATCAACCGGCAGGAACTTGTCCACGCCCTGGACGACGCTGTAGATGTCGTACATCCCGCCCGAATTGGCGCACGAGCCCATGGAGATCACCCAGCGCGGCTCCATCATCTGTTCGTAGAGCCGCTGCACGATGGGCGCCATCTTGATGAAGACCGTGCCGGCGACGACCATCATGTCCGCTTCGCGCGGCGTATTCCGGATGACCTCCGCGCCAAAGCGCGCGATGTCGTACTTGCTCGTGATGCTCGTCGCCAGTTCCACGAAGCAGCAGGAGAGACCGAAGCCGAACGGCCAGATGGAATTCTTGCGCCCCCACGCGAGCAGATCCTGCAGCCGCGACATGACGAGCGTGCGGCGAATGGCATCGTCGTCGGATTGCGCTCGTGTGCCGATCTGCACGGGGGGATGCGGCGTCTCCACGGACCACTGCATCAGACGCGTCCCCGTGTGCGCCGCGCGCCGTGCACGTGTCCCCAGTCGAGTGCACCAATGCCCCAGAGATACACCAGCGTCAGCACCAGCACGCCGGTGAAGACCAGCGCCTCGAAGTAGCCCGGCCAGCCGAGTGTCCGGCTCGCCACGGCCCATGCGAACAGGAACACGGCTTCGAGGTCGAACACCACGAAGAACACGGCGACGAGATAGAACTCGGCCGGAAAGCGCACGCGCGCCGAACCCTCCGACACGATGCCGCCCTCGTATGGTGTGCCCTTCGCGGGTGCGCTGTGCCGCTGCCCCAGCACGTACGACAGCGCAAGCATTGCTCCGACGAGCAGGAGCACGATCACGAAATAAATGAGGAGGGGCCAGAGAGACATTCAGGTCGTACTCCGATGGCGTTCCGGACTCGACGGGCGCGCGGCGCATCTCCATCTTCAGTCAGCCGATATACAGCAAGGACCATGCTGGCCGTGGGTTTGCCCCCGGAACCGGAGGTGTCATGACCGGCTCGCGTGTCCCGCCAGCTCGCTGCTCCGGCAGGCTCGCCACGTGCTGTCACGGCGGGGCGTTCTTCGAGGCGATTGGTGACGAGTTCGATACGCTCGCGCGCGTGCGAGGCGCTGCGCGGTCCCGCGTGTCATCGGGCGCGATGAGCGGAGACGCACATGTCACGCCTGGCGGTGAAGGACATTGCAACGCACGCCAGGATGGTGGGCATGCGGCGTGATGTGCTCGAGAAGCGCGTCACACCGGTGGAGACCGGTTTGCGGTATGGTTGATGCGTGCTGCTCTGGAACCCGGACCGCACCACGAACGTACGCTATCGGGCTGAATGAACCTGGAGGTGCTTCCACATGCCCTGTCTCCTGGCCCTGATCGCGCTCGCGGCGCCGCGCATCGTCATCCTGCTGCTGTGGTTCTTCAGCACGTGGTTCGCCGGCCTCTTCACCACACTGCTCTGGCCGGTGCTGGGGTTCATCTTTCTTCCCACCACGCTGCTCTGGTACACAGTGGTGCTCCACTGGTTCGGCGGGCAATGGACGCTCTGGCCGATCGTGGGGATCGTGATCGCGCTCCTGATCGATCTGTCGCCTTCGACGGGACGGCGGAGGCGGCGCGAGGCGTGACGTTCGCGGTGTGGCGCCGGACGGGAGCGCCGCGCCTACACCGTGCCGTCGTATGCCATGTCCACCGGAACGCCGGCGACGAGCGTCTGATACACCACGCAGTAGCGCCGCGTGAGCTCGAGAAGCTTCTCCCGTTCGGCGGCGCCCGCGTCGGCGTCCACCGTGAAGCGCACGCGGATGCGCTGGAACCCCACTGGCACGTCCTTCGCGACGCCGAGCGTGCCGCGGAAATCCAGATCACCTTCGGCGGCCACGCCACCGCTGCGCAGTGTGATGCCGAGCGCCGTGGCGACCGCGGACATCGTGACGCCGGCGCAGGCGACCAGCGCCTCCAGCAGCATGTCGCCCGAGCACACGTTCAGCCCCGTGCCGCCCGTGGCCCGGTGCAGCCCCGCGGCCGCGAGTGCGCGTCCGGTGGCGACGCTGCAAGTGACCTCTTCGCCGATGGTGCCCTGCGCCGTGAGTGTGATGAGCGCCGCTTCAGGGTGCTCACGGTAGAGCTGCTTGAGCGGCGCCTGCTTCGCCCGGATCTCGTCCGCGTTCATGGAAATGGGTTCGGGATGGCGCGGCGGATCAGTTCGCCGGCCGATCGCCTGATCGGAACAGCATGCGCAGCAGCCAGATCACGACCACCACCGGCAGCACGATGAAGAGCAGAAACTTGAGCGCCAGGATGGTGAACAATCCCACACCAATGATGAGGATGAGTGGAATCCCCAGGATCGCCATGGTGAGCAGCGGGCGAAGGGCGAACAGGCGTAGAATGGCGGCGATCATGGCGGGCGCTCCGGGTAAAGGTCTCCTCACGCACTACGCTTCGGGCGCGGCGAAGGTTTCCGGCGCTCTGCCTGATATGATAGCCACCGTCTGGCGTCCGCGTCAGCGTGCGACGCTGACCCGAAGTTGCATGCTGCGCGGCCGCCCGACGGATGCGCCGCTGAAAAACGCGCCTTTGAGCAGATACTCGCTGTCGAACACATTGTTGACGTAGAGCTGTGGCCGGACCACGGCGCCGCCCAGAATGATGCTGTATCCGGCGCTCAGATCCAGCACGAAATTCGGCTTCACCTTGTAGCCGGAGTTGAAATCGAACAGCCCCGTGCCGTAGTGCGGCAGCGTCGGGTCCGATGCATCCACCTCCAGTCCATTCGTGAGACCCGACCCGTAGATGCCGGTGGTGCTCAGGAAGAACCGATTCACGCTGTACACGGCGGACGCGACTGCGGAGAGGCGCTGGTCGTGATCCAGATCGAACCAGCCCGTTGGGGTGGATGCGGGAAAGAAGCCACCCGTGATCGGACCGTGGCCGTAGGCATGCGACAGGGCGAGGTTCAGGTAGCCGCTCACCGGCCCGCGCGGCCGGATCTCGATGACGCTCTCGATGCCGGTGACCCTGATCTGCGCAATGTTCACCGACGTGACGATGGCCGAGCCCGGCACGGTGTTGTCGTCGATTCCCGGCGCGCTGCGCTTGTGATACGCGGACAGCTTGGCCACCACGCCGAAGGGGAAGCGATGGATGTAGCCCATCTCGTAGAAGTCGTCACGTTCGGGCAGCGTCGGCGCGGTCACGACCCCCGAATCCGCCGCACTCGTGATGGCGCGCAGATCCTCGACGTTCGTCGGCACGAACAGGCGGCCGTAGTACGCGTAGAACGTGTTGGCGGGATCCGGAAAGAAGCTCACCTTGACGCGCGGGCTCAGCTGGTGCTGGTTGCCGGCGAACGGCGCCACGTGCGTGTCGTACCGCGCACCGGTGCGCAGTTCGAACCACTCGGTTGGCGCAAGAACCGTCTGTGCATATACCCCGAGGTCGTGTCCGCTCAGCCCGGAGTTGGACACCGGCCCCCGGCTCCCGTCAGTGGCCGTCGCGACGAACAATTCGTGTCCCGTCGTGACAGATGCCAGGGTGCCGGTCTTGAAGGCGACCGCATGGCTCGGGCGCCACTGAAAATCAATCTTCGTTCCGGTCGTGTTGAATGAGCGATCCTCCCGGAGATTGAACGGCGTCGTATCGGGAAAGAAGATGAACGACGGATCATCATCGGCGCCGGGATTGTACTGCAGGCTCCCGTGACGGTAGAACAGGCTCGTGAACAGATCGGAGCCCTCTTCCAGGCCGGCTGCCGAATCCGCCGCAAACCGGTGCCGCCAGCTCAGGTTTGCGAAGGCATTGATGTCCCGCTGATGATCGTCGAGGAGTGTGCCACCAGTCGAGTCGAACGGCACGGCCGATCGGGTCCTGGTCCAGTTCACATCCAGGTTGAAGGCGTCACGAGCGGACGGCGTGAACTGCAGCTTCCCGAAGCCGGAGAGGTCTTCTCCCGAGTTGTGAAGGTTGATGGGCGCGTCGGTGAGCGTGTCGAACATCACCGGCTCCCGGCGCATTGCGGTGGACTGCCTGGAGCCCGAGGCGAAAAAGCCCCACCTTCCCATGCTGTTGCTGAGGTTCAGGCTCTGGCCGTTGGAGTTGAAGGAGCCCACGTAGGTGGACGCATCCGCGTGGAAGCCGCCCGAGGGAATACGCGTGAGCACGTTGACGATCGCGGCGTTCTTGTCGCCGAACTCCGCGTCCCAGCCACCCGTCTGGAAATCGATGCGGTCCACGACCTCGGGATCGAACAGCTCGTTCAGACTGCCCGAGATGCCCGCGTTCACGGGCACGCCATCCACGTAATAGGTGTACTCGGCGTGCTGGCCGCGGATGTGCACTTCACCCGTCGGCGCCCGGACCGCTCCCACGATGGACTGCTGCAGGATCTGTGAAGTCGTGATCGTGGGCGCCCCGTGGAAATCATTCTGCTTAAAGACCTGATCGCCGCTTCGCGTGTCGACGGCAATGGGCGACTGCGCCGTCACCGTGATGGCCTGCAGATTCACCGGGATGGAGGTGAGACGGAACGCGACGGTATGCGTGACGCCATCGCGAATGGACACGGCGCGGGACTCGGGGCGGAACCCGATCAGCCGCACGGTCACGCTGTACTCGCCGAGCGCCAGATCATGGATGATGAACCGCCCGAACTGGTCGGTCACCGTGGTTGAAACGGCGCGCCCTTGCAGCGTGAGAATCACTTCGCTGCCCTGCAGCGGCTGCCCGGTGGCACTGTCCGTCACGGTGCCGGCGATGTCGGCGTTCGGCTCCGTCGCCATGAGCGGCCCCGCGGGGATGATGCAGACCAGCAGGACGGCGAGAAGGACTCCGACTCCCCGATGGGACAGTGTGCAGCGCATGAGTGACCTCCGTGGCATGCGTGAGGGTACGCACGCAGGCGAAGGACTCATAACACCATCTCGTCAACGGTCGCTGGGAGCTGTCCAGTGGACCGTCACCGGCGATGAACGGAACTCAGAGTTTCAGCAGTTGGTCGCGGAGCACGCGCGACCGCAGGCGACTCACGGTGAGTGTCTCACCGTTGGTGAGCGTGACCAGATAGGTGCCGCCCGGCATGACCGTGACGCGTTTCATTGTGTCCACGTTCACCAGCGCGCCGCGTGAGAGCCGCACGAAATTCGCGGGGTCGAGCCGCGCCTCGAGGTCCTTCAGCGCGTACGTGATCACATAGCGCTCGCCTGACACAGTGGTGAGGTGGAGCAGCTCGCCATCCGCCACGATGGATGCCAGCCGGGAGACGGCGATGAGCAGGATCTCGTCCTTGCTGCGAACCGGGATCCGCCGGATCCGTTCGGCGGGCGCCGTCGCGTCGTACTGTGTGGCAGCCGCCCGCACGCGCGCGGCATCCCCGGGGTGCAGGTTGGCGTGTTCGAGGCGCTCGATGGCGCGGTTGATGGTCTGCCGCAGCCGGCTCGGCTCGACGGGCTTCAACAGGTAGTCCACGGCGTTCAGTTCGAAGGCACGCACGGCATGCTCGTCGTACGCGGTGACGAACGCAACGAGCGGCAGCCGTGTCTTCCGCAGGAGTCGCACGACGTCCAGCCCGTGAACCTCCGGCATCTGCAGGTCGAGGAGCGCGAGGTCCGGTGCGAGGCGCTCGATCAGTTCGTCGGATTCCGCGCCGTTCGATGCTTCCCCCACGACCGCCACATCGTCGTACGACGCGAGGACCGAACGCAGGAACGCACGTGCCGGCCGTTCGTCGTCGGCGATGACCACGCGCAGCCGCTGCATCAGGATGCCAACTCCACCGGGCGGCCGTCGCTCACGCGCAACGGCAGGCGAACCACTGCGGTCGTGCCCCGGCCCGGTTGACTTTCAATGCTCAGCGACGCGTCCTGGCCGTAGAAGCGCTCGAGCCGCTGCTCGATGTTGCCGAGTCCCACCCGATCGGCGCGACCCTGCGCGAACGTGCGCGGCGATGCGCCGGCGCCGGTGTCGGCGACGCACAGACACAGCATCGGCGCACGAATGCCCGCGCCCGGTTCGACTGACGCTTCGACGCGCACGCTCCCGCCAACGCGCAGCGGCGCGATGCCGTGTGTGATCGCGTTCTCCACCAGTGGTTGCAGGAGGAGTGCCGGGATCCGTGCGGCGTACAGTTCGTCGGGAACCACAACCGCCACGTGCAGCCGCTCCTCGAAGCGGGCTCGCTCGATCCCCAGATAGGATTCGACGATGTCCATCTCCTCCCGGAGGGTAATGAGTTCTCCGGTGACTGGCCTCAGTACCGCGCGGAGCAGGCTCGTGAGCCGATAGAGCGTGTCGAGGGCGCGCTCCGGAGCCTCACGCATGAGATAGCCGATCGTGGCAAGCGCATTGAACAGGAAGTGCGGATTCAACTGGGCCCGGAGTGCCCGCAATTCGGCTTCGGTGGCGAGTTGCGTCATCTCACGCTCGCGCAGGTCGCGAGCGTGACGTTCGCGTGAGACCCGGAGCGAATCCACTCGGCGCGCGGTGATGATCGCCGCCGATTCCAGCAGCGCGACATCGTCAGACAGCATGCGGCGCCCTCCGGACAGATCGGCCACCGTCATCACGTACGCCGGCGCCTCCGTAGTTGGCACGATGACGCGGGTGGCGCCGTTCCGGCCCGGCACGCGGTTTGGGGCGACTTCATTGCTCTCCAGACTCGTCCACGTGACCTGACCGGACGACAGCGCCACGGCCAGTGCCTCGCACGCGGCGTTCAACACGTCGCCTTCCGATTCGAATGCCGCCACGCGTGCGCCGAGGTCAGCGCGCAAGGAGCGATAGTCCGTGCGACGCAGGACGATGCGGTCCACGAATCGGGCGATGCCCTGGCGCAGCAGCGGATACGCCAGCGCCGTGGCGATCCAGAGCGCGAGCAAGGCACTCACGGCCCGCGGACTCGTGAAGTCATGCACGAGATGCGGCAGAATGAACGGCACAGCGATCGTCGCGTAGAGCGCCACCGCGAACAGGATGAGCGCCAGCAAGGTCAGGGCGCGCTTGAGAAACAGGTCCACAAGCGCAAAGCGGTAATCCTGATAGAGGATGACCAGCGCCAAAGGGATGGACGCGTGGTGTCCGACCAGCTCCACCGGCAGCGTATCGGACGCGGCAGTGTGCTGGCTCAGATGAAACGCCATGACGGCGAACACCGCGAGCGCCACCACGGGAAGCGCGCGCCGCCAGCCTGGCTGCCGGCGCGCATTCAGCACGAGCAGCGCCATGATGATCCCGTAGCCCACCGTCAGCGTGAGCAGTGCAGGGCGCGATGGCGTGGGAGTCCCGTGCAGCGCAGTAGCGAACTGCATCGCGCTCGCGATGCCGCTCAACGTGTAGGTCGCCGCCGTGAGCAGTCGGGTTGCGCGGCGCCAGTCACCGGCTTGCAGTGCGGAGTGGACCACTACCGCTGGCAGGAACCCCAGCGCGGAAAACGCGATCGCGCCCAGCCATGGCGACGGGGCACGCATGCCAAAATCCTGGAATCCGTAGATGACCAACGCCCCGGAATTCCAGATGAGGCCGAGCACCGCGGTCACGATCGGAATGCGATCGGCATGGCCAATTGCCAGGGCACGCACGGGGAGCGCGCGCACACACATGGCGGCCAGCATTGCGTACAGCACAATGCCGGTAAGGAATCCCACCAGATGCAACAGCGATACGGCGTCAGGAGGCATCCTGGGGGGTGCTCCAAAGCAAGTGGCGCGGTTTCAATTTCCGGAATTCTTCACGGATAATGCTACGGCGTGGCCCACACCCCGAACAGTTGCATTCCCACCAGTGGTCGTCTGAGGACCACGAACGGTCGCGCCGTGCGCATGAGTGGTACGTGGCGTGTCCTGCCCGGGAATGCCCCGTTCGGAACGAAGAAAAATTTGCGGCGGCTCCAGCGCGTGTGGTGTAGTGTGCTGCGGTGCCTTCCACGGCGCGATATCCCCATTGCCTGCTCACGCTGCGAACCAGGTGGTCTGCGCGCGACGGTTCGCAGTCGCCCGCACAACCGCCGCACGAAGAGAAGAGGCTGGCCGTGATGACCCGATCGTCCCGTGTACCATTGCTGCTGGCGACACTCTGTCTGCTTGCCGCGTGCAGCGACAACAATCCGGCTGCTCCCGTGGCGCGCTGTTCATCCGGTGCGCAACCGACCACGCTGACCTCCGGCCAGGCAGGCACCTTCGCGGCCGCTGATCTGGCAACCTGCCTCGTCCTGCCGGGCGATGGCGCGACGTACGTGATCGTTCCGCAACTCGCAGCACCCGCGACGTCGCTCACGCCGGTGAGCTACGAACTGGGCGAGGGGGGCGCGACCGGGAACCTGGTTGCGAGGATAACGCCCGATTGGAATCCGGTGCAGAGCAGTCGGAGCATGCCAGGCCCGCTGCAGGATCGCTTCGACCACTCGCTGCTCGTCCGCAACCGCCAGCTCGCGCACGTGACTGCGGTTGCCGGCTCCGCGCGGTCCGGCGTCCACACGGCGCTCCACGCGTCGGTCGCGCCGCCGGCTCCTGGCAGCACGAGGGCGTTCTTCGTGTGCGGCAACCTCGACTGCACCGACAGTCTCTTCAAGAGCGACACGGCCCAGCTCGAATACGTCGGCGCCAACATCCTGTTCTACCAGAGCAGCAAGGCACCGCCGCCGCCGGCAGGGCTTACCGGCGCTCAACTGACTGCGTTGGGCACGCTCATTGACCAGACGCTGTATGGCATTGACATCCGCACGTTCGGTCAGCCGTCAGACATTGATGCGAACGGACGAGTAATCGTGTTGATGAGTCCGTACGTCAATGCCATCTCCCCCGCCAGTGAGTGCGCGTCGCAGGGTTTCGTGGCGGGCTTCTTCTTCGGCCCCGACCTCATCCCGAGTGTTCCACATTCGAACGCGGCCGAAATCTACTATTCTCTCGCGCCTGATCCGAATGGGACGTTCAGTTGTCCGCACACGGTGGGCGAAGTCGAGCAGCTCACCGGCGCGACGTTTCTGCACGAGATGCTGCACATGATCAACTTCAATCAGAAAGTCCTCGTTCACCACGACAACGACACGGAAGTGGAGTTTCTGGACGAGGGGATGGCCAAGATCGCCGAAGAATTCGGTGCGAGATACTACGAACAGCGGTATCCGCCGCCGACCGGCCGCACGAACCCGGCGCAGCTCTTTCCGGATTCGGCGGAGGGGTTCATCACGGGTGACCTGTTCAACTCCTACGACTATCTGGCGAATCCCGGTGCCAGTACGGCGACGTTGTCCACGGGCGCGAGCACGCTGCCCGATGCGGGCGCCGAGTGGCTGTTCCTGCGCTGGCTGGGTGATCAGACGGATAGCACCATCTATGCACGAATCGTCCAGTCGGCGCTCACGGGAATGCCCAACCTGGAAGCGGCCGCCGGAGCGTCCTTCCCGCAGCTCTTTGGCGAATTCAGCATGGCGCTCTACACCGACAGCCTTCCCGGCGTGATGCGCGGTGAGCCGCCTGCGCCCTATCGCTTCGAATCGCGGAATCTCAGGCAGTTGTATCAGGCGCTGTTCAGGGCGGTCGCCGATCCGACGGTCATTCCGCGACCGTTTCCCATCGAGCTGACTGTGCTCTCGCCGGGTACCAGCGCGAGCGGTGCCCTGCTTCCGGGCACGATGCACTTCTACAAGTTCACGACGCCGACGAACGGCGCCACCGGGCAGCTGCACTTTTCCAGCGCTGGCGGCGCCGCGTTCGACGCGACGAGCGCGGCACAGGTGACGGTGTTCCGATGCCCGACCGCCGACGCATGTCCGTGATTCCGCTCGTCCCACGGGTCAGTGAGCTCACGCGACCGCATCCACTCGTCGCCGGATACGGTGCAGCCGGATGGTCTGCCGGATGTCCCCCGCCGCATACGGCCGCTCTTCGGTGGATTCCACGCGCAGATCACTCTCGCGGCACAAGGTCAGAAATGCTTCCGCCGAGAGGCGGCCGGGATCCGCGATCACCGCCATCCCCTCCGGAGCGATCGCGCGCGACAGGGCGCTGGCCATGAGATTCGCATACGTGGGCTCGTACAGCACGTCGGAGGCGAGCACGAGATCGTACGTGCCGAGATCGGGCGGCAGCGCACGCCAATCCACGAGCCGCGTGCGCGGCTCCCGGCCCACGGCGCGCCAGGCGTTCGCGCGCGTGAAGCGCAGCGCATCCTCGTAGTAATCCGTGGCGGTGATGTCGAATCCGGCGTGCATGGCGGAGCTGGTCACGAGCCCCAGGCCGCAGCCGAATTCCAGCGCCGTGTGCCGCGCGCCCGGTTCGTGCACCACCCACTCCGCGAGCGCATGCGCTGAGGGCCACAGGTCCGCCCAGTAGGGCAGCCGGTCGTCGCGCGCGAAATCCGCTTCGCTGATGAGCGTATCGGAGTTGGCTGGTTTGAGCAGCGCGAATCGCAGCATGCCGGCACTCACCGGTTCCACCGCGGTCACGAACTGCCGCTCGAGCTCCGCCACGAGCGCCCCACCGACGGCTTCCGTCACTCCGTCACAGCGCGAAATGCGTGGCGAGCGACGAGTCCTCGGCGAGCAGCAGGGCATGCAGCGTCTCGCCGGCCGCCACCTGCGGCCGGTCCTCGGGCACGACGAGCAGGGCATTCGCGAGCGACATGGACGTCAGGATCCCCGATCCCTGCGGGCCCGTGAGCCGGGCGCCCAGCGATCCATCCGCGCGCACCGTCACAATGGCGCGCAGAAAGTGTGTGAGCTTCGCCCCGATCTTCACCGGCTCCTCGAGCGTCACGGCCACCGGCCGCCGGAAGAGCCGCGTGTGACCCAGCATGCGGCGCAGCACCGGCCGCACGAACAGCTCGAAGGTGACCATGGTGGACACGGGATTGCCGGGCAGCCCGATCCATGGCATCCCATGCAATCGGCCGAAGCCCAGCGGTGCGCCGGGACGCATGCGCACCTTCCACACGTCGAGCGTCACGCCGAGCTCCGCGAGCACCGTGCGCACGTAGTCGTACTCGCCCGCCGACATGCCCGCCGATGTGATGAGCAGATCGCAGCCAGCGGCGCGCTGCATGCGCTCGCGCAGATCCGCCGGATCGTCGCGCGCGATCCCGAGGTTCAATGGCTCGCCGCCCGCCGCGCGGATCAGCGCGTGCAGCGTGTAGCTGTTCGACGTCACGATCTTCCTTCCGGCGAGTGCCTCGTGGAACCGGTCGAGGTCCACGATCTCGTCGCCCGAGCTCATGAAGGCGACCCGGGGCCGGCGATGGACATCCACACTGGCCGCGCCCACCGACGCGAGCACGCCGATCTGCGCGGCGCCGAGTGACACGCCACGGTCGAGCACGACCACGCCGGTCTCGATGTCCTCGCCGCGCGGCCGGATGTTGCGTCGCGCGTCGCGCGCACTCGTGACGACCACCACATCCGTCGCGCCATTCGTATCCTCCACGCGCACGACCGAATCCGCCCCCTCCGGCACCGGCGCCCCGGTCATGATGCGAATGGCGGTGCCCGCCTCGACCTGCCGCGATGGAAACTCGCCCGCCTGCACCGACTCGAGCACGCGCAGCGACACCGGAGCGTCCTCGCGCGCGGGCTCGATGTCCGCGGCGCGCACCGCATAGCCATCCATGGCGGAGTTGTCCCACGCCGGCAGCGTGAGCGGCGATGCCACCGGCGTGGCGAGCACGCGACCCGCCGCGTCGAGCAGCGCCACCCGCTCGGCGCCCAGCGGCTCAATGCCCGCGAGAATGCGCGCGCTTGCTTCGGCGACGCCGAGCACTCAGCCCGTGCCTCCCATCGTGTACGACGCCAGCGCTTCCGCGATGTCGTCCTGCACGTTCAGCACCTGCCGAGCCGGCGCCGTCCAGTTGTTGCACAGAATGCTGAAGATGAGCATGTGTCCATCGGCCGTGTTCACGTAGCCGGAGAGGGAGCGCGCATTCGCGACGGAGCCGGTCTTCGCATGCACGTTCCCCTGCGCCGGAGTGCCGCGCATGCGCTCGCTCAGCGTGCCATCCACGCCGGCCACGGGCAATCCATCATAGAATGTCGCGAACGACGCGCTGTCCTTGCGCACCGCATCCAGGATGCGGACGAGCGTCTCCGGCGTCACGTAGTCGTAGCGCGACAGACCGCTCCCGTCGTGCATCACGATTCCATCCGGAGCCACGCCCCACGCCGCGAGCTGCCGCTTCACGACGGCCGCGCCGCTGTCGGCCCGCCCCACGCCGGTCTTCTCCAGCGCGATCGTGCGCAGCAGCAGCTCGGCGATCTGGTTCTGCGACGGCTTGAGCATCGCGTGCAGAATGTCGCGGAGCGGCGGCGACTGGTAGACGAGGAGCGTGTCGGGCGCATTCACGCGCTTGTGGCCGCCGCACGCGCTCGCGCTCGTGTGTCCCCGGAGCCTGATGCCGCGCGCCTGAATCGCCGTGCGCAGCGCCGCGAGAAATGCGGACTGCTGATCCGGATACACGATCGCCAGCGTATCGGTCTGCCCGGGCGCGATGAGGCCGCTCACCAGCACGGCGCGCGAAAGGGTGTCGAGCGCCGTCTCCAGCGCCACGTCGCTGCGCGCCCCGAAGCGGGCGTGCACCCGCGCTGCCGCGCCCGTGTCCGGCGGGAATCCCGTGCGGGCCAGCAGCTTGAGCGTCGGATACTTCGCCGCGGGAATGAGCGTGGCGTGCACCCGGCTCCCGATGCGCGCGCCACCCTGGATCACGAGCTGCGCGAACCCTTCGTTGAAGAAGAGCGCATCCACCCCCGCGCTGTACGCCGCGTCCAGGTCGTCCCACGACCAGCCGTAACCCAGCGTGGGGCCGGTGAACGGATCGGGACCGGCCACGACGCGGCCGGTGATCGCGTGTATGCCGTGCGCCGCCAGCGAATCCGCGATCTCCGCCATGGGCGCCATGGCATCGCCACGCATGCTGTCGCTGAAGCTCGGGTCGCCCCGGCCATTCACGATGAGATCCCCGTGCAGCACACCCGCGCACACCGCGCCCGTTGTCGTGAATGTCGTGCGGAAGTGGAAGTCCGCGCCGAGCTGCGCGAGCGCCACGGACGCCGTCACGATCTTCATGTTCGACGCGGGCATGAACAGCTTCCCCGCGTTGCGCGAGTACAGCGTGTCCCCCGTCTGGGGATCCACCACGAGAATGCCCCAGTTCGCGTTGCGAAACTGGGATTGATCCGCGAGCGAATCCACCGCGCTCCGGAAGAGCGCCCGCTGCGAACGGACGAGCGTGCGCGGCGATGTGACGCGCGTATCCGGGGTGGGTACGGCAATGGGCGGCTCGGGCGCCACGCGGCCGGGAACCGTACGGGCCGGCGACGCGCAGGCGCCAAGCGCGAACGCGCCCACCAGAGCGGCGCACGCCGGGCGCGGGCGCGCCGCGCGCGACAGCAGGTGCATCCGCATCACGAGCTCCGCATCACTGCGTGTTCCACCAGATCCGCCAGCGTCTCGAGCCACGCGGGGTTGTCGAAGCGAATCACCGGCACCTCTCCGGGAAAGTCGGCGGTGTCGGTGACGACCGCCAGGTAGTGCGCCGCCAGCGGCGACGCGGCGTCATAGAGCGGCAGCGGACCTGCGGCCGCGCGAAAGACCTCGATCTTGGGGAGTGCGGACTGCTTGAATCCCTCGCACACGACGATGTCGGCATCCGCCATGTACCGCTCCGCGATCTCCTCGGCGCTCAGCTCACCGGCCCACCGCTCGACGAGCGCGAACTTGTCGGGCGACACCATTGCCACGCGCTCGGCGTGTCCTTCGTGATAGTGCCGGTACGTGTCGGTGGTGGAGGGATCAATGTTGAAGGTATGCGTGCCATGCTTGATCGTCATCACGCGATGGCCGCGGCCGTGCAGCTCGGCCGCGAGCCGCACGGCGAGCGTGGTCTTACCATGGTGCTTGCGACCGATGATGGCCACCATCGGAGGTCGTGGCATATCGCTCCGCGAGCGTGAGCTCATCCGGTGTATTGACGTTCATGAAGAGGCGTGCGGGCTCTCCGTACGCTCGTACCGACACGGCGGGAAGTCGCGCGACGCGAACGTCGTCGTAGAATCCGATCACGCGCAGCTCACCCGCTTCGAGGCGTCGCGTGATGGGCGCGATGCACGCCGGAGAGTAATATGCGCAGAGCGGCTCCACGCCGCGCCGGGAGTCGCTTTCAGGTACCGCCACATCCGCATCGTCGCCGAGCGCTCTGAGCTGAGCGAGCAGCGCCGCCGGCACGAACGGCATGTCCCACGCGACGACGAGGGCGGGCGCATTGGCGTGCACGAGCGCCGCGTGGATGCCGCCGAGGCTTCCGAACCCCGGGTACACGTCGCCGGCGACGGGAACATCCGGCAGCCATTCCGGTGCGGCGGGATCGTTGGCGATGAGCAGCAGCCGATCGGTCACGGCCGCGAGCGCGCGCGCCACGCGGTCGATCACGCGCACGCCGCCCACCCGTTCAAGCCCCTTGGCGCGGCCGCCATAACGCGACGCCTGCCCGCCGGCCAGGATGACGCCGGCGCAGTCCGCGCTCACGGGTGGTGGATCTGCGGCTGACCGCTGACGGCGCGTCCCACGAGCACCATCCCCGATGCCCGCGCGATGTCCACCGCGATGGTGGACGGGACCGACGGCGTCGCGACGAGCGCAATGCGCGCCCGAGCCGCCTTGAAGGCGAGCTCGCCCGAGATCCGGCCGGTCACGAGCAGAATGAGATCGGTGGGGTCGCGTCCAGCCAGGATGCAGGCGCCGATGACCTTGTCCACCGCGTTGTGTCGCCCGATGTCCTCGGCGTGATGGAGGAGCTGCCGGCCGTCGGTGAGCGCCGCCGCGTGAACGCCGCCGGTTTCCTTGTAGCGCCCGCCGCGCGCGAACAGCTCCTTGAACAGCGCGCGCATCTGCGCGAGCTCCACGACGGGAACCGCGCCGGTGCGGCGCGGGAGCGAGCTCACGGACCCGAGGATCGTCGTCACCGCGCCGCATCCGGAGGCCAGCACGCGGCGCCGCTCCGCGCTCTCCACCGCGGCGAACTTCTCCGGTGGCACGTCCACCCAGAAGCCCGGCTCCTTCGCGCAGGGACGCATGCGCAGAATGTCCCTGGTGCTGTCGATGTAGCCCTCGCCGTGCAGCCAGCCAATCACCAGTTCATCGAGCTGGTCCGGCGTGCACATCCACGTCACGGCGGGGGTGCCGTTCACTTCCAGCCAGACCGGCGTCTCTTCGACGGCATCGAGCGTGACATTCGTGGACATGAGGGGAAGATGCGGGAAGGGGGCTCCCCCCACCAGCCTTCCCCTCCCCGGGGAATCGGCAATCGGGAATGGGGAATCGGTAAGGCAATCCGCCCCCTCCCGCCGCACCCCTATTTCATCAAAAGCAGGGAATCGGCCTCCCCATTCCCCATTCCCACGATTCCCCATTCTCGATTGCCCATTCCCAGGGGAAGGGCGGCTGGGGGAGGCTCACCCGTATTCCGCGCTCAGCGTCTCGTCCTCCCGTATCACCACCCGCTCCAGCATGACATCGTCGCCGAGGGCGTGCTGCAGCCGCTCGAAGATGAACCGCGCCAGGTTCTCCCCCGTCGGCACGAGCTTCCCCTCGCCGAACTCGGGCACGTCGAGATTGATGTTCCGGTGATCGAACCGCGCGCGCACCTCGCGCGCGAGTGCCTCATCGAGCCGGCCCAGATCCACGATCATGCCGGTCGTCGCGTCGATCTCGCCGCGCACGGTCACATCGCACGTGTAGCCGTGTCCGTGGTAGTGCTCGTTCGCGCACGCGCCGAACACCGCGCGGTTCTTTGCATCGCTCCACTCGGGCCGGTGATAGCGGTGCGCCGCGGCGAACGTCACGCGGCGTGTGAGCCGCGCAGTCCCGGTATGAGAGGGAGGGGGATCGGCCGGCATGGCGCGGTCAGCGCGCGAACACGTAGGACACGCCGAAGGTCACCGCCAGATTGTGCGTCCACTGATTGTCGCCCGCGTTGGCCGCCAGAATGGGCGTGATCCCCGCCGGTGCCACGAAAAACGAGTTGGGGTAATGGAGCTGGAACATGTAGTCCGTCAGGTCCGCGCGCACCGAGATCTTGCCGCCCGGCACGAATCGCAGCCCTACGGATCCGTTGATCGAGAACGGACTCCCGAACTTGTAGCCGCTGGCGTCCGGCGTCTTGCCGCCGCTCGCGATCCCCAGCCCGAATCCCGCCGTTGGCACGAAGTGATGATAGCTCTTCTGCCCGGTGAGATTCAGCGTGATGCCCACGTCGGCCAGATAGATCGCCTGCGACGTGGTGCCCAGGTCCCGCGTGGCGTCGGGCTGGTTCGGGTCCAGCACCGTGCGCGACGACGATGCGCGCGCCAGACGCCCGACGAGCTCGGCCGGCCCGCCGATGTGCAGCGCGTAGCGCACGCCAAAGAGCGCGCCGCTCTGCGGGCCCACGCCGGCCGCGCCCGTGTTCCCCTTGAAGTATCCGCCATACACCGTGAAGTCCTGCTTCTCGGTAATGTCGTGATAGGGGCTCCGGTTCGGCGGATAGCCAACCTGCGCCGCGGCACGCGTCGCGCCGGTGCCCATGGATGCAAGAACGAATATGACGCCAAGCACGTGCCTCACGGGCATGCTCCGGTATCTCTGAGGTCGATTCCGGTCATCTCGGTGGGCTTGTCCACGCCGAGCATTTCCAGAATGGTGGGTCCAACATCCCGCAATGCGCCGCCGCCGCGCAGCGTACGCGGGCCCCCGGGCTCCACGAGCACGAGCGGAACCGGGTTCGTGGTATGGGCCGTGTGCGGCCCGCCCGTCTCCGGATCGATCATCATCTCGCAGTTGCCATGATCCGCGGTCACGATCAGGCGCGCATCCACGCGCGCTGCAGCGGCGAGCACGCGCAGCAGACACTGGTCCACCGTCTCCACCGCCTTGATGACGGCGGGAAGCACGCCCGTGTGCCCCACCATGTCGCCGTTCGCGTAGTTGCAGAGAATGAAATCGTGCTCGGCCGACCGGATCGCGCGGCACAGCACCTCGGTCACGCCCGCCGCGCTCATCTCCGGCGCCAGATCGTACGTCGCCACCTTCTGGCTCGGCACCAGCTCGCGCACTTCGCCGCGGTAGGGCGCCTCGAACCCGCCGTTGAAGAAGTACGTGACGTGCGCGTACTTCTCCGTCTCGGCCGTACGGAACTGCGATTTCCCCTGGTCCGCGAGCACCTCCGCCACGATGCGCGAGAGCACGAGTGGGGGAAACGCCACCGGCACATCGAACGTCTCGTCGTACATCGTCATCGTCACGACTCGTACCGCCGGCCGGCCGCTCACGTCGAAGCTCGTGAATCCCGTCTGCGTGAGCGCGCGCACGATCTGCCGCATGCGATCCGCGCGGAAATTGAAGAGGATCAGACCGTCGTTGTCGCGGAAGGGCGCCACCGGCTTGCCATCGCACGTGAGCACCACCGGCTTCACGAACTCGTCGCTCTCGCCGCGCTCGTACGCGTCGCGAATGGCCTGCACGGGATCGGTGGCCGTCGGCCCGACGCCGCGCACCATGGCGTCATACCAGAGTCTGGTGCGGTCCCAGCGGCGATCGCGGTCCATCCCGTAGTAGCGCCCGCCCAGAGATGCGATTTGTGCCCTGTCGCCGACGTGCTCGACGGTCTCCTGCATGAAGCGCAGCGCCGAGCGCGGCATCGTGTCGCGGCCATCGAGCAGGGCGTGAATGGCGACGCGGGGCACCTGCTCGCGGGCGGCCAGCTCCACGAGCGCAAAGAGGTGCCGGTCCACCGCGTGCACGCCGCCGTTGCCAATGAGCCCCGCCAGGTGCAATGTGCCTCCGCTGTCCTTGACGGCCTTGCAGAGCGACACGAACTGATCGTTGCGGTAGATACTCCCATCCTTCACGGCGTCATCGATGCGAACGAGATCCTGGGGCACGACGCGACCGGCGCCAAGATTCAGGTGGCCGACCTCGCTGTTGCCCATCTGTCCCCGCGGAAGTCCAACAGCCAGACCGGACGCATCGAGCAGCGTATGCGGATACTTCTCCACGAGCGAGTCCCACGTGGGTGTCCGCGCCATCGCAATGGCGTTGCCCTCGCGCTCGGCGCGATAGCCCCACCCATCGAGAACCAGCAGTACGACCGGGCGCTTTCCCGTTGTTGACATCTTTGCTCGTGTAGACGTTCGCGACTAGCTTTCGGCGCGGGAATGCGCCGAATGAGAATGTATGCGTCCCCACACGCCCCTTCCAGCGATGCGACTGATCCTGATTCTCGCCGCGATGCTCGTGCCGGCCGCGGCAAGCGCGCAGCACACCACCATTCGAACCGCCACCGAGCTGCGAAACGCGCCCGACGGCGGAGTCGTTGCCGAGCTCCGGAGCGGAGCGCCGGTGGCGCGTGAGCAGGCCCGCGGCAGCTGGACGGCAGTCACGCTGGACGGGTATCTGCATGCGAGCGTCGTGCGCGGCAAGCGACAGGAATATCCCATTTCCGCCGCGGACGGCGCCACGCTGCGGGCGACGCCGTCCCGCTCCGGCACGCCGCTCGCCCGCCTGCACGAGGGAATGGGGCTGCAGCGCGTGAGCACGAAGGGCGAGTGGGTGCATGTGCGCCGCACGGCGTGGGTGCGCACGAGCGCGCTCGCGCGCACGGAGGCTACCGTCGCCACGCGCGCGCCGTCCCGGCCGCAATCGCGCGCGAGTGCGCCGCGACCACGATCTGCCGTGCGTGTGGCACGGCAGCCCGCGCGGGACAGCGTGGTGAGCGACTCGGTGTCCGGTGCGCTCGATTCCGCCGACAGCGTCTCCACGCCGGCGTTCGCGCTGGATCACCGCGCGCCGCTCCGCCTGGCGCCCGATGGCGCCACCCTCGCCACGCTCGACTCCAGCACGCACGTCACCACCCTGACGCGTGATCGCCAGTGGGTGCGCGTGCGCGTGGAGGGGTGGGTGCAGGCATCGGATCTCGTTCCCGCCGACACGAGCGTGCTCACCGCCGTGAGCGCCGCGGATCTGCGCTCCGATCCGGATCGCTATCGGGGTCGGACAGTCCGCTGGCACGTGCAGAAGATCGCGCTGCAGAGCGCGGACCCGCTGCGCAAGGGAATGGCGCCGGACGAGCCCTATCTCCTCGCACGCGGTCCGGGCACGGAGAACGCGCTCCTGTATCTCGCTCTGCCTCCGTCGCTCGTGGATCAGGCGCGCCGCATTGATCCGCTGGCGTCCATGCTGATCACCGCGCGCGTGCGCTTCGGGCGCAGCGATCCGTCGGGCGTCCCACTGCTCGACGTGCTCACGATCTCGCAGCAGTGACGTTCGGAGAATACCGCCGCCGCCATCGCGGATTCGTCTCCGCCGCGCTGCTCGTGATACTCGCGGCGCTGGGTGCGGACGCGTGGCTGCTCTCGCGACAGACGGGCTACGAGCAGGAGATCGCGCGGTTGCGCGCCGGCATGAATCGGTTCGAGAAGCAGCGCACCGACGCGATTCTCGACGCACGCGCCAGGCAGCGACAGGCGCAGGAAGAGGAGGTCAGGCGTCAGGCGCTCGCGGACAGCGGCATCCACATCGGTGTTGACGTGGACAGCGGTCGTATCTACCTCGAACGGCGCGGCGCGCTGCTGCGGCGCAGTCCGGTGGAAGTCGGTCCGGGGCGACGGATCGGCATCCCGCCCGACACCGTCCACCTCGCCGTTCCGCGCGGCACACGCACGGTGCAGGCCGTACTCGGCGCGCGGGATGTGTGGGAAGTTCCGGACTGGGTGTATCGCGAGCGAAAGCTGCCGGTGCCGGAGGACCGGCACGTAGCGGGCGCACTGGGACCGGTGGCCGTCGTACTGGACGGCGGCACCGTGCTCTATTCCATGCCCGCCGCCGGCCCGCTCGCCGACTCGGCGTACGTGCTCCCCGGCAGCGTCCGCGTGCGGGCCGAGGATCTGGAGGCCATCATGCCCAACGTGCAGCGCGGCACGGCCGTGTATTTCTACTAGTGCCATGACGCTTCGCCCTTTCACGCCTGTCGCGCGCGCGTTCCGGGACAACGCCCGTCTCACCGTCATCCTGATCGCCGGTGCAGTGGTGGCGCTTGCCTCCGCGGCTGCCGTGGGGTATTCCGCGTGGCAGGTGCGCTACCACCTCGCGGTCAATCGCATGGTCTTCAACCGGAACTGGGCACTGCTCGGCCAGCTCGCGCATGAAGTCGATTCGTCCGGCGATTCGCTGCGCACACCGGCGGCGGTCGCGGATGCGCCGTCCGCCAGCGCGCCCTATATCGTTGTCAGCATCGCGGACCGGCGCATGTGGTACAAGGTGGGAAACGAGACGCTCTACTCCACGCGCGTGGCGGTTGGCAGCGGCAAGACGCTCGTCAAGCAGAACGGACGCGACGAATATCGGTTCGACACGCCGCGCGGACGCCTCGTGGTGCAGAGCAAGGACGTGGATCCGCCCTGGGTGCCGCCCGACTGGCACTTTGTCGAGATCGCCAGAAAGCGAAAGCTGAAGCTCGTGAAGCTCAAGAAGGGCGACACCATTCCGGCTGGCGACTCGTCGGTTATCACTGTTGCGGGCAACGACGTGGTGCGAAAAATGCCCGACGGAACAATTGTCCCATTCGAGACGAGCGAGGGGCACGAAATCGTTGTCGGGAAGGAACTCATCGTGCCACCCTTCGGCACCAATCAGCGGAAGTATCGCGGCGTGCTGGGCAGCCACCGGTTGAACCTCGGCGACGGATACGCCCTGCACGGGACCAACGAGCCCGCATCGGTGGGAAAGGCGGTGAGCCATGGCTGCGTGCGGCTCCGGAACGAGGACATTGACTACCTCTACGGCCTGGTTCCGGTGGGTACCGCGGTCTACATCTATTGATCGTCTGGTCAGTCAGACATCGTGTTCCGGCTCGTCCTGGCGAGCACGACCAGTAGCGACGGAGCAAAGTTTTACATAGGGTTACCGGCTGGCTGCGTCGCTCGTTTCGAGGTATGGGTCTCTGACCGGGCTGGCGTGTCGTGGAGCCGGCCCTCGCGGGGAGGAGTTGAGCGTGGCAGGGGAATCAGGGAGGGATTTGTGAAGACTACCGGATCTCGCGTGGGAGGGGCCGTGCGCGTGCTCGCTCTCGCAGCCACCATTGGCGCGGCGAGCATGGCGTTTGGCGCACCGGTCCATGCCGACGCCCACCCGGTTCCCGCTCCGCTGCCTGCCGCCACACGTGCCACGTCTGCTCTCTCCGGCGCCGATGTGCTCTTTCTCGATTCGCTCGTTGGTCGCAGTCGCAAGCTGCGCGCCTTCTTCGTCAGCACATCGCACCCCTCGTTCGCCATGGATCTTCTGCAGCGGCTCTTCGGAGATTCCGCCGCGAACACGCCCGGCGTGTACACGGTGAACGACAGCTCGCTCACGGACCCGATCTCGCTCATCACGCTTGTTCCCTTCTCGCAGAAGCTGCACGGCAGGATCGGCTCCTATCGCCTGGGCTTCTGGCCGTACGAGCGCCGCGTGACGCAGCCGGAGATGTACGCGGATCCGGATGGCTTCGTGGAGGTGACGCCGGCCAATGAGGATGTTCGCGTGTCCGAGCATTTCGCGCTGCGCGATTTCCTCACGCACGATCAGGAAGACATCTGGCCCAAGTATCTCGTGCTCGATGACAAGCTCGTGGACAAGCTCGAGCTGGTGATCGAGGACCTGAACGATCACGGCGTGCGCGTGGATCACATGACCGTGATGTCGGGCTTTCGCACGCCGGAGTACAATCGCGAAGGACTGCGCCGTGGCCGCGTACGCGACAGCCGGCATCAGTATGGCGACGCCGCTGATGTCTTCGTGGACAACACCGGGTCGGGTCGCATGAGCGATCTCAATCACGATGGGCGCGTGAACTGGCGCGATGCGAGAGTCATCCGCGACGCGGTGGATCGCGTCGAAGCCGCCCATCCGGAGCTCGCCGGCGGCGCCGGCATCTATCGCGCCACGTCGAAGCACGGACCATTCCTGCACATCGACGCGCGCGGTGTGCGCACCCGCTGGGGGCGAGGGTGACGGTTCCGGTGTCCGCTTCGTCGACCGCGGCCGCTACGTCCCCGCGCCGCAACCGCCGAACCGCCCGCCGGCTCACCTTCCTGATCACGCTCTGTTCCGCTGTCGCGTTCGTCTCGGCCTATCACCCGCCCCGTCCGCTCGAACACGCGCCATTCGTCGTCGACAGCGCCTTCGGCACACTCGCCGCCGACGTCGAACCGGCACGCGATGCCTATGGGCGCAGCGGCGCGGTCTGGATGCGCACCGCGCTCCCGGGACAGGCGGTGGACTATCCCGTCGAGCTGCGCGGCCCCACAACGGGCGTGCGCTACAGTTGGGAGACGGTGCCCGATCTCGTGAGCACGGACTCCACGCATCTGCTCGACGGTGGCCGGCTCATCGCGCCAACCACGCCCGGTTTCTACCAGCTCGTCATCCATCGCGACAGCGCCCGCGTCACCGTGCCCGGGCCCACACTGGCGGTGCTCGTTCCCTTCGTGGCGAAGCGCGGCCCCGTGCTGGACGGCTATCGCATTGGCATGTATGACGGCGAGCGCCATCACGTGGACAGCGCCGATGCCGCCGACACGCCCGAGGGCTTTCTCAAGGTGATGCCCGACGAGATGGACTTGCCGATCAGCCGGCACCTGCACCTCGGGGATTTCCTCACGCAGGATGGGCAAACCACCTGGCCGCGCTTCGTGGCGCTGAGCCCGCGCGTGCTCGACAAGCTCGAGCTCGTGGTGGAGCGGCTGGCGCACGCGACGCGCGACGGCGCACTGCACTACACAGTGTACGTACATTCCGCATTCCGCACTCCGGCGCACAATCGCCTCGTGCGCCGCGCGGCACCGGACAGCCGGCACCAGTATGGCGATGCGGTGGACGTGGCCATTGACGCGAACTCGGATGGGCGGGTCACCGCCGTGGATGCGCGCCTGGTGGCGGCGGCGGTGGATTCGGTGGAGGCGGAATATCCCGAGCTCACCGGCGGTATGGGGCTGTATGTGAGCCGGCGCTATCGCCATCCTTACGTGCATATCGATGCGCGCGGCACGCGGGTGCGCTGGCGCGGCTGACTACGCCACCGGATGGACAGGGGCAAGACACATGCAAGAACAGTTACGCGAACGCATTCTGCGCAAGCTGGAAACGTTGTCCGACGTGCGCGGCTACCAGGTGCTCGACTACGTCGAGTTTCTCGAGTCGCGCTACGCGGACAAGACGGCGCAGTCACCGAACGTCTTCCAGCGCTTCGCCGAGGGCGTGGAGGACAGCCTGCGCGCGGGGCGCGTGTCTGCCAGCACGATCGCGGAGACGATGGGGTTGCTGAACAAGGCCATGGGCGTCCTCTCGGGCGTCGCAGCCGCTGGCAAATCAGTCGCGACCGATGTGATGGATGCCGCGACGCGGCCCGCGGTGCGTCCGCCACCGCCGCCACCGCCGCCACCGCAACCAACCGCGCCGCCTCCTGCTGACGGCGCCGGAGGGGCGAGAACATGACCCGTACCACCATCGAGCGTGGCCCCGGCGCGCGCGAGCGCCGCG
>Ga0157373_10000733_pt1 | contig 25527 bp, 30 predicted proteins | sample C65metaG_FD_113460 | JGI IMG/M metagenome (GOLD analysis project Ga0157373, IMG submission 113460) | Corn rhizosphere microbial communities from Kellogg Biological Station, Michigan, USA - C6-5 metaG | ecosystem: Host-associated > Plants > Roots > Rhizosphere > Soil | place: USA: Michigan... | reverse complement strand
GGATATTTTCTTCGCGCTTCTGCGCCGTGACGATCAGCGCCTGAACGGTTCCGTCAGCGCCGCCCCCCGCGGCGCTTCCCGACTGGGGGTCGGAGGCGTCCACGATTGCGACCGCGCCCGATGGGTGGTGTCGAACCTCGAGCCCCGTCCCGGAAAGCAGCATCGCCAGCGCTTCGTCAGAGGACAGCACCCCGTGCGCGCCTTTGCTGGGCACGCCCTTCACCAGGTCGACCTTGTAGAGCAGTTGCACGCCCGCCTGCGCCGCATAGCTGTCGAGCGCGGCCTGCAGATCTCCCGCCGGGACGTTGAAGTCGCGGTTCTCCGCGTGCGCGGCCGTGGCCAGCGCCATGGCGCAGACGCCGCCCGCCAGAACAGCGCGCAAGGATTTCGAGCGATACATGATTGCCTCCCCCCTCATTGCGGCCGTCGTTGGCGCCGCTGATTACTGGGACAAGGCAAGTCCGGACCTCCTATACACTTCAGCCGGTGATTTTTACGGAGTCGTCGGTTTTCTCGATTTTCAGGCCGTAGCCCTGCTGCAGCAGCTCGACGAAACCGTCGATGTTGTCGGTCTCGAACGTCCCGCCGATGCGGATGGCGGCGGCCTCGGGGCTGGTGACGATGATCTTGCGGCGGTTGTAGCGGTTGAATTCCTCGGCCGCCCGCTCGACCGTGTACTGGTCGAACACCAGCATCCCCTGGCGCCAGCTGAGTTCGCTCTGTGCTGCAGCCACCGTCTTGGGCGTGACCAGCGTGGCGGCGCCCTTGGCGATGGCGATCTGGCCGGGCGTCAGCACCGCCGGCGGGGTGGGCTTGGGCGCATCGACGGGATCGACCCGCACCCTGCCCTCGACCACGGTCACCTGCACCTCATCGCCCGTGCGGCGCACGGAGAACTTGGTGCCGAGCACCGTGACCTTCCGCTTGCCGGCATAGATGGTGAAGGGGTGAGCCTTGTCGTGGGCGACCTCGAAATAGGCCTCGCCCTTGTCGAGCCAGACCTCGCGGTGCTCGCGCGTCACGTCGGCGCGCAGCTTGGTGTCGGTGTTGAGCTCCACCCGCGTGCCGTCGGGCAGCGGCGCGACCTCGTGGCCGCCCACGTCGGTGGCATAGACCCGGCCCGCCGCATCATGCGCCAGCCAGACGCCCGCCCCGATCAGGGCGACGAGCGAGGCGGCCAGCGGCGCGAACCGACGGCTCCAGGGCGTCTTCGTCTTTGGCGCGGGAAGCGGCCGCGCGGCGAGCCGGTCGGCGCGGCGCCAGCCGTGCTCCAGACGCCAGAAAGCCGCTTGGTGGGCCGAAGAGTCGGTCAGCCACGCCTCCAGCGCCTGCGCGTCCGCCTCGCTCCAGCCGGGCTCCTCGCGGCGCAGCAGCCAGCGGGCGGCTTCTTCCTCGATGTGCACGGCGGGGGTCATTGCCGACCCTCCTTCACCCGCGCCGCCGAGGGCCGCTTCAGCCGCCCCGAACCGCCCAGCATGAAGTCGACGACCGCGCGCATGCCGAACACCATCTGCTGCTCGACCGTGCCGACGGCGATGCCGAGCCGCGCGGCCACCTGCTTCTGGGTGAGCCCCTCGATCTTTCGCAGCATCACGATCTCGCGGCAGCGCGGCGGCAGCCGGTCGAGCGCCGCCGACAGACGCGACAGCTCCTCACGCGCCGAGACCACCCGGTCTGGCGTCAGCGCATCGATGGCGACATTGGCGCCGGTCAGCTCCACCACCGACTCCAGCGAAATCACCTGCCCGCGGCGGGCGCAGTTGATGAGGTGGTTGCGCGCGGTGGTGAACACGTAGGGCTTGGCCTGCAGCGGAATCCCCGACCGCGCCACGCCCTCGATCACCCGGGCGTAAATCTCCTGCCGCAGATCGGCGACATCGGCGGGATTGCGCCAGTTGCGGCCGATAAAGCGCGTAAGGGCCCGCTCGAGCGGCAGGACCTCCGCACAGAACCAGTCCTTGAGGCTCTCCTGGTCGAGCATGCCGCCCCCGCCGCCCACATGGCGTCTGCCTGCTAAGACAAGGGCGGCGTCGAAATCCTATACGGAAATCCGCATCGGCTGAAAGTATGGCTTGGGCGCCGTCGCTTCGAGGATTGCGGCCAGCAGCGCGCGGTGTTCGATCGGCTTGGGAACGAAGCCGTCCATTCCGGCGGCAAAGCAGGCGGCCTGCTGCGTGGACTCAACGGCCGCGGTCAGCGCGACGATGGGGACCGCGCCCGCCGGACCTGGCATCGCGCGGATGTGGCGGGTGGCGGTCATGCCGTCCATCACCGGCATCTGGATATCCATGAGGATCAGGTCGCAGCGCAGCCCGCCGCGCATCAGCCGCACCGCCTCCTCGCCATCGCACGCCAGATGGATGGTGCAGCCGTGCATGCCCAGCATCGCTTCAACAACCATCTGGTTCGTACGATTGTCGTCGACCACCAACAGGTGCAGTCCGTCGGGCGAACGGGGCTGCGGCGCCTCCTCCTCCGGGCAACCGCAGTGAACAGTGAGCAGCTCGGCGAGTTCGCGGGCCGAGGCCAGCGCGGTGGCGGCCTGCCGGCGCTGCACGGGCGGCAAGTCGCCGGTCAGCAGCGTGCCGAGCATGCCCATCAGGCCGTTCAGCGGGGTACGGATTTCGTGGCGCATGGCCGCGCAGAAGTCCTCTCGCGCCCGCTCGACGGCCGCATGATCTATTGGATCAACGGACATGGTCAGGCCGCCGCCAGAACCTCGACCGGATCGCGCAGCACGTAGCCGCGGCCCCAGACGGTCTCGATGTGTTCGCGGCCGTTCGTCGCGACGGCCAGCTTCTTGCGCAGCTTGCAGACGAAAACATCGATGATCTTCGACTCCGGCTCGTCCAGGCCGTTGTAAAGGTGGTTGAGAAACACCTCCTTGGTCAGCGTCACGCCCTTGCGCAGGGAGAGCAGCTCCAGGATGTCGTATTCCTTGCCCGTCACATGGACCCGCTGCCCCTTCACCTCCACCGTCTTGGCGTCGAGATCGACGGTGATGTCGCCGGTCTGGATGACCGAATGGGCGTGGCCTTTCGAGCGGCGGATCACCGCATGGATGCGGGCCAGCAGCTCATCGTTGTGAAACGGTTTGGTGATGTAGTCGTCCGCGCCGCCGGTGAAGGTGCGGATCTTGGCGTCTACCGCCGCCGTGCCGGAGAGCATGATCACGGGCGTCTGGATCTTCGAACCCCGCAGATGACGCAGCACATCGATCCCGCTCATGTCCGGCAGCTGGAGGTCGAGCAGGATAACGTCGAAATCGTAGTTTTTGGCGAGGTCGACGCCCTCTTCGCCAAGGTCGGTTATGTACACCTGAAGGCCGTCTGCCTTCAGCGTCATAGCTATACCTTGCGCGGTGACTGGTTCGTCTTCAATAATCAGGACTCGCATGGCGTTTCATCCCTTGTCCGCGCTTGTTTATCTGGACTTATTCAGCGTTAGAGCAGCGGATAACTGACGATTAACCACACTACTAAGGCTCTAGTAAGGCAGTTACTAAACTTTCAGTCTTATTTGACCAAAATCGCTTCAAGGGGAGAATCGCCCCGCCAGGCCCGAGATCGGGAACCTATCCGCCCCGCGGGCGAAGCGGTGCCGGCGCGGCGTCGAAGGAGATGGTCAGCCTCTGCTCATCCGTGCCGAACGGAACCGTGCCGTGCCACATGTAGGACGGAAAGACGACCAGACGGCCGGGCCGCGGCTGGACGAAGTGTTCGGCGGCGATGGGGGGCGTCAGTGCGAGCGGGGGCTGGCCGAAGCGGATCCAACCGGCGTGGTCCCGGCCCGCCGCGGCTGCCTGAGGCGTCTGCACATAGAAGGCGCAGGACAGCCAGCCTTGCGGGTGGAAATGGTCCGTGTGGAAGCCGCCGGTCCCGAGCAGGATCGACCAGGCGCCCTTTATCGAATAGCCGCCCCTGCTCCGCCGCCGCAGCGGATCGGTTCCCTGCCCCAGTGAGGCGATGTGCCGGTGCAGCGGCGCCTCGATGGCCTCGAAGAAGGCTTTCAGCGCGGGAGCATCGGAACCGACCATCGGCTGCAGCGACTGGCTGCCGTGCCGGACCGACTGCTGGAACGGCGGGCGCTGGTAGCGGTGCATGGGACGCAGCGTCTCGGCCAGATCGGCGAGGTAGGCCTCGAGCGTCGCCCATCCCGGCGGCGTCTCGATCGTGTAGGCCGCAACCATCCGCTCGTAGTCATAGAGCTCGCGATAGAGCGGATCGCCGAGCTGCCGCGCGGCCATGGCGCCCCAGGCCAGCAGCGACTGGTTCTCCGGCGCGATCGCCGGCCCACGCCGCGCGGCGGCCAGCGCCTGCTCCGGGCGTCCGCTGGCCAGCTCGACTATGACGAGCTGGTTGAGCACGTCGGTCCGCTCCGGCGCGATGGCGAGCGCTCGGCGGGTGAGCGCCTCGGCCTCGCCAATGCGGCTGGTCTCCAGCGCGGCGTGGGCGGCGACGATCAGCAGGCCGGGGTCATCGGGCAACCGCTGCGCCGCGGCGGCGAGGAAGTTGGCCGCGGCTTCGTTTTCGCCCGCGACCTCCCGCAGCCGGGCCTTGGCGATCGCCAGCGGGGCCGGTGCGCCGCCGCCGTGGAAACAGGCGTCGAGCACCCGGTCCGCCTCGGCCACATCACCGCGCCGCATCCAGACGAAGTTGGCGAACTCGGTGGCGGTGTCCACGTCGGCGGGGGCGCGTCGCACGCTCTCGCGATAGGCCTGCTCGGCGCGGTCGAGGTCCCCCGCCGCGACCGCCGCCCGCGCGCTGACGTTCCAGGTCGCCGCGCCGTCGAGGCCAAGCGCAAAGGCCTTGTCGACCGCGGCCAACGCCGCCGGACCCCGCCCGAGATCGCCCAACGTGGCGGCAAGGTTGTGCCAGGCGACGGGGCTCGACGGAAAGCGCCGGGCGGCTTCCTCGTTGTATGGCAGCGCTTCGAGGGGCCGGTCGAGCGCCTTCAGGATCGTGGCGCAGGTCGCGAGCACCGGATGATCGGGCGCCGGGCCGTCGGCCAGCGGCTGCAGCACCGCCAGCGCCTCCTCCGCCTTGCCCTGCGCCATCAAAGACTCGGCGGCGTCAACCGGATCGCGGTGGGCGGCCCTGGCGCTCACGGGGCAAAGAAGCGCTTGCGCGCCGTCAGCAGCGCCGTGACGAGCTCACGTTCGGCCGGCTCGAGGAACGGGTTCCAGATGTCGAGGATCATGATCACGCGCAGCTCGCCGGCGTCATTCCACGCCTCGTGCTCGATGGTGTCGTCGAAGACCCACGCCTCGCCCATCTTCCAGGCGCGCGTCTCGCCGCCGACCCTGAACCGCGCCGGCCCCGGCAACACGAGCGGCAGGTGCACCAGCAGGCGCGCGTTGGTCGAGCCGGTGTGCGGCGGGATGTGCGTGTGGGCTTCCAACGCCGAAAACACCGCCGTCGGCGCAAAGCCCGGCTGGTCGGCGAGCGGCAGCGTATCCAGCAGCGCCATCGTCTTCGGACACTCGGCGTCCGCCTGCGCCTGTCGCTCCCCGTCCCGCCACAGGAAGTAGGAAGTCCACCGGTCGGAGTGGTTCAGCTCGGCCCACTGGTTGACCGGCGCGCCGGGCGGAAAGGCGATGTAGGGATCGAAACCACTTCGCTTCGCCAGCAGGCCCTCCAGCTCCGAGACGATGACATCCGTCCGCGCCTCCAGCTCAGGCAGCCACGGAAAGAGCTCACGGTCATAGAAGGGAATGGCGGGCAGGCGCGGATAGTGCAGGAGCAGGGGTTCGCAGGCGTAGGCCTTCTGCTTGCCGGCGAAGATGCGCACGCTCTCCTCGGCGCGGGCCCGGACAGGCCCCGAGCATTCCGCCAGCAGCCCCGCCACGTCCGCCGAAAGACAGGCCTCCAGCGCGTCGGTCGTGCGCGCGATGACCTGCCGCGCCCTTTCGACCGCCGGGGCCAGGGCGGGGGGGATCTCGCCTGGCGCGATCTTCAGGGCGTTGCGGTAGGTTTCGGCGGCGGCCCGCTCGCCGGCCAGCCGCTCGACCAGCGCGCCTTTCCCGAGCAACGCCACGAAGTTGTAGGGATCGAGCGCCAGGGCCGCGTCCAGCGCCAGCGCGGCGCCGTTCAGGTCTCCGGCGAGCCGCAAGGCCACCGCCCGCTGCATCTTCAGGCCGATGTCGGCGGGCGCGGCGGCCTCGGCCTCGTCCAGCAGGCGGAGCGCCCCGGCGGCGTCGCGGCGGCGAAGCGCCTCCTCCACCGAGGAAGATGTCGCTGTGCTGGCTTGTACGCCCGGCGTCACGGTCGGCCGCCTCCCTAACTGCTTTCATCCAACCATAGACGAGGTGGATCCGCTATCGGCTCGCCCATCCGGCCTCCGCCATAAGTGTGACTGGAAAGTGACACAACGACGTTATGCGCTGTCCATTTGGTAAGTGGAGTTGACCAATCAGACGGCGGCGCTAAGCGTCTGCCCACACTGCGACGGGCGACGAATCTCCCCCCGAGGCTCGGTCCGTCGTCGGCCCAATATCGGCTGCAGGAGTCGAAACTTGAAAACCCCCCACATCCGTAAGCGGCTAATGTCCTCAACGGTCATTGGCGGCGCAGCGTTGCTTGGTTTATCGGGCCTTCCCGCCCTCGCGCAGACCCCGGATTCGACCACCACGGCCGGCCAACCGGCAGAGGTGACGGAAGTTGTCGTCACCGGATCGCGCATCCCCCAACCCAACCTGACCAGCGTCAGCCCGATCACCGCGGTGAGCCACGAAGAGCTGAAGCTGCAGGGCACCACCAACGTCGAGAACCTGCTCAACAACCTACCCCAGGTCATCGCCTCGCAGGCCAGCGGCGTCGCCAACGGGGCCACCGGCATCGCGACGGTCAACCTGCGCGGTCTGGGCTCGGTCCGCACCCTGGTCCTGGTGGACGGCCGCAGGCTGATGCCGGGCGACCCGACCACGCCCGTACCTGACCTCAACACCATTCCCTCGGGACTGGTCGACCGGATCGACGTGCTGACGGGCGGCGCCTCGGCGGTTTACGGCTCTGACGCCATCGCCGGCGTGGTCAACTTCATCATGAAGAAGGACTTCGAAGGCTTCGAGGTCGACGCGCAGTACAGCGGCTATCAGCACAATAACAACAACAGCACCGCCCGCGATCTCCTCAACGCCGCGCCCTATCCGGTGAACATTCCCAAGGGCAGCATCACCGACGGCGGCACGACGGACGTGACCCTGATGTTCGGCGCCAATTCGCCGGACGGCAAGGGCAACATCACGGCCTATGCCGGCTACCGTCACCTGGACGCGGTCCTGCAAGCGGCGCGGGACTACTCCGCCTGTAGCGTCGCGGGGACCTACTCAGGCGACCCGACCATCTATGACATCCGCGTCTGCGCGGGCTCGAGCAACAGCGCCTTCGGCCGTTTCCGCAACGGCGCGGCGCCCAGCAGCGGCTATTCGGTGAACCCGGACGGCTCGCGCACCTTCGTGCCTTATAGCGGAGCCTTTGCGTACAATTACGGCCCGCTGAACTACTTCCAGCGGCCTGACGAGCGCTACACGGCGGGCTTCTTCGCTCACTACGACGTGAGCGAGATGGTCAACCTCTACGCCGACTTCATGTTCTCGGACGACCACACGCTGGCGCAGATCGCGCCGTCGGGCCTGTTCTCCGGCACCGGCCCGAACGGGACCAGCACCTTCGGCATCAACTGCGACAACCCGCTGATGACGCCGACGCAGCAGACCCAGCTCTGCGGCGCCGGTATCGGCGGCACGCCTCAGGTGATCCAGTTCCGGCTCGGCTACCGCTTCGCCGCCCTGCCGCGCCAGGACGACCTGCGGCACACCAACTACCGCGTCACCTTCGGCTCACGCGGCCAGTTGTCGGACGCGTGGAGCTACGACGCCTACCTGCAGTACGGCGCGAGCGTCTATAACGAGCACTACAACAACGATGTCTCGACCAGCCGCGTGCAGAACGCCCTGCTCGTCGATCCGGTCACCGGCCAGTGCATGTCCGGAAGTTCTAGCGGCTGCGTGCCCATCGACCTGTTCAAGCTCAACGGCCTGACGCCCGCGATGCTGGCCTACGTCGTCGTGCCCGGGTTCAAGTCCGGCCAGACGACGGAGCAGATCGCCAGCGCCTCGATCACCGGTGACCTCGGCGCCTCCGGCCTCAAGTCTCCGATGGCCAACGACGGCATCGGGTTGGCGCTGGGCGCGGAATACCGGCGTGAGAGCCTGGAGCTGCGGGTCGACCAGGAGTTCGCTTCCGGCGACCTCTCCGGTCAGGGCGGCCCGACGCTGGGCAATGCCGGCGCCTTCGAAGTATATGAACTCTTCGGCGAAGCCCGCATCCCGATCGCCCAGGACCAACCCTTCGCCAAGGACCTGAGCGCCGAACTCGGCTATCGCTGGTCGGACTACAGCACGAAGGCTGGGAACACCAACACGTACAAGATCGGGCTGAACTGGGCTCCGGTCGACGACCTGAAGGTGCGCGCCAGCTACAACCGCGCGGTGCGCGCTCCGAACGTGACGGAGTTGTTCACCCCCGCCGGCGTCGGCCTGTTCGGCGGCGCCGACCCCTGCGCGGCCGGCCTGATCACCGGCACCGTGCCCGCCACGCTCGCCCAGTGCGAGCAGAGCGGCGCGACGGCGGCGCAGTACAACGCCGCCATCGAGCAGTGCCCGGCGGCCCAGTGCACGGCGCTGTTCGGCGGCAACACGGACCTCAAGGCGGAAAAGGCCGACACCTACACCGTCGGCTTCGTGGCGCGGCCGAGCTTCCTGCCGGGTGCGGACTTCTCGCTCGACTGGTTCAACATCAAGGTCAACGACCTGATCTCGGCGCTGCCGAACCTGACCGTGGTGGACTGCATCCTGAACGGCAATGCCAACTCGTGCGCGCTGTTCCACCGCGACCCGGCCAGCGGGGCCATCTTCGGCAACACCGGCTATGTCGACGCCCGGCTGATCAACACCGGTTACCTGCAGACCACCGGCTTCGACGTGAACGCCAACTACCGCACCAACTTCGCCGACATGGGCGTGGGTGACTGGGGCAGCCTGGCCTTCAATCTCACCGGCACCTACACCTCCAAGTACGAGGTGCAGCCCTCGACCGGCGCTTCGACGTTCGACTGCGCCGGCCTCTACGGCCCGGTCTGCAGCACGATCACCAACGCCGCGACCGGCCCGATCCCGAAATGGCGCCACAAGTTCCGCGTCACCTGGGGCACGCCGTGGGCCATGCAGCTGTCGCTCGACTGGCGCCACCTCAGCAGCGTCAAGTTCGACGCCAACGAGCACAACGTCTACCTGGCCGACCCGCTCGGCCGGACGGACATCCCCGACGCCAAGATCAAGAGCTTCGACTACTTCGACGTGTCGGGAACCTGGAAGGTGCGCGACTTCGTGACCCTGCGGGCCGGCGTGCAGAACGTGCTCGACAAGGATCCGCCGCTGCTCGACTCGAACGCCTTCCCGGCCTCGGGTCCTCCCTTCGGCAACGGCAACACCTATCCGGGCACCTACGACGCGCTCGGCCGTACGATGTTCATCGGCTTCACCGCCGACTTCTAGTTCAGCGTGTTGGGCGGCGGGCCCGAAAGGGCTCGCCGCTCTTTTTTTGTCCGGATGGTTGGGCGTAGGGTGAGGCTTCATGAACGCTGACGCCGCGACCGCCCCCATAACCGTCGAGCAGATCGACGCCGCGGTCGCCGCCCGCAACATGGACCTCGCCATCGAGCTGGCGCAGAAGGCGTTCGCGCAGGGGCTCGAGCATCCCTCGGTTCTCAATCTCGTCGCCTACAAGCTGGAGCTGGACGAGCGCATTCCCGAGGCGCTCGAGGTGCTCGGGCGCGCCCTGCGGCAGGATCCGAACGACGCCTACATCCTCAACAGCATCGGCGTCTGCCACTCCAAGCAGGACCAGCCGCTGGAGGCGCTGAAGGCTTTCGACCGCGCCATCGCGCTGGAGCCCGGGCTGGCGCACGCCCACAACGGCCGCGGCCTGGCGCTCGGGGCCATCGGCGACCGGGCGGGTTCGCGCGCCGCCCAGCAGCGCGCGGCCGCTCTCGATCCGGGCTTCCCCGAACCGCTGGGGGCGCTGGCGGCGCTGGCGGCCGAGGACAAGCAGTGGGACGAGGCGCGCGCGCTGGCGGACAGGGCGCTGGCCCTCGATCCCGAACAGCCCGCCGCCGCCATGGCCATGGCGGCCGTGGAGAACGAGGCCGGCGAATACGCCTCGGCCGCGGCGCGGATGCGGCGGCTGATCGCGGGCGGCCGGCTGACCCGGCTGCACCTGGCGGGGGCCGAAAACCTGCTCGCCGACGCTCTGGAGGCGCTCGGTCAGTACGAAGACGCCATGAAGGCCTACATCGTCGCAAACCGCGAGCTGCGCGCCGCCCAGCTGCCGGCGCTCAACGCCAAGGAGCTCGGGGTCGACACCTGCCGCCGCCTGATCGCCTATTTCGAAGACGCCCCGGCCGAGGCGTGGCGCCCCGCGCCGGAAACGATCCGGCCCGGACAGGAAGCGGGCCACGTCTTTCTGGTCGGGTTCGCCCGCTCCGGCACGACCCTGCTGGAGCAGATCCTGGCCAGCCACCCCTCCATCGTCGCGCTGGAGGAGAAACCGACCCTGGACGCCGCGATGGCCGAGTTCTTCGACGAGAACGCCGGCCTCGACCGCCTCGCCGAGCTTACGGAGGCGCAGGCCGATCTGTGGCGCGAGCGTTATTGGCAGGTGGTGCGGGAGTTCGGCGTCGAACCGGCGGGCAAGGTGTTCGTCGACAAGCTGCCCCTGCACACCATCTACCTGCCGCTGATCGCCAAGCTCTTCCCGCGCGCGAAGGTGCTGTTGGCCCGGCGCGACCCGCGCGACGTGGTGGTCAGCTGCTTCCGAAGGCGCTTCAGGCCCAACCCCCTGGTCATCGAATTCACCGACCTGGAGCGGACGGCCCAAGTTTACGCGGGGGCTATGCGGCTGGCCGAAATCTATCGCGAGAAGCTGACGCTCCCGATCCACGTGCATCGCCACGAGGACCTGATCGACGACCTCGACGGCGTGACGCAGGACATCTGCGCCTTCCTCGGCCTGCCCTGGGACGCGCGCATGCGGGACTTTGTGGAGACCGCGAACCGGCGCGACATCCGCACCCCCAGCGCCGGCCAGGTCCGCCAAGGGCTGAACCGCCAGGGCGTCGGCCACTGGCGCAAGTACGGCGCCACCATCGATCCCATCAAGCCGGTGCTGGCCGAATGGGTGAAGGCTTTCGGCTATCCCGAAAACTAGCTGTCGCGGTGCACCTTGATGGACGGCTGGCCGTCGACGTTCATCAGGAAGCTGCCGATCGAGCCCTTCCGGATCGAGACCCTGGATCCCGCGTGGGGCGGGCGGATCAGGTCGCCCGAGATCTGACGCCAGACCGCGCCGCCCTCCAGCGACATGGTCCAGCGTCCGTTCACATCGGCGCTGGCGGCTCGAACGACGCCCTGGACCCGATCCACCTCCTCGGGCTTAAGCGCCTTGGTCAGGAAGCTGAGGCTCGGCATGGTCAGTCCGAACGCCTCCTGGTGGGCGGCGCTCGCCTGGGCGCGGTCGATGATGACGATCTCGCCCTTCGCCTCGGCCTCGGCCATGCGGCTGGTGGCGGCGTCATAGCACTGGGCGCGCTGGGCGATGTCCGCGATTGAATGGCAGGCCATGACCGCATCAAAGGCCTGCGCGCGAGGCTGCTCGGCATGGGCGACGCCACCCAGGGCGAGGATGAACCCGGTTAGCGGCGCGAGGCCGCCCGCGCTGAATGTTCTCATGACTGGACCCGACTGCTGCAGCGCCAAGCATGCCACTTCGCCGGTGGGTAGGCCAGCTTACCAGGAGCGGGCAAGCGCCAAGGCTGTTCGCGCGGATGGTACTGCCTCCCCGGATCGAACGGGGGACCTCCAGAGCCACAATCTGGGGCGGGATGAGGAGAAACAGATGCTTGATCTTGCTGATGTGCAAAAGCCGGTAACCGGCGCCCCACCCCGGCGCATCCAACTAAGCCGCGCCAAGGGCTGGAGGATGCCGCCGAACACGGTGAAGGTGGATCGGAGCACGCCGTTCGGAAACCCTTGGTACGTCGGTCCCGGTCGTGTGAAGCTAGCCCCCGGATGCGTCTGTCAAATAGGGCCAGAAATAACCGCTCGGGGCGCCGTTGACAGGTTCCGGCGATGGCTGCTCGGCGAGTTCGAGAACCAGCGCGGCGACATGATCCGCCACCCGATATACGGGTGCGTGCCGTCGCCCAGGATCAAGCCTGACGTGACTGCGCTGCGGGGCAAGGACTTAGCCTGCTGGTGCAAACCGGGTGCGCCCTGCCACGCCGACGTTCTGCTCGAGTTGGCGAACGCCCCTCCCCAATAGCTTAGGACCGGAGTGTCAAACCTATGAGTGAGCTTCTAGAACGCGCTATCTGGCTCGCGGCAGAGGCGCACAGCGGTCACATCGACAAGGCGGGCGCCCCGTACATCCGCCACGTCATGCGTGTGTGTCAGGCGGTTGACGACCCGATAGACCGCACGGTCGCGGCTCTTCACGACGTGCTCGAGGACTGCCCCGATTGGAGTGCCGAGCGGCTGCGGGCTGAGGGTTTTCCCGATGCCGTCGTGGAAGCGGTCCTGGCGCTCACGCGGGGCGAGGACGAGTCCTATGGCGCCTTCATTGAGCGCGTCGCCCTAAACCCGATAGCTCGCCGGGTGAAGCTGGCGGACCTCCGGGACAACAGCGATCTCTCGCGTCTGCCGCATCCGGGGCCAGCGGACCATGCGCGCCTGCGCAAGTACGAGCGGGCTTACGCGCGGCTGACGGCTACCCCCTAGACTCCCGCCCCATGTTCCGCTTCTGTTCGCGGCATGGCGTGCTTTCCAGAACAGCTCGGCAAGGTGATGGTTTCGGTGGGTTCAACCCTGAAGCTGGAATGCTCTTGTGGGCATAGGGCTGAGTTCGACAGGGCTACAGCGTTCCGATGGTTCGGAGAGCATTCGGACCCCATGGCTATAAGACGTAGGGCCAGGTGTAGGGAGTGTGGGAGAGCGCCGGGGAAGGTGTGGGTTTAGGTGGCTGCGGGCCGGGCGCTACTCCGGCTCTCGGGCGGCCCGGCTCTTTCCCGCCGCCAAGTGTGCACTCCGGTAGGACCCGCGTGTGATCCCCGTTCCGCAGCCCCATCCTTATACACTCAAACGGCTGGAATCGCTAGACAAAGATGTCCCGCCATGGCAGTATTTTCCTGCCCGCAAGGGAACCGACGCGGCGGTTGTGAGGGTGGCCCGCTAACAGCGCCCTCGCCTCTCATTCTATCGAGAGGAAATGGCAACCCATGAGCCTGCTCGCATCGCGGTTCTGTCTGGCGCTGTCGTGGGTGTTCTGGGTCGCCTACGACCGGCTATGGGATAGCGACGCGCCCAAGTGGCGGCAAGAGTTGGGTTACATGGCCCTTAATGTGCGCGGCCGGTTGGATCGCCTCGGCTTTCGTCTCCAAGCCAAAGCCTGACGAGGCCCTACCTCACCCGCCACCACTTCCGCTTAGGCTTCTGGGCCGCATCGACCAGCTTCACGATCTCCGCACGTCGGTTATCGCAATTCGCCAAAGCTGCCGAAACATTGAGGGAATAGGCCGCCAAGTCGCCAATAGTGACCATTTGGCTAGTCGGCTGTTCGCAGGGCTCCCTGAGGAGTTGCGGGATTGTTATCGATGCAGACGGGGCGCTGGCGCAGCTCGCCAAGGCCAGCGCAAAGAGAGTCACGAAGACCTTTAGGTAGCTCATCTGAGGCTCCGGGGGATGACTGGATTGTAGCTACGGCGTGGTCCGCTTTTTCGCGGATCACCGTCTCGGTGTGGACAACCCGCTCGACGGTCTGAACCGCCCGCTGGTCGTTGGCGGACTGCTGCTGGGCGACTTCGGCGCGTTGTGTGGCGTGGCGCGCTACGTCGTGTTCAAAACGGGCATAGGCGAGGACGGCCAGCACCGTTGCGGCGACCGCGAGGGGCAGGAGTAGGCGCCAGTGGGCGCGCACGAACAGCCCGATTTCTATGAGCGTCATTATGCGCTTTCCGCTTTGGATTCACAAGGAAATTTGGTAGGCTGGCGACATGGAAGCGGCACCGAACATCCCTCAGGCCATTTCACTGACAGCGATCCTCGCGGCAGTAAGTTACGTGGCCGGTATCCGGGTCGCGGATGCGGTTCGCGACCGGCGGGAGGCGCGTAGGTTCCGGCGCCGTGCGGCCGAAGTTGGCGAGATCACCGCGTGGCGGGAAATGATGGCCAAGCGCGCCAAGCAGCCTAATCCAACCCCATAGCCCTCTTGTAGAGCCCGATACCCAGCTTCCACACCTTCGGTGCAAGTATGAGAACAAGGGCGACTTGAGCGAAGACGACGCTTCCTGAACCGCAGACAGCGCCCCATGCAAACCAGCCGGCCTCGGTCATAGGCTGCCTTTCGCCATCGAGAGGGCCAGCGCGAACACCTCTTCCAGCCGCTTCAACCACCCCTGCCCGAACACTGGGAACGAAGGCTGCTCGTGGTAGAAAGCTCTCCGTTGGGCGTAGATCGAGGCGATGATGTCGGCGGGCCTACGGCTGGCGACCTGGGTTCTGGTGATCGGGCCGAAAGAGCCATCCGCCGTCACCATCACTGCCCGTTGGAGGAACTTCACGGCCCGTTGGGGGCCGCTGTTCACCGCGAGGTCGAATACGATGTAGTCAACCCCGGCCGGAAGCTCGCCGCAATGGGCCGCGCCCCAGAACGATGAATAGATTTCGTGCAGATCGTCGTCGGAGATCAGCTTGACCGACTGGAGGGGCAAACCCTTCCGGCGCCGGTAGTTGTCGTAAGTCCGCTGAGTTACGCCCTTGTTCGTCGCCCCGCCGGGATCGGCCGGGTTGTTAGAGAACCCGCCCTCGTGCTGGAGAACGGGCGCAAGGCAGGCGTCGAAGCGGCTCATACTGTAGCCTTTCCGCTTTGGATTTACAAGGTTTTCGGGTAAGGTGTGGGTATGGACTTCTTGAACAAAACGTTCGCTATCGCGCTCACCGGATGGCTTGGTTTCGGGGCGGTCAGCGGCGCATGGATCGCCTCTCTGGTCGCGCCCGGCCTCCAGCCCCTAGCGGGCTACTTTGGCGGGCTTTTGGGCGCGCTTGTTGGCGTGGTGGCGATGGCGCTATGCGCGGCCCTCGTCTTGCCTCGCCGAGGGCTCGGCTAAGCCCTCGGGTACTTTCGGGTTGTCAGGGTGAGGCAAAGGACTTCGGCGTTGCGCCAATACGCCTTGAAGGTGTGTCGGTTGACGTAATCGGTAAGCTCGGGCCGGTAGTTGACCACCAAGGGGCCAAGCCTCACCCGTCCACTTCCTCAAGGTCGAGGATTCCAGGCTCCGGCTTCGAACCCCGCCGCATTCGCTTGGGCTTGCCGCGCTTGGCCCAGCGCTCCTCAAGCCATCGCTTGTTCTGCTCGGCGGCCCAACTGGAGAACCACGAGCGGTAGCGCATCAGGAACAGGGCGGTGTTGTCTTCGGCGGCGTCTGAGAGATCGGTCAGGTTCATGACGCCATAAACCGGGGTAAGGTCGCTATAATCATGCGGCCTCCAGCATCTCAGGGCTGACCGTGACGCGGCTGACCTGACCGAACTTGGCATGGTAGGTAATGGCCGACGCCTGCCGGTCCGCGATCCACCCTCCCCGCGCCGCGTAGGCGTCCCGCGCCGCCAAGGTCGGATGCTGGATCACCGTCATGCCGGAGTGCTCGCGCTCCTCGACGTGATGTCTATGTCCGGTGTGGGCGAAGCGCTTGGTCGTGGCGCCCCAGATTGTCGGGAATTGGGCCGCGAACAGGAGAGGAAGCTGGTCGTTCTTCTTCAGGTGGCCGTGGTGGAAGGCCAGCATCACCTCGCCGTGCTGGTGGACGTAGTAGGGCAGCTCGGAGGTGTTGACCGTGACGCGGGGCTCGTTCTCGTAGATGGCGCGGAACAACTGCCGCAGCCACACCGAGGAGGCCATGTCGTGATTTCCCTCAGCCATGATGACGATGACCTGCTCGTGGCGCATGAGGGCGATGTCCACGACTCGCCTGAGGAGCTTGATCGTGGCCTCGACGATCTTTGAAAACCGCCCGTCCTGATCCAGCACGTGGTGCGACGTGGGGGTCAGGGGGAGAAGCCCGTCAGAGTGCAGAAAGTCGCCGAGCTGGTTGACGATGGCGACGCGGGCCTTTGGCGAGGACATCACCATCTGCTCGAAGCAGCCGATGAGCGTCCGCTCCGCGATCTTCACGTCCCAGTCGGCCCCGCCCTCCTTGTGCCAGGCCAACATGCCCATGTGAAAATCGGTTATCGTGTAGAGGTTGCAGAGCTGATCGAGCGTGTGCGCCGGCGCTTCTATGGGCTTCAGTCGCGGAAGGTCCGCAGTGACCGCTTCTATCGCCGCCTGTAGGGCCTCCTGATCCTGTTCCGGAAGCTGGCGCTCCCACGTCTGGACCGTCTCGCCGTTGACGCGGTGGACTGTGACCTTGCCCATCCGGTAGCCGGGGGCGACGCCTTCGTTGAAGTGGCCGGGGGCAAGGCCGTGGGCTGCGGCCCGTTTCTTCACCGCCGCGACGGAGCGGGTCAGGGTCCGCTCGTTGACGCCCAGCTTGGCCGCCGCCTTGCGGTAGGAGCCGGTTTCGTCAACCGCCTCCAGCAACTCCCACTGGCGGTCGGTGCAAAATTCCCGAAGGCGGGGGTCAATCAAGCCACACACCCCGAGTTATGCCGCAGGCCGTTGTTCACAGGGCGGCAGTTCACATGGTCAAGGGGTGCGATCATTGGGGCTTTCCAGTTGCCGTGCATGGGTCGGTTGGCTGGGATCGGCGCGCAGGCGCAGAGCGTCAGGGCGAGGAACAAAGCCCGCATCGCACACCTCGATTTCAGGAGATCAGGAAGCCTTCGGCTCGGCCGGGTTCGTGCCCCAGATCAGCGCCATGACCGCGCCGCCCAAGCCCCCGAGATAGACCCCCGCGTCGGTGAGCGAGATGTCCTTGCCCATCAGCAGCATGACGTAGGGAAGCGGCAGGGCTACGAGGAACATCACAATCGCCATGGCCTTGCCGAGCGCGAAGGAGGTTCCGTCGAGGCCGGTCAGCCAGTCCTTGAGAACTTTCAGGACGATGTTCACTCGACCGCCCTTACCTTCGGGCGACCGGTCATCAACGCGTTCCTGATCGCTGAGATGTCTTCCCGAATATCGCCCTTGAACTCGTCCATCGCCTTGCTAAGCGCGCCGACCTTTTCGGCCAGGCCGGTCAGCTCGGCCTTGCAGTCGTTGTCCGGCTTCTTCTCAAGCGCGCCGACACGGGCAAACAATCCCCCTAGCAGGAACGCTACCGTTCCCATCTGGGCAAGCACGACAAAGGCAAGACCGGCTAAGGCGATCCAGGCTGAAGGGTCCATACGTGGCCTTTCGGTCAGGGTGTGGGGAGATTAGGCGGAAGACTGACCGCCCGTGGATGAGCTGTAGGCATAGACGTAAACATAGCCGGTGCCCGTGGCGCTGAGGCTGTCGGTGACGACGCACTGGTAGATCGCATTGCGCTGTTCACCGTCCGCGAGGAACGCCGAGAAGGTCGTGGAAGCCGCCGTCGGGCTTGTGATCGTCAGTGTGTCGCCCGAGGCGTGCGACCATGCGTAAGTGTATGGTCCCGTTCCGAAGGACGGCACGGCGGTAACGGAGTTGGTGGTCGCCGAGCCGACACCGCTTCGGATCACCCCTGCAACGGCGTTGGGCGTGAAGCTCACCCCGCTGCTGCCGCCGCCCCCTCCACCGCCTCCTCCCCCGCCGCTAGCGCCAGCGCCCGCAAGAATGCCGACAGTGGCCGTCAGGGCTCCGCTCACGACACACCGGCTCCGGCGATGTACCAGCTATCGGTCGAAGCCTTGACGAGCGTGGCGAGCCCATGCTGGGCCAGCGTCGCGTTCGCATCGGTGGCCGAGCCCGCAATCCGCAGGGAGACGCCCGCGCCACGGGTTATTGTCACCGCGCCGGAACCCGTGTTCGACAGGAGGATCGCTGTGCCCGCCGGGAACGCGACGGTGCTGTTGGGGGGGATTGACCACGCATGCGCCGTGGCGGAGGTGTGCAGGATGGTCTTGCCCGCGTCCCCCATGACCAGCGTATAGGCGCCGTCCTGAGTGTTTGTCGGCGCGATCCGGAAGCCCGCCGCGTCGGTATTGATGCTGGTCGGCGTGTAGTTGAGGCGGACCTCGCCCGTGAACGCATCGCCCGCTTTGTTGGCCGGGGTAAAGCCCAAGAGGTCAGTCACGAGGGTGGCCACCGCCTTGACCGCCGTCACCGCGCCATCGACGATGTTTGAGGTGTTGATCGTCGCCGTCGAGGCCGCGTTGTTGACCTTCAGCGATTGTTCGAGCGGGTTGGCGAGATCGCCGCCGGAGTCGGTCAGGTCGTAGCGGTAGGACACCGTGTCGTCGAGATAGACCACGGGCGGAAAGCGGCCCGAGGCGTCGGCGACGATGGGATAAGGGTGCGGATCGGTTAGCGCCGCGTCCTCATACACCGTGGCGGGCGTGGTCGTGCCCGAGACACGGAAGTACGCCAGTCCGCCCGCCAGCAATGCGCCGGAGTCGTCGAACTTCTGGCCCAGGTAGAAGGGTATAAAGCTCATAGGCCCTCACGCGGGGTTGTGGTAGGAATGGGGGATGCGAGAACCGATCCGATGGGAGACCGGCGAGCGGGTTTTCAGAGACAGTTGGGCTGTCCCCGGCGCCTTTATTTTCGTCTATGCCGCCGTTATCGGCTGGAAATGGCTAGGACGTTTGGCGATTGATTTGTGGCGCTGGTTGCGGTCACGGCGACCGTTCGGCCCAGCCGCGCCATCACCTGCCGATACAGTTGCGCGTCTTTCCCGCCAAGGCGGCTCATCTGCGCCAAAATAGCCGACGCCTCCTGACGAGATATGCGGCTATCCAAGGCCTTGTTGGCGAGGTCAATAGCCTTTGGGCTGTACGCCTTCGAGGCCAGCGACAAGCCGCCGATAGTCGTTCCAACGCCCGCAAGCGCGCCAACGGGGCCTCCGACTGATCCACCTATCGCCGCACCGGGCGCGGTGATGAAGTAGTTTAGGAAGTTCCGTTTGGCCGTGCCGCTGTCGGGCAGCTTGCTTGGCAAAACGGCGCGGCCAGCCTTAGCCAAGTCCTGCCCGAGGGCCTTGCCGGCTGCATACCCGCGCTTGCGGACCGTGGCGTTGGCCGCCTTCACCGCAGCGTCGTATTGTGCGGGCGTGAACACGCCATCAGCCCCCGCCTTGGCGGCGGCCCCCTCCGCACGCACCAGATGAGCGTAACCCTCGTCCACCTTTGCGAGTTGATCCGCGAATTGGGGGTTCTGGCGGGCTGCAGCGTTCTTCAGGGCGTCCCTGACGACGCCAAGGCCCTCCCCGATTGCGCGGTGATCTGGGTCCTGACTCACGGAGAAGCGAGAAATCTCCCGGCCCAACTCGGATTGGACTTGCTTGTATGTCGCGCCGTCCAATACTCCGCTGTTAGTGTTGACGCGCGCCGAAACGCGAGAGCGCAAGATGCCCTCGAAGCGCTTCTGGCTTTCTGGCGTCAACGTCTCAAGGATTGGCGCAAGGCCGCGAACGTCCTGGACAAAGGCCGGGTCGATTTGTACGCCGCCCTCGGGCAATAGATTGTCGTAGGCGTGCCCCAAAACGTCCTGCGCGTGGGCTACGGCATCGTGCCCCACAAGCCCCTCTGGGAGCTTGGCGCCCACGGGCTTTAGGGCGCGATTGACCGCCGCTCGCCCGAAAGTTTCCAGTCCGCGTTGACGGGCACCCTGGACGGCATCGCCCAGAATGGGCGTGGAGGTGGCCATATCTTCGCCCGCCTTGGCGAGGCCGCCGCGCATCTGACCGGGCGTCATTTGCACGCCCTCTTTCGCAAGAAGGCTGACATCCGAGCCGATCTTCGGCTTGGCTGTCGCCTTAGGCCCCACTGGCGCGAGCGCCCCACCCGCAGCGCCCAAGCCCAGAACAATAGGGTTCCGCGCCGCAGACGACGCCGCCGTAAGACGCTCGCGAGCCGAGCCGCGATCCACCGCCGCATAACCGGCCGCCGTCAGCCCGGCCGTCACCGCCCCGCGTCCAGCATTGGCGAGGCGCCCGCCTTGCGCAAGGACGTTAGCCGTCTCCCCGCCGGGGACGGCGGCAGTCAGGGCGTTGCCCGTGCCGGTGGCGAGAGCGGCCATGTTCGGGTGCGCGGCCTGATAGATGTCCTCAATATTGCGCTGGGAGGCCATGTTACGCTTGAAGGCGTTCCCGACTTGGGAAATCGGGGCCTTTCCGGTCGCGACATCGGCCGCTGTGGCGACGCCAGCCGCGATCTCGTCACCTACCCCAAGGCCGCGATTGACCTTAGCCAGAAAGCCGGTGGCCTGATCAACAAACGACTGCGGCTTGGGCTTCTTGCTCACGGCATACGCCCGCATCGCCCCGTCGATCACGGCGGGGTTCGTGCCGTCCGGGAACTCGTGGATCACGCCATCGGCAGACTGAGCACGGATGGTCATTTGATGCGGCGTCCTTGAGCGTCGTAGCGGATCACGCCGGAGGTTTGTGGCGCAGAAGTCTGACCCCCGCCCCCAGACATGCCCATCATGCGGTTGAACGCCTTCTGCTTGTCGGGAGTAAGCAGTGTGATCGGGTCCTTACTGACGCCAAGACCTTGCTTGTATTGCTCTCCAAGGGCCTCCAGACGGGAATTGATCAATTCCGCCATCGACCGGACCACTTTCTTGAGGGTGGCCTTGGAGTCCGCGCCGTCCAGCTTCGCCTTCCAGTCCTGAATATCAGCTTCAGCACCGCCCGACTGACGGAACACGCGCGTCAGTTCGTTAGCGACCGCCGTTTTCTTATTTTCGAAGTCGGCGTAGTCGCCAGCGGTCGCGTTTTGCGCCTGATTTGCGTAGCCACGCTCGATCTTGTTGACCAGCTTGGCGCCCGGAAACCCTCCGACATTCGGTAGCGCGTCAATCGCCTTGTCCAGCCCGTCGAGGTGGCCCACTACTGTATTCAGAGCGGTGACGTTCTTGGCTGAAGCGCCCGACGTGAAATCGACGCGGGTTTTTGCGCGCGATTGCGGGTTGGCGGTATCGAATGAGGGGTCGTATTGGCCGACCGCCATCAAAATGTTCTGCCAGTAGGGCTTCGACAGCGCCATGCCGGAGGGGAATGTCATGCGCCCTTCCGCAAGCGCCTTGACAATTTGCGCCTGAGACTGGGGAAGCGTCTTCAGGTACACGCCGCCGTGGAGATCGGGATTGCCAGGAGGCGCGACCGCTGGCGCTTGCTCCTGTTTTGCCTTGGCGATGTCCAGTTCCAGCTTTTGCCGCTGAAGTTCCTTCATCGGGTCTGGGGCGGCCGCATGGATCACCCGCGCCCCTGCCGGCAAGTTCATACCGCTCGGAGGAGGCGGCGTATCGCCGTTGGAGGCGACCTGATACGGCTGGGCCTGCGCTTGCGCCCCCCGCCCCCATTTCTGGCGCCACATCGCAACGAACTGACCCGCCGTCATATCCGGCGTGCCGCCGTTGTTGACGATGGCCTGACGGGCGCGCGTGGGGTTGCCGTACATGGGCGTCAGGGCTGCGATGGCGTTGATTTCCGGCGGGGCCGTCAGGAGCGCCAGGCCGCCGCCTGAGCCCTGCTGGTGCATGATGTAGAGGTTGGCGTCGTCCACCGGCACACCAGCCTGCTGGAGCGTCTGGGCGCTTTCCTGCGCCAGTTTCAGCGCGGCGGCCTTCTGTTGTTCGGGATCGTTGATGTCGGTTCCGCCAAGGCGCGCGAAGGTGTCGGGGTGGAATTGGTAGAGGCCCGTCGAGGAGCCGTTCTTGGCGTTGGGGTTGTTGTTGCTCTCGACCTGACCGAGACGGGCCAAGTAAGCGTCGCCACCACCTTGCGCGGGGTCGGTCTGGGCCGGGGCGCCAGCGGGGGCCGCCGAAGCTGCTGACGCAGGTTGGCCGTTGCCGTAATCGACGTAGGTCTTGTCGTTCTCGAAAACGGACGGTGCCTGCGTATAGACGGGTTTGCCGGTCGTGGGATCGACGGCGTTGTATCCGCCGCCGCTTGTCGCCACGATCTGAAGCTTTTTCGCCTCCTGACCGAGCATCGTCAGGAACGTGTCGAGCGATTGGTCGGACAGGTCGCTGTGGGCGATCTGTGAGATGGCCTCCGGCCCAAAACCGAGGGCTTGCAGCGTCGGCGCCACTTGCGTCTGTAGGGCGGTCATGCGCGATTGCGGGTCGGGAAGGCCCCTCAGGGCCTGCGCCGCCCGCGTCAGCTGTACAACCTGCTCGGCGCGCTTGGCCTTGTCCTGCTCCTGGCCGTAATCCTGGACCTTCAAACCCGCATCGACGTTGCCCCGGCTGTAGAGCGCGTTCGCGGCCGTCTTGTAGTCGCCCTTGCCCAAGGCAAGGCCCGCCTCTTTCGCCGCCTTGGCGTTGAGCATGTTGTCGATGTTGGCTTGCTGCTCTTTTCCACGCGCCGCCGTGTTTGCGTAGTTGTTGTTGTAGGACGCCCACGGGTCGCTGCTGTAATCGACCATTAGAGCCCCCCCATGAACTGCGCGAACATGTTGGCGCCGTTGTTCAGGCTGGAGTTCAGTTGCCCGTAATAGCCCGACCAGATGTCGCCCTTGCGGAGATACGAGGACGCCTGCGCATTGGCGCCCTGCAAGATATTATTGCCCGCGTTGTTGCCGTAGTTCTGGCCGGCCTGCGACACGGCGCCCGTCGCGGCCTGTCCAACGCCCGCAAGTCCCGCCTGACGGTTCCACCAGTTGCCGAACTCCTGCGAAGCGGAATTTCCGGCATAATCGTTTAGGGCCTTCAGGGCGGAACCGGACTTCAGGAGCCCGTTGACGGCCTGATTTTGGGTAACGCCCTGAAGGCCGCGCTGAAGCCTGAAATTGTAGTCTGGAGACGCCTGAAAGTTGTTCAGCACATTCGCCGGGTTCGAGATTTCCCCCAGCGCGCCCATGCCCGCCTGACGCCAAGGCTGATAATCCGCCCGCGTCTGGTTATACATCTTCTCCATGAGGGCGTTCGACTCGCGAACACCCTGCAACTGGGCCTGCGCGGCGGCGTCAGACGCCTTGGCCTGCGTCTTGGCCGCCTTGCCGCCGAAGAAGAGATCGGAAATGAAGCCCATATCAGAGAGCCCTCAAAAAGGAGTGTTCGAGCGCCGCGTATCCGGCGCGTTGGTAGAGAATCCCTGCCCGGTCGTCGGTCGTTGCATGCCGGTTCATGGCGATCAGTTGCGCTGATTGCGCCGCCCAGCGCTCTCCGGCGCGCCTCAGCGCGTCCCCGTGGCCGTCAGGGGCGTAAAAGAACATCTCGGCGGCTATGCGAACGCCGCTGTTGAAGTAGAGCGACACGATTGAAAGCCAGAGCATTCCGCGCCGCGACAGAAAGACAGCGCCATCCGGGTCGTCGATGAGGCGTTGCGCAGAGTTGCCGAAATCTGTCCCGGCGAAGGCCGCATAATCGCGCCAGACCGAGCGAGCATGCATTTCCCGGCCCAATTCCACGATCAACGGCATGTCATCCGCCGACGCCTCGCGGATCAAGGGAGCCGTTCCTTGAGCCATTGCTGGAGCTGTTCGAAATACCGATACCAGACCAGCGTCATCAGCCCCGTTTGTGGGTCGTACACAGGCTCTTTCAGCGGCGGGAGGGATGGGCGGCTCACAGCACCACCTCATTGACCGTCACGCCGTAGGGAACGAACCTCACGTCGTCGGAACAGCGGAACTCGTAGGTCCGCCCCGGCGACTGCATGAGCCCGAGTTGAAACCACAGCGCCCGCCCATCAAGCGAGGTTTCCCGATATTCCGACCAGTCGTCGTCGCCGTTGTCGGAATAGCGCATTTCCACCACGCCATCGGCCGGCTGCGTATGCAGGCACACGCTGGTGTTCTTCACCCGCCCCGAGGCCAGTGGCGCGAATGCCGTCACCGTCCTGACGATGGGGTCGGAACCGTCCGTGCCCCGGTCGGGGTCCAGGGTCCACAGTTGGCCGTTGACCAAATCTCCAAACACGCCCCCGTCCGCGACCTGAACGCGGAAGGTATCGAGGCCGAACGAGGCCCATTCGCTCCAGCGGTCGTTCCCCACGTCGTAGGCCTGCGTGCAGACGCCGGGGATATTCAGCAGCAGGAACGAATGACCGTCCACCACGGCGGGGATCAGCGTAATCGAGGCCGCGTCCGTGGTCTGCCGGATCAGGCGTTCCACCGCTGATGTAGATACCCGCGCCGGGGCGGCGCTGTTGCGATAGACGATGAGGTCGGTCTGACCGTCGCCTTGGTTGGTGCCAACCCAGAAGTGGGCGTTGTCGAGGTCGCAGACGGCCGCCTGACCGACAAGGCCCTTGTCGGAACGCCTGCCGGGCGAGCGCAGGAACGGCGCGTCGATGCTGTCGGTCGGACTCCAGGTCTCAATCGTCTTCTCGCCGAAGAAGAACAGCTCGTCACCGAGCGCTCGCACCGACACGATGTCGTCGGGATTGCCTTCAGCGGTGGCGAAGTCCAGTCCATCAATCGAAGCGGCGTTGCTGATCGCCGACCAGTGAAACCGGCCCTTCGCCGATCCAGCGGAGCCGTCGTATTGCTCCACATACACAAACCGACCGGCGCAGAAGGCGACATCCTTGACCTGTGGGAGGTCCGGATCGGTGATCTGCGCGACCGTGGCGTTTACGACATAGGCCTTGCCGTCATAGACCATCACCAGTTGCTCGTCGGAGCGGGCGAAGCGGACAAGGCCGCGACCGGGGATCGTGCCAACAACAGAGCCGTCGCGGTAAACCGACGAGCCGGAGACGGTGAAGCGGTAGCCGTTGTGACTGACGGTAAGCCGTATGGGGCCGGTCCCTCGCGTAACGAATGGGGCGAGGCCGGGACGCGGGTAACGCGCGCTTGCGGAGGGGCCTTCCGGGGTGTTCTGGACGTAAAGATTGACCAGCCGGGAGACGACAAGCCCGCTATCGCCGTAGGTCTGACTGGCGAGTGGAAGCATCTTCAGAGCACGTCCGTCGCGTCGGGATAGACGTTGGCCTTCACCCACGTGTAGGCCTGCTCGAACGCGTTTGGAGACGGCGCCTCCGCCGTGCCGAGGTCATACGCACAGTCGTAAGCCTGCGGCTCGCAGATCGCCGCCTTGAAGGTATGGCAGGCATCTTCGTTGAAATAGACGCCGATGTTGCCGCGCAGCGCATAGCTGGTGACATCGCCCTCCGTCACCCGCACGATCTGCGGCGGCGAAATCCGGATATAGGCGCCTTCGATGGTCTGGCCGGTGTCGGCCGTCACGATTGCGGTAAGTGCCATTATGCGTAGTTCCTGAATGCGCCGCCGGTCAGCAGCTGGCTGGCGAGGTCAACGGCGCCGCCCGAGTTGTTCACCCCCGTCACGGTCAGGGTGTTGTCGGCGAGGCAGGCGGCGGTGCAGGTCATGCCGCTCAGAGTCGG
>Ga0157373_10000731_pt1 | contig 25583 bp, 17 predicted proteins | sample C65metaG_FD_113460 | JGI IMG/M metagenome (GOLD analysis project Ga0157373, IMG submission 113460) | Corn rhizosphere microbial communities from Kellogg Biological Station, Michigan, USA - C6-5 metaG | ecosystem: Host-associated > Plants > Roots > Rhizosphere > Soil | place: USA: Michigan... | reverse complement strand
CAAGGATAAGAAGGCAAAAAAGAACTTCGTCGTCTTGGTTCCCATTATTATCGTCAACGCAAAGCCTCCTTCAACTCGCACAGGAAGAGGATGCCATGAGTAAAAACGGCAATCACTCCCGCACTTCTGCTAGGCACGGCCGGGAGGGATGGAAACGATGGCGGGAAGACCAGAAGAAGGGGAAAAACAAATCCAAACTGGTCCGGACCTGGGTGGCCGTCATGCGCAAGGTGGTCGATTCACGTTTCACCAACCATGAGGAGGATTTGCTGTCTGATCCAGATGCATTCAAATCATTCCTATCCGAACTCAGACCTCACCCGGCGGACAACTGGGGTTACTTAGTGTGCCCTCGGATCGAGAGCGGGATCGAGCCTCCTCCTCGCGAGCCTGGCAAAGTGGGACGTCCACCCTCGCGCCCGCCGGGCCGGCTTCTTTATCATGGAGATCCCGCTATCGATGCCGGTGCAGATTCCCTGATTCCGATTCTCAGCGGAAACACATCGACTCCGATCACCGAGTTGGACGAGAAAGATGATCCTTACTCGATTCTGCTCAATGAGGTGGGAAAAATTTTAGAAACCTATGATTATATCCGTCAGAAACGGGGGTATCCCGCAAACGATGTTCGGAAACCGAAGGCAGCTGGAGCAATGGACAACCTGCGTCGGAAAACGATCGATGTTTCGCCTGCAATCAGTCGCGCAATCCAGTTCATGATAGAGGATGGCCAAGCTTCACTGGCTAGGGTGATTCTTGGCCAACTCCAAAAGCAGTTGGCTAGGGAAGTGGAGATGACTTTTCCCGGAAGTAAAGTCGTGGCCTGCGCATGGCATTGTAACTCCGGGATGCCAGAAAAACCCGGGATGCTGCATCTTGACATATGGCTCCATTCGACGGAGCCGCAGGTAGTCATCCTGGGCAAAAAGAAGATCCCGACACTGGTGAGAACATGGAGGGCTGGGGCCTTAGACCACGGAGGACCAGGTCCTGGCATTTGCGCCTACGATCGGCATATGGCGGCATTAGGTGATGAGATGGAAAAGCTGGCACCTGGAGTCTGCTGGGAGGTTCGTAATGCCATCGCTGCACAGGAGCATCGTGCCATCGAACGAAAACGGCCAGGTACAGCCAACCGCGATATTTTCCTCCACAGGCGATTCGACGAACTGGTTGCTGCAGCCCTACCTCCCGTCTACGTGGAAAAGGGGCGGGAGGTCTACCGGGACCATTTGCGCGCAGTCTATTCCCAAGGCGACCAAAAGATTTCCTCCACTGTGGTAGATCCTGAGAAATTTGATCGCAAGCGCACGAAGTTGGCAAAACAACTTCGAGCTATTCGTGAAAAATCGCGTGAAATTTCCCGTCGAGAAACTGAACTCCGAGAAAAGTCCGAACAGCAGGAGAATAAACGACTAGAACTGGAAGCTGTCTCTGCTTCTCTGCAGGCACAAGCAGTGGACGCGGAAGCGCAAAAACTACTTCAAAGGGAACGCGAGGATAAATTGAACGATAGAGAATTAGCCTTATCCTCGCAGGAAAAAATAGCACAAGACCTTTTTCAAGATCTGCGTGCTAGGGAAGGGAATCTGAAAAAGGAGGAGGCAGATCAGACCGTGACTGCTATTTTACTGAAGGATCGCACCGATGAATTGGACCGTCGGGAAGAGACAGTCCAATCCAAAGAAAACCGCACAAATGAGCTGCAATCTATTGCTATCTCCGACCGTGATGCAGCGGCCACCATTTTAGAAACAGCCCGTGACCAAGCTCAAGAGATCATCCAAAATGCAATCAAACGGGAGAAGGCAGCTAAAATAACTAGCGAAAACCTGAACGCCAAACACATTCACGTCAGAAAGCTAGCTGGAAAATTCCATCGCTTTTTCGCGAAGCGATTTAATCGAAAGCTCGATGATGCCATGTTTCGCATCGCAGAAGGGGTTCTTGGAAAAGGTCTGTTGGCCAGACTCAAGGGAAATGCGAAGTCGCTGCCTTGGAAAATCATCCTGCCAATGATTCGTTCGGAAGTCGCGCGCCTCAGAAAGGCCGAGAGACTTGTGGAGAGACTGGCCACTCTGCCAACTCCACCTGAATCTGCTTCTGGCCCTAAGGCGATCCACTCAGCAGCGGTAAACCTTCTTGTTGTACAGCAGAAGCAAATGGAAGAATGGTTCGGTGAATCAATTGACAAAAGAAATAAGCAAAAAGGCGGGAATATTATTATAAAGAGTAAACAACCCGAGATTTAGTGTATCGAGTGCCTTTTCCTTATTTATATAGAATGTTTGGAGTTAAATCCGCAAATTAAACGCTGGAATCGGAAGATGGTTCTTCTTTCGAACATTGGGAATTGAAAGCGAGCATTTGTTGGATTCTTTCCCTATTGCTCGAGCTAAGTCGCTTGATCCCAAAAATACGAGCAATCTCCAATGGTAGGTCGTCTCCGCTGATTTGGAGGGTGGCTGCCCTAAGTTCTTGGAAAGGAATGTCCTCCAATTTCCTCAGATGGTCTTCGGATAGCGGTTTGCGATAGGTGGCCCAGTTACTTGGCATGATTTCATCTTGCCAAACAAAACGTCCTCCAAGGGGGTCATGTGTTATATGGAAGTTGTTCTCAATGCATTCCACAATCCGCTCCCGGATGAGTCTGCCTGCTTTCTGGAACTTGTGACAGCGGGCGATTCGCTGGATGATGTTGGTCTCTGAGATAGGTGATTCGATCGCAATGACATGGGTAACAAGATCCAAAAGGGTCGGATCGTATCCGTCATCATAGAAGCGCTCTGGATAAATAATTGCGTAGAAATTTGAGAATTCGGCAACCTGATAGTCCGCAGCAATTGCGATATCTGGCAGCGTGTCGTATGAAAATGCAGAGTCTGGAATGTAAAAGGAAAGCTCCTCTGGGATTTCCTCAATTTCCGTGGGAGTGACGGTTTCCTGTGTGCCTTGAATAGTCACGAGCGAGGCGGCTGCGAGCCTAGCTTTTTCCTGATCCGCTTGTTTTGACTCCTCCAATAATGTTAGGATCGCAGCGTGCAGTCTCTGAAGGGCCCCTTCCTGATCCACCCACCAGTCAGTGGACCAAACACGCAGCAGTTTCCACCCCAGGCCGCCGAGGACAGCGGCTCTCACTTTATCTCGGTCTCTCGCTGTGGCGGCACTGTGGTAGGCCGCTCCATCACACTCGATGCCAACGAGATAATCTCCTGGGCGATCTGGATGAACAATACCCAGATCGATTCTGAAACGTGAGACGCCAATCTGGGGAACCACCTGCCAGCCAAGATCCATCAATCTGCGGGCCACGGCTTCTTCAAACGGGGAATCATATCCGCCCATTGAACCCTTTATTGCCTCTGCGAGTGCCTGCGGCCCACGGTCTGCGAATTCGAGGAAATGCTTCAGATCTCTAACTGCTCTCGCGTTTGTTCGGTTCAGATCAATCATCGAAGGATCGAAGGAGGTGAAAATCATCATCTCCTGACGGGCGCGGGTGACGGCGACATTGAGCCGTCTCCAGCCACCGTCCCGGTTCAGCGGACCGAAGCTCATGGACATGCTATTGGAGCCACGTTCGGTAGGACCGAAGCCGACACCCAGCATGATGAGGTCACGCTCGTCTCCCTGCACGGTTTCCAGGTTTTTCACCACCACCGGCTCATTCATGTCTTCGAGGAAAAAACGTTCGATCTCGGGGCGCTGCTGTCTGGCTTGGTCCAGTAGATCCTCCACCAAGCGCTGTTGGTCCGAGTTCAGCGTTACGATCGCGAGCGATTTACCTGCCTGCGTGAAAGCAGGATCAGTGAGGCGATGGACGGCTTCAGCCACCATCGCTTCCGCCTCCGCCTGATTGGTGCGTCCCTTGCCCTTTGCATAGATCCCATTTACCCGCTTCCAACTCACCGCGCTGGAACGTGTCACTGCAGCCGGGAAGGTGATGAGATTGCTGTCGTAGTAGCGATGATTTGAGAAGGCAATGAGACTTTCGTGGCGACTGCGGTAGTGCCAACTGAGGGAATGCTTGGGAATCCCCGCGCCCAGGCATTCATCGAGGATGCTTTCCATGTCCTCCTCCACATCTTCATCAGTCGCGCTCGCTGCGCGGTTGAAGAAGCTCGTGGGCGGCATCTGGCGGGGGTCACCGGCGATAACGACTTGTTTGCCACGGGCAATTGATCCGATGGCATCCCATGGTGCAATCTGTGAAGCTTCGTCGAAAATTACGAGGTCGAAAGGAGCGAGATCCGCAGGCAGGTATTGAGCAATGGAAAGCGGACTCATCAACATGCACGGGGCAAGACGGGTCATTGCATCGCCCATTTCGACAGCGAGTTGGCGCAGTGGTTTGTGGCGGCGCTGTTTCTGCAGTTCGTGCTTGAGGATGCCAAATCCATCGCGCTTGCTGACATCATTTTTAGATGGGATGAGTCCGCAGAGTTTCGCCCGGATGTAACGGACGCAAAGTTTGGAAAGCTGATCGTCGAGGACTCTATAGTTCTCGATATCACTCATATGCTCGGCGGAAACGAAATTCCGCAATCGAGGTTCAGCATCAATCACACGTGCCGCGAACCAACGGGCGTAAGCAGTCGCGAAATGAATGGCTACTTCACCGGGATGGATGCAGGATGATTCAATCATCCTGACCAAAGGATTCAGTCCAATAAATACCGCCTCGTCCCTGACCCGACGCCATGCGCACCAAGATTGGAGTCGATTGCGCTGGCTATGGATCTCCAGTGCAGATTCACGAAGGAGGGACAGCGACAAGGATGTTTCGTGTGGTACCCCTGAAAGTTCGCGGAAAAGACGGGATGCTTCGTCAAAATCAGCAAGTGCTTTCTCGGCCCGGCTGTTGGCGAGAGCGAGGATTCCATCCGCACCCAGCAATTCATTCGCGTCTATGACCAGCCTTCGAACGGCGGCTCGGATTTCTATCAGATGATCGGGTGAGGTGGCCAGCGTAGGGATGACGGCACGCAGTTTTTCACCTAACTGGATGGAGCGGTTCAGCTTTGAAAGATCACTGGTAAGCCCGGACCAGCCTGGTATTCCAGCGATTGCGGGCGTAAGTCTGTTGATCACGGCCAGCTCTTCCTGCATGCGTTTTAATATGACGGCATCCAGTAAAAGATTCGGCAGCCCCGAGGTGCCTCCTTGTTCCCCAAGTGTGGCTGTGACTTTCTTTTTCGCCAGCGATGAGAAAAACCAGAATTTTTTCTCCGCTGCCGCCCATTGGGTTTCGAGCGAGGAAAGCTGGATTTGGGAGATTTTCTCGGGTTGATAGGGGACAGAGAGTTTTTTCTCAAGATTCCGGTATTCGGTGAGAGCCTGGCTGGCCTGTCCTGCGGCTAGGACTTTGTCATTCACATCCGCCGCAAATGAAAACTCCAGATTTGTGCCATGCGTTGCCACAATATGCCGGACAAGATTCGTCAGGCTACTGATTTCCTCCCGTGAAGCCGCTGTCAGTGGTAGATTGGTTTGTTTGGATAGTTCTTCCGTGACCGAAAGCATGGAATCGATTTTCTCGGGGATAACGCTTGCCCATGCGACCATCGATTCTTGCCAGCCGTTTGACCATTCCGTGCATTCAACGAGACCGAATCCTTTCGGAACCGTCTGGATTGCCTCGAGATTCAAGTCCAGTCTTCTAACGATATCCCGCATCTTTGCGAGGTCTTCTTCCGAATGGTGAATGCCTTCCTGCCAATCGAGCCTGGGAGTGGAAGTATTGGCATCCCGCACCACCCGCCCAATGGCACCGTGAAGTGTTAGTCCATTGGGATGTCTTTGGTGGAGCAATGAGACAACCGAATTCAGCCGGTCCCGTAGACGATGGATTTCAGAAGATTCCCGTTTCCACTCATCTGCGGTGAGTTGATCCCGGGTGTCCCAGGCCCGCTCCAATTGTTTAAGAACTTCGACTTTTGAAGTCTTGTTGGAATGCACCTCAAGACAAAACTCCCCCAAGCCTTTTTCTTCCAGGCGGCGGTAAACGACATCCAGAGCAGCCATTTTTTCTGCAACAAAAAGCACCCTGCGGCCAAGGGCTAGATTGTGAGCGATCATGTTTGCGATCGTCTGGGATTTTCCTGTTCCAGGCGGGCCATCGAGCACGAAATTGAAACCTTCCGCTGAGGCGACTACTGCTGCCAACTGTGATGAATCGCCGGGAAGTGGCGTGAACAATTGGGAGGGATCAAATTTCTTATCCAGTTCCTCTGCTCTTGGAAAGTCTTCCCGGGAACTGAATCCTTCCCCTGATCGCTCGATCAAATGCTTGACCACTGCATTCTTGAGCAACTGATCTTTCCGATCCGCCAGATCCTTCCACATCAGGTACTTCGCGAATGAAAACGTCCCCAGCATCAATTCACCACTGACTTCAAATCCGGGCACATCACGCACCGCATGGCGGACGATATTCCACACCTTGGCAACATCCACTCCACTTTCATCCATGGGCAAGCCACCGTCCAATCCTGGAATGGTGAGCTCGAAATCCTGACGCAGAAGTTCAAGCAATGTCAGATTGAATCGCGGTTCATCCTCGTGCATCACCATCGTCACTCCGCTGAGCGCGCTCTTCCGCTCCAGCTTCACAGGCAGTAAAATCAACGGGGCCCGATAGCTGCGAAGATCATCGGCAGATTTTTTCCAACGCAGAAACCCCAGAGCGAGGAATAGTGTGTTAGCCCCTCCCTCATCCAAATCGCTGCGTGATTTCCGGTAAAGATCTATCAACTCTGATTCCAATTTGCCTTTAGGCAGGAGCGATACCACCTCATTGCGGTCAAGTGCGTCCTTCGCATACTGCTCCAGTAAATTTTCATGATGACGCTGGGCGTGTAGTGCTGCGTCACGTCCGCCTGCTTCCAAGTCAGGAGATGCGGCTACCTTGATTTTTTTTCCATCCGCCAAATAGTCTTCCAGAAGGCCTGGCACGGGGCAAACCAATGGCACGCCCTTGCTTTTTTCTGGAACGTGGAGCAGGCGATTTCGTGTCGTGAGATCAAGAAGTTTTCTCTGCCACAACGCGATTTTGTCTGCAGGCGTATGGACCTCAGGTGTGATTTCCACGTCAAAGGCCGGAAGCCGTGGGGCTTCTTCCAGTGCTTCACTCGCCGCCAGGATGGTGGATTTATCGGTAGAAATCGAGCTGGAGGTGGGCGTGCCGGGCAGGGCGAGAGGGCGGATCCGCTGCATCCGCGCCCTGCGGATGTCGATGACCATCTGGAAATCCTCATCGATCATCTGCCGCTTTGCCTGTTCGAATGCCTGGCTGAAGCTTGGGACCGGTTGATGGGTAATCAGCGTCGTTTCAAATACCAGTAATTCCTGCAATTCGATACGCTTCCTAACTGCTGCGGCTTCTTCGATGATAAGTTGTGTGAATTCCTGGGGTTGAAGCCAGACACCTACAAAGGCATGACCTTTCGTCAGGACCAGAAGCGGATTCAATCTGGCTTGTTCCAGTGTCGCAGCGAAGAGAAGGGCTGTGTCGAGGCAGGTGCCCAGGCGGCCTTCCAGGATCGCACCCGGCGTGCGGACTTTCTGCCCTTGTTGCTCGAAACTGGCGGGTGGCAAAGCATAACTCAATTCCATCCCCGCCACTGCCGACCAGATGGCTGAAGCGAGTTCCCAGGTGCGTGTGCGTGACTTGCTTTCATAACCATCGATCCCGTCAGGTTTACCTGCACGCCGCAGCACGTCCGAAGCCGATTTTAGAATTCGATCAATGGCAGGATCATTAGGCATCGAAAACGCAGGCAAAAGCTCCGGCATGGAGCCGCAGCCACCCCAATGATTGCGAGCCAGGATTTCCACCGGGTGTGTGCTGGTGGCTAAAACCTCATGGTCCCTCCAGAGTTTCAAAGTGACCTCGCCCAAGACACTTTCGCTCAAATCCGCCAAATAGCCGGCATGCAACTTCACATCCCTATCCGTGATATGAAGTGTAGAGCCTTCCCTCAGTGCATCAATGCGCCAGCTTTTTGTTTCCAAAAATGGTGGGTCAGATGAAAGCTCAAGCACTAGGTTTTCCAGCGCTGTGGTGCCCTCGTTTATGATCTCTAACTCCCGCACCACGGGCACGGAATTCTGATGGGAGGCAAAGCCGATTTTGGAAGTGATGGTCGATTTGACAGAGAGAGGCATTTTAAGAAAGGGGGATAAAGTGGATATACCGCTGGGATGGAGTGACCATCAGGGGCGCAATTCGTCTTGTGATTGTTAGTTTTTGAGCCGGACTTCCCGGGCACCGAAGGCTGAATAATCGGCAGGATTGCAGGACAGCACGATGATCTGAAGTCCACGGGAGGCTGCCAGATCCAGCATTCTCTGGAGCACTTGGACGCGGTCAGGATCGGTATAGGCAAAGGCATCATCCAGGACAATTGGGAGGCAGTCGTTGTGATCTGCCGCCAAGATTTCAGCCATGGCGAGGCGGACTGCGGCTGCGACTTGCTCCTTGGCCCCACCGCTGAGGGTTTCAAAGCTGAAGGCGGGATCATTTGGGCGGATGAGATCCAGACCCTCGATACCTGCTTCAGAAATATTGATTCGGATCTGTGCGGCATGGCCAAAAAGGCAGCGTAGATAGCCGGAAATACGATCAGCCAGAGGTTGGACGATGGATCGATCGATTGCTTCCCGGGATGATGAAAAAAGCTGCTGAAGTTGTTCGATGGCCTTGGCGCGGCGTTGCTCGGAATCATTCAAAACAAGCGCGGCAGCGTGGCGCGCTTGAGCGTGGGCGAGTTCGGCATGGGGATCGTTGCTGCCATCCAGCGTGAGACGCTCACGTGCAATGAGATGAAGGTTTTCTACTTCACGGCGGCGGCTTTCATTTTGGGAAATGGCGCGAGTGAATCGATCCAGATCTGCAGCGAGGAGGTCTGGAGCAAGAGCGATGATGGACTGACGGGTTTCAGCCAGCAGGGTGGAGGAACTGCTTTCTTGTAAGGTGGCTTGAGCCAGCGAGGCTTCGCGGGTGGCGGTGGAGCCGTGGGTTTCCTGAAGGACTTGAAGCTTGGTCTCAAGAGCGCTCAGGGATTGCCTCGCTTGGGAAGTTTGATCGCGGTGATGGTTCAGGTTCTTTGTAGCTGTCTCCAGACGCTGGCGGAGCAGGGTGGCCTGGTGGCGGGCGTTTGTTTCCGATTCTTCGATTCGCTCAAGTGCTTGCTGAAAGGTGGAGCGCTCTTGATGGGCGGCTTCAAGATCCTGAGGAAGAGCAGGAGGCGGATCAAAGGTGGCAAGACGGCGCTGGACCTCTGCTTTCGCGGCTTCATATGCGATGTTAGCGGAAGCCAGTTCTGTGGCAATGAATTCACCGCCGAGGGCTTTCCAGCGGGTTTCCAAGTGTGCGATCTGCTGGGTCAGTGTTTGGCGTTGTTGCAGGACACCGATCGCGTGATCCAAATCGCGGAGCGCATACTGATCAAGGCGATCCGTTAGGGCGCGCTGGGACTTTTCCTGATGCATACGTGCATCTGCCAAGGAGATGCCTCCGCCTGGCCTGATGCGCAGGCGGGTGTGTGTGCCGATGATCAGTTCACCGGCATCTGTCAGGGTGCGTGCTTCTCCCGGTGCCAGGACTTGGTCATCCAGAATGACTGGCAATTCTGATGTAAGAAGCTCGATGCCTGTCGCCATGGCATCCAGGCTGAGACTGGCCTGACTGGCTGACCGATCAAGCTGCCGAAGCGACTCCAGATCCTTTGCTGAAATATTGGCAAGTTGTGATAGGGATTCTCTGTGGGAGGCGATTTCGTTCTGAAGTTTTACTGCTTCTGCCGAGCGGTCTGCCAAGCGATGATGATCGGTGGCTTTCTCAAATTCAGCGATTGATGAGGTTGCTAGATCGAGTCTGAGCCGGGCAAGGCGCACAGCGTCGGCGTTTTCACGTTGGGAGAGTTCGGCTTCCTGGTTGAGTCCGGCCGCGTGTTTTTCCTCCGTTGTGAGGCTTGCTTCCAACCGCTCAGCAGGTGCCAGTATATCGCGGGCGCTGACCACCTGCTCATGAAGTCGGATGATGTCGGCGTCTTGGTTGCAAAGCTGTTTGTAGGTGGTCGCAGCGGTCTGCCATTGCTGTAGCTGGGATTCTTCTTGGCGGCGGAGCTTTTCAACTTCGCTAAGCTTTGTTTCCACCGCAGCTTTCTGTTGGCGGAAATTAGGGAGAAGGGCATCGATTTCTGTGATTTCTGCTTCGGCACGCAGGTAATCGGCTGCAGACTCCTCCAAGCGGCCCGCGATTTCTTGTGCTCGTTCGAGAGCCACCTCGGCTTGGGCGAGGTGCGCACGGGCGAGCTCTGGTTTCGATCCTGCACGAAGACCTCGGGATGTGAAAAGCTCATCATAAGAAGCGGTGATGCGTTCCCGGACAAGTTGATCGGTAGTGGATTGCATCACGGAGGCGAGTCCGTCCTGCTGGAGACGCTGAACAAGCGTGTCCTTGTGATTACTGGCATGGCCGGAAGGATCAGATCCTGAACTGCCCTGCCAGACCCAAAGGTGCGACCATAGTGCCGAAAGCTGGTTGTTGTTCAAGCGCCCGCCGTTGGTATCGCATCTGAGGATTTCAGAGAGTTTCGTTTCAGCTTCGTCGTCTTTGTAAATATCGCCGGATGTGTTGCTGAGCAGAGCACTGCCTTTTGCCCCAGCGAAACGCTTTTCAATAGTCCAGCGCAGGTCGCAGGCTTCAAAAATGAGATCAATTTCAGGCTCGCCTCCATGAAGTGTAGAACGCATTTGCTCGCGCAGGCTGCCTCCGGTTTTAGCGCGGAGAAACAGGCTGCGGTGAATGGCTTCAGCAAGGGTGCTCTTGCCGGATTCGTTAGGGCCGCCGATGAGGTTTCGGGCAGCATCGAACGTGATGGAAAGTTCTTTGTGAACCCGGTAATTGCGGAGGGAGAGGGAGTGCAGTCGCATCTGGAAATTTCGTGGAACTGTGTGTCAGTCTATCAAAAAATGGCGGCGTGAAGCTCACGCAGGGCGAGGCAGGCAATGGCGGCGTCTTCATGATCACCCTCCATCTTTGAGACGAGCTGGCTGGCGACGATGCTGATGAGAGGATCTGCTGCCCGCTGTGTTAGGTCTATGATTTCGCTATCGGACGGGGCGATGGCCACACGGTGATCGAGTTTCAGTCGAACGAGTCGTGATTCCAAAGATTCGAGGATTTTTTCGAGACGCCCGGAAGCTTCAATCCCGAGCGAACCGGTGAGCGATAGCGATAGCAGGTGGTCATGGGGTTGCTGAACCAACAATTCATCGATCTGGCTCAGGAGCAGATGCAAGCTTTGGTCATCGGAAAAGTGGAAGGAGAGTTCTTTCCACTGGTAACGGTTGCTCGGGATTATCTCGACCAGTGGAGCTTCACCGCGGATAGCAGTTACCTTTAGAATATTGCCTGGGTCATTTCCTTCTCCCTTCGGGAAACGATCAATTTCGGGAGTGCCGCTATACCACGCTTTATGACCGACTTGTTTAGTGCCGTGCCAGTCACCGAGTGCAATGTAGTCGATGTCATTCAAGGGCAAGCGGGTAAGATCGATCCAGTTTGCCACAGAGGATTCGCCTTCATCCTCTTGCTGGTTTGAGCCAAATCCCTGGATCGTGCCATGTGCTAGAACGATACGCGGTAGGTCGGCGGGAAATTCCCCGGTTTCAATAGAGCTGCGGATCCAAGCAGTAGGATCGTTGCTTTCGTGGCGACGGAGAAGCGGTGCAGGGAAAATGACGGCATTTTCAAGAATGACGGGCAGCGGGGAAAGCAGGATGTGGAGATTTGGCGCGAGGTCCTGCTGCTCTCTTTTGAAAAAATCTTGTTGCCAGATGCTTCCTGGGCCTCCGTGGTCGTGATTTCCTGGAATTACCAATACAGGAATGCCCACGGAGCCGATGGCTAGACAGGCAGCGGAAACCGTAGCCTTTGTGGCATGGGATGAATCGAAAACGTCTCCTGCCACGACTACAAACGAAGCCTGACATGTTGAAGCGATTTTAGCCAATCTGCGGATTGCCTCCAGCCGCTCCTGTTGGAGGGAGTGTCTTTTGGAATCATCTTTAATCGAAGCAAACGGTTTCCCCAGTTGCCAGTCGGCTGTATGAATAAAAGTGACCACAATGTGTTTTGGTTAACACTAGAATCTGAGAGGGAAGTGGGACAGGTGGCAACCCGTTTATTAAATTTATTAACAGTCAGAAATTTTGTGAAGGAGCCCCCTCAAAAAAATCTTCCTTTTTGGAAAATAACGAAAAAGAGAAAGTTTGATAAAAAAATACCCCTAAATGCAGCCTGTATTTAGGGGCGCAGTGTCGATCTGCTGAAATTTCGGTATTCTTTGGGAAACGTGAAATTCATCCACGTTTCCTCTGAGCTTCCTTCTGGGGCATGGGCCGACCTAGCTTCTCCAGTGCAAGTTGCAAAACAGTTGCATGTGACTCCTCAATGCGTCAATGCTTGGCACCGTAACGGACAAATCCCTGCTCGGATTGACGAAGGGCGTATTGTCAGATTCAGCCTGAACGAAGTTAGTGCAGCTCTTTCCCGTAAAATTCGCGAAACTCGCAATCTTCAAAAACTGTTTCTTCTCGTTAGGGAAGGGGATTCTCCGAAGTCACGAAATCTGGATAACCCTCCGGACAAAACCGCAATGCATCGCTTTAGCTGGACGATAAAAGCAGGAGCTAACGAGGCGGGATGGACCGTTGTTCCAGTAGTACGACTGTATACTATTAAAGAGACTGCGGAAATCATTCAAACGACACGCCAGACCGTAGCAATGTGGTTGCGAAAGGGGATTATTCCCGCTAGGATCTCATCTGAAAACATTCTCAGGTTTGATATCGAAGAGGTTCTTGAAGCACTGCGTTTGCGGGCTGCAAGAAAACGCTGCGTGAATGAACAAGATGGGCTGGCATTACATTAGCGTCTGTCGCTTTGTGGAATGAGTTTGAAGTCTTCTGAGTATTCTGATAGTTTTTGCGTAAGACTATATGCGAATAAGGATTTTTGAGGATGCTAGGTAAATTTGATACAGACAATTTTCATCCGACCGTGTGGAGTACCATATTGGAAGATCCCCAGCTGGCTGGTGATGTTGCTGGAATGTCAAAACACCAAGGATTGTCGGGGCCTTTGGAGTGGCTGGAGGTTTTAACCTGCCAGAAAAGGGTTCTGAATACCCAAAAACTGAAGGAAGTCCACCCTTTGCCGAATGTTCGACCTGACTACAATGTGGCTCTGGACGATAGCATTACCGTAGAGAAAATCCTGCTGCCGGTTGCCATTGGCTTAATGCACCCGATCCATGTCTTCTATGGAATGCCGGGAAGCTTTTTCGGTGAGCACCGAAATTGGGTAATCACCGATGCGAAAGAGAGAAAAATCAGCAAAAGGTGCGCTCAGGCTGCATTGGGCGCTGCTTGGAAAGGGTATGGAGAGGGCGGAATCAGCTGGCCTAATATCACTAAAGCATCCTTTAAGTTTTCAGCGCCTTACCGAACCCTGGGCATCAACATGGATCGGCCTCAGGATCTCACCATGCTGCGCGATGTAACCCTCTGGATTCACTGGGACCAATGGGAGCGTGAAAAGTTGTCGTTGGAACAACGGACGGATATTTTAAACTCTTGGGGATATTTATGCACCCTCAAAGCTGTGAAACGAGTGGTGGAGAAGGTGCTGGGTTAGAGTGGTTATTCTGCTCAGGCACATGAATCCTAGTTCCGTTAGGTCCAATGGAAAGGATTTCAAGCGCGTTCTTTTTCGTTATTCGGCGAACGTAGTGGCGGCGCAGAAGATCGGCTCCACCGGAGTGACCGAATTTGAAGATAAGATCGTCCAAAGACGTTCCAATCGCGACCTGGACGGAGGCGCACGTATGGCGTGGGGAGTTTGATTTCCATCGACCTCTCGTAATTGGAGCCGCCAAAGCTTCGGCAGAGGCGAGGCGGGCTGCCACGTCCCAACCGGCTCGTCTGCGAACGGTTTTTGAGACGTCGACCCAATTGTTGGGTACAATTCGATCTGTGTCTTCTGCATCTCCACGGGTCGCCTCCAGCCAAGCCTTCAGAGTTGCGCACAAGGGGGTATTTCTCCGAAGCGTCTTTTTGGTGACTCGCTTATCCAATTCGACACTTTCTTCGTTAATGTGCCCCCAAGTCAGTCGAGCCAGCTCATCCATTCGAATTCCGGCGAAAACGGCTAACGCGTAGGCAGCTGCTGCCGCGGTGCCTTCTTTTTCTGCTGCTGCAAGCAACGCTTTTACCTCGCCGGGCGTGAGAATCTCAATGTCCTTCTCGTTCAAAATTCTGGGAGATTCCAAGCCCTCCAAAGCTTTTTCTTCTGCCCATTGACGTGGTTTCATTGCAGACCAGTTCCAGAAGGCCCGCATATTGCGGATATGAGTGGCCTGAGAAGTATATCCTCGTCCTTCCAACAAAGCCATAATATCGGGCACTGTGATGTCTGTCAGATTCCGATTTTTAAGCGGCGCAAGCAGCTTCTGAAGTGTGAATTCATAAGATTTTAAGGTGGTTGGCCGAAGATTCACCAAGCTGGCAGTATAAATTTCAACGGCCTTCTCCAAGGTTTGAGAAGCAAGCCTTGCGTCCACTTTTGCCCGATAGGCTAAGGCTGCCTCTCGAATGGTGCCGATGTCACCGAGAATTTCCATAGCTGCTACGACTTCACGAGCAGCATCTCTTAGTGTGAGCTCCGTCCCTTTGAGCAGCTTCAGAGCAGCGACGGCATCGTCCGCTACTCGAGGAGGGAGAATGCTGGCCTTTTCTCCATCGTCTTTATAGGCCTTCCGCAATCTTGCAGCAAACTTCTGGGCTTCGTCTCGCGTTTTTAGATATCGCCGGGAAAAAGCACCGGTGTCAGAAAGGCAAGCGGGCACATGAACCAGCCAGCCTTTGGGCGTCTGTTTGAATTCAAAAGCAGGTGGACGGCTCATGGTGAATCTTGCCAGACGTTCACCGGTTTTCTGCTAGTGGTCAAGGTGCATTTATTGCATCTAAAAAACGGTAAATGCCGAAATCGGTGTTAATTTGAGAAAATTTACATACTGTAAATAAGTTGGTTATGTAAACCCTAATGGACTAAGGATCTAGTAGGGAAACCTGTGGAGGTTCGAGTCCTCTTTCGAGCACCATCCGTTGAGGATGAACAGATTAGGGAGCCAGCAATGGCTCCCTTTTTCGTATCTCAAATAGGGTTTCAAAAGAGCTTCCGGCAGTTTTCCGGCAGTTTTGAACTTCAGTGTCACAACAATAAGCTTCCGCTGGCATCGGATTGCTTCCGCAATCATTTGTTGATAGCAGGGGGATTTTCTCTGAAGTGCAAGCGGCCCAGTCAGTGGAGCAAAGCGTTCAGGTCGGATCGCCGGAATCGATAAACCCCGCCTGGAGTCCGCTTGGGTTTCAGTTTCCCCGTCTTTACCCAGCGATGAAGAGTGGCAATAGAGATTCCGAGGTGGTGGCATGCATCGTAGGAATTGATCCACGGTTCTTCGGAAGCCGCAGTCTGTTCATTGGTAGGAGCGTTTGGCGAAGTGTCTGGTGATTGCATATGAGCAGCCTTTCACACCGTTGTTCGTCATACGTTCTCGTTTGGGTGCGAAACCGGTTGGTTTTTCGTAGCGTGTGGGCGTTGATTTCCTTTCCTTTGCAGCCAAGAGTCGAAGAAAATGTTCGTGCAAGGTGAAGGGCGCGGTATGACGATGTGTCGTGATCCGCAGGCCATGGGCCATTCCCACCGACAGCGAAGATCATTTTTCCGTTTGCGCTTCGGAGCAGAGAAAAATCCAATCGAGTTGCAAGGCAAGAGCTACGTCTCGAAGTGCAGCCATGGTCGGGATTCGTTTGTGGGATTCCAGCCGGGAAATGACTCCATGATCTACCCCAGACAAGTCCGCGAGTTTTTCCTGGCTCAAGCCGGTTTTCAATCGTGCTTCTCTCAACAAATCGCACAGGCGGAGGACATAGGCTTCACTTTCAGGAGAGGGCATTTCTTTCATTTTGCCAAATTCTCGAAGTGAAAGCATCATGAAAATTCCGTGTCATTTGACAAGGATTGGGAATTATTCTATCAATCACTTCGTTATGAAACGCGAAGTCACACGAAGCTCCCGTCAAGAGGTTGCCGGATGCATCAACCGGGCAATGGAACGTTTTCCAATGATCCTTGAGAATCTCGAAGAGCTGTCCCTGACTCTCATTCCTTCGCCAGGTGACGCGGAAATCCGACATGGATGCGAAAGAGCGATGACGGCTATATTGTCGGTGCTGACTAAAATCCAGCCAGCAGAAGCTGATGCGGCCTCTCCCAGTGGAGAAGAACAAATTGCTCTTGCATGGTTGGTGGGTGAAATGCCCAGAAAGCTTGTAGATTCAGAGCGCTTTGCTTGTTTCCAATTTGTTATAAACCGGCTTTTACCCTATTGACTGATTCATTTACACTTATTTGAGCTGACACAGATGGACTGTGAGAAAAAGGCATCGTCAAAGGGAATTTTGATTCTTAATTTCATCCGATGGCACTAGATGCAACCAGGTGGCGAAAGTAGGATATTTGACTCCGTGTTGGGAACAAAACTGAGGCCCGCTTAAACCGCTCGACTCATAGGCGTCCAGAAGAGCTTCGAGTTGTGTATCGGGGACCCAAACCCGTCCCCGGCTATCCTGTCTGACCAAGCGCTTGTTCGTTGGCGTCATCGTCGTAAGGGCTACTGCGACGATGGCGACAATGATGGCCTTTCCTCAACGATCTTCAGGTGGTGCTTGGCAACACGCTTACTGTGGGAGACGCGACTTAGCGTTTTGGGACACGTAGCGCTTCGCCTGCGATCTTGCGTGTCGACCTCCAGAAGCACCTCAGAGACGCCCACGGCGATCGCTTGCTGGATGACTTTTATAGCAGGAACGGCCAGAGGGAAGCGCACTGCTAGGGCCCTCTTCAAAGAAGCAGCGGAAATTCCTCAGGAGGTGGTGCGATCTCGGTGTTGATGAAGCCTTCAGCCTCACCGCGCCAACGACGCCCGCCAACAAGCTCCTCAAAGGTGCAGTTGCCTTCAATCTGCAAGTGATCCGCGTGATCTGTCACAATGATCTGCGGTTCGATACCCGTCTGTTCCTTGGTCTCTTTGCAAAAGGCGACCAGCTGAGAATAGAGATTCGCCACAGCAACGATGTCTTCGTCGACCGTTTTCGCGTGGCTCTCGCCGGCCTTCTCTGCAAGTTCCTTCGGCAAAAACTTTTTGCCCGTGTCCAGCACACTCGGGAAGTAAACCTGGCTGGGCTGATCAAGGAACAAGATCGAGGGAATGAGGCACGACTCACCTATCTCACAGAAATAGCGGTGAAGGGCAAGGAACAGCGTGACGTGGCAATACAGCCAGTTCGCTCCACTGCCCATCGAACGCAGGAAGACCTTTTTGGCCTTCGCCTCATGCCAAAGGTCAAAAGTCTCCAGTGAGAAATTCAGGCTGATAGGACGATAGGTTCTTTCAAACTCAAAGCGATTGGCGATCTCGTGCATGATCTCCTTGATCCTGCCTTCAGCATCCTTGAGTTTTTTCTCAACGTCGTATGTCCGTTTAAGGTAGGAAGCGATTTCGGAGATCTTGACCTTTATTTCGGTGAGCTGCTTCTCCAGCTCCGCGTCAGACTTTTCTAAAAGCGACTCAAGAATTGCCTCGATCCTCACCTTCTCCTTCAAAGCAATTTCATACAGCGACTTGTGGTTTGCAAGGTTGTCGATCTGGGCATCAATTTCTGCAATCTTTCGGGAAACCTCATCCACCTCTCCCGCTTGCTTGCGAACGACCTTCGTAAGCTCGGCGGTCTCCGCTTCAAAGGTGGTGAGGATATAGCTCGATTTCGAAAGCTCCCCATTCAGCCATTCGATTGCTTGGCTAAGACGATTCGCGTCATCTTTGATGTCACCGTGAGCCACGTTACAGAATGGGCATTTGGACTCGGCAATCCCTGCATGATCAGGAAAGAGAGTGGCCTCCACATCCTCCGAGTAATTCAGCGCATACCGCATGGAGGATTCAGCGGATGACAGCTTCAGTTGGTCCTTCCTGAGCTGAGCCACCATCGCGGCACGCTCCTTCTCCAATTGGTTCCTAACTTGAAGATGCTGGTCTGACGTGTCGTCAATCGAAAGAGGAAGCGCAGCGAGGTAATCCAAGGCCGGCTTCGGCTTGATGACGACGTCATTCATATCACCGAGCTTCAGGTCTTTCCCACTCGCAGATCGGAATCTCACTACCGCCTCCTGCAAGGAAGCCTTGGCCTTGTCTCGCAAGACGGCCGCTCTCGGAATCTGCTGCTCAAGGCCTCTCTGGGTCTGCTTGAGATCGGCCATCTCCTGAGCTTTGAGGAAGTATTGCTGATCGGCGAAGCCAGCAAATATCTTGAAGTGGTCAATGGCCTGCTCTCGCTTCTCTTTTTCATCGAAGCGGTAGAAAATCGCATGCTTGTTTGCGACCAGGTTCTGATGCTGGAGCATGAAGGAGGTGAAGCTTCGTATTGAAGGGGGAGTCTTTTTCTTACCTCGATACTCGCGCTCCGTCAGGTTCTCATCGACGTCGGAAATGTTCAGACCGAAATAACCTCCCAGCTGTTTCTTGAAATGCGCGAGAGGCGAGAAGTAGTGATCTTCAAAATACTCTTCCTTAAAGGACTGAATGTCGGAGAGGACTTCCTCTTCGGATTCTACTTTCAGGAACGCCGTCGTTTCTTTATCGCGGCGAGCCAACACTAGGAAAATGTCTTGGATTCCAAGAACCACGAAATAGGTTTTGGCGCTCTGTGTTATGATCCCATCCGGAATGGTGAAATCAGAACTGCCGAAGCAGAAATCCACGATCTCGATCAGCGCGCTTTTGCCCGTTGAGGAGCGACCCGTGACCACATTTACTCCCGGCCCGAATTTCAGACCGTGGACATTGTTGGCGCGATCTACCACGCCGATGTATTTCACAAATGACCTCATAGCTTCCTAATCTGCATCAATCGGTAAACCGCCGGAATGTCGTGCGGCTTCAGCAACGTTCCGAATTTCTTGGCGGCCAAGGGGGTGGCTCGCGGTGAGAATCTCGTTTCGATGTCGTCCGATAAAACAATAATCGATTCGTCCGTGCTCAGCCTGATCATCTCCATGTCGATAAGATACTGGAGACAATGGTTAGTGAGCGCGCGGTAGTATTCCAATCGCTCGACGAGGCCGCGAATGTATTCCTTCTTACTTAAAAAAGAGAATATCGTGCTCGTGACGTTGCTATGCACCAACGAACTGCGCGACGCGAGCGGCAGCACAAACGGGAGAACTAAATACGAGAGTAATATGGATTTTGGTTTTGGTCCAATCGCCTTAAAAAAATGAATGAAGATTGGAGCCAGAATGAAAACGTTGTTATGAATTGTGCGGAAGTTCCGGATTGCGTTACTCATATGGCCTCCACTTTCCACTGAAGATTCAGCGTTTCGTCATCAATCTGCGTATGTAGCAGGCCGTTACGAAAATTGATAGGGGTGCTATCGAAGCCTTCAAAATCATGAGACACTCGAGAGGTGAATTCGTCGTAGAAAATCTGCGAATCCCTTATTGCGTTAATGGCTTTCGCACACGCAATGCGATGCTGCTTTTCGAATACTTCCCGGAGCGAATTCGTGTAGTTCTCAGTCCGCTCACTTGCTACCGCATATTCACTGAACTCCTTTTGGATCGTATTGACCGCTGAGAGATAGTCGCGCACGGCCTCACTCACAACAGCACCGTGCTCAATTTCCAAGATTTTATCCACGAATCGATGATCTTTATGCTGAGCAACCGCAGGATCGTCGCTTTTAAGCTTCGTAGTTCGAATCTGCATTCGCGGAAAAATCTTGGTGCCAACCGCATACATCGCACTCAGCTCCTGAAATTTGGCTTCAAACTCCTCGCGTGTTATCGACCAAGAACCTTCAGCTTTGTCGGGCCGAATAACGAATCCAATCAGCGCCGCTAAGAAATCGTCGCGCTTGGGTCCCATGGACCCGAGAAGGTAGCGCTCCTTGATGTATTTGTGGAGATCAGGAAGTTTGCGGGAGTCTGCTTCAATTTCAAATCGCTCCGCTACTTGCGAAAGCCTCTCAGCTTTCGTCGGCTCCACAACTATTGCGACATAGCGGGCAAGTTCAGAAGGCTTCGCTTTCGGCTTTCCCTTTCTTTTCTCGGCATCCTTCCTTAAGAACTCTGCCGCTAGAACCCTGATCAGTTCAAGGCGCTCCGCAGTATTGAGAGAACTCCATTCGGCTATTTTCGCGGTGCTTCCGAATGCTTGCGAAGTGTAGAGGAGCAAAGAACGATAAGCGGTCGGATCGAATCCGTCCTGCATCCAATTGGACAGGGTCTTCCAGAAGTTGTGGCTGCCGTCGGTCAGCGGCTTCGCGTAGAGCTTCGTCTCGACCTGCTGCCTTCCAGCGATTGTGACGTCGCCGATTTTCTCGAAATATAGAGTTTCGCCAGCGGACATCTCAAAGCACTTCTTCACCGCTACGCCGATTTGATAGATTGTCCCGCGAACCGATGAAGAGGCGTCATGCGCGAGTGCCTCCGCTACCTCATTGCCAGAGGTCGCGTTAGTAGGTTGCTCGAGCAATTCGGGTTTTTCACCGTCCATTTGATACTCCAATCCGTGCAAAGAGCATCTTAGAAACCCGAACAGGTGGTGTCAACCCTCCTGATTTTTATGATTTTTACGGCGCATCCGCTAGATGATCTAGGGTGATGAGCTCCGAGGAGGAAAGGGCCTTTCCCTTCGCGGTTACGAGGTAACCGCTACCTTATTCTCCGGGAACGATGCACCAAGCCCCTAGCTGGCCGAATCTAACCAAGTTCGCGAACAGCGACGACTCCATTCAAGAACTCGCTCGGCTGGGGCGGTCACCGCGAAGCTTCCGAAGGTGGAAGCTGCCTTAAGCCGTGGGCGTGAAATTTCCAAAGCTGAATGGCTTAGCTAGGAATCTCGGCCCAACGGTACCCTTCGCTTGGATGCATCGAAGATATTTTGCATGCATCGAAGATATTTTGCCCACGTTAGGGTGCAAACAGCGGAGAGGCGAGTCTAAATTGTGAACCAGCTTTGGGATTCCGCTGATTGTGGAGATGCCACGTGCCGGATGAAAACGTAATGGAATCGTTTCGTGGATGAATTTACGGGCAGGCGACAAATACTGCTCCGCAAGCCATCGCGAACCTGGCTAATTTGTTCCATTCGTTCCATAAGGGGGACGAGCTTGCCTTGGTGAAAACGTCGATAATGGCCGCTTACTGCGAGTTGACCAAAATGACCTTACGCTCTAGCTTCTTTCTGAATGCCCGCCTCAAGTGTTCTACGTCCATTTTGAATTGCCCTTAAAGAGTTGGCGCAGAACTAAAGTGAAATATGGAAATATGCTGAGTAACTGTTATCCGATAATTGTGGAGACTTTGGAGGTGTCCCTGCGCTCCTTTGATTATAGCGAGAAGCTTCTCGCTGATCTAAGATCGGCGCATAACACTACTCATTCGTTTTTTCGCTTGGGGGACATGATTCTTTGTTTATGGAATGAGGGGAACGACATTAAAGGTGGGGAACATATATTGGTGAATGTGGATGATTCTCCTGAATCCATCGATAGGATGATTCGCCACCTCTGCTTCCGCACTCTAGTAAGGGAACTTCCGGGCCTTAAGCCTCTAACATTTTACCCAATTCTCATTGTCTCACGAAAAAAGTCGCATGACGCATTAAAGCAGTTCTTGCCGGTGGAGCTTCAGGGAATTGTCTGTTTCAACCTCCTCATCGAGTTGAACATAAGGCGATTGTTCCATAAAGGCAAGGTGATCCCTCACCTTGTCATTGGAATGCATCGGAGGTGGCGAATCAACAAGAACCTAGCCGAACTGCACGCCGAAGGCTTTCCTCTTGAAGACGTTCCAGTTGTTCACATAGAGCCGATGGTGGGGCTTGAACAGGTGCTCGCGCCATCGGAGGCCGCAATCGGTCGGGTTAAAAGTATCTCAGGAGATTTTGCAGAGGTCCAAACTTTTGATGGAGTGAAGTCAATTCCATTGACGGAACTGGCATTGAGGAAATCTAGGTCTGAGATTTCTGATTACCTCAGCTTCAAGTTGGGACCGAGCGAGGCTCAAAAAACCATTCAATCGGTGTTTTCTGTCGATTCACTGTCCTCGGATGCTGAGGAATTGCATCAGGAAATTGAAGAGATAGCTCGATACTTCTGTCAGTGGAAATTCACAACGAAAACAGGGTTCTCTTTCAAGGTAAGCAAAACGGCCACGGTTAATGCCCCAAGTCTCAAGCTCGATCAGACCCGATTTCTGTTCGACGTAACACCTGGGTCTGGAGCGACAACGCCTCTGAGCGGTCTCTTGAGATTCGGTCCATATGACAGTGCTGCCTTTCGACCAAAAGAGCCTAGAATCTTGGTTGTCTGTCAGCAATCGAATCGAGGAGGATTTTCCAAAGCAGCAGCGGCTTTTGAGCAGGGTCTACCTGAGAGTAAATATTTCCAAAAGGGTTTTAAGGATTTGTTCCGCTTGAGGCATGTTCACTGGGATTTTGCTGAAGCTAAAGGGCCGACTCCAAAGCACTTCCGCGATGCGATTCAAGCCAAAATTGAGAGCAATGAGTTCGATCTCGTTATCGTTGAGGGTGACGAGCGTCAGAAGACCCTTCCTCCGGAGCAAAACTCCTTTATCATGTCGAAGGCACTTTTGCTGGGGATGGGGATTCCTGTGCAGGGACTGAAACATGAGAATGTAAGAAAATCAGGAAATTGGCTTGGAGATGTTCTAGGTCCGATGGCTCTACAAGTTTATGCAAAGCTCGGTGGTGTGCCGTGGACACTTCCTGCAAGCCCCGATGTGGATAGAGAGATAATTGTAGGAATTGGTAGTGCCGAGAAGAGGGACACCGAGTTCACAGGCGGCGGGATTCGACGGGTCGTAGGAATGACGACGTTCTTCGCAAACGATGGACGTTTCCTCATGGCTAGCACCTGCAAAGCAGTTCCCTATGAGGACTACTTCGAAGAGTTACTACAGTCTTTGGAGAACTCGATCAAAACTCTTTCAACTGAAAATGGCTGGGAAAGAGGAGATACCGTTCGGGTTATTTTTCACATCTTTAAGCCAATCAAACACATCGAAGCAGAGGTGGTAGCGCAGCTAATGAAGCGGTTCCCGGACTACGATGTTAAATTTGCGTTCGTGACCGTTTCCACAAACCATCCCTTTCTACTTTTCGATGATGGCTTCAGAGCGGGACAAGGCCAAAAAGGGCATTTCGTTCCGCTTAGGGGCACGAACATCCAGCTAACAGAACTGGAATGCCTCATACAACTTCGGGGTCGAGGCGAAATGAAGGCCTCCCGTCAAGGATTCAGTGCACCCGCTCTTGTGAGAATTCACGAGAAGTCCACGTTCACCGACCTTCATCACATAGTAGAACAAGTAACAAATTTTACCTACTTATCATGGAAAACGTTTTTCGCAACAAACTTGCCGGTTTCCATATTTTATGCTGAAGAGATCGCTAAGTGGCTGGATCGCCTTGAAGGGCTTCCGGGATGGAATTCGGGAATAATCAATACTGCGCTAAAGCGGAAAAAATGGTTCTTATAGGCCGACAAGAGATTTTTGCTGAACTTCGTCGTGATCGCGCACTAGCAGCGTTGATCGACCTTCTCTTTGACGATAATGGCTCGATTGAGGTTCCCAACCGCATAAGCCAAACCTCTGATGCTGTCGTTGGAGTTCTTGCGTCGCTTCAAAAGGGGAAGGATGACGGATTTCGTCAAGCTGTGACAATGCTAGTTAGGCGCAAGGTGAAAGCTGATTCCGATTGGATTCATGACGATCTTCTCGCCTTCTCTATGGTGGTGGGTAATCTTCGCTTTGGGGGAGGTGATGAGCTCGTCAAACAGCTTCTGAACGCTCGACTTTCGGGCGCGGACGAACGTAGTCAGATGATGTCGCTTTCGCTCAGTGCTTTATCAAATTCACTGAGCGATGCTCCACTGGCCGCTGTGTTGGTCATCGGAAGAATGCTGGCCTACCCTGAAAAGGAGCTGAATGGATCGCTGTTGTCGTTAGCTTATAAGCAGTCCGCCGAGCTGGAAACCCAGCCTACAACGCAGCAGTTTCTCCGTTTAATTGGAGAGAAAGTTGCAGACTTGGCCATCAGGGTTGGGACGATGAAAAATGCTTCAGACTATTCGCGGCTGAAGATCTTTCAAAATAAATTTGACTTGCGAGCAGATCTTTTTGCGGGTGCTGTATTCTGGTTGCTTTTGCTGGGGGTGGCTACCTTATGGCTGTATATTGCTAGACTCTACTTCTCCCCAAACAAGCAATCAGAGGAGTTGGCAGGGAAGCTTTTTCAAATGGGTGTAGTCGTAGGTCCCGCTGTGTTGTTTTATGCTCGAAAGCAGATTCGGTCAGGCATTCGTGGTCTATTCTACAAGACTTTTGGGGGTAGTGGACTTCTCGAAAACATTCCAGAAGAAGATGTATGATTTTGCACAACCTCGTCGTTCAGGCAGGGATGAAAACCGGAAATAGCACCGCTAAATCTGGCCACGAGGAGGCTTATGGTCTGGTTCTTACACGCGCCAGAACAGAGTGCTAAAAACTTAGTGGATGCGGTCAATTCAGGATCTTAGATGATGCGTCAAAAGAGGTCCAATTGTTCAGAGGAATTCTGGCTCACAGGCTCGCCGAGAGGTTCCGATACCGAAACCGACGCGAGTCTCTACAGAGTTTCGGTAGATATTTTGCCAGTCATACGTTCTTTGATCATCACGGTAAATGCCAAAGCGGTCATTAAAGCATCATACTGCGCTTTTCAAGGAGTCGCTAAACTTCTCACCAACGGGCCGGAGGCGTGCATCCTATGAGCAACACATTTAACCTTATTCCAAATCTCAAGATTGGTCACATCGTTGAGGTTTTCGGGAACGACCATCAAAGTGGAGCTTTCCGGTGATGTCACCGAGCTCACCCGGACACACGAGGGCCGCGTTTACCCGATTGGGCAGATCGGAAGCATCGTGAAAGTGCACTTCGGGCGCCGAATGGTTTTCGGCTTCGTCACTCTTTTACGTATGCGGTCGGAGGAACTGGTGGAACAATCGAAGCCGATCCCGCCAGATGCCCGACCAGCGTTTGATGGAGGTCGAGTTTTTTGCCGAGGGGATTTGGAACTCTTCAGCCGAAAAGCTCCACTTTATCCGCGGTGTCACTACTTACCCTCTTCCACGTCAGACCGTTCATCTCCTTACTCGTCAGGAAGCTGGCGAGATCTACAATGCCGCCGAGGGGCAACTGCGCGACGAAGAATATGATCCACTCGTGCCTTTCGCTCACTACGTCGGGGCAGACAACGCGATTTGCAGGGCGAACATCGACAAGATGCTCGGTATGCACTGCGCTGTCTTGGGTTCGACGGGTTCTGGAAAGTCGGGGGCGGTTGCTGCCTTGCTGCACAGCATGCTTGAGCATAAGCCGACCT
>Ga0157373_10000730_pt1 | contig 25605 bp, 17 predicted proteins | sample C65metaG_FD_113460 | JGI IMG/M metagenome (GOLD analysis project Ga0157373, IMG submission 113460) | Corn rhizosphere microbial communities from Kellogg Biological Station, Michigan, USA - C6-5 metaG | ecosystem: Host-associated > Plants > Roots > Rhizosphere > Soil | place: USA: Michigan... | reverse complement strand
GTATAATCCTCAACGTTTTCCGCATACCCTTCAGTGCCGAAGTGGCGAAATCGGTAGACGCAGTTGATTCAAAATCAACCGCCGCGAGGCGTGCCGGTTCGATTCCGGCCTTCGGCACCAAATATGCAAATTTAAGTCGCTTAAGGGCGGCTTTTTTTTTCTGGGATTTTATTTTCTGTCCGGTATGTCAACGGAAGTGATAAATATCCAATATGCCTTGTTCGCACAATGGTCATTTTCAATCAAATAACCCCAAGCTTTGCATACAATTCTTTTTTCTCTTTCATGCTGTTATCCAATGGTGCTACTCGCAATGCCGCTTTCAAATAAGCTGCAGCACCAGAGTAATCACGCATTTGCTCGCAAACTAAAATGAGTTGGCTTAACACATGGAACTTCATTGGAGTTGTTTGGTTTACTTTCTCCAATAGTGCTCTTGCTTCAGGATATTTTGCTTCAAGGCCAAGGATAGATGATTCTAAATACATGGTAGTCGCGTTTTCTGCTTCAACTTGCTTTCTTTGCGACAGCCAGGATTTTGCTTGACTGATATTGCGCAACTGTAGGTTTGTCTTAACTATCAGCTCGAACAAAGCCGCAGGTTGAGTCAATTTACCCTCGAGCAAGATCGCTTTATTATCTTCTACAACTTTTTCAAAGTCGAATAAGCGATTGGCGCGGTACAAGGCAATAAGTTGCTGATGTAAAGCTTGTAGATCTTTACTGCGGCCATACTCCTGCGACGCTAACTGAGCAGCCTTTTGGTAAGATTGATTGGACATGGCTTCAAGTACCGCACTTGACCAGTCCTGATCAAGTTTAGTCTGAAAAACGGGAGCAATAGCACCAACTTTTAGTTGCTTAGTGGTAGCTGCATCAAATGCATGAATTAAGTCGGAAATAGTTGAAAAGCGATCCTCCGCTCGTTTTTGTAAGCAGGTAAGAACCACTTGCTCCAGGTCCGTATGAATAGAGCTATTAATCTCTGTTGGAAGCTTGAAAGGTGCGTGGCGCTGAACTTGTGCTGGCGTATCATGGGGCAGCTTTCCTGTCAGCAGCTGGTATAGCAAAACACCTAAGCTATAGATGTCGCCCAATAGTAGCTCTTCCAGACTACCTCTACGACTATCGACGTTGGAGAACTCTGGGGCCGAATACAACACAGTCCCGCCATTTTCTCGGGTACGAACGTAAATTTCTTCTGGTAAAGCTGAGCTGCCAAAGTCTGTCAACTTCACCAGGTCCCGTTCGCCAACCAAAATGTTATGTGGCTTAATATCTCCATGGGATATTGGCATTGGTAGTTCGGCCAAATAATGTACAGCACAGAGCACTTGACGATATATTCTGAATAAACGTTCATAGGTCTGGCCAAAATTACGCTGCCTATCATCGAGCTTTTGCGCCAGGGTTTGGCTTGGAAAATATTCCATTTCAATATAGAACCATTCATTATCTATACGGCCCATATCAAAAATTTGCACAATATTTTCGTGCGGCTCGACGTCTAAAAGCTCTTTACCTTCGGCAAGCTGGCGGTCTTCCCGAGTAATATCCTTAGGGATTTTTACTGCGACAATTTTTCCATCTTGCAGGCGCTCCGCCCGCCATACCCAACCATGGCTGCCATCACCAAGGCATTCAAGTAACAGGTATTTGTCACCAAGGCGTTTATTCGTCCCCGGCAAAAAATGTGCTGATTTTATATTCACATCAACACCTCATAGTGAATTCTGTCCAAAACAATCATGCTCATATTTTTGATAAATAAAAAGCGACTAAACACCACCTCAACATCAGGAGCGGCGCTTACTTGGGTACCAGTGGACGAAGTAAAACCCATGCGGCAAATGTCTTTCAGTTTTCGGGTATCAGGTGCACCTACTAAGCCTTGGCTCCAGGCACTGAGGACCAGGGTTTTGGGGCAATGATTCCAGCGCTGCGCTGCTTCCAGTAAGTTTTTTAATTTTTCTTCTAGCTTTTGCTGCCCCTTCGCTGAACCATCAAAGCGTTCAAATTCGATTAAACACACAGGCGATGCAGAAGATTTATGAAACCAGCCCGAGTCTGAGCGAATATCAGCACCAAATGTACCTGGAGCCGGACATTCCACTACCGCCATAAATGACTGTTCATGTCCGAATGTATTCCAAACGCTACAGCCTAAGCTGTGGACCAATACATCCTGGTCCAATAGCTTACCGCTTGCTAAAAGTGGAAACGTCTCATTTACCCAAGCTACTTCAGGAATAGGCACCTTAGCCATTGAAAGAGCCCCAAACACGCAATACCTCCGGTGATTCACCACCGTGAATTAATGCCTTACTACCAACTTTAACAAGCAGTGGTGCAGGGATTGAACGACCACACACCAGAGCTTCACCGGTTGATAAACTCGGAAGTTCCTCCAGGTCAGCTTTGCTCACCATATCTGATGCTTTAGCTATAAATCGTTGATCGTCTGGGTTCTTTAAGCGCATCGTAATTAGCGTATTGCACTGAGAGGTCACATCTGAATCTAATTTCGATGGACGCTGGCTCACAATGCCAAATCCAACACCAAATTTACGACCTTCACCGGCGATCTTTTTAATAATGCGGTGACTGACTGCATTGCCACCGGCCGGAGCAAAATTATGGCCTTCTTCGTAAATGATAAAGCATGGGCGCAGCGGGTCCGTTTTGCTCGAGGCCGCCTTTAATATTTCACTAGATAACAGTGCACAAATGACTTGCTTAGCGGTATCACTCAAACCTTGTAAGTCAACAATGACTAAACGCCCTTGTTGATTGCTCGGGCGTCCCACCATTTTGTAAATATCAGTTGGCTCAGCCATCGTTGCACTGTAAAAACTTTTGGCTTCATTAAGCACGCGTGAAAGCTTCATCGAGGCGACGGCGGCACTACGGCCTGATAACGCCTTCGCCTCAGCTTCAGAAAGGTCGTCCCACTCTTTTAACTCTTCAATGCCATCACCTAATAAGAAGCGTAGGCGGTTAATATCTCGTGGCTCGGTCTTATCTGCTGAGCGCCAATAACGAATTGCAACATCGAGTACCCGTTGTTGCGGTTCCGTTAAACCAGGTAATATTTCAGCAATATCGTCCATTTCAAAATGGTCAAACTGAAGCGCTAATGGCGTATTCTTACTAGCGTATTTATGTTTAAAAGATTCGTGCTGCGGAGAGAAAACTTGAATACCTGCACCGGCGGCTTGCAGCTTTTCAAAGGTCTGTTTTATCAGTGGTAGTGCTTCTTGATCACGCTTATCGTCAGTGGCTTCTAAGAAGCTTGAGAATTGCAGATTACCGCCAGCGAGGGCTTTACCATATTCACCATGTGGATCAAATACTACTACAGTACCGTTATTAACCGCGACTAAACGCTCAATAATGCGGCCAACAGTATAAGACTTACCTGAACCCGTCATTGCCAGAACTGCCAGATGCTCAGTGACCAACTTGTTCACGTCAATAAAAACAGGAACTGTATTCTCGCCTTTGTCGTAGCCTACTAGGTTGCCCAAGTGCAAACTGGAGTGTTCATTAAATTCGTAAAAATCACTCAAAAACTGGAAATCGACGGTTTCAACAGCGGTACCAGGGTTAAGTGGGCGACGTGGAATTTTGATTTGACGAGTAACAGGATCGCGGTAACCAACCAGCTCGACCTGAGCAAACATATTCTCACCAGTTACGTTCGCACCGGGCAAAAGCTCAAGCTCAGTCACACCATCGCCAAAGCCGGCGTTGTAGAGCATATTGGTACGACTGATCTTGGTCACTCGCCCCAGTACGGCGACTTGCCCCTCATCTTTGCGTTCCTGGTGCATAATGCGTACAAACTCACCACGGCGTACTGAAAACGAGTCTTGCACAGCCATAGTTAACTGGCTGGCATCACCAGTGTTACCGACTAATTTACCTAAAACTTTATAAGCCATTATTCAATCCCTCATCGAGGCCTGCCAACCACCCTGCCTCAATATCATTATTCTTTAGAGCCTGGTGTAAACCCTGGCGATAAAACGTAGCAAATTTAGGTAAAATGCCAAGCTGTTGATAGCCAAGTAATTGTGGCAACGGCATTGCATTACCTTTGTTTTGCATATCCAGCACTATCAGGCGAGAGGCAACTAAATCGAGATCAGCACTTTTCCATTCTGGTTCGTCACCCGCTAATTGCACCATTTTTATCTGTCCACCTCGGGCACTACGGAAGTGAAAACCAATTAAACCTTGCTTAGCTTCAATGTTGGGTTCAATGCGGTTTTCTTGCTCAGACAAACGATATGCGATAGTGCGCGAATAGTTGCCTAAAATGCCATTGATAAATCGCAAATCCCCCACGCCCACCAAACTTTCATCCAGCTCTACCAGATTTTGCATCAACTCTTTAAAAAACCCATCAGATGCTAAAATTTGTTTGCGGCCTTGTTCGGTACGTAAATCTTGTTTGGCGATACTTACAATTGCACTAAAACGCTCAGCCAAAATGCTCGCAAGCACTACACCATTTTGATTCCAGGGAAAAATTTTAGAGCGATGGTTTTGCCAAAAAGTTTCTATCACTTGCCTGGTTTTTTCGTACTCTAGTTTATGACGGACATTGCGCTCCAGCGGAGCCATATCCCGTGCTAAAAACAACGGCGTATCCAGCAAAATTAAATCGCCAGGCTCATAACTTAAAAGTTTTTTCTCAACTAACTGATAAGAATGACGAATTTCAATTAAATCAAGTCGTTTACGCTGTGCTTCAAAATCAATATCATCCAGTTCTGATACCGAGTCGCTACCCACCGTGCTGACTTTATTGTCATCTATTAGCAAATCTGTGCGCACTGCCGCACTGGCATAAATAAAACCACCCAATACCTTGTCTAAGCACGATTTAGTCGCAATACCAGCTACGCTTAAATTGACGATTGTGGGCTTCGGGACCGCCTTCACTAAGCCAGCATCACGGAACAGCGGCGCCACTTGCTCAATATCACGGACCTGTTTAAGCAAGCGTCCTGCGCTTCCCGGTAAGCGAAGCTGGCTATCAATGGCGAGAGATTGCGCTAAATTCATCGTTTTGTTCTCATTCATGCTTATAGCGCTCCTGTGTGTAGCTGCTCGCTAAGTAATGGGGCATAAGCCCAATATTGCGAGGATTGTAGGCATGTTTTACCGGTGGCTGTTATGCCCGCTTCGTCGATAAAATCGTGCTGCCGCAACATCTCACCCCGCTTGACAATATCAAGGCTGTTAACGTCAAACATCAGCTTAACCGCGTTATGCTCAGACAACGCTTGTAAGCTCATGCCACTTCCAGCATAGAGTAGTAGCAATACAACCAGATCGTAATTATCTGGTGTGTAGTCAGTTGATGGTGCGTTAGGTTCGATGATTCGTTCAGCAATGCCTGCGTGGTCCACAAACCAATTCAACCAGCTCTCCAGGATCTCACTATGATCGAGTAAATTTAACGACCATAAATGTAACGTGGTAAAGGCTAATAACCCACTGTTGCTGTGTTTTCGTATGTAGCGGGTATGCACCACATCACCGGCCTGGTGCTGGTGGCGATCTGCACTGCCAGTAAAGCCAGCAATAGCCTGGTCTGTTTCACTGGTTAGCAAAGCGATTAGCCCCGGTTCCTGTATTTTCAAAGCCGCTGGAACTAATTGCCAATCCAGTGGGGAGGGCAACTGTGCTAATAAGGTAAATTGTTCAGCTTTCAGGTTAATTACCAAAGCGGCACAACCTGCCTGCATAGCCCAGTGATACAGACATTGCATAGTATTAGCGTCAGTCAACTCTTCTGCTTGCACTATTAACAAACCGCTGGCTGGCGGCGAGCTAATCCAATCCTTCGTTAAGGGAGTAGCCCCCGCAACAGTTTGCAAAAAACGGCCTTTACGATTACTGGCCAGTGCCGCAGATAAATAAAGACTCATCGCGTCACCTCTATAAACCAGTGGCAAAGGTAAGGCGCATTTTTACAATGCCTTTGTCTACAAGTCCTTTCTGTTGCTCAGGTGTTAACACGGGCTCCTGATTTTGGCTCAAAGCCTGATAAATCGGTTGCCAATCCGCCAGCGTTAAGCCTGTATCTTTTAATATTTGCTCACCTTGACTCTGCCATTTGGCTTGGGTGCTTTCACACACCTGTTGAAGTGCTCTGACACCCAAATTGCTCACATCCTCCAGAGTCAACGCTGCTGGTTCCGCTTGCTTTTGAGAAGCAAATAGCGGTTTTAATAACGGCAGCCAGCTGTTTACTTGCTCAATGCAGTTGCGTCTTACTTGGTTTAGACGCTCTTCAATTTTAAGTAGCTGGCCTTGAATCGGTGTAAGTTGACCGCGTGCCGGTTTTAAAAGCTCTTCTGGTAAATCCCGTAACGATGAAAACTGCCCATTGCGCAAACTGTTTTGCATACTTTGACGCTTGCTCTCGGCATCGTTGGGGAGATCGGCAGTAGCATCTTCAATGAGCTGTAATTTCATTACCAGTTTTGGTAGCTCTGCAATGTCATCGGTGAACTGATACTCAGCCGTGGCGCTACTAAGCCATTCTTGCAGTTGTTGTGCACGTAGTTTTTGCTCTGTGAGGTTATTAACCAGCTTACTAAATCGTTCTTTGCAGTTGCGGTAGCTGGATAAAATATGCCCCTGAATCTCCGCTATCGGCAACTGTTGATCATTGTGCAGATTTAAACCCACTTCTTGCGCTAAGGCTGAAAGCTTGTCATGCGCTCTACCTAAATCGAGTTTACGCAGGTAATGCAGTAAGGTATCGCTGTCTGCTTGCTGCTCTTTTCGACCAGTGGCACTGCTGGTATCGTCTTTTAACGCTCCGTCTAAAATATGACCTATGGTGCGCAGCGTGTTGGTGTACAGACGTTTCGGGAAATTCGTCAGCGGGGCACACTCTGTTTCAACATCTATGATTAAATCAGCGAGTCGGTTGTTGATACGCTCAGCGCTGCGCTCAACAAACTCGGCAAATAAACAGGCCTGTTCAATCCGTTGATAAAGCGAGGTCGTTTTGTCTTCTAAGCTGAGAATATGGGCATCTTTTAGCATAGGCCTGGAACTATTAAGCGGTTTAACCTTTGCTACCAGCTCCAGCACTTCAGCACGTTTGTGGATAAGCCCTGCCAATACTTTCGTGTCGTTGGCCTCGACCATATCAGCCAGTTGTTCTTCTTGCTGTTTGAGCACGTTAAATAGCGATTGTGCTTTTTCCAGCTGCTCTTTAGCTTCCACGGTGACGAAACCCAGCTTATTTTTACCCAGTGGCGCGAACATTTCATTAATGCGTGCATAACCATACACGCGGCTCATGACTTCCACATTGGTTGCGTAGCTGCCCATATCGTTACCGCGGAACCAGTTTTGTGCTTCTCTAATGGCATTTTCTAAGCGGGAGCGCGGGTAGTGCTCCCAGATTGCCTGTTTTTCTGTTGGATTGGTTAAAGTGAGTAAGTTCAGCTCTCCACACCACCACATCCAGTCATTAAACACGCCTTTGGCGGTAACACTCGTTTCAGCCACATAGGTGAAATAAAACTGTTGCTTAAAGCCTTCGAATTGCCACTTGTGCTTTTTATTAGGGTGAGCAATACGGGCTAAAAATAATGGGATCTGCGCCTGGCTTCGCTGCACATTATTAAGTTCAGTAAATAGCCCGGCATGTTCATCGGCCGTGTAACCTTTGGCAATATAGCTGCCCGGCACCTTAAGTTTATCCAACAAGCTGCTTAGCTCATTCACTGGCACACCGTGTTGCTGCTGTAAATCGAGAATGCCATTTAACTCAGGGTGAGCAATGGCCAGCTGATACCAGCCTTTAAACAACAGGTCTCGGTCATTCGGTGATAATTTACCATCTACCTTTAACGGCCAGGCAATTAAACCGCGCTGCTGCAAACGTTGGCGCCACTTGTGAATGGCATCCGTGGCAAAGGTTGTCAAGGCATGCAGCTTGTTTTTGAATTTCGCGGTAAAGCTGTCGGCAGTTAAATTCACGCCGTGTAACTGGCATGCTGCCAAACTTAAGCCAATACGCTCTAACTGGTCTGCTTCGCTTGGGTTGACATAATGCAGCAGTATCGTATCACGCAACTCATTTCTTTCATCCAGTCGGCTGTATTGCTCCATGAGATGTGCAGATGCGGTTAACGCTAATACTGGCGTGCGACCATTTTGGTGGCTGCGGTTTGCCGCAAAGGTGTGAAGATTGTTCAGCTCAATTAGGTTGCTGACCCAGGCAAACAAGGCTTTACCTTCTGGGTGAAGCTTAAATCCATCCAGGGTAAGTAAACCACCCTGGCGGCCACGGGGCTCGGTTAAAATGGCCAGAGGTGCATCGTCGCTGCCCGCTTTATTACTCAGCAAGTTTTCATCATAGGTCCAGTTGTTATCCAGTAATCTCACAAAGCCCGTTACACGGGCTAATGCCTTGATGAGCGGCTTCTGGCTACTTTGTTTGCTAAGTTCACTCATCGCCTGTTCATGAGCATCGCCCATGGCGGGATCTTTAAAAATCAGTGAGTTTTGCTGGGCACTGCGATAGCGCAAATCCAGGCGCAGTAACATCGCCACACTGGGGCCAATATGCGTTGCTTCGCTGGCGTCCAGTTCGGTAGTTTCACCCACTAGCTTGTGCCATAAGGCATCGGCAGCGAATTCAATCGCTGGGTGGTCATACAGCAAGCTGAGTAAATATTTAAACTCACCTTTTGACAGAGGCAGTAATACCGCGCCTTTATCGCCGCTTGCGGCTTGTTCTTTAATTGAAAAAGTACGCAGGTTATCCAGCAAAGTATCTAAGTTCAGCGCTTGATCTACTGCAGGGTAGTACCATTCATCTTTATCGCGGCGGAATTTGGCTTGCTCCAGGGCTTGTCGGCACTGTAGGCGGTCAAAGCTCAGTTTGCGGTAATGAGCGGCTATGGGTTCCAGATCTTCGTTTTTCAGCGCCAGCAATTCAGTGGCATAGCCCATTTCAGTTAAGCGCACGGGTAATTGGCCGTAGAGCAAACTACGACATTCGGTCAATAGTGCCTGGTCGCGAGTTTGAATGCCTTCTATCGCGCCTTTATCCAGCACATGCCTGGCCACGCGGCCAGAGCCTGCCAGCACAGCTTCAAATAAATCGCCCACATCCTTGATACTGCGGCCTGCTTGTTGGTATTGGCTCAGCACTGCATCCACATTAGCCATGACCACGTTAAACCAACCGAAGTTGGCACCACTCATGGCGTATGCAGCTTCCACTAAACCAGCAGGGTAATTAAAACCCAGCTTGCCGTCTTTTAAGAGGCTTGCCACATAGTCTGATACATCGGCAAAGGCATTATGCTCAAGTTCTACTAACTCAAAGCGGCGTGCGACTGATTGAATTTCGCGCAATTGCTGGCCAAGCAGTGGTGAGCACAGTGCAACATAGCGCAACCATGGAAGTTTACGGCGAGGGTCTTCCTCTTTAATTGCTTTACCAATCAGGCGTATGGCCTGGCCATCAAGGCGTTTACCTTGTTCATCTTCCAGGCCAAAAGTGGCGGCTTCTGCAACGGTTTCCAGTTCATCCAGCACCACCAACATATACTGCACGCCAAAGCTCTTTAATACTTTATAGGCGGCTTGCACCAAACTGACTACCAGCGTTTGGTCAGTATAGAGGTCTTCTTCGCTGTGGTTGGCGTTCAGCTGTAAGGCATCTGCTAACAGTTCAGATTTAAAGCCAAATGGCATTAAGCGTTCATAGGCTTGTTTGGCAATTTCACTTTGAATCGATCCATCAAAGGTTTGAGTGGCCAGTGGTAATAGCGCCTGATATAAACCAAAAGCAAACCAGTTATCCGAGTTTTGATAATCTGATGCCACTTGCGAGTATCGAATATAGAGCGCCAGGTATTTGTCTTGCGTGTCGCGATTAAACAGTTGCTTATCGTGTAGTTGGCCTTGTTCGTCGCGGACAAACCAGCCTCTGGAGCAGTCGTTAATTTGTGCGACCAATTCATGGCCTAAACGTGATTTACCCCGACCCCATTCGGCTTCGACGGCAAACACATGGGCAAAGCGATCATCGTCGTGATCCACCGTATGCAAAAAGGTTTGAAAGCGTTTAAAAAAGCGGCTCTGGCCCACTAACGGGTCGCGAGGTGGATAATCTGATACGCCCGTCGCCGCCCAGCGATGTTGTTTTGCCAGGCTATCAACCATCTGTTCGTTTAATTCAAAACTCATAACGACGATCCTTGAAGGTTTATTCTATTGGCGGCGCGTTTTTTATTGACATAGCAGTTTTGCGCCAGTTGCTTAATGGCCCGTTGTAACGTTTGGCTTTTGTAGCCAAATAGCGGTGCTAACGGCAGGCTATAACAGGCATCGCTGAAGCTTGTGTGAATTCGATATTGGCCAGACTCGCCACGACCCGCCTCGGTAAATTGCCAGATTTTTTGTGCTAACAGTTCGGCAATGAATGAGCTCAGGACGCGGTTTAGGCGGTTGATGCTTTCCGTGTTCGCATCGAGTGCTGGGTAGAGGGTGATATTGAGCTCACCGAGCAGAAGCACAAGAAACTCAGCCAAACTGCCCAGGCTCACCTCATCACCTTCAATACCTTGTACCGCCACATTTATTTGACCGGGTGCAAAGGCATTTTGCCCGACAGGTAAAGTGAGCAACAAGCCGCCACGCTGCTCGGCAGCCCAGGCATCTTGCACAAAGATAATGAGACTGAGTAAAAATAACCAGGGTTGTTGGGCAAATAGCTCGGTAAGCGGCACGCTATCATGACCTGAGCGGGAGACCAATAACCAATCGGCATTGGGTTTAAGGTCATGTTCATCAAGCAAGGTATTAGGGAGTGCTAACAAACGCCCGCTACACCAATTGTTTGCAAGTTGTTTTGCGGTTAAATCCACTGCTTGTATAGGTGCCTGTGGTTCATTTTGTTCGCTTAGCTTCAGTAAAGTATGACAGGCGCGCAAAATACGACATAAAGCGGGAATGGCTACGTTGTCGTTTAGGCTATGGCCGAGTAAATCGCGTTCGGTTTGCGCCAATGGGCCGGCAATGATTTGCGGCGTGGTGGCAGTGCTTTCCAGTTGGGCTAAGACCCATTCACTGGCATTGCCCAGTTGCTGAATGAGTTTAACCAATACCATTGTGTCATTCATCGCGCCTGCTTCCTGGCAGCGAGCGGCGGCTAAATTTATCCAATGTTGGCGAACATCTGGGGTTAAGCCCAACAACGCTAATTGCCATTCACCTGACTGGCTTAAATCGTTAAAGGCATCAAGCAATGGTGCAGTGAGGCTATAGGCACTAACGGTATCAGTTTCAGCGTCGTTCTTTTTCGGCTGTATTATTGGTTGTAACAGTGACCTAAGGGCAGGCGCAGCCGCCAATAACAACGCTGCTTTGTTGGCGATCAAACCACCTTGTTGCCAAAGCTGCAGGCAGAGGTTAAGAGCCGCTTCGCTATTCAACGTGTTGTTATTTTGCCTGGTTGTACTGCTGTCCATGCCACTTATCACCATCTTTACTCTTCCGCCTCAGCCTGTGCTGCATCTTCCAGCAAACTGTACAACTCATCTATATCGCTAAATAGCGGTGTCGCGCCTTCAATAGCATAACCTTTAGCGCTCAACTTGCTTAAAATCGCCAGGTCTAAGCTGTTATCGCCATCTTCCAGGGCTTGCTGGGCTTTGATCAATTGCTGCTCGGTCAGTTGGCCTTCGATTAATGACTCAACTAGGGTTTTGGCACTTCGCGTAAGTGCAAAAGCAATTTTTTTGGCCAGATTAATATTAATTAAGTTTTTTGCTAAGAATTCTTCAATATCATTCTTGAGTCTAATAATAGGAAGTTCATGGAGACTCGCGAGATCCAAATAGCTGATAATGTTATTGACCGAAACTCGCTCACAATATAATTCTTTGATTGTCGAGGAAAGGAAATAAGCCAAATAGGCATTATCAATGCCCTTGGGCGTGAACCTGAATATACTACCATTAATATAGGTGCCAGCCAGGTGGGGTTCTGCGAGTTCGCAAGTGGATATCGCGCCTTTAATCTCCATTAGAATATCGCCTTTAGAAACTTTTGCCTTATCGGCAACCTCTTCTTCGGGTACGTAAGTAAAGCATGTAGGATCTATGTTTGCATTTTTCAGATCAGTGGCACGAATAAATCTAACGTTACCTTTCCCGTAAGAGTTGCTTGAAGGTAAAACGCCATAAGATCCGCTTTCGATAAATTTCTTTAAGGGTTCAGAATTAATCTTGAACCAAAATTCATTAAACAAACTGAATTTTTCATCATAAAATGCCGGATCGAGGCGATCTTCTAGTTTTGCTCTAACGATTTTTGTGGATTTTTTTTCTTTGTAGCCTAGCTCAGCTAGAGCATTAGCAAACATAAATGATGATACTTGCTCAAGCCGCTTCGCCCAAGTGCGCAGTTGCTCGGCTTGCCGAACTTTATCCCCGATGTATTTTTGAACAAACTCAGACACTTTCGGAATAGGTAAACGTGGAACATCTAACAAGCTCACACCAGGAATAATAGTCCCCCGGCCTAGTCGCTTAAAAGCCTTTTGTCCTTGGTCACAGTTCAGGTAGCTAACGAGATAGTAAGGATCGCTAGAGGCCTTCATTTTCAGGTATATGACTTCTGAAGAACAGTTCGCTTCGTTAACTTCAGATGAAACTACGCACGCATTTCCCATATCTCCTTTTCTAATAACTAAAACATCTGTTGGTCTTATCGTTGATTTTGTAAGCTCATTTTTATGAGAATCGAGAGATATCCGTTGGCATCCATCTAAATCAATATTGAAGCTTTTAATTACCTTTCCCGAAATATATGGAATACTATCAGCAGCTTCAGAGTAATACCGTTCGACTGCAGATGTGTTTCCAATACCACTCGCTTCATAAAGTGACTGGAGTTCCACCCAGCCTTTGGACTTTATCAGTTTGTCATTTTCTACTAGACGCGGTTGATAAAAGTTAGGATCAAGTCTTTCCACAAGAATTGAGCTGTTTGTTCGAAAAAATTTGTCCATCACTCACCCCGCTTATAAGCCGACACAATCTTATCCAGATCGTTAGCGACACCGGCGTTATAGTCTTCGATGTTGTTTTTCACAACATAACCTAATGTTTCGGCCACCGCCATAAATACGTCGGTTTGTGGCTCGGGCAAAAATTGCTCTGGTTGGTTGGGGTTAGCATGGCGTTTTTGTAAATATAATATCGAGGTTTTGGCACCTGTGCCGGAGAGCTTAAAGCAGTCGCTTGGCAGAGAAATCACTGCTTTTACAATGGCTTTACCGCCAACAAACTCGCCGGTTTTTTCGTCTTTTTTCCCCATAATGTACTCACGTACATAACGGTCACCGGAGTTACATAAAATACCATCGGGTAGCACTATTAACAGGCGACCGCCGGGTTTAAGCAGTTGTAGGCAGCGGTCGATAAACAGCACAGCCGGATCAATGGTGGCACTTACCGGTTGCCAGTTGCCCTTGCTATCGGGTTTGCTGCCCAGCGCGAGCCCTACGGTTGTAGGCTGCAGGCTGTAAAACGGCTTTTTATCAGTACCGCCCGTTTTGCGTAAATCGGTACGATAGCCCGCCCATTTAGGCTCGCCATTGTCATCCAGCTCTAAATCACCGATATCCTGCCACTTCATTTTTACATGGTCGTACCAAGCGTTGTAGCTATCAGCGACTTTTTGGGTTGGACGAAAACCACCGAGTACTTGCTCCATATTGGCTTCGTAATTGGCTTTTGAGTTTTGACCATTTTTGCCTTTATCAAATTTAGGTGTACCGAACGGTGGGTTGGTACAAATAAGGTCAAAGCTATTGGGTTGCAGTGCTTTGGTGGTGAGTGAGTTGTCGGTATAAAAAATCTGCGCTTTAGGGGCACCTTGTAATGCCATATTAACGCGAGCCAGCATCACCATACGCGGCGCGGCATCGGCACCGGTAAAAGCACTTTTACGTAGTTGCTGTTTTAATGCCTGTTTTTTATCGTCGGCCAGCACCAGTTTAAAGTCGATCCATTTATCAATCTGGCTTAACGCCACCGAGCCAAAACCAAAGGATCCACAGGTTGGATCGCAGAAACGAAAATCGCCATTTGCTAAGTGCGATCGCATCTCGTCGTCATCGTCGATGTCGTGCATAGCAATTTCAAGCATGGCCTGTTTTACAGGGTTAGGTGTTAAATAAACGCCAAGGCCTCCTTTAGATTCAAAGTTGGCACGCAGGAAGACATCAAACACCCTGCCAAGTAAATCCCCCGACACATCACCTAAGGTGCCATGTTCTTTAGCAGTTTTGCCATCGTTGGTTTTTACCGGTCCTAAGTTTTGGATGGCTTCAAGCAAGTCAAGATAGTTTTTCGCCACCGACAGGCGCAAGTGAGTCTCTTTACCAAAGATGGCATTACGTGAGCCATCATCTGAGATCACAACATAGTCTTCGTGGCATTTAAATTCCTCAAAGGCGGCTTTGATTTGTTCAACGGCTTTATCTCCGTGTTTGGCCACATATTGCCAATCATAGACGTCACGAAAACGTAGGGTATTACCCGCATCGTCTTTAAAGGTAAGGTCTTCATCATGATGGACTCGGAAGCTCTCTAAAAACAGTAGTTTGGCCACTTCTTCGATGATGTCGTTCTTATCGTTTACCTTGTCTTTGGTAACGCGATAAACATTTTCATGAAACGCATCAAAACGCTGCATTAAGCGAGTATAGACACGCATCGACCAGCGGAAGGTTTGGTCGCGTTCCATACGGTCAAAACTACGCAATTCTTCCAGACTTGGCAGGGTATCGACACCATGGGTGCCGTCGGATCCATCTGCACCAAATAAGGCTAAAATGCGTTGGTTAATGCCATCGTCCACTACGGCAAATACCGGCCAATCGCCTTCAATATCACTTAAGAACTGATAGGCTAACTCATCAAATTTTGCGGTGTCAGCGGCGTATTCCCAATGGCCTTCTGTCAGCGCAACCAGCATGACAGGTGGCGTTAAGTTACCTTCGACGAGGCCCTGAATGAGCCCTGCTTTGGCAAACTCAAGCTCGGTTAGTTCAACCAATGGTTGAGTAAACTCAGTGTGCTGGCTCACTAATTCGTCAAATAGCATGGAGAGCTGCTGTTGCGGGTCTTGTTTTTTTGCTTTTGCTTCTTTTGCCATGATGTTTTCTAAAATCCTTTAATACAGCCAATGGTCACTACAAGTGCCGGCTAATTTATCAATACCAGCAATGGGCCTTTAATCTCTATCTGCGCGTGTTTCTGCGCCAGTTTGCGTATCTGCTGTTCACTGGTCGTAATACCAGCAGGGAGCTTTTTCAGTACTTGTGCCAGGGGCATGCTGCCACCAGCTTGTTGTAACAATGATACTAAATGTGCGGCAACATCAGATGTAACCTGGTATGTTGCCGCTGTGAACTCTTTTAGATGATTACTTTGAGGCAATGAGGCAAGCCATAGCGAAACTTGAGTCTGGCTAAAGTCAAGTGTTTGCCAGAGAGTTTGGTTCTCATTAAATACAACGGCAGCGCTTCTGGGCGCTGCTGTTTGCTGAGTAATTAGTCGTTCCAGGCTTTGCCGCTGGTATTCATGGGTCATCTCATGCCTCCACTATAGGATACTGAAGCAGCCATCCGATTTAGGTTGGGTCTCATTGTACAGGACACGTCACTCGGCCACACCATCCTCTCCCCACGCTTTGCTGAAATCCGGTATGGCACAACCCACAATCTTAATGTGTCAGAGAAAGCAAAGTGCTGCGGTATCGGTTGGCTAAAGTCATCATGCGCAGGGTAGATCAGATACATTTCACCGGTCCCATTAAGATACTTTTGGCCGTAGGCAAACATTTGATAGAAGTCGGATTGCGCCAGTCCGTACAGTGATTTTTTTTGCTGGCTGCTATTCACCATCTTCCATTTCGTATCCATGACCATTTTGGTCTGAACCGTTTGGCGTGATTGAATCAGCAAGTCTGGGCGAAGCTTAAAGCAGTCGTTAAGTCCATGCTTCACAAGGGAATAAGTGGCAGCCTGTGATTTAACTGTAAGGTGAGGAGGGAGTTCGTCGGGAAGGGTTTGTGCAACAAAGGATTCAAATACCGCTTCCATTGGGAACAAGAGGGATATCGCTTTGGTGTTTCCCCGCAAGGCACTTGGGCTCATTCCTCTCAGGATCAACTGCGCCCAAGCCATTGGCTCGCTGTAATGAGACATACTACGCTCAATGCGTAAGCTGCTTATATCGCTTTCAATATCCCGACTAAGCGGGATACCGTCAAATGCAAAGCGCAGTTCGTAAAGCCAGCGTTGATTCTCAGAGGAAAGCTTCAAGCTAAGTAACTTATCCAGTGCGGAGTGTAGTAGCCGATTGGCTGCACAATCAGGCATATACTCATCATAATCGACACAAAACTTATGGCGATTCACCGTGTTATGCCGCAGCTGTGCACAAAGCATCAGCTTGCCCTTCATAAAAGCCAGATTACCTTGCTCGCTTACATAGTCGGAGCGTAAACCTTGTTTAAGCAATTGACTGACGCTATGCAAAAACTGGCTGATAAAAATCTCGAGCAAAGGCATACGTTGAGCCTGAAGAGTGGCTTGCTGAGTTTGGATATGTTGAAAACCAGGCAGGTGGCTTAGCATCGTCAGCAATGTTTCACGCGCATTAGCTGCTGTGAGGTTTTTACCAACCTTGGGCAGTATCTCAAGCTGGAAACGGTGAGGTGTTGAAAGCATCCCCGCGTAGTTTTGCACCTGAAGCAATTTAAAGCCTGAGCGTGAGGTGAGTTTGAGAAACTGGCTCCCTTGAATACTTGCCAGGCTAAGTGCTTCTAAATAATTGAAGACCTGTTGAGGCACCAGCTTTGCGCCAACTGAAGCCGCTTTTCCACTCCCTAGCAGGTCATATTCAAAAACAGATAGCACTTCACCCATGGTTTACAGCCTGCTCATCAAGGGCTGCTTGCTGCGGCTGATAAATAGCGCGGTAAGCCTGCGGCATATTCCAGATCTCTTGCTCAAATGCTTCTAGCTCGTAAGCTGTAGATTGCTGATCGTGACGTCGTAAAGTATGATTGTTACCAAAAAGCGTATCCAAATCATCGGTTTTCTCAATTACGAACTGCAGGCTGTCGTCTTGTTTCTGGTTGTCTGCCAGCACCAGTCTGATCTTGTTCCAGTCGTCGAAAAAGTATTCCTGTAAAAGCGGAATGATCTTTTTCTGGAATGCGATCTTCAATTGTTTAAACGCAGCTTCTTCATCACCGGCATCGAGTGCATTTTTTACCGGCATAAAGAACGCATGCCCCAGCGTATGTTCTCGATCGTAAAGCGCTTCGATGCGGCTATTGAGTTTCTCTAACAACGGCTCGAGTTCTATGCCTTTCACCTTGGTTCCACTCAGTAAAGAGAGATCAGGCATCATCTCTACAAAGTCAAAGCGACGGCGTAAAGCCGTGTCCATAAGAGCTAAAGAACGGTCCGCTGTATTCATGGCTCCGATGATGTCGACATTGGCAGGTACGCTGAAGTGATCACCGCTATAAGACAGTTGCAGGTTCATTGCATTGGACATACCCGCACGCTTGTCTACTTCAATGAGTGAGATTAGTTCACCAAAGATCTTGGATATATTGCCGCGATTGATCTCATCAATGAAAATGGCGTAGCGATGTGCTGGATCGGCATTGGCACGCTGACACAGGCGCATAAATATACCCGGCTCAATGGGGTAAGATATATTGCCACTTTCGTCTGAGCGAGCGCGGATACCTTCAATAAATTCTTCATAGCCGTAAGATTGGTGGAAAGTAACCACCGCAAAACGCTGGATGGCTTCGGCAGATTTAGGTCCTTGCTTTAACTCTGCATAAAGAGAAAGCAGCTCATCCACCTGCTCTAGCTGGGATTCAACTAGGAACCATTCACTATCGGCTGTTTTGTCGAAGATCGCTGGTTCACGACGGCCTTTGTAAGCAACTGTAGTTGATCCTGTTATGGTGAAGGATTGCAACGTCGCCCAGGCAGTTTGCGAAAAGTTGCTACTACGTCCATTCAGCAGCGCTTTGCGTTGGAACCACTCGTGTTCCGTCATTTGGCGAACTTTGGCTCGTTTCCCAAGATCGAGCAGCACCAGCGTTATAACCTGCATCCAGTTCAACGATTCAAGGCGAGAATCCAGCCAGGCATCACGATCAGCAGGAGCAGCATGAGAAGTGTACTCTTTCATTTTTTGCTGCAAAGTGAAGGTTTTGCCTGTGCCTGGGGGGCCAAAGAAGATCACGTTAGTTGGTGAATGTGGAATGGTCTTGTTCTCGATGGGCTCACTGCAGGTTGAGGATGTTGTGCTAGCTACTTTCTCCTGCTTTTGTCCATTATCGCGTTCACGGAGCAATTCATAGAGATGCCAGATGGTCATATTCACGTAATAAGGATCTGTGTTAGGAGATTGGGCGTCTATGGCTTGTTTCAATTCATAGTTTTTCTGTAACCAATTTCCGGTCAGTACCAAACCGAGATGGAAGTGTTGATTTAGGAATTCTGCTGCTTTATTGAAAGCATTCTCATCCACAGTACTGGTGTAGTTTTCTGGGGAGAACGCGGCAAAGACACGATTTCTTAAACTCCAATACATGCGCTTAAGCTCTCCGGTCTCTTTGGCCTGCTGCAGCGCACTGCCTACATATTGGTAGGTAGCTTCATTCGGTTGCTGACGAACACGTTCAGTGAGTTCTCTAAGCAATGGGAGGCTTTGCTGATATTCTGCTAATGATGGAACGCCCTGACGAATACTGGCAATACCGTTATCACGTTCATACCAGAGCCTCTTAACTAAATCATCCGTTTCAGGCTCAGCAAAAGTTGAGGTTTGTTGTAGCAAGGTCGTAAATTCACGGTATCGCTGATCCCACTTGGAAGCTGAGTAATTTTTATCTTTCGCCAGGGCATCAATCAATTCACTGATCGTCAGCTTGCCTGCTTCGACACTATCTACAAGATCCATCGTGATATTTCCTCTGCTATTACATTCATTACCAGGCAGCTAGTCTGGTGTTTTATAATTTATATTACCAAGCATGCTATTGTAGCCAAGCGCCATAAGTAAGATTATCAATGTACAGTACATATTTTTCATAAAAATGATTTTGTGCTCTCGAATGGATTTTAGGCACATTCACCTTCAGCCGTACTTCTTGTATTTCTTTATCATGCAGAAGTGATTTTGCTATCAGCGGAGCATGGGTAGTATGAGAATTAGTGCAGGGCATGCCATTTTAAGGCGTGAAGTGGCTTACTGAATTTGGCCACCTGAACAGAGGTGATATGCTCACCTCAGAACTACACAGGTGCTCCAATGAAAAGAAGAAATTTTAGTCCTGAATTTAAACGCGAATCCGCTCAGCTGGTTGTCGACCAAAATTACACCGTCTCTGATGCCGCTAAGGCTATGGATGTCGGTCTTTACACGATGACAAAATGGATCAAGCAACTGCGTGAAGAGCATCAGGGCAAAACATCAAAATCCTCTCCGATAATACCGGAACAAATCGAAATACGTGAGCTGAAGAAAAAGCTACAACGTATTGAAATGGAAACGAAATATTAAAAAATTCTACCGCGCTCTTGATGTCAGACTCCCTGAACAGTTCTCGATAATCGGGAAACTCAGGGCGCGTTATCCTGTGGTCACTCTCTGCCATGTGTTCGGGGTTCATCGCAGCAGCTACAAATACTGGAAAAACCGTCCTGAAACGCCAGACGGCAGACGGGCTGTATTACGCAGTCAGGTACTTGAGCTGCATGGCATCAGCCATGGTTCGGCCGGAGCAAGAAGCATTGCCACAATGGCAACTCAGAGAGGCTACCAGATGGGGCGCTGGCTTGCTGGCAGGCTCACTCACCGGTATAAGCGAGGCGGTCATGAGCACGTTGCTATCCCAAATCATCTTGAGCGACAGTTTACCGTAACGGAGCCCAACCAGGTGTGGTGCGGTGATGTGACCTATATCTGGACAGGTAACGCTGGACGTACCTCGCCATTGTTCTCGACCTGTTCGCAAGAAAGCCAGTGGGCTGGGCAATGTCGTTCTCGGCGGACAGCAGACTCACCATGAAAGCGCTGGAAATGGCATGGGAAACTCGTGGCAAACTCGTCGGGGTAATGTTCTACAGCGATCAGGGCAGTCACTATATGATCAGGCAGTTCCGGTAGTTACTGTGGCGATACCGGATCAGGCAGAGTAAGAGCCGGCGCGGAAACTGCTGGGATAACAGCCCAATGGAGCGCTTCTTCAGGAGCCTGAAGAGTGAGTGGATGCCAGTGACAGGTTACGTAAGCTTCAGCGAAGCAGCTCACGCAATAACGGACTATATCGTTGAATATTACAACGCACTCAGGCCGCACGGATATAATGGTGGTTACCACCAAACGAAACGGAAAACCGATACTGGAAAAACTCTAACGCGATGGCCAGTTTTAGTTGACCACTTCAGTTCTTTTAATCCCACTGAATTATTCCTGGCATATTACGCACCCGAATGCTCCTACTTCAGTACAGGCAGCGAAAAAGGATGATAGCAACCAATATAGCTGGACGAAATATGGATTGGCAGTATGGCCCGCTTCAATGTCCTTGAATATTTGCTCAACAGCGGCCTTGCTCAGCGATGAAGTCACGATGGCCACCCGTTTGGAGGTGTGAGGCGCATTCCTGCAAAACTCCACAGCGGCCTTTGACTCAGCAGCTGTGCCACGGCATGTCCGATGAATGCCAGTCCTTACTTTGTTGTTGGTGTAAAATCGCTCCCAACGTGCAAACTTTTTACCCATGGCTGGGGCGGGCAATGTGAGGTTGCCTAGGTTCTTGATAGCCTGGCTTACTGATACATGAAATGCTCCAGCACCAAGAGTCAGCTCACCGTGCTTTGCATGATAGAAGGTGACTCTTGGTGAAGCAGGATCCGTTCTAAACCCAACGAAATCCGCCCATTCATCACCAAGATCATCGCAGACTATGACATCGTCTTCGTGGGCGATCGTCGACAGTACAGCACCAAATGTAGAGTCTGGATCGAACGTACGATGGGCTGCAGTAAAGGTACCTTTTTCATCTGTGACAGTTGCTAACTCTGCATTACCGAAAAGATAGCCCAAGAACTGTGTGCCACCGTTGACCAATGAGTCGTCTTGGTAAAGGCTGCCGTCTAGATAGGCAAATTTCGGCTGGTCAAATAAGACGATAAACGTGTCCTGTTTGTCGATAAACTGCTTAAGCGGGGTGCAGTTATCGTCTGCACCAAGTGCAAATTGAGTATCCTCTACGTATACATCAACGAGCAAAGGCAGTGTAAGGCGTTTCAAAGCTATACGCGTTTTATTGATCGCGATCTCACCTACCTCTACACCTGTTCCCTGCTGGGAAACCATGTGTTTGCCAGTATCGTTTTTAGCGACGTACAAGATATCTGTTAGCTCCGTGAGTATCAAATCGACTTCAGCCTTTGGCAGCTCACGATAGCCCCCACCGTCAGGTTTGACCAAGCGGATGATTTTGTCATCAAAGATGGCCTGTCTGAGAATAGCGGTATCAACAGCAAATTGGGTAGGGCTGGCCGTCAGATCTGATAGCTCCATCGGCCGCGCGAATGCTGCCAGGAAAGGGGAAGAGGATGGTCTTCCAGGACGAGGGTGTAAACGATCAATGATTTGGCAGGCATAATCAACTAAATCCAAATAGCCCGAGCGATCCGCGCGAAGCGAGATCCGCCCGGTTCGCGGTGTCGTTGAAAAGTGTTCGTCCTCTTCAGTAAAGCTGTAACCCAGCGGGGCAAATCGAGCCGAGGACGCCATACCTACATTGTTCTGGAGGTTCTCGCCTTCGAGCGTCTTGCTGCGCAATGCAAAGCGGGATAGATTCATATGCCTCAGTCGGACACGGGCAAATACCGAGTCTTTACTTGTCAGTCCCCGGTCGATATCTTGGGCGCTTATACGCTGCAAGTGCCGCCTGGAGAAATAAGCAGGGATATCGATCTGGGATTTGAAAATGGCAATATAATCGCGATGCTCGACGATCAGAAAATATCCGGTTACCCGGTCGATCACACTTTGAGTGCCAGGCAGAAAAGCCGGTGCCTTGTCAAACTGAAAGCATAAAGCAGACCAAATTGACGCCCCGTGGGGCTGCCGAATAAAAGAGAAAAGATTGTTGGAAGGGGAAGTTTGCGCCTTTCTAATAGCCCGGAACAATGCCGTTATCGCAGCTGTCGTGATTGAAGCTTTTTGGCGATAGAAATAGCAAGATTTGCTGGCCTGAAGTTCATCGATCATGTTCGATTCCCTACGAAAATGGGCGAAGCGAAAGTACTTCAGCCTGAAATACTAACCCAGCGCTCTCATTATTGTCTAGATAGTTTGTTTCGAGTAATAGTGGCTGTTGTGCAGAACCGGTTAGTGTCAGAAGCGGATGGTGCCCGCTTAGAGGAAAAGTTTTGCACATTTTAATAACCCTGTTCAGTTGTCTAATAGGATGTTTTCAGCTATAAATTTGAATCAAAGTTCCAAGTGTTGATACTTGTGAGGATAGACTGTTGAAATCTGAGCTTGTTATCAGCCCTTAAATAAATATGCCATCTATGAAAAACTGTACTGTTTAAAGAAGATTTGGTGATTAAATTAAATGGCAGGCGTTATGAATTTTAAGACATTAAGAGATAATGATGAAGAGAATTGGATTATTAAATGGTTTGTCGCATGAGGCCAATGAGCTAAAAAACTCACTCCAAAACATGTCCCAATTGGAAGGCTATGAAGTAGAAACTATTGATGATTTTTATCAACAAGAGACTGTATCAGGCGCTATGTGGGGACTGATTAATTTATGTGACGTATTAGTTGCGTTCGTTAATAAAAATTCTGAAAGCTTGTATTATCAGATTGGGTTAGCCCATGGTGCAGGAAAGCCCGTTGTAATAATAACTGACAATGAATATTCGTTACCACCAGAGATTAGAGGCCAGAGAATATTAAGCGTATCGAAATATGATTTTCTTGATAACAAATTTGTATTTCAGTTAAAAGAAGCGGTTGACGATGCAACAAGAAGAAAATCTGGCTATCTCGGTCCTAGGAGTGAGCACAAAAAATATTCTGCCTCACATAACTTTCAGCCCGCTGTAAATTTTCGCGATCTTTTTTCCGTGGAAGGTTATAGGCGTGCTCGGTTATTTGAACAATGGCTTGCAGAGAGGGCTGCAGGTATCGAAGGTTGGGAGGTTACTGCATCTGAATCGCTTGATCGTAGAGATACTGGTTTCGACTTGGTTATTTGGAACTCCCAAGAAGATTCTGAGCTTTCTATTTTAGGGAATCCAATAGCCGTTGAAATTAAAGCAATTAACTCAATGAGCTTGGCAAACCTTCATAATCTCCTTAAGATAAGTAAGAAGTCAGGAATTAAGGGGTTAATATTAGCTACGACTGGGTTAAATGATATAAGAACCAAAAGATTACTCAGTAGGCTTAGAGTTGAGGAGGGCATCAATGTTATTGCGTTAGACCGAGATGATCTCATAAATGTTATAAGCCCAAGTGATCTATTATACCTTGTCAAAACGAAAGTTAGAGAACTCTTGTACGGAAAGGAGTTCTAAATGTTTGACTTAAATCACTTCAGAACATTAATTAATGATGTTGATGCAGCCATTACAAATCAACAAAAAGGTCAGTCTTTTGAGCTTCTTTCTATTTATATGTTTGCTCATTTAAATGGGGTAGATATTACTGAGCATGATGTTAGGATGCCTTCAGAGGAAATAGACATTGTTCTGTGGAATGCACAGACAGAAGAGATATTAAGACCATGGGATTCAGTGATCCTCGTTGAGTGTAAAAATTGGAGTTCGGCTGTTGGTGCATCGGTATTAGATAATTTTGTGAATAAAATCCGCAGACGAGCTTTAACAACTGGTATATTTGTTGCTGCCAATGGTGTTACGGGTAGCTTTGTGAGAGGCGACGGAAATGAGCCTGGAGCAATTGGTATTTTAACAAGTGCTTTACAAGATGGTATTAGAGTTATTGTGATTACTATGGATGATATTCGCTCTTTAACTTCTTTAGATGATATCAGGGCGCTAATAAAAAAACGATACTGCGGGCTTTATGTACACAAAGTACTTTAAACATAATAAGGCGTAGCTACAGGAAATTTTTCCTCCGAACTCATAATTTACTGTAAAGTCAAACGCTCGCTTTTGGATATAATTTATGTGATTGTGGGATGTTAAAAATTACAGTAGATCATGATGCTGCAGGTTTTGAGGTTCAACTTAAATTGGCATAAACATCTGATCCTCACTTTCGAGGATCATCCATTACAAAAAGTAGGAGATTCGATTATGGACAGATCACTGTGTATAAGCCCGCCCTGTGGTGGGTTGAGCTTCTTCCAATTGATTAACAAACCTAGGTTTAACTAGCTCTTCATGGTACTGAGAACAATCGCTAATGTCCACTACTCGCTCATAGCCGACAACAAGCGCTTAGGTTCTGCCCACCTTTTACCAGAAGCTGTTAATGCCTAGTATTACGATGTGTCGATCAACGAGTGAAGGTAAGGCTATATGACGGTAACTAGGGAAAGTATGAAAAAATGGATCATCGAGTGTCTTCAGGAACGTGGTGGTAGTGCTTGGCCACGCGAAGTTTCAAAGTACGTATGGAACAGCTACGAGACTGAGCTTAGAGATTCGGGCGATATGTTGTATACGTGGCAATATGACATTCGTTGGGCCGCTCAACAATTGAGAAACGAGGGCACTCTAAAACCAGTAAATAGACGCAGAGATTTGCCTTGGGAACTAGCATAGCAAAGCAAGGATTAACGTTCATTTCGCGGCTATATCTGACTTTGTTCTGAGTGGATGAGAATTGATACCCCTGAAGAAAACTTTCTTACCTGCCTGAATCTTGCTTTGACAGCCATATTGGTGTTCTACTGATATGGCTTTACACCCACTCGCAATGTCTATTTTTTGTACGGATTTTAACTTGTGGGTACAAGTGCGGGTATAACCATTTATTTCTGCTTTTAAACTACATTGATATCAGTCTATTGGGTTTGAAATTCGAGTCCGGCCTTCGCACCATATATGCAAATCTAAGTCGCTTAAGAGCGGCTTTTTTTGTGTCTGGGATTTATGCTTCCAAAGCCTGAATCAACCTGCCTCAATCCCTATCAGTTAATGGCAGCAGGCCGATCTTGTGGTCTATCCCGTTTCGATAAGGTTTTACCTGCACATGACCCGGAAAAAAGATTCATCATAGCCCTGGCTATGTGAAGGCCCGTACAGCAAAGCCTGAGATGTCTCGTATCCATGATAATTAGCCACAAATCATGGGGTATCGGATGGGTTTATAACCTTGCCGATTTGTCCCAATAACTGGTGTCCTCGCTCAGATACGCGATACCTTGGCTTTGATGAGTTTTCGTTATAAACAGTATCTACCATTCCATCGTTCATCAGGTTGGTTACTATCGTCG
>Ga0157373_10000728_pt1 | contig 25696 bp, 12 predicted proteins | sample C65metaG_FD_113460 | JGI IMG/M metagenome (GOLD analysis project Ga0157373, IMG submission 113460) | Corn rhizosphere microbial communities from Kellogg Biological Station, Michigan, USA - C6-5 metaG | ecosystem: Host-associated > Plants > Roots > Rhizosphere > Soil | place: USA: Michigan... | reverse complement strand
TATTCGGCGACCGGGCAGGCGCAGCAGCAGGCGATCTGGCTGGACAACTACCCGGTGGCGTTGATCCAGACACCAACTGCAGGCGTGCCGGAGCTGGCCTACATCCAGCCCGATCACCTGGGTACGCCGCGTGTGGTGATCGACCCCGTGCGCGATGTGGCGATCTGGGAGTGGAGCAACAAGAGTGAGGTGTTTGGCGATCAGGCACCGGCCAATGACCCCGATGGGGATGGTGTGGTGTTTGATCCGGCACTGCGCTTCCCAGGGCAGCAGGCGACGGATGCGAGTGGGCTGTTCTACAACTACCAGCGCGAGTACGACCCGGCGGTGGGAAGGTACTCTCAGAGTGATCCGATTGGGTTGGACGGCGGGATTTCGACGTATTCTTATGTCTCGAGCAACTCGCTGGGTTCCTCAGATCCGCTAGGCTTGATGGCAAATTGCACGTGTGAGGATGGCGGAGTCAAAATTGACATCCCGATTAAGTTCAGTGGGGACGGCGCAAGTCCTGAAGTGGTGAACAGAATGATTAACTCTATTGAATCCACATGGTCCGCTCCAGGATTCAGGGTCACAGTTAGTCAGCCCACGAAAGGCCGGATGAATCGAGTGGATGTTCCCTTGGGTAATGGCGTCTCCAACGTTAGAGGGGGGAGCGTCGGGACATGGTATGCAGGTGCAAGTGAATGGACGGCTGCCCATGAGGCTGGGCATCTAATGAAGTTCATGATCGATGGACGAACGGACATGTATGACGTGACGTCAACGAATCCGCGCAGCACAGCCCCCGTTCCTGGGTGGGAGGGGAACATCATGGCAGAGCATCTGGGTCTGCCTGATGATCGGGTTAGGGAGAGCATTAAGAGGAGATTAAAGTGCAAATAGAAGCCATGCTGCGCGCAGCGTTGCTGCTCTTGCCAATGCTGGGCGGGTGCAGCATCAACAAATTTCAACATACGGAATGGAGATCGGACTGGATAGATGTTTCATCCGATGCGATCTTCCCTGGAAATTCCAAGACTCTGCCGCTTGACCGCATTTCCACGCTTGATCCGGATAGTGAAGCCGCCATTGCGGAGTGGATGTTGAAGAACTCACTGGTCGCGGTACCGGCATCAGAGGTTGAAGGGAAGATTGGTTCAATGCCGTTGAGTGGCCTGAAGCCAGCACCAGGGGAGAGCGTCTATCTCGTCAGGGCCGCTTCGGATGAAGGCAATGGCACGTTCATCGGCTACGTCAACGACAAGGGACTTCTCATCATGTATGGGGTCATGGGTGGCTGCGGCGAGCAGAAGCACCGGGTGGTTGCCGTGAGCCTGCGGGAGAAGCCCGCCAACGTGTTCGGTCGATGCTCGGCGGCGCTGTAGTGCCCTGAAGAGTCGAGCGGCGGTCTGCCACTGTCCATAGCCGCGCTGGCTCCCCACGCGTGATGTCAGCATTCCGTCCGCCAGCGATACAGCATTCCCCGCCTCAGGGCCGCGTTGGCGGTATTGCTGGAGGCGGTGCCAGCGGCCGCTGAGGCCGCGTGGAAATCCCAAAACTGTTCCCCATCCTCTGCTGGGTGGCCGCCCGATGCGCCAGGCCGAGTGTGGTTGGAGCCTGCCGTACCCGCTGTTCGGACGCCGGCATCTCAGGCACGGGCTTGCGCGAGGCGGGCATCAACCGTTCGCTCATGCAGGCGTAGTCGGGAATGCGTTCGCCGTTGACCTCCAGCTCGATGCAGGCAGCATCGGCCGGCGTGAGCGCGGGCGCAGCCTTTGCCTGGCCGCCCCACGCGTGCGGTGCCAGCAGCAGAAAGACGCCTGTAACAAGCCACCGGAAGGGATGCATGGGTGTCACCATCCTGCAATGAAGCCGACCTATCGTGACCGGCTTGGCGTTGTGATGCTGGCGTGTCTTGCATGCAGTTTGATGACACCGGAGCGCAGGGCGGGGGGCCGGCAATGCGGGCGGGAAGGCGTAATCGCTGCATCCGCAGCGTTGCCTGGCTGTTGTGCATCGCATGGATGCTGGCGCCGACGTTGCCGGCCTGGGCCGGCGCGGGCGCTGCACCGGAGGGGACTACCCACCTGTTCGACATTCCAGCTCAACCGTTGCCACAGGCGTTGCAGGTGTATGGGGAGACCACAGGGGTGGCGGTACTGATTGATGCCCGCATGCTGGGCGGCCTGCGCTCGACGGCAGTCAGTGGGCGCCATGCGCCATTGCCGGCGCTGCAGATGCTGCTGCAGGGCACGGGCCTGACCCCGCGCTTTGTCGACGGTGGCGGGTTCACGCTGGTAGCGGGTGAGACCCCGGCATCCGGTGGTACCGGCCCGGCCGATGCCGGCACGCCCTCTGCAACAGCTTCTGTTGCGGCCCAGCACCATGCCGCGCGGGTCATCCAGCAATCACTGGAGGCAGCGCTATGCAGCGCGCGCGCGACCCGGCCGGGCAGCTATCGGATTGCACTGCAACTATGGATGGACGCTGCCAGCCATCGGGTGAGCCGTACCGACGTTCTGGAAAGCAGCGGCGACCCACGTCGCGATGCGGCGATTCTCAGGCGATTGGATGACCTGGCCATGCCAGGGCTGCCAGTGGACCTGCCGCAACCGGTAACCCTGCTGTTGCTGCCACACACCGCAGGCCGCACGCCGCCGTGCAGGGGCGCACGATGACCGCACTTCGGGGGCTTTTCCTCGACCACTACGAGGCCTTCCGCAAGCGCCTGCGCCGCCGCCTGGGCTCGGACGACCTGGCGCTGGATGCGTTGCAGGAGACCTGGCTGCGTGTCGAGCGGATGGGCAACATCGTGCCGCAACGCAGCCCGGTGGCCTATCTGTTCCGCATGTCGATCAACGCCGCCAGCGACCAGCGCCAGGCCCACGCACGGATGCTGACCGGCACCGAGCTGGACGCGTTGATGGACGAGACCGGCGACCATCTGGATCCGGCCACGGTGACGTTCGGCCAGGTGGAAATGGCACAGCTGGAGCTGGCGCTGCGCGAGCTGCCCGAGCGCCAGCGCGCCATCCTGCTGGCAGCGCGCATCGAGCAGCTGCCGATCGAGACCATCGCCCTGCAGCACGGGGTATCGGCGCGGATGATCGGCAAGGAGCTGAAGAAGGCCCTGCAGCACTGCGCGGGCCGGCTGGACCGCCCGTTGGTGCAGCGGTTCGGTCCCGGCGCCGGAAAACCGTCATGACTGATATGAAGACGAACGTGGCCTCTGCACTGCCGGCAGACGTACAACAACAGGCACAGGACTGGCTGCTGCGCCTGCATGGCGCGGCTGTCAGCGAAGCCGACGCCGATGCCTTCCGCCGGTGGCGCGGACTCGACCCGCGCCACGCGGCTGCATTTGCGCAGGCACGTGCGCTGTGGAAGGCACTGGGTCCGGCGCTGCAGGCCACGGGCGCGCAGGCAGAACAGACGCCAGCGACTGATGAAGTGCAGCCGGTGGCAAGCCTGCCGCCAGCGACCCACACCGACCGCCATGCTCGGCCACGCAGCCGCGCACGGATGGGGCGCAGGGCATTCCTGGGCGGCGCAGTCGCAGCGGTGGCCGGTGGCTGCTGGCTGGCAGCCAGTTCGCCGCTGGGCCTGTGGCCGGAGCTGGGCGCATTGGGTGCGGACTACCGCACCGCCACCGGCGAGCGCCGCGAGCTGGAGATCCAGGGTGTGACGGTAGCGATGGGGACACGTACCCGTCTGCGACGGTCCGATGACCACGTGCGCGGCCTGCAGTTGAGCCAGGGCGAGGCGCAATTCGCGCTGCCCGCGTGGGCACGGCGCGGTTTCGAGATCCAGGTGGAGGGCGCGCGGGTGATGCTGGACCCGGGCGCGCGGGTGAACGTGCGCTGCGTGGGCATGGATGTGCGGGTGACCTGCCTGGCTGGCGCTGCCGCGCTTGTTCGTGGCGCGCGGACGGTGGCACTGCAGCAGGGCTGGCAGGCACGACTGGATGGCGCACGCATTGCTTCGGTGGGGCAGGTGCCGACCGAGCGCGTCGATGCGTGGCGACACGGCTGGTTGATGTTCGACGACCAGCCGCTGTCGGAGGTGGTTGAAGAGATCAACCGCTACCGCACCGGTCGCATCGTCATCGCAGACAGTGCGTTGTCGCAGCGCCGGGTGCAGGCCCGTATTTCGTTGCAACGCATCGATACCTTCATCGACCTGGTACGCGATGCCTACGGCGCACGCGTTGTCAGCATGCCCGGCGACGTGGTGCTGCTGGGCTGAGCATTCCAGCCGCGCGGGCGCGCGATGAAAACACGCATGCATGACGTTGCGATGACATCCGCAGCGTTTATCGACGGCACGTCATCTGCAGATGAAATTTTTGTTGCAGCGGTTCAGTCGCTGCCATCCAGCCCGGTCTTATCCACCGTAACAAGCGCAACGCACGTCGCGGTCACGCTGCGTCCCGATGGCAGGGACGCAGCAGTGCTGCACGGCGGCAACAGGCGCTTGCCCTTATCAGCGAACGATCTTGCGACGGGTGACGGTGATGGTGAAGCAGCAGAACGACTGGGTGTGCGTGCGATGGCAACGTCGTTGCAGGTACAGCCGCTGGCGCAGGCCATCACCCTGTTGCTGATGGCCGGTGGCATGGTGGGCGGCGCTGCCGCGCAGCAGGCGTTCAGCCCGGCCTGGTTTGCCAACAAGGGTGTGCAGCAACAGAACGCGGCGCAGAGCGGGCGCCTGCCCAACGGCATGCCGTCCAATCTGGTGCGCACCGACGCGCAGGCACAGAAGGCGCGCGAGACGCTGCAGACGTCGCTGGACAATCTCGGCACCGCCGCGCAGGCGATCGCCATGCAGCAGCGCTTGCAGCAGAGCGCGCGCGATGCGGCACGGCTACGCGGCAGCGTGGTGCGCGATGGCCTTGGCGACGGTGGCCTGAAGATCGATGACGATGCGCTGACCATGGGCTGGTTCAACGCCAGTGGGCCGGTGCAGAGCAGCAAGGACGGCACCACCACGGTCAGCATCGCGCAGACCGCTGACAAGGCCATCCTCAACTGGGAAACCTTCAACGTCGGCCGCAACACCGTGGTCGATTTCGACCAGCAGGCCGGCTGGTCGCTGCTCAACCGCATCAACGATCCATCCGCACGCCCGTCGCAGATCCTCGGCCGCATCCAGGGCCAGGGCACGGTGATGCTGGTCAACCGCAACGGTGTGGTGTTCGACGGCAGCAGCCAGGTCAACGTCAAGAACCTGGCTGCGTCGGCGGTCAACATCAGTGACGCGCAGTTCCGCAAAGGTCTGTACAGCGACGCGCAGGGCAGCGGCTTCGTGCCTACGTTCGGCAATGACCTGACCACCACCGCCAACAGCTTCGCGCATGCTGCGGCAACCGGCGACGTGGTGGTCGAGCGCGGTGCGCAGATCACCACGCACAACCCGTCTACGGTGACCGAAGGCGGTGGCTACGTGCTGCTGCTTGGGCGCCAGGTCAGCAACCATGGCCAGATCACCACTGCCAACGGGCAGACGACGCTGGCCGCGGGCGATGCGTTCGTGATCCGCAAGGGCATGGGCACCGACCAGAACCAGGCCTCGACCACGCGTGGCAACGAAGTGACCGTGCTGCGCGCGCCGCTCGCCGCCGGCAAGGGGGCCGATGCGGCTGCTGGCGTGGTCACCAACACTGGCCTGGTGCAGGCCAGCGCCGGCGATATCACCCTGGCCGGCCACGACGTGCGCCAGCAGGGCACGTTGTTGGCAACCACCTCGGTGCACACGCGTGGCACCGTGCATCTGCAGACCGCGGCCAGCGATGCCACCGGCCAGGTGACCCTGGGCGAGGGCAGCACCACGGCGATCATCCTCGATGACAGCGCCACCACTGCACTGGATGTGCAGCGCGAAACGCTGGTACGCGACTCGGACAAGATCGGCGATGACATCGCCCATCGGCGCGACCAGTCGCTGGTGCAGATCAGAAGCGGTGGCAAGGTCGACTTCGACGCCGGCAGTCTGACCCTGGCCACCGGCGGTCAGGTGTTCGTCGATGCGGCGGGCAGCAGCACGGTGGGCGCGGGCGCGCGTATCGACGTGGCCGGCTACGTGGGCGTCAAGATCGCCATGGAAGCCAACAACGTCCAGATCAACGTGCAAGGCAACGAGCAGCGCGACGCGCCGCTCAACCGCGATGAAAAGAACCTCAACAGCAAGAACATCTGGCTGGACCGCCGCGACCTGGTGCTGGTGCCAGCCGGCACCAATGGCTACGAGACCGACCGCTGGTACACCGCTGGTGGCCTGCTTGAAGTGGGCGGCTATCTGGGGGTCACCGGGCATGGCATCGACGAGTGGTCGGCGCAGGGCGGCACGGTGCAGTTCAGCGGTGGCAACCTCGCCACCGTGCGCGGCTCCAGCATCAACCTGTCCGGTGGTGCGCTGGACGTGCAGACCGGCTATGTCAACCAGACCCATCTCAAGGGCGCCGACGGGCAGCTGTACAACGCCTCCACCGCCCCCGGCGATCTTCTCTACAGTGGCCTGTACCGTGGCTTTGAAAGTACCCACGCGCGCTGGGGCAGCACCGACTACTACTACAACCCGCTGATCGCGCCGCAACGCAGGCTGGAGAACGGCTACACCGTGGGTCGCGATGCGGGGCGCCTGATCGTGGCCACGCACGATGCGCAGCTGGAGGGCATGGTGGACACCACCACCTTCCAGGGCGACCGCCAGCAACGCGCCCGCGACGCTGTGCTGGATGGCTACCAGCAGGCGCAGACCGCCGTTGCCCGGCAGGGCCAGCTGGTGGTGGGCAGCTACCTGCCCTATTACAACAAGGACACTGGCCAGCAGCGCTACAGCCCGGCCCCGGTGGTGGAGCAGGTCGTGATCGACAACGGTGCCGCTGGTGGCAATGCCGGCACCCTCGGGCTGGACGCAGCCTGGCTCAACGCCCAGGCCTTTGGCGGTATCGAGGTGTACGCACACAGCGGCATCCGCGTGGACCAGGCGCTGAACGTGGCCCACGGCGGCAGCATCGCCCTGCATGCCAGCGACGTTGGCATCAACGCCAACGTGAGCGCGCGCGGCGGCAGCATCGCCCTGGGCGACATGGTGGTGCAGCGCCCGGCTTCGAGCACCGCGTGGCTGGACCTGCCGATCAGCATCCGTCCCGGCACTGACGCTGTACACCAGGTCATCGTCGGCGATGGCGTCACCCTGGACGCGCGCGGCATGTGGACCAACCAGTGGCAGGACCCGGCGTCCATCGCCGGGCTGCCGTACGTCGATGGCGGCAACGTGTCCGTGCGCAGCACCGGCAACGTGCAGTTGGGCAGGGACAGCCTGATCGATGTGTCCTCCGGCGCGGCCGTGGATGCCGAGGGCGAGGTGCGCGGCGGCAAGGGCGGCAGCGTCACCCTGGCGGCCGGGCAGAACATGGGCAGCGGCGTGCTCTCGCTGGATGGCCGCCTGCGCGCGCATGGCGTGAAAGGCGGCGGCGCGCTCAACATCGAGAACGGCACGCTGATCAGCATCGGCGGCGACCTGCCCGACGCGGTCGAACACCTGGCCGCTGGCCAGGCCAGCACCCTGCCGGTGCGTCTGGCCGCCGATGTCGTGCTGCAGCCGGGCGATGTGATTCCGTGGAGCTTCTCGGTCACCGTCACCCATGTGGCCGGTGGCAAGCCGATGCCGGTGACCGTACGCCCGGAGGTGAGCAGCTCCAAGCCGGTCACCACCCAGGCGCCGTGGCTGTTGCCGGCCACCGTGCAGCTTGCCAACAACGGCGCGGTGATCTCGGCCGGGCAGGTGCTGCCGGCCGGCAGCACGCTGTGGACCATCACCGATCTGCCGGCCGGCTACGTGCTGCCGGCCGCCATCTTCCCCAATGGCCTGCCGATTCCAGCGCAGACCTCGCGTTACACCGCCGGCAGCATCGCCACCGGCGCGATCACCGTGCCGGGTGGCACGCGGATTCCGGTGGGTACCATCTGGCAGCGCGAGGTGCCGGTGCAGTCGTTCCTTGCGCTGGATGGCAACCTGTTCCAATCAGGCTTCAACAACTACAACGTGGCCAGCCGCGATGGCATCACCGTTGTCGATGGCGCGCGCCTGGACGTGGCGATGCCGCTGCTGCAGGTGGACATGGCGGCCGCGCGCGCATTGGCCAGCGGTGAAGACCCCGAGGGTGCGCTGTCGCTGTGGCTGCCGCCCCTGCAGCAGGAGCAGCCGGCCACCGGCAAGGTCACCCTGCGCAAGGGCGCGGGGCTGGCGTTGACCGCCGGCACGGCGCAGAACGCAGCCGACCTGATCCTGGGCAAGGGCAGCCACATTGCCGTGGACCCGAGCCAATCGATCACCCTGACCGGCAATGCCCAGATCACCCTGGACGGCACCTTGCAGGCGCACGGTGGCCGCATCAGCGTGCTTGGTGGCGATCTGGGCGAGGGCAACCTGCTCAACCGTCCCAACGGTATGCCCAACGCGCGCTCGATCTGGATCGGCGAACAGGCCGTGCTGGACGTGTCCGGTGCGGCGTACACCGGCGTGGCTGCCAACGGTGGCCGCCACGGTCAGGTGCTGGACGGCGGTACGCTGGAGATTGGCGCACGCCATGACCTGGAATCGCGCGATATCCAGGCCATCGATGCCTTCGTGGTGGTGCGCGAGGGCGCCCGCCTGGAGGCCTCCGGCGCGCAGGCGGTGCTGGACCTGCCGGGCGTGGGCACCACCACGGTGGCCAGCAACGGCGGCGTGATCGCGCTGAGCGCCAGCAACGGCCTGTTCGTGGACGGGCAGCTGCGCGCGGCCGCCGGCGGCGCTGGCGCCCGCGGCGGCACCCTGGCGCTGAACCTGGACACCCCGGTGTATGCGCAGGTGGACCGCTGGACCAGCAAGGGCGCCGAAGTGGATGACGGCGTACGCATCCCGCGCGAGCTGGTGATTGAACAGACCTACGGCGGCAGCGGGCTGGGCGCGGACGTGGTGGCCGGCCAGGCCGACCCGACTCTGGCCTACGGCCACGCCCGCTACGGTGTGGATGCGATCCGGGCCGGTGGCTTCGATACCGCCTCGCTGTACGTCAACGGACTGCTCGACTTCGACGGCGACGTCAGTCTGAACATGCGCCAGGCGTTGTACCTCACCGCCAGCGCGCTGGGCCTGTCCAGCACTGCCGCACGCGACAGCCACGTGCAGCTCAACGCGCCGTACCTGCGTTTGTCGGGCGCGGCGCGGGGCCAGCTAGACAACACGCTGATGCCCAATCCGGTTACCGGTTCGCGCAACCTCAGCCCTGCCGCGGGTTCGCTGGGTGTGGCGCCGCTGGCCGAGTCGGCTGCCATCACCCTGGCCGGCAACCTGGTCGACGTGGTGGGCATGGTCGGCTTCGGTGCCAATGGCGAGATCGTGCAGAACGCGGTCAATCCGCTGGTGGTCACCCGCGATGCGTTCGGCAGCGTGCGCATCGAAAGCCAGGGCGACCTGCGCCTGCGCGGTGCCGATCTGTACTCGCCCGGCGACACCACGCTGGCCGCCGCGCAGATCTACGGCAGCGGCAACGTCACCGTTGGTCTGCGCAGCATGGTGAACCAGTGGGGTGCGTTGACTACCGACTTCGATCCCGACCGCGTACTGGACATCCAACGCGTCGGCACCGCCTTGCCGGCGCAGCCCTACAGCGTGTTCGGCAACATGACGTTCGCTGCATCCACCCTCAACCAGGGCGGTGTTCTGCGTGCGCCGCTGGGCAACATCACCCTGGGCCGCGCCGATGGCAGCGGCTATACCAGCGTGGTCAACCTGCTGCCGGGCAGCGTCACCTCGGTCAGTGCCAACGGCCTGGTGATGCCCTATGGCGGCACCGTGGACGGGTTGTCCTACAACTACAACGGCGCGGCCGTGGACTACCGCGGCGTCGGCAGCGAACCGAAGGTGGAGTTCAGGGCGCACGCGGTGAACGCGCAGGACGGCGCGGTGCTGGACCTGTCCGGTGGCGGCGAACTGACCGGTGCGGCGTTCCTGTCCGGCCGCGGCGGCTCCACCGATGCGCGCCTGCATCCGTTGGTGCAGATGGGGCCGAACGGATTCACCCTGCCAGGCCTGTCCACCAACATGGTCTACGCCATCGTGCCCGGCGTGCAGGCCGGGCAGGCCCCTGTGGGCGGCGAACGCGGCGCCGGTGACCCGACCATCGGCCGCCAGATCACCGTGGGCGCCGGCGTGCCCGGGCTGCCGGCCGGCACCTATACGCTGTTGCCGTCCACCTACGCGTTGCTGCCCGGCGCCTTCCGCGTGGAACTCAATGGCCTGGCCGGCAGCGGTACCGCATTTGGAACCACCCAGGCGCTGCGCAACGGTTCCTGGAGCACCTCGGGACGACTGGGCATCGCCAACACCGGCAGCCTGGATGTCCTGCCGACCCAGATGGTGGTCACCGCGGCCGACACACTGCGCAGCTACTCGCAGTACAACGAAACCAGCTACGCCACCTGCGCCCTGCAGCAGGCCGCGCGCGAAGGCGCACCACGCCCGCTACTGGAACGTGACGCCAAGGCAGTCACCTTCAACGTTACCCAGCCCAGCCTGGCCGGTGCGGTGGATCTGCCGGCGCTGCAGTTCCACGCGAACGTGCTGGACGCTGCGGCCACCGGCGGCACGGGCTCGGTGGCGCGGCTCAACAATTCGTCCAACTACGAAATCCTTGCCGATGGCATGCACGCCACCGAAGGCTTCAACGGCGTGTCGGTGCACGCCAGTGGATTGAACCGGGTCGGTGCGGCGCGCCTGGAGATCGGCGGCCAGCTGCGCAGCACCTATGCCAACCCCGGCACCGGCTCGCTGCAGTCGGCCAACGTGATCACCGTGGACGGTGGCTCGATCAGCAACAGCATCGTGATGCGCGCCGGTGCCCAGCTGCAGGCCGCCGAGGTGTTCCTGATGACCGGCCGCCAGGCCGGTGGCATCACCCTGGAACAGGGCGCTGGTATCAACACGCTGGGGCAGGGCGCCGCAGCGTACGACGCAACCCAGGGCTACATCTATTCGCCGGGGCGCAATGCGCTGCTGGCGGTGTCCAATGGCCAGATCAATCTGCTGGCCCCCGAAGCACCCGACACCCAGGGCAACGGCGCGGGCAGCATCGAGATTGGCGCCTGCGCGGCTGATACCGCCTGCAGCGGCCAGACCCGCCTGTATTCGGAAGGCACCATTGCCACCGCGACGGACAACCGCTTCGTACTGGGTGATGCGGTGCGCTATGGCACCCGCAACCTGGCCCTGGCCGTGGGCGGCATCAACGTCGGCAGCGCACAGGCCATTGCCGAGGCCACCGCGCGCGGCACCCTGCCTGCCGGCATGACCCTCAACCAGGACGTGCTGGACCGCCTTCTGCTGGGCGATACCAGCGTGGGCGCACCGGCGCTGGAAGCGCTGTCGCTGACCGCGCGCGAGTCGGTCAATTTCTACGGCGATGTCTCGCTGTCCACCTACAACCCGATCACCGGTACATCCGCACTGCAGCAGCTGGTGCTGGGCACTCCGGCCATCTACGGCCATGGCGATGCCGGCGATGTCGCCCGCATCCGTACCGATACGCTGATCTGGAGCGGTGCGCTGACCCCGCCGGGCAGCATCGTGGCCGAGGGCCCCGGTACCGGCCATGGACAACTGGTGGTGGACGCGCGTGACATCGTCTTCGGCTACGGCCCGCGCACCCAGCCGGACACCGTGCGTGCGCAGGACCGCCTCGCGCTGGGTTTTGCCAGCGTGCGTCTCAATGCCAGCAGGCAGGTCAGCGCCAACCAGAAGGGCAGCCTGGCGGTGTTCGAGACGCAGGGCGCCTGGAATGTTGCCGACAAGGCGTATGCACGCACCGGCGGCGACCTGTTCATCAGTACCCCGCTGCTGACCGGCGCGGCCGGCTCGGTCAACACGATCAGCGCCGGCGGCAACCTGCAGGTGACCGGCAGCGGCGCGGCGGCCACGCCGGACAACGCCACGCTGGCTGCGGCGCTGGGCGCTGAGATCGCGCTCGACAGCCGCGGCGGCAACCTGCTGCTGGATACCGCCGTGCTGCTGCCCAGCGGTAAGCTGAGCCTGTCTGCGCAGGGCGATGTGCGCCTCGCCGACGGCGCGCAGCTGGACCTGGCCGGTCGCCGCATCGACTTCTTCGACACCGCCAAGTACAGCTGGGGCGGCGATGTGCGCATCGATAGCGACAGCGGCAATGTGGTGCAGGCCACCGGCGCGCAGATCAACCTGGCCGCACAGAACAACCGTGGCGGCACGTTGGGCGTGAGCGCTGCACAGGGCGCCATCGACCTGGCGGGGCGTCTGCTCGGCAGCAGCAGCGGCCACTACGATGCCGGCGGTACCGAGGTGCCCTACAGCGCCGGCCGCATCGACCTGCACGGCCAGACCATCGCCGATTTCAGCGGGCTCAACATGCGACTCAGCCGCGACGGCATCACCGGCGGTCGCCGCTTCCGGATCGGCCAGGGGGATCTGGCGATCGGTGACGAGGTAGTGGCACGCGAGGTCGACATCGCGCTGGACAACGGCCAGCTCAGCGTCAACGGCACCATCGACGCCAGCGGTGAGCAGGTGGGCAGCATCCGCCTCTCTGCCCGCAACGGGGTTCGCCTGGGCAGCACTGCGGTGCTCGACGCCAGCGCCACCACCCTGCGCCGCGACAGCTACGGCGTGGCCATCGAAGCCCCCAACCGCGCCACCATCGAAATCGACGCGGGCAGCGGTACGCTGGCCATCGCAGGCGGCGCCCACCTGGATCTGCGCGTGGACGGCAGCAGCCGGGACTACGGCACCGTTGCATTGAATGCACCGCGCGTGGGAAACAACGATGTGGCCATCGACGCCAGTGGTGCGATCCGCATCGACGGCGCCAAGGCCATCCAGCTCAATGCGTTCATCACCGACAACAGCGCGGCGGTGGGCACTGAAACCAGCACCAGCGGCGAAAGTCACCAGGTCATCGACCAGGCCTATCTGGATCGCCTGCACGCGCAGAGCACGGCCTTCATCGATGCCGCGCTGGGCAACCGTGCGCTGATCGACGGCCGCTTGGCCGGCCTGCGCACGTATGGCGATGCGTTCCACCTGCGCCCCGGCGTGGAAGTGGTCGCCAATCTTGCCCTCAACCCTGACGGCAACCTGCACGTGGATGGTGACCTGGACCTGTCCGCGCACCGCTACGCCAGCCTCAATCCCACCACGCAGCGCAGCAGCGTGCGCGGCTCCGGTGAAGCCGGTGCGCTGGTGCTGCGCGCACAGGGCGACCTGGATGTGTTCGGCAGCATCAGCGACGGCTTCGATGGCGGACGCCTGGGCAGTACCTTCGATGATGGCGGCTGGTACCTCACCGCTGGCCGCCAGTTGTTCGGCAGCGATGTGGTGGTCCCGCACGGCGGCCTGGTGACGCTGGCCAGTGGCACCGTGTTCAATTCCGGCAAGGTGCTGAACTACGACCTGCCGATTGCCGCGATGCCGATGGCGGCCGGCACCCTGCTGCCGGCCGAGGCCAGCCTGGCGCTGCCGCTGCCGCTGGCCAAGGGCACCGTGCTGGGGGCGGCCGTGCACGACGCCTCTGGTGCGCTGCTGTACGCCGCGGGCAGCGTGCTGGCCGATGCGGTCATCCTGCCACAGGGCGCGCGCCTGTCGGCCGGCCTGCGCCTGCCGGTGGAAGCCCGCATCGCCGCAATGACCTGGCCGGCTGGCGTGGCCCTGCCGGCCTCGCCGCTCGGCAATCTGGTCACGCTGGCGGCCGACGTGGGCCTGGCCAAGGGTGCGCTCATCCCCAGTGACACCGAGGTGGTGCTGCCCGGTGGTGCCACCACCGTGAACCTGCGGCCCACCGATGCCGACGGCAACCAGGGCCGCATCTGGGCGCTGGCACCGATGCTGGCCGCCGGCTCGCAGTCGTGGGACATCAGCCTGGTGGCCGGCGCTGATCTGCAGGCCGCCGACCGCCTCAGCGTGGCCCCGGCCGCCACCGGCAGCCTGCGCCTGTCCGATCCGCACTACGGCCAGGGCGGGGCGGTGGTCGAGATCCCCGGCACCGGTTCGCCGGCCACGTATGTCTGGGGCGATTCCGACCTCTTCGCGGAAATGATCAACGCATTCTTCGGTGAGTACATCCTCAGTTTCGTGCCGACCTCCGGGTCTGCCTTCACCGACGACCAGCTCACTGAACTGATGGGTTTTGGCCTGATCTACAGCGGCCCGGAAAACCTCAACGAGCTCGGCTACGAAGGCCTGGCGGCGGTGGGTTCGCCGGCGGTTCCGCCGGACACCGAGTACAAGACCCTGCCGGGCCGTGAGCAGTTGCCCAGCGTGGTGCGCACCGGTACCGGTGACCTGCGCCTGGTGTCGGCCGGCGATATCGCCACCACCTCGCTGTATGGCGTGTACACCGCCGGTACGCCTTCGGCGACGCTGCCGGCCGCGGGCAACGATCCGTACAACCTGCCGCGCTCGGTGATGACGCCCAGCCGCACCAACCCGATCGGCAACAGCGTGCTGGGCGACCAGGGCGGCGTGTTCGAATCGCTGGTCGATGGCGGCAGCAAGAGCCTGTACCAGGCCTGGTACCCCGAAGCGGGCGGCAACCTGCTGCTGCGCGCCGGCGGCAACATGCTGGGTGACAGCATCGGGCGCTCCGACAATCTGCAACGCAGCGAAACACTCGGCATCGCCACCCCGGGCCTGAGCACCAGCGCAGCGGTGGGCAACTGGTTGTGGCGGCAGGGCACTGGCAGCGTGCAGCGCGGTGCCGAGGGCCTGCCCACCGCGTGGTGGATCAACTTCGGCACCTACGTGGCCGCGCCCGATGCCGACAACTACTACAACAACTTCGTGGGCATGCCGCAGCTGGTGGGCTTCACCGGCTTCGGCACGCTTGGCGGCGGCAACCTGCTGCTCGATACCCGCGGCAATGCCGGCATGCTGCAGGGACGTGGCGACCACGGCGCGGCGTTCATCGCGCGCAGCGCCGGGCTCAACCTGGCCGTGGCCAGTACCGGCCGCGTCACCGCCGACGGCACGCTGGTGCAGACCGGCGGTGGCGATCTGGATATCCGCATCGGTGGCGGCCTCAACCCCGATCCGTCACTGCGCTCGTTCACCGGCAGCAACGCGCCGCCGGTAGCCAACCTGATCACCGTCAACGACCGGCAGCGGTTGGAGCTCAATGGCAGCTTCACCAATCTGCGCGGTGCGCTGCGCCTGGAAGCGGGTGCGGTCGGTGGGGTGGAACTGCGCTATGGAAGCCGCCAGGACAGCAAGGAATCGCGTCCGTACGACGTGTATACGGCCACGGCGGCTACCGCAGCCGGTGGCCCGGTGCTGGTGCTCGGCGATGCCGGTGCCCGCCTGGAGGCGCGTGGCGACCTGGTGCTGGGCACCGTCACCGACCCCGGCCGCGTAGCCCAGTACAACAACGGCACGCCCTTCAACGTGGGCGGCACGGCCTACCAGGACGGCGGCTGGAGCTGGTTCTCGCTGTGGACCCCATCCACCGCGGTGGACCTGATGGCGGCCGGCGGCAACCTCACCCCGTCGCTGGCCATGCAGGACCGCAGCGCGCGTACCGATGCGCAGGCCACCGACGGCAACCACGTGTACCCCTCGGTGCTGCGCGCGGCCGCCGCCGCCGGCAGCATCTACTACGGCAGTGCCCGCGTGGCCAGCGGCCAGGGCACCAACAACGAGAACTTCGTGGCCGGCGTGGTACTTGCGCCGTCGCCGACGGGCCCGCAATTCGCCACTCACGGCACCGGCCAGCTGGAGCTGCTGGCTACCGGTTCGATCTACGCCAACGGCACCGGCTTCAACACCTCCGGTGCCGATCCCACCGCGCTGCCGTCGCCGTGGAACCCCGGTTTCGTGGGCATGGGCCAGACCACCTGGTACGGCCGCCAGTTCCTGCACAACGTCAATCCCGGCGCGCTCGCGCCCAGCGTGCTGCTGGACGGCGTCAATGCCAGTGGCGGTTCACAGTTGTACCCGCTGTTCGTCTTCACCCCGCCCACCGCCTCCGGCTACGTGCACGTGGGCCAGCAGCCGTCGCGCTACTACGCCGTGCACGGTGACCTGGTCGGCCTGCGCAGCGGCAGCGTGGTCGATACGCGCTACAACGAGCTCGTCAACGGCAGCGTCACCACGACCACCACCACCTGGTACGACGGTGGCGGCGCGGTGGCGATCCGCGCTGGTCGCGACATCGTCAACTCGGGTACGCCGCTGGGCGCCTATGACAACCTGAGCCCTGTGTTCGGCAATACCAACGGTTCGATCGGCTGGATGGGCACCCCCAACCGCAACGATCTCTCGGCCGAACCGCGGCCCACCGCAATCGGCGATGCCACCGCACGCGGCAACCTGATCGTGCATACCAGTGCCGATGATGTGTCGGTGGTGCAGGCCGGCCGCGATATCCGCTTCAGCACCTTCTACGTCGCCGGCCCCGGCCTGCTCGATGTCAGCGCCGGGCGCGATCTGTACATGGCCGACAAGGGCGAGCTGCGCAGCCTGGGAGCCGTGGCCAACGTTGCCCCGGGCGATCGCAGCAGCGGTGCCAGCATCGCCGCCTCGGCCGGCATGGGCGCGCATGGCGCGGACTGGACGGGCTTTGCTGCGCGATACCTGGACGCGGCCAACCTGGCCGACGCGTCACTGTCGCTGGCCGATCAGGCCGGCAAGGTGGCGCGCGTCTACGGAGGGGCGGTCACGCTGGCGCAATGGCTGCAGGCCGAATTCGGCTACGGCGGCGATGAGGCGGGTGCTGCCGCGTTCCTGGCCCAGCAGCAACAAACGTTGGACCAGGCCCGCACTGCCGCTGCGACCAGCGGCGGCAGCGCGCCCAACCGCGACCTGACACGCGAGTTCAAGCAGGAAAGCCAGCTGCACCTGGTCAACTGGCTCACCACGCGTTATGCGGGCGCAAACGGTCGCGGACTGCACTTCGATGCGGCCAGCATGGACGCGCAGGCATTCTTCGCCGCGCTGCCGGCCGAACAGCAGAGCGCCTTCCTGCGCAATGTGTACTACGCCGAACTGAAGGCGGCTGGCCGCGAGTACACCGCCGTGGATGGCCCGCGCGAAGGCAGCTACCTGCGCGGCCGCCAAGCCATCGCCACGCTGTTGCCGGCCAGGAACGCGGCCGGTACGGACATCGCCTACCAAGGCGATCTCACCATGTTCAGCAGCGCGCTGTACTACGAACCGGGCAGTGGCACAGCGGCCACGCGTCGTCCGCTGCCGGGCCGCACCTACCTGACCGAAGCGGAGTGGATCGCCGCCGGTCGCAGCGCGTCCAATGCGGCGTACTACGTGGTCAACGACGCCGGCATCCACACCGATTTCGGCGGCGACATCAGCCTGCTGGTACCTGGTGGGCGCACCCTGGTCGGCGTGGACGGCGGCTTCCTGCCAGGAGCCGGCTCGGGCGTGCTCACCCAGGGCGAAGGCGATATCAACATCTATTCGCGTGGCAGCCTGCTGCTGGGTCAGAGCCGCATCTTCACCACCTTTGGCGGCAACATCCTGGCCTGGTCGGCCGAAGGTGACATCAATGCCGGCCGCGGCAGCAAGACCACCGTGGTGTACACCCCGCAGCGGCGCGTCTACGACAGCATCGGCAACGTCATGCTGTCGCCCAATACCCCCAACACCGGCGCTGGCATCGCCACCCTCAATCCGATCGCCGAGATACCGCCGGGCGACATCGATCTGATCGCACCGCTGGGCACCATCGATGCGGGCGAGGCCGGTATCCGCGTGTCGGGCAACGTCAACCTGGCCGCGCTGCAGGTGCTCAACGCCGACAACATCCAGGTGCAGGGCAAGGCCGTGGGCATCCCGATGGTGGCTGCGGTCAATGTCAGCGCACTCACCTCGGCCAGCGCGGCGGCCAACAACGCCGTGCAGGCCGCCCAGGACATGGTCAAGCGGCAGGGCAATCAGAGCCAGCCCTCGACCATCAGCGTGCAGGTGCTCGGCTTCGGCGACGCCACCAGCAGTGTCAGCCCCGCCCGCGATGACGGCCGCTACGACCCGGACAGCGTGGTGCAGGTGGTCGGCATGGGCGAGCTGACGGCCGAACAGCGAGCACGCATGGCGACCCCGGCAGCGAAGCGGCAATGACGATACCGCCACTGCCAACGCCCTCCTTCTTCCGTATCGAGACGCAACTGATGTCCCTCACTTCCAAGGCATGGGCCTGGGTGCCCCTGCCGATGTGCCTGATGTGCGTGGTACCGCTGGCGGCCGCGCAGGATGGGCCGGCTGCGGCCGCACCTGCGGCGCGCGTCAACATCAACGAATACCTGGTGCGCGGCAACAGCGTGCTGGACGCGCGCGAGATAGAGCGCGCGGTCACGCCGTACCTCGGCCCCGATCGCACGCTGCAGGACGTGGAGGCGGCGCGCCTGGCGCTGCAGACCGCCTACCAGGGCAAGGGCTACCAGTCGGTGTATGTCGAGCTGCCCGAACAGCAGGTCAGCGGCGGCGTGGTGATCCTGCAGGTCAGCGAGACCCGCGTCGGCGAGGTCAAGGTTGTCGGTGCGCAGCACAATGATCCGCAGCGGCTGCGCGCTCGCGTCCCCGCCCTGCAGGCGGGTGTGGTGCCGGACTTCGCGCAGGCACAGGCACAGCTGACCGAACTCAACCGCAACGGCAAGCGCCAGGTCATTCCGCTGGTCAAGCCCGGTGCCGACGGCCGCATGGATGTCGAACTCAAGGTGGACGATGCGTCGCCCTGGCGTTACAACGCCAGCGTCAACAACGATCACAGCGTCGATACCGAGCCGCTGCGCAGCACCGTCAGCATCGGTAATGACAACCTGTGGCAGCGCGACCACACCGCCTCGCTCACCTTCTTTGCGGCCCCACAGGACCTGGACCAGGCCAACGTGCTGTCGGCGTCCTACGGCCTGCCGCTGGCGGGGCCGGACTGGATGCTGGAATTTTCCGGCTACCGCTCCGACAGCAACGTGGTCTCCAGCGGTCAGACCAACGTGACCGGCAAGGGCCACGCGCTGGGCCTGAAGCTCAACCACACCCTGCCGATGACCGGCGCGTGGTGGCACCAGTTGTCAGTCGGCATCGACTTCAAGGACCTGGACGAATCGGTGGCGATGGTCGGCCAGGCATCGGACTTCGCGCCGCTGAAGTACGCGCCGATCACCTTCGCCTACAGCGGCTTCCGCCAGGGCGAAAAACACCAGCTCAGTTTGAGCCTGCAGATGGTGTTCGGCACTCGCAGTCTGCTTGGCTATGGCAGCTCGGGTGATGAGTTCGACTGGAAGCGCGCCTATGCCGATCCCAGTTTCTTCGCGGTCAAGGCGGACATCAGCCATACCTACACCCTCGACAGCGGCGCGCAGTGGTTTGCCCGTGTGTCGGCGCAGATGACCGACCAGCCGCTGGTATCGGGCGAGCAGTTCGCGGCCGGCGGCATGTACACCACGCGCGGCTACCGCTCGGCCGAAGGCATCGGCGACTACGGCGCACTGGCCACGCTGGAGTGGCGCACCCGTCCCCTCAGCCTGTGGGGTCTGCAGGACTGGCGCTTCTACAGCTTCCTGGATGGTGCCTGGCTGGGCCTGCGCAGGCCACTGCCCGAACAGACCGACAGCAACTGGATGTCGGCCATCGGCATCGGCAGCAGCCTGCGCATCAGCGACCACTTCAACCTGCGCCTGGATTACGGCCACACGCTCAGCGACGGGCCGACCACCACCAAGGGCGCCAACCGCCTGCACCTCAGCCTCGGCGCCAGTTACTGAGCCCGGCTTTTCCGAATTCCCTGGAGATCTTCCCATGCAACGCGTTCTTGCCCTGTTGTTGTTCTGCCTGAGCCTGTCTGCGCTCGGCACCGCCCGCGCCGATACACCGTGGTGGCAGGCCGAGTGGAAGTACCGCAAATCGATCACTCTGGACGCAGGCCCCGGCGGTGCCGCGCTTGGCGGCAATCTCGGTCGCACCCCTGTGCTGGTGCGCCTGCACACGGGGAACTTCGCCTTCGATGGTGTGGCTCAAGGCGGCAAGGACATCCGCTTCGTCGGCGCCGATGGCCACACGGTGCTGAACCACCAGATCGAGCAGTACGATGCCGGCTTGGGCATGGCGCTGATCTGGGTGGACGTACCCAGCCTCAGCGGCACCGCGCCGCAGACCGTGTGGATGTACTACGGCAACGGCAACGCGCCGGCCACCAGCAATGGCCAGCGCGTGTTCGATCCGGATTACAGCGCGGTGCTGCACTTCGCCGACAGCGGCAATGAAGCGCGCGACACCACCGCCTACGCCAATCCCGCAAGCGGCGTGTTCACTGCCGCCGACGGCGCCATCATCGGCCGCGGTGCACGCCTGTCCGGCACGCCGCTGCAGCTGCCCGGCTCGCCATCACTGGCGATTGCAGCTGGCGGCGCGATGACCTTCTCGGCGTGGATCAAGCCGGCCCAGCTCGGCCCGGACCAGGCCCTCTACGCGCGCCGCGAAGCCGGCAACGTGATGATCGTCGGCCTGGACAACGGCGTGCCCTACGTGCGCGTCAACGACCAGCGCAGCCAGGCGGTACCGGCGCTGGTGGCAGGGCAGTGGACGCACGTGGCAGTCACGGCCAGCGAAGGCAAGGTCGTACTGTGGGTTGGCGGCCGTGAAGCGAGCCGGATCGACGCAGCGCTGCCGGCGTTCGCAGGTGAGGCCCTGATCGGTGCCGACAGCGCACCTGCCGCTGGCGATGCCACTGCAATCGCCATGGCGCAGCCGTTCCTGGGTGATATCGACGAAGTGCGCGTGTCCAAGGTCGCACGCCCGGCCGCGCTGCTGCTGGCCGACGCAACGGCGCAGGGCGCCGAATCGCGCCTGCTGACCTTCGGTGAGGATGAGCAGTCGGCCGGTGTCAGCCACTTCGGCTTCATCCTCAAGGCGATGCCGGTGGATGCGTGGGTGGTGGTGGTCGTGCTCGGCCTGATGATGCTGATGTCGTGGGCGATCATGATCGCCAAGAGCCGCTACTTCGGCACCGTGGCCCGCGCCAACCAGGCGTTCTCCGAGCAGTACCGCAAGGTGGCCGGCGCACCGGTAGCTGCCCTGCAGCAGGTGGAGCGCAGCGGTGTGCTGGCACCGCAGGTGCGCGACAACTCCACCCTGTGGAAGCTGTACCGCATCGCCATGGAGGAAATGGATGGGCGTGGTTCGCACCATCATGGTCTGACCGCCGCAGCGATCACCTCGATCCGTGCGTCGATGGACGCCGAAGTAACCCGCGAAAGCGAGCGCATGTCCAAGCGCATGAACTGGCTGTCCACCACCATCGAAGGCGCACCTTACGTGGGTCTGTTCGGCACCGTGATCGGCATCATGCTGGTGTTCGTGGTGGCCGCGATGGCCGGCGCAGTGGACATCAACTCGGTCGCACCGGGCATGGCCGCCGCACTGCTGTGTACCGCCGCGGGTCTTGGCGTCGCCATCCCGGCGTTGTTCGGCTACAACTGGCTGGCGTCGCGCGCCGAAGCAATCGCCGCCGACATGTCGGTGTTCGTCGATGAATTCACTGCGCGCCTGGCTGAAGAGTTCGATCGCAGTGAACCGGCCGCCGTCGCGCGTCCGGCCCTGGCCTGAGGGGCATCGTCATGGCCAGGGCAAAGCGGTTCGGCATCAAGAAGCGCGAGAAGGGCATCAATGTCACGCCTTTCGTGGACGTGCTGCTGGTGGTGCTGGTGATCTTCATCCTCACCAGCAACGCCTCCATTCCCGGTATCCAGGTGAACCTGCCCAAGGCCAGCTCGAGCATGGCCCTGGAAAAACCCAAGACCAAGGCCATCACCGTGGACAACAACGGCCAGGTTTTCCTGGATGCCTATCCGGTGAGCCTGCCCGAACTGGAAGACCGGCTGCGCACCGAGAAGGCGCTGACCCCGGATTTCCCGGTGATCGTGCGCGGCGATGCACAGGTGCAGTACGCGCGCGTGGTGGAAGTGCTGGATCTGCTGCGTCGCATCGACCTGAACCAGGTGGGCCTGGTCACCGGAAAAGTGCAGGGGTGAACACGTGACCCCACTCCACTCCCACGCTACCCACGCGGTTCCCGCATGGCGGCGCTGGTGGCCCCTGCTGGTGGTGCCCGCCGTTGTCGCGCTGTTGGCGCTGCTGGTGTGGCTGCTGCTGTTCAAGAACACCGCCAGTACGCGGCGGCCGGTGGCCGAGGTGCCGATGGTGATGTTGCCACCCCCGCCGCCGCCACCGCCGCCGGAACCTGAGCCCGAGCCGGAAGCCAAGCCGGAAGAGGTGATGCCCGAGCCGGAACCGCTGGATGAAGTGCCCAAGCCGACCGAAGAGGCGCCCACCCCGGACACCGCAGACCCGGTGACCATGGACGCCGATGCGCAGGCCGGTGGTGACAGCTTCGGCATCCAGTCCGGCAGCGGCGGTGGCCGCAGTGGCACCGGCAGCGGTGGCGCCGGCAACGCCAGCTACGGCCGCTACCTGGGCTATGTGCTGCAGCAGGCCGTGGCGCGCGATGAGCAGGTGCGCCGGTTGGCGTTCCAGCTGACGGTCAACATCTGGCTGGACGCCGACGGTGCGGTGAGCCGTGTCGAACTGCTGCGCGGCAGCGGCAATGCCGACGCCGACGACCGCGTGCTGCAGGCGATACGCGCGGTCGGCCGCATCGACGAGCGCCCACCGGCATCGCTGGATTTTCCTGCGCGCGTGCTGGTACAGGGCCGTCGCCCCGGCGGGTGAACGCTGCCATGACGCTCTTTCCATCGAATTTCCCTTTTCTGCGAGCAAGCCGATGACCCGTTCCAACTCCAATTCCGTGCTGCGGCACCTGCGTCGCTCTGCCGTGGCCTCCGGCGTCGTGCTGGTGCTGGCCAGCGGCGGCGTCCACGCCCAGCAGGGCAGTGGCGAAAGCACCATGATCAAGCTCATCCGTGGCCTGATGGACAGTGGCGCACTCACGCCGGAAGCCGGCCAGGCCCTGCTGATGGAAGCACAGCGCGATGCGGTTGCGACTCCCGCCGCCAGCACTGCAGTCAGCCCGGCGCAGGCAGGCGATGTGCGCGTGCCGTACATCCCGCAGACTGTGCGCGACGAGATCCGCGATGAGCTCAAGGCCAGCGTGATGGCCGAGGCCAAGACCCATGGCTGGGCTGCACCTGACCAGGTGCCGGAGTGGACCCAGCGCCTGCGCGTGCAGGGGGATGTGCGTGTGCGCAACGAGAGCCGCCTGTACTCCGAACGCAACAGCGACATCGAAGTGGATTGGGCGCGCATCAATGCCGGCACCGGCTACGACGTCAATAGCAATACCCATCTGGGCCTGCCGCCGCTGCGCAACAACCGCCAGGACCGCAACAATTCCTGGCGTATCCGCGCACGCTTGGGTGTGGTGGCCGATCTGGGCGAACACACCCGCGCCGGCGTGCGCTTGGCCACCGGCAACGACAATGGCCCGGTGTCCTCCACCCAGACGCTGGGTGGCGGTCTGGCCAAGAAGGATCTCTGGCTGGACCAGGCCTGGTTGTCCTGGGCGCCGGTGCAGGGGCTGGAAGTGATTGGTGGCCGCTTCGGCAATCCTTACTGGTCCACCGACACCCTGTTCTCCAACGATCTCAACTTCGACGGCGTAGCGTTCAAGTACCGCCAGGCACTGGGTGATGAAGGCCTCTCGCTGTTCGCCACGCTGGGCCTGACGCCGCTGGAGTATTCCTCCGACGGTTTCCCCAGCACCAGCCAGAGCAAGATGAAGAGCGAGAACAAGTGGCTCAATGGTCTGCAGGTGGGCGCGGACTGGCAGTTCGGCAACGAACAGAAACTGCGTGCGGCGGTCGGCTACTTCGATTTCCGCAACATCGCCGGCGAGTACTCGCAGCCGTGCGCGCTGTATGCCGGTGCCGATTTCTGCAGCAGTGACTGGTCGCGACCCGCGTTCATGCAGAAGGGCAACACCTTGATGCTGCTGCGTAACATCGCGCTGAATCCGCTGGACCCGGCCAACACACCGATGCCGCAGTATGTGGGGCTGGCATCGGAGTTCGAGCTGCTGGACCTCAACCTGGCGTGGGAAACACCGCTGTTCGCCGGATACGCGTTGCGCCTGGAAGGCCACGGCATCAAGAACCTGGCCTACGACCGCAACGCCATGTGGCGTCGCGCACAGGGCGGCATCGTCACCAACCTGGCCACCGCCGCCAACGGCGTAGCCGGGCCGCAGGACATCGACAGCGGCGACATGGCCTACATGGCGCAGGCCACGTTCGGCCACCTTGCGCTGAAGCAGGCCGGTGACTGGAACCTGTGGCTGGGCTACAAGCGGCTGGAGGCCGATGCCCTTCCCGACGCGTACAACGATTCCCACTTCCACCTTGGCGGCACCAATGCCAAGGGCTACTACCTGGGCAGTTCGTACATGTTCGACAAGAACGTGTCGCTGACCGGACGCTGGATGGCGGCCAAGGAAATCACCGGTGCGCCGCAGTCCATCGACGTGTTCCAGCTGGAAGTGAACGCCGGCTTCTGACGTGATGGCCGGCGTTCGCGCCGGTCTTTTTCCCGCATTCTGGATGCAGACCGAAATGATCGAAGACTTGCAACTGCCCGTAGCCGAGGGCGATGGCGTGGACACGCTGCCCACACAGGAAGCCGACGGCCCGATGCACCCGCCGCTGTACCGTGCGCCGGTCCTGCTGTCCTCACGCGAGCATGCGCACTGGCGCCTGTTGCCTGGCGATGCCGCCTTCGCTGCGGCCAGCCATGCCGTGCCATTGGTGCTGGGCGAATTTGCCGCTGCAGCCCGTTGCTACCCGCTGGTGTTTGTCGGCGAAGACGCCGCGCCGGTGGCCGTGCTGGGGCTGGAGGCCGAGCACAATCGTTTCGTGGTGGCCGACCGTTGGCAGAGTGGGGCGTATGTGCCGGCCTACGTGCGCCGCTACCCCTTCGTGTTCGCGCGCCCCACCCAGCCCGATGGCCATGCGTTGGCCATCGATGCCGACGCCGCGATGCTGCGCACCGAGGGTGACGAAGGCCAGCCGCTGTTCGAGGCCGATGGCCAGCCCAGCGCATTGACCCGCCAGGCGCTGCAGTTCTGCGAGGCGTTCACCAGCGAAGCCGCTGCTACCGCCGCCTTCAGCGCGCAGCTGCTGGCCTCGGGTGTGCTGGTGGAGCGTCAGGCCGATGTGGTGCGTGCCGACGGCCGCACCTCCAGCCTGCTCGGCTTCCGGGTCGTCGATCCGGATCGTTTCGCGGCGCTGCCCGAGGCGACCGTCATCGCCTGGCATCGCCAGGGCTGGTTGGCGCCGGTGCAGTTCCACCTGGCCTCGCTGGCGCGCTTCAACGACCTGCTCAGCGGCTGACACTTTCACCGGGATACTGGACAGGCCCACGACACGGATGCCGAAGGCCGCGCGCAACGCGTGGCCTGCCGCCACCCCAGGCAGGTGGGAAGACCTCGCCTCGGCGCAGCGGCACCCTGTCCGGTTCCCGACCTTTTGTGGGATAGCGTCGAGCTTTGCTCGAGTGCCTTCAACACGAATGCACGATCAAGCGCCTCCGGCCAGACAAGGACGAGGTCGAAATCGTTGCAGGGAATCGCAGGGAAGATGGCGCGCCCGGAGGGATTCGAACCCCCGACCAATGGCTTCGGAAGCCACTACTCTATCCGGCTGAGCTACGAGCGCGTGGTGGAACCGCCGCGCCGTCGGCCAGGGCCGGGGCG